>Ga0208297_1000169_pt1 | contig 169306 bp, 159 predicted proteins | sample LMS_cellobiose_e_FD_187367 | JGI IMG/M metagenome (GOLD analysis project Ga0208297, IMG submission 187367) | Rumen-fistulated moose microbial communities from Alaska, USA - LMS_cellobiose_enrichment (SPAdes) (version 2) | ecosystem: Host-associated > Mammals > Digestive system > Stomach >... | reverse complement strand
CTATTGTATTTTCTTTTTTGAGGTACCTGATGTCCTCACTAAAAGGGATTACACGATCACCGGCTCCTGCATCCGTCAATGCAAGAATATCATCGTCTTCTCTAGCTGAGGACATCCTAATTCTTTTTCTGAATTCAGACTAAATAGAAATAACGTTATTTGTCAAATAGAATAAACAAATAATTTCGCATCACTCTGATCATACATTGATAAATTCTAAATATATTCTTTTAATATAAATAATTATTAATGCAATATGTTTCTTTTTCCTATCAGAGGCAGAAATAAAAACAAGAATAATCTAATTAATTTTTACTCAAACGTTATTTTAATTTTAAATACTTATAATTAATATAATTATAATTCAAGTAAATTAAAAATAACGTTGAAATTAGAATAATCGTTATTTTAAATAGTGGGAAAATACGATATACTTTTATTCAGAGGAGATGAACAATGGACAGGACGGCACCGAAACTGAAGGATATTGCAGAAAGACTCAATCTCTCTATTGGTACAGTACAGAGAGCTCTTCACAACAAGGGAGGCTACAGCGAGGAGACAAAAAAGAGGATTCTCGAAGAGGCAAGGCGCTGCAACTATGTCGTGAATACAGCAGCCTCGGCCCTGAGGCGCCAACCGATCTGCATTTCGGTCATACTTCCCTCCCCAGAGGGAGAGAACCGCTACTTTGTTCCATATCTTTGGAAGGGCATCGAGAATGCATGCATCGACATGTCCATATACACGATCAACGTTACAAAGCACTATGCAGAAGCAGGCTCTTCCGAGGCGATCGATGCTCTCAGAGGGATACTCGATGGCAGGGATGGAGTTGTCCAGGGAGTAATAGCCAACACCTCGACCAATCCTGAGGAACTCAGCCTGCTAAGTGAAATTGCGGCAAGGAAAACACCTGTCTTCATTGTAAATACAGTGTCCAAGACTACAGTTCAGGACTCTTTCATCGTTAACAACAACAAGGGTGCAGGAAAGCTCTGTGCCGATATCTTCATCTCAATCCATCGGAATGCAAGTGGCAAGCTTCTGATGCTGAGTGGTTCCAGGGACAGTTCAAGGCAGCTTGAAAAGATCAACGACTTTTCAAAGCTGATGATGGCCAAATGCCCTGATGTGTATATCCAGGAGATACACTCCTATACTGACCTGAGAAGACTGAGGGCAATTATGGAAGAGTACCTCTCAAAGTTCGACGATATCATTGGAATCTATGCAGTCTCCGCAAGGGAGACTATTGCAATGTGCCAGACTGTCAGGAAACTCGGTCTCTCAGGAAAAATAACCACAATAGGCACCGATGTCTTCCCCGAGCTCCTAGAATACTTCAGAGATGACACACTTACCGCCTCGATCTACCAATACCCTGCCCAGCAGGCATATATCGGAATCCAGACAATCATAAGGATAGTAACGGGCATCGGTTCGGGAGAGAATATAGTCTCCCTACCTACTGCTGCTGTATTTGCAAGCAATGCAGAAGCATTCTGCGAAGAGAACAATGCCAGCTACAGAGCTATATGATCAGCTGACTGCCAGAGGAAGTACCACCAGCAGCCAGCATATATCAGGCATTCCTGCCTATATTCGAATAGCCCTTCGGAGCTGGCCAGTGGTAGCCCCTCTGGTTGTACAGGCCGAAATCGACCTTCCTCTTGAAGAGGCTAGGAGCTGCAAAGCCGACAAGCCTTCCATCCCTGATGTACTCGAGATCCTTTCCATACATATTCCTGACAAGGAGGTCCTTGAGGTGCTCGAGGACCTCTGAGTACCTGGAATCGGAAGCAAGGTCGTGCATCTCCTTCCTGTCCGTCTTCATATCGAAGAGCTGGAAGATGTTCCCACACGGGTAGTAGATAAGCTTGTAGTCCCTGTCTCTTATCATTCTAGTGGCCTTCTCTCCCTCGCTGACCTCTCCATAGAGGTACTCGTGCCTCTTCTCTGTAAAGAGAGGAATTCCTTCGACTGTTCCTGGGATTTCTATGCCGCACAGATCCAGAAGCGTCGGCATGACATCTGCAAGAGATGCAAGCTTGCTTCTATCGATGCTCTCCTTTCTTTCAAGGATGCTCCTGCCTGCGAAGATGAGAGGGACCCTCGCAGCTTCCTCGTACATCAGCCTCTTTGCTACCATCTGGTGGTTGAAGAGCATGTCTCCATGGTCTGCCAAAAAGACGATTATTGTATCATCGAGCAGACTGCACTCCCTGAGAGTACCTATAAGCAGTCTTATCTGGTAGTCGATGTGGGTGCACTGGGCAAAGAAGGCCCTTCTTGCCCTGTCTATCTCGAAGTCCGAGTACTGGCGTGCAGAGTCGGACAGTGCCCTGAAGATGTACCTGTCATCGTTCCAGTCATCGGTCGAAAGCGGAGAAAGCTTCACATCCCTGTACATATCCAGATAGCACTGGAGAGGTACCAGTGGTGGGTGCGGGAACTGGTATGAACAGTAGAAGAATGCGGGCCTTGTCGGATCCTTTCTCTTTATCATCCTCATCATGTTCTTCGTCACCCAGTTGGTCGGATGGGTGTACTCTGGCAGGTGCCATGGCCTTGTGAGGTATGTGTTGTTGCCCATGCTGTGCATGAATTCATCCCCTACAAAGCCCTCTTCTCCGAGCCAGATCTGGTAGTCGTCGACCTCACCGAACTCGTACCTTCCCTCCTCTGCCAGTATGACATCATCGAAACCGATTCTATTGCGCTGTGGATAGACGTGCAGCTTTCCAACAGCATAGGCCTGGTAGCCGTTGTCACGGAAGGTCTGTGCCAGAGTCGGGATGGATGGCATCTCCATCCTGTCCGAATAGACCCTGTCGCCGTGGGTCTTTGGATAGGTGCCGGTCATCAGCGTCCTGCGGGCAGGGATGCATACCGGACACTCGCTGTAGCAGGAGTCGAAGCTGACTCCGTTTTCTGCCAGATAGTCGAGAGTCGGAGTGTATACCGACTCGCCCAGGTGTCCAAAGTACGAGCCGGCCCAGTGGTCCGTTGCTATCATGAGAACATTCTTTCCATTTGCCATATGCGCTCCTTAAATCAGGCCCATCAGGCTTGGCAGTCCAAGCGAGATTGCCGGTACGTATGTGATCAGCATGAGGACGACGAACATGACCACCATGAATGGGAATGCGGCCCTCGCCAGTCTCTCGATCTTGATTCCCGAGATACCGGAGCCTACAAAGAGTACACCACCTACAGGAGGTGTGATCAGGCCGATACCGCAGTTCAGGATCAGGATCGCACCGAACTGGATCGGGCTCACACCTATCTGCAGCAGGATCGGCAGCAGGATCGGGGTGACGATGATGATGATCGAGGCCATGCCGAGTATCATGCCAAGCACAAGAATTATAGCATTGATCAGCAACAGGAGCATGTACTTGTTCGTCGTTAGTGAAAGGATTGCAGAGACTACCATGTCGGGAATCCTGAGGTATGTGATGCAGAAGCCGAAGGGCCCGGAGGCGGCAATCAGCAGAAGCACAGTGGAGAGGACCTTTATCGACTGCTTGCAGATTGGAATCAGGTCCTTTATCGTCATCTCCCTGTAGACGAAGCAGGATACGAGAATTGCATAGAGGCAGGCAATTGCAGCCGACTCTGTAGCAGTAAAACAGCCTGTTACGACTCCCAGGACTACAATGAGGATGGTTCCAAGTCCCCAGATCGAGTGATACAGGGTCCTGACGAGATTCTTCAGCGAGAACTTCGATCCTCTTGGATAGTTCCTCTTTATCGAGAGGTAGTAGCTGTATATCATCAAAGCGATTGCAAGTGCGATACCTGGAATGATACCAGCCATGAAGAGAGCGCTGACAGAGAGACCGCCTGCGGCCATTGCGTAGATGATCATATTGTGCGAGGGAGGAATCAGCATACCCTCTACGGAGCTTGCCATCGTGACAGCTGTGGAGAACTCTCCATCGTAGCCCTGCTTCTCCATCATCGGAACGAGGATCGCACCGAGGGATGCTGTATCTGCAGTTGCAGAGCCGGAGATGCCTCCGAAGAAGACACTGGCAACGATGTTGACCATCGCAAGACCGCCTCTCATCCAGCCTACACAGGCATCTGCAAGCCTGATAAGGCGATCCGAGATTCCTCCATGGCTCATTATATCGCCAGAGAGGATGAAGAATGGGATTGCCAGGAATGTAAAGCCGTCGATGCCATCGACAAGCGCACTGACGATCTGAAGTGGCGGAAGTCCCAGAAAGAAGAAGGTGATGATCGAGGCTGCGATCATCGCATATGGGATGTGGGCTCCGAGAAAGAGCATGACGAAGAACGAGACAAGCAGGACAGCTATTGCGATAGTTTCCATATCAGAAGCCTCCCTTCAGAATTCTTCCGAGCGATGTGGTACAGCCATAAAGCCCCCCGATCACAACAGAGTAGTAGGTTATATTCATAGGCCAGCCGGTAGCAGCCATTCTTGCATTCCTGCTCAGGATGGAAAGCTGTATGCCATATATCACGAAGAAGACACTTACGAAAAAGAGCAGGACGAATGCTAGTGCGTGGAGCACTGATGCGACCTTGGCGGGGACCAGGAAGTTGATTATCGTCATTCTGACATGCTTGTCCTCCTTTATCGCATAGCCTGCAGAAAGGAAGCAGAGCCAGACGAGGCAGAGGATTGCGAGCTCCTGGGTCCAGCGGGGAGCCTTTACGAAGGTCAGATAACGGCCAAGCACACCATATGATACGGAGAAGACCATTACGGCAAATACTACTACGCACATATCGATCATGAACGCTGAGAAGAGATCCTCAAGTTTCAGATAGGCCTTGATGAATTTGTTTTGGGACATTTTTTCCTCACAAGTAGAGAAAGGTGGATTCAAAGGTATAAAATATATGCGGAGAGCACCTCCGCATATATGTTTCCAGCTTGATCATCAGCGGGCTGCTGAAATCTTGTTGATGATATCGGCATACTTGCTGCCGTACTTGTCATAGACGGACTTGCAGGCATTCTGCCAGTCGGCAGGGTTGACCTCTGTGATGGTGACACCGGCCTTATTCATTGTCTCGAGATACTCTGCATCCTTCTTGTCGGAAAGCTCCTCGAAGTATGGAACAGATTCTGCAAATGCCTCGCGGATGATCTGCTGATCTTCGCTTGAGAGCTTCTTCCAGGTGACCTCCGAGAAGAGGATCAGGTTCGGGCTGATCTCGTGCTGGTCGAGTGTATAGTGCTTGCAGATCTCGTGGAAACTGTTGTTGACAAAGCCAGAGAGCGGCTGCTCTGCACCATCGACCACACCAGCCTGGAGTGCCGAGTAGAGCTCGGAGAATGCAACCGACTGTACGTTGCCGCCCATTGCCTCCATTGTATCGAAGTAGACAGAGCCCTCCTGACAGCGGATCATCATATCCTTGAGGTCTGCAGGTGTCTTCACATCCTTCTTCATGAAGAAGAAGTTCCTTGCGGACTCCTGGTATGCACCGAGACAGACGATTCTGGAACCGGAAGCCTGTACCGAGTCGAAGATGGCCTGTCCATCTGCACTCTTCTCGAACTTCCTTGCGTGCTCCACGGAGTCGAAGAGGTATGGGAGAGTGAAGACCTTGAGCTGGTCTGCACCGTAGTCTGCGATTACACCACCCATCAGCATGCCGGCATCGATGGTACCGGTCTGCATGCCCTGTACTGTACTTGCCTTGTTTCCAAGGGCACCAGAGTAGAAGAGCTGGATCTTTATCCTGCCATTGGACTTCTGCTCAACGAGCTCTGCCATCTTGGCAACACCCTGGCAGAGAGGATGGTTCTGTCCGTTCTGAAGAGCGAACTTGAGGTTTACTTCCTTTGAAGCAGAAGGCTCTGCAGCCTTCTCCGATGAGCCATTTGCAAAGACCGATGCAAGTGCAATGAGAGCAACAAGCATGAATACCATGATTCTTTTCATTGTTTCAAACTCCTTTGTACTTACATTCTATTTTTGCAAAAAGAACATCCCGTTAGGGTCGTTCTCGTCCAGTTTTGGGTAAAATATCGACTTCTATCTTGCTTCAGAGGGCGCTGTGCCTGTGTACTTCTTGAAGCACTTTCCGAAGTAGGCAGTGTCCGAGAAGCCCACTCTCTCTGCAACCTCTGCAACACTCATTCCCCTCTTCAAGAGCTCCCTGGCATTGTCCATCCTGACTGTAAGCAGATACAGCATTATCGAAATGCCCTCCTCCTTCTTGAAGACACGGCCTATATAGGACTTATCCAGATTGACATGGCCAGCTATATCCTCGAGGCCTATCGAGTTCATGTAGTTCTCTCCGATGAACTTCTTTATCTTCTGCACAATACCCTTGTGGCCGAACTGCTCCTCCAGGGAAAGCGACTTGAGATATCTGTCAATTGCCTCCCTGAAGGAGTCTATGGAGTACGGCTTCAGAAGGTAATCGAAGGAGTTGTACCGCATCGAGGATCTCAGATGCTCATAGTCCGAGTAGGCAGTCACCATTATCACAGTCGTCCTCGACTCCTTCTCGAAGAGGCCTTTGAGGATGTCGATTCCTGTGATATCCGGAAGATTGATATCGAGCATCAGGAGGTCGAACTCATCTCTCTCGAGAAAGCCAAGACCACTCCTTCCATCCGCTGCGACAGAGACCACCTCGAAGAAGTCGGAGTAGAAGACCCTGAACAGCTTCTCCAGTGCCTGGCGTTCGAATCTGTCATCCTCTATTATCAGTACCTTCATCGATCTCCGTCCTCAAAAGAAAATCCAGCTCTACCTGGGCGTATCTGCCCTCCTCGGAATCCACTCTGAGAAGGTTCTCCCTGCCATATGTGTAGGAGAGTCTCTTTCCGATATTCTCAAGCCCTATATGGGAACCGCTTGACTTCTTCTTCCCGGAAAAGCCAGGTCCATTGTCCCATACCCTGACCTTCAGAAGTCCATTCTCTATAAAAGCAGATATCTTCAGCACCCAGCGTCTATCGGCGGTGTGCTGATGGCCATGCTTGAAGCTGTTCTCGACTATCGGCTGGATGCACATCGGCAGAACCTCGTAGGAATCCAGCTCGGATGGTATATCTATGGAGTAGTCGAAGTTGTCGCCTGAGAACATGCTCTGCAGATAGATGTAGTCCTTGACGACATCCATCTCGTCGGAAAGCGGTACGAATCCTGCACTGTTGTAGATTGCATAGCGCAGTATCCTTCCAGTCGACTCGATCATCTTCATGACCTTCTCCGGGGGTTCGAGCAGACAGGCCATTCCTATCTGATTGAGTGCATTGAAGAGAAAATGCGGGTTTATCTGACTTCTGAGAGTATCCATCTGTGCCGATACGAGCATACGGTGCTGTTTCTCGTTCTTCAGCCTCTCATCTGCCAGCTGTCTCTCTATCTCCTGCTGGAGTTCAAGACGCTCGAAGTACTCCCTCAGCCTCCCCTTCATGCTGTTTATCGAAATGAAAAGCTCTGAGAACTCCTGGTACTCTGTATCGCTGAGGTCGGAAACGGACCAGTTCTGCTTCGATATCTGTGAAAGGACGTACTTCATCTGACTGATGGAGATGAGCAGAGAGCGGCTGTACCGGAAGAAGACAAAGAGCAGAAGAAGGAATGAGGAAAAGAAGATCGCCAGTATGATGAGCATCATCCCCATTATCCTTCCATCCTCTCTCAGATAGGTGTCGTAGCCTTCGCTCAGGAAGTCCTGGAACATCAGGTGTATCTCGGCATTGTGCCGTCCGAAACCCTCTATTGCGTAGTTGACCGCAGTGAACAGCTCTGATGGTCTGTCGAGATTCTGGCCGATCTGCTTTCTCTGGTAGTCATCGAAATTCAGCAGTCTCTGGACCTGTGCCACATTGTCCTTCGGATACATTTCTGCCTTGACCATGTAGGAATCGATCGAATTCCGAAGATTTCCGTCGCTCTCAAGATACCATCTGTAGTTCTCGGAATCCCAGTTCTTCATCCAGTTCGAGAGCGCTGTCGAGACTGTATCGATATCAAGTATCAGCTTGTTTGCTGTGGATATCCTGTCCATGAAGGCCTTCTGGGCGACACTCTTCTGATGGAAGAGAGAGAAGACAGCGAAGAAGGAAAGTGCAAGCAGAAGAAAGACGATTATACCGAAGGTGATGAATAAAGCTATAATGCTCGTCTTTTTCCTGCGTCTGACCATGTGGCACATTATAGCATACAGATTTTCCTGATTTTGAGAAAACTTCAGAGCAGAACAAAAAAGCTCCCACATCACTGCGGGAGCCTTCTGGATGATCTACCATGCGAAGAATCACTTCTTCTCGGCAGCCTTCTTCTCTTCGTACTTCTTCTTCAGCTCGTCGGAGACGCTCATTGGAACCTTTCCGTACTTGGAGACCTCCATTGTGAACTCTGCCTTGCCCTGGGTAAGGGAGCGGAGAACTGTGGAGTAGCCGAACATCTCTGAAAGTGGTACTTCAGCGAGAACGCGGCACATATTGCCCTCCTCGGTGGAGGAGATGATCATACCTCTTCTCTGGTTGATGGAACCGAAGATGTTGCCCTGGAACTCGGATGGTCCCTCTACCTCGACCTTCATGATAGGCTCGAGGATAGCTGGCTTTGCCTTCTCGTATGCTTCACGGAATGCGCCCATTGCTGCAGTCTGGAATGCCATATCAGAGGAGTCGACTGGGTGCCATGCACCATCGTTCACGACACATCTTACGCCAACGACAGGGAAGCCGATCTGGGTACCCTTGACCATTGCTCTCTGGAAGCCCTTGTCACAGGATGGGATGTACTCGGTAGGAATTGCACCACCCTTGACCTCGTCGACGAACTCGTAGTTCTTGAGATCCTCGCCTTCGGTCTGGATGATAGGCTCGATGTAGCCGGCAACCCTTGCGTACTGACCGGAACCACCAGTCTGCTTCTTGTGGGTGAAGTTGAAGTCTGCCCTCTGTGTGATTGCCTCTCTGTAGGCTACCTCAGGAGCACCGACTCTTACCTCTGCCTTGTACTCTCTCTTCATTCTCTCGATGTAGACGTCGAGGTGAAGCTCGCCCATGCCCTTGATGATGGTCTGAGCAGATTCAGGATCGACATAGGTCTGGAAGGTCGGGTCCTCCTTGGTGAATCTGTTGAGAGCCTTTGCCATGTTGTCGGCGGACTTCTTGTCTACCGGCTCGATAGCAAGGGAGATTACTGGATTAGGTACATACATGGAGGTCATGGAGTAGTTGTACCTAGGATCGCAGAAGGTATCACCTGAAGCACAGTCGATACCGAAGAGTGCTGCGATCTCACCACAGCCGGCCTCGTTGATATCCTCCATGGAGGATGCGTGCATCTTTACAAGACGACCGATCTTGAACTTCTTGCGGGTTCTGGTGTTGAAGAGCTCGTCGCCCTTCTTGATCTTGCCCTGATAGATTCTGATGTAGGTCAGCTGACCATACTGTCCATCCTCGAGCTTGAAGCCGAGAACTACTGGTGGAAGATCCGGGTCGGATGGGAGCTCGACCTCCTTCTCGCCCTGATCCAGGTCAAGTGCATAGTTCTTGACATCGGTCGGGTTTGGAAGGTAGTCGATGACTGCATCGAGCAGAGGCTGGATGCCCTTGTTCTTGTATGCAGAGCCCATGAAGACTGGGCAGAGGCGAAGAGCGATTGTCTCCTCTCTGACGACCCTCTTGATGAGCTCGACTGGAATCTCCTCCTCCATCAGCATTGCTTCCATGAGCTCCTCGGAGTTCATGGAGATGGTATCGAGAAGCTCCTCTCTCTTCTTGTTTGCCTCGTCGACGAGGTCTGCTGGAATCTCAGCGACCCTAAGCTCAATTCCGTCTTCGCCTGCGTCGAAGTAGTAGGCCTTCATCTCTACAAGGTCAACGACACCCTGGAGCTTGTCCTCGAGACCGATTGGAATCTGCATGAGAACAGCGTTGAGTCCGAGCTTGTCGATGAGCTGCTGCTTTACGCGGTATGGGTTTGCACCGGAGCGGTCGCACTTGTTGACGAATGCGATGCGTGGTACATGGTATCTCTTCATCTGGCGGTCAACTGTGATGGACTGTGACTGGACACCAGCAACAGAGCAGAGTACGAGAATTGCACCATCGAGAACTCTGAGAGATCTCTCTACCTCGATTGTAAAGTCTACGTGGCCCGGGGTATCGATGATGTTGATTTCGTGGCCCTTCCAGGAGACATTGGTAGCAGCGGAAGCAATTGTGATACCTCTCTCTCTTTCGAGCTCCATGGAGTCCATGGTAGCACCTACACCATCCTTACCGCGGACATCGTGGATTGCGTGGATCTTGCCGCTGTAATAGAGGATTCTTTCAGAGAGTGTGGTCTTACCGGAGTCGATATGAGCACTGATACCAATGTTCCTCATATCAAGAAGTTGCTGGTTAGTAGCCATTTTTATTTAACCTCACAAATAAAGTTCAATTTTTCAATATGGACACAATATCCCCACTTGGATACTGACAATCCGAGTTGGCATATTATTGTTTTTACGGCATTTATGCAAGTGCCTATCTGTCAAAAGGCAAAAGAGATATTCTTCTATCCTATCTATTAATATATATAGGCCATAAATAGATCGATATCTTTCGGCCCACTCTCTTGAACTGAAAGGCCAATGCTCCTAAATTCAAGGTATGAAAGTCTTCATCACACGTCACGGCAAGACCGACTACAACGAAAGAGAGCTGGTATGCGGAGTCCTGGAAGCCCAGCTTACAGAGGAAGGAAGGGCCCAGGCAGAGGAGCTTGCCAGAATACTGGAAAGAGACCAGGAAAGAAACCGTATCTGCCACATATTCTCATCTCCACTGAAGCGGGCTGTCGAGACAGCCGGCTACGCTGCAAGGGCACTGGGTCTTGAAATCCAGACGGACGTGAGGCTCATGGAGGTGCACTTCGGCTCCTGCGAGGGCGTAGGCTGGGATGACGAGGAGTTCGTCCGGGTGAAGAGGAACCCATTTCTGCGATACAGGGGCGGAGAGTCCACGATCGATGCCGCGCACAGGGCCTACTCCTTCATGGACGATCTCAGAAGCTGGAAGCTCGATGGAAATGTCCTCATCGTCTGCCACGGCACCTTTGCCAGGATCCTCTCAACATACTTTGTCGACTATACGCTGGACGAGTACTGGTCCACCAGGTGGAAGAATTGCGAACTTAGAGGCTATGAGCTCTGAGATTTTATTTATTTTAATCTGATAATTGTATATATTCGAATTAGGAGTCCAACTATGGCAACTGTATTTGAAATGATAATAAATGGGGACATCCCATCGACAAAGCTCTATGAAGACGACCTCTGTCTTGCAATACTCGACATCAACCCGATCAACAAGGGCCATGCACTGGTGATCTCGAAGACCACCTACCCTACCTTCACAGACTGCCCTGCTGAAACACTCTCGCACATGCTTGAGATTGCAAAGAGAATCGATAGAAAGCAGAGAGAGGTCCTCGGTGCCGATGGTACCAACGTCCTCATCAACAACTCCCCTGCCTCCGGCCAGGAGGTCCCGCATCTGCACATCCACATAATTCCACGCTACAAGGATGATGGAAAGACCTTCTCCTTCGCCCACGAGAAGTATGAGGGAAACGAACTTGTTGAAATGGGGGCAAAGCTTTGTCTTTAAGAAGTAAAGTCGCACTGACCCTTTCTGTTGCCCTTCTTGTCGGCTGTGCCACCTATACGACGAATACGGCCACGAAGAAGATGACTATTCCTGAGGAGCAGAGCTTCCAGCCCACATCTCTCGAGGATATAAAGGCACCTGAGAAGGCCCTAAGGGAGCAGGAAGAGCGCCTCGAAGCGGAAAAGAGAGCTTCAGAAGCAAGACAGCAGGAGCTGGACCTGATAAAGAAGGAGCGCGATGATGCAATCATCAGGGCCCAGAAGGCCGAAGCTGCCATCGCAAGGATATATGCAGACCAGGCAGCCAAGGCACAGGCCGAGCGCGAGAGGATAGCTGCCGAAAAGGCCGCAGCCGAAGAGAAGGCAAGGCTGGAGGCCGAAGCAAAAGAAAAGGCCGAAGAGGAGCGATTGGCAGCCGAGAAGGCCGCAGCTGAAGAGAGGGCGAGGAAAGAAGCCGAGAGGATAGCTGCAGAGAAGGCCGCAGAGGAAGCAAAAGCAAAGGCCGAGGCCGAGGCAAAGGCAAAGGCCGAAGAGGAGCGAATAGCTGCCGAGAAGGCCGCCTTCGAGGAGCAGATGAGGGCCGATGCCGAGAGACTGGCAGCTGAAAAGGCAGCTCTCGAAGCAGAAGCGAGGGCCAGGGCCGAAAGACTCAACGAATTCCCTGAAGACCTCTCTGCAATAGCAGTTCCTCATATCTACAGACCTGCAGATACCATGGCCTCGCTCGACCCTGCATTCACAAGAGTGGATGTCATGCTCATCTCTCTTGGAAGAAAGAAGCTTCCTTCCGACGAGATCGACAGGATAGTAGAGGCCTCAAGGGATATGGGCCTCGAATTCACTATCGTAAATGGAGACAGAGAGAACCTGGTCGAATTTGCGAGGAAGGCAGGAGTCGACTCAGTGCTTCTCGAGACATCGCTCATTCTCTTCACTCCTGAAATCAGGGAAGCAGACGAAAGAAGTGCACTCTTTGTCCTCTCCCCCGGAAAGGAACTCGAGATCGGAGCACTCGACATCTCTGATGGCATGGTCGAAGCAAGGAATCTCGACGTGAACGAGTGGAAGAACTACATTCTCAATGAGAGTGCTGCCAAGAAGGCAGAGGTCGACAGGACAGAGGATATGATAGGAAATGGAAAGGCGATCCTTGCACTCTCCTCCTCCGAGCCGTCCACGCTTGACTGGAGCATCTTCACACCATTCACCTACCGTGACGACACCTCCTGGCCGATCTCGGACAGCCTCAATGCCAACTGGAGCGATACCTACCGCTCGACCCACTTCTCCGAAGAGGTCGATGCAGGTGCGACATTTGAGAGTTCAAGCGTGACAGAGCGTCTCGACTTCCTCTACACAAGAGGAATCCTCGAAGTAAGCTCCGACACGATTGCACTGTCAGGACTTTCGGATGGTGAAATACAGCGCTTTGCCACTGTAGCGACCTATCTGATTCCATAGAAGAAGGAACGACAATGGAAAGAAACGAAATAATCATCGACTACTCCAGGGACATCCTGGCAATGACCAAGGCCCTGATGGCAGAGGTGGACATCGAGTCCGAGCTGCCGAACAAGAATGCAAAGATCATACTCAAGCCGAATCTGGTAGTTGCTACGACTCCGGACAGCGGAGCTACGACCCATATCGAGATAATCAGTGGAATCATCGAGTTCCTCCAGTCGAAGGGCTACAGGAACATCACGATCGCAGAGGGCTCCTGGGTCGGAGACAGCACGCTCAGGGCCTTCAAGGTCAACAACTACATGCAGTTCACAAAGAAGTATGGAGTTCCCCTACTCGACCTCAAGGGCGATGACTATGTCACAGTGAACAGCCATGGAGTCAAGATGGAGATATCGCAGACTGCAATGGAGTGTGATTATCTCATCTCGCTACCGGTCCTCAAGGGTCACTGCCAGACAGCTATGACCTGTGCCCTGAAGAATATGAAGGGTATCCTTTCGGACCGCTCCAAGAGACTCTTCCACTCCCTCGGCCTGCACAAGCCGATCGCTGCTCTCAATGCAGTCAAGTGCGCAGACCTTGTCGTAGTCGACTCGATCTGCGGTGACCTCGACTTCGAGGAGGGAGGAAACCCAGTCGAGGCCAACAGGATGATAGTCGCAAAGGACTCTGTACTCCTCGACACATATGCGATGCTTATGCTCGGCTACTCCTTCGACGATGTGCCATATATCTCGCTTGCAGAGGAGTATGGTGTCGGATACACGGACATAAAGCATGCAAGGATCAGGGAGCTCCACGCTCCAGAGAGCGTCACTGGTGCCCAGCCTACCGGTCAGGCAAGACAGCTTGCAAGGTTCACGGACCAGAGAAGTGCCTGCTCTGCCTGCTACGCATCACTTATCCACGCACTCAAGAGACTGGACCAGGAGGGAATGCTCGGCCTTGTAAGGGGAAAGAAGATCTGCATTGGCCAGGAATTCCAGGGACATGAGATGGATATCGGTGTCGGAAAGTGCTGTGCCGGTGCAAAGCACGGTGCAAAGGGCTGTCCTCCAACCGCATCTGCAATATTCAATATGCTTCAGGAGCTGTGAATTTGACATTCGTGATTTTTTGATTATCTTAGGAACACAAGGAGATTTGGATTATGATCATACATACAGACACAAACGGTTTCGACAAGGTAGTTCTCGACAAGAACAGAGAGCTTGTACTCGTTGACTTCTTTGCAACCTGGTGCGGACCTTGCAAGATGCTCTCGGCAAATCTCGAGAAGCTGGACAAGGAGGCTGGCGACAGGATAGTGATCGCCAAGGTCGATATCGATGAGAGCCCAGAGCTCGCAGAGAAGTTCGGAGTCGAATCGGTACCTACAATGCTCGTCTACAGAAAAGGAGAGAAGGAGATGCAGGTAGTCGGTGCCAGAACAGTCGACGACTTGAAGAGAATGCTCGGTCTGTGAAATCGACAGGAGACAGAGAAGATCGACCCTGAGTCCAGGGTCGAATTCTTTTATCAGAAATTGGATTCGAGATTTCCACTCTCATCGAATACAAGCTCGTGAGGCTCATCTATGATCTCGAGCTCAGGATTTCTCCTCACCTCCTCTATCATCGCCTCCGATACCTCTATTTCGGCAATATGGAGAGTGTCCCTTATATGGATGAGCCTGACCTTTGAGCGGTCGATACCGACACACATTCGAATGCAGGCCTTGATCGCATCCTCGTCGCTTTGAAGCGTCATCGGAATCTTGCAGCCGGTGCATACAAGAGAAGTCAGTGCATTGACGTATGCGTACTCCGGACAGGCCTTGGCCATCAGCTTTGCAGTAGTAACATCGACCACTCCCATGCCGATATTGTTTCCATGACTCTCCTCTGTGAGATCGAGGACAGCGACCTTCTGGACCTTGATTCCTCCAGAGGCGAACTCTGTGGTATAGCGTCCTGTGATATTGCAGTCCATTCCGCTTCCGGAGATGTTCTTTCCCATCCAGTCTATTACAAGGACATCGGCAGTATCGAACTTCAGCCTTCCCATCTTGGTCCTGGCAGTCTCCAGAAGCTCAGGCTCCTTTTCGGGAATCTCCTCAGGAGTCAGTGCCCTGATGTCGTATGTGGCATCGTAGGCATTCTCGACAGTAGCGATACCCAGCACTACAGGTGCATTTTCCAGAATGCACCTTCCGAACTGCTCGATATTGTGCGACATCGTGCCGAAACCTTCGTTGTGGCAGCACTGAGCTCCATACTGCTTGCCAAGCCCGATCGTCATCATCTTCATCAGTCCACTCTCGTATCGGCCATGGAAACATGGGTGTATCTTTATCCTGTGGATTACGATTATGTGGTCGGCCTCGAAGGCATTCCTGTCGATAAAGACATCGTGGCCATCCTCGGTCTTTCCTATGAATACAGTCTCCATGCTGGATCTGATCTGGCAGCCCATTGTCGCTTCAGAAATGCCAAGGCTCTCGAGCAGCTGCTTCTGGCCTTCAGCTGTGGCTCCTCCGTGACTTCCCATTGCAGGAACGATGAAGGGCTCTGCTCTTCGCCTTCTGACCTCCTCTATCACAAATCTGAGGATTCTTGTCATATTGGCCACCTGGCGGCTTCCTGCAGTCAGTGCGACACTGTCACCTGCCTTTATCTTCGAAAGCTGTCTCTGTATCTCCTCTCTTTCGAACTCCTGGGAAAGCTTCCCTTCTATATCTGCAATCTCGCTCCTGTCGAATCGCTGTCTGACAGTGACCACACGAGGAACTATATAATCCTTGACCAGATCGTGGATTATCTTCTCTGCATTGGGATCTGTATACATGTTCCGTTCCTCCTATGAAAATGGTGGCACACTGAATGCCACCATCCTCGTTCATGAATTCCTGACTACGTCGGTCAGTATGTCTATCTTCTCATCGCTGAGATAGCCGTAGCGGTTGATCCACATTCCGCCTTCCCCATTCTTCCAGCCTATCTCAAGCCTTCTTCTGACATCCGAAAGCGGACCATAGGTGTGTATGAAGGAGTATACTGCGGCCTTTCCCTGGACCTCCCTTTCTGCCTCTCTCACCTTCCTGACAAGCGCATTGTTTCCGGCAATGTGAGGCTGGTCCGGAGCTGGGTACTCATAGTCCTTCAGCGTCTTCTGGGTCCTGTCCTCGAAGCCGAACAGAAGAGACGAGAAGCGCACTGCATCCTCTTCCCTTATATCGCTGTTCATCTGCATCAGCTGCTCGGCCCAGCACTGTACTATCATGGACCAGTGCATCGTGAACATCTTCAGATGGATTCCATCCAGATATCTGGAGATCTTGCTGAAATCGACACCGGTAAAGAGGGCCATCTCTGGTGGATAGACTGTTCCTATAAGCTGCATGCCTTCTCTGATCGACTCTGCAGTCTCTCTGAGCTTCCTGCAATAGGATTCGACCAGTCTTGTCCTGAATGAGAGAATCTGTGGAACCATCGGCTCCCTGACGAAGAGGTCATTCAGGAATTCAGACATATCCTCAGGTGTCTTTATAGCTGAAAGGACACTGCCTGGAATTCTCGAGATGCCCTCATATATCTCAAGGGCCTTCTCCTTCATCTTCTCGAATGGATAACCATACTCCTCAGCCTTGCTTCTTGCAGCCTCGCCAAAATCGAGGAAGACATCGTCAAGAGTATAGAATGACTGTTCAAGACGATCGAGAACAAAGCCGTCGATCATAGGATATGCAGCAGCTATATCCCTCATCTGTGAACATGCGTACTCTCTGACTGCTTCGCTTGAAATGGATGAGAAGTTGTAGATCCTGTTCGAAGCCGGCTTTCCATTCGGCAGAAGCGGAGTTGACTCATCAACTTCTGGAGCGCCGGAGTTGTTTGGGTCCACCGATGGGACATGACAGACCTGTATCTGTATATATGCACCCATTCCACGTCTCTTCGCTTCACTGAGGAACTCTGCTATTACATGGCCATACTCCTTTGTCAGCTCACCACTGTGGTTTGGCCAGTACATCCTGCCTTTGTAGAATGCTGGATCGAATTCATAGCTGGGCTGGACCTTTATGAAAAGTTCCTTCTTGCCCCAGAGAGGTCTGTCTATGGTCCTTGCGCCTCCGCACCTTCCATCATCGGGTGGTTCTCTTCTTCCTTCAGCTGCACTTGCGGCAGGAGCCATGACCTTGGCTTCTGTTGCAACATCTGTAACTCCGGCCTTCTGCAGCTTGTCAAGAACGCTGTTCACTCCCTCGAAAATAATATGTGCAGGCCAAACAATGACACCTAGTCTTTTTGACATGTCTCTTCTCCTTATGCTTTATTTGTTGTTCTATATCAGTTTGCGGCCTTCATCTCACTTCTGATCGTCTTGACGAATGACGAAACGAGCAGAGCCAGTGTGATGATGAGGAACACAAGACTGAGAGGTCTGGTAACGAAGATGGACAGGCTGCCATGCGATATTACAAGAGAACCTCTGAGATTGGTCTCGGCAAGATTGCCAAGAACAAGTGAGATCACCAATGGTGTCACTGGATAATCCAGACGGGCCATGAAGAAGCACACGACTCCGAATACCAGCATTACACCTACATCGAAAAGCGAGTTGTTGGTAGCAAATGCACCCACAACACAGAGGACCATCAGCATACCGAGCAGTATCTTCACAGGAATCTTCGTTACGTGGACGAAGAACTTTATGAATACCTTGCCTTCGATGAACATGACTATGTTGATCAGGAACATACTGCCCATGATGATGTATACCCATGGCGAACCATCTGTGAAGAGATTCGGTCCGGGAATAATGCCCTGCATCATCAGAGCACCGACCATGACTGCAGTGACTGCATCGCCTGGGATGCCAAGTGTGAGCAGAGGAATCAATGTGGCACCGGTAACTGCGTTGTTCGCAGTCTCCGAAGCAACGATGCCTTCGATCGATCCGGTTCCGAAGACCTCCGGATTCTTCGCTGTCCTCTTTGCTTCATTGTACGAGAGGAATGAGGAGATTGCGGCTCCGGTTCCAGGAACAGCACCGATGATAGTTCCGATGATGCTCGAACGCAGAAGCGTCTTCCAGTATCTGAGCACATCGCGGCTCTTCAGCTTGCTCTTCTTGAATGGAATCGCATTGTCTCCCGAAACATCTATATTTGCCATCTTCTCCAGAAGCTCGGCAACGGCAAAGGCTCCGAGGACTGCAGGAATGAGGTAGATACCTGCACTCATATGCACACTTCCGAATGTGAAGCGTGGAATTCCCTCGATGGGATCTATGCCGATCATGGTGACAAGCAGACCGATTCCTGCCATCATGAGACCCTTGAATGCGTTCTTGCTGGTCGCAACAGAGATGACTGTCAGTCCGAAGAGTGCAAGAGTCGCATACTCCGGTGGTCCGAATCTGAGTGCTGCCCTTGCAATGATAGGTGCAAAGAAGAGAAGCATTACACAGCTGAAAAGTCCACCGATCGTCGATGAGAGCAGTGCTGAATACAGGGCATCACCACCCTCTCCTCTCTGTGCAAGTGGGTATCCATCATAGACTGTCGCAGCAGAGGCAGGAGTGCCTGGGGTCTTTATGAGGATTGCGGTGATGGAACCACCATATATGCCTCCACAGTAGACTGAAAGCAGAAGGATCATTCCTGTGATCGAAGGAAGTCCAAAGGTCAGAGGAAGCAGGATTGCAACCCCCATTACTGCAGTCAGCCCGGGAAGTGCTCCGATTATCGTACCTACAGCCATACCGAAGAACATGGTGATTATGTTTCCAAAGCTGAACAGCGATTTGAATACTTCAAGAATCATAACAACCTCCGGAAATTACAGCTGTACATACAGCAGATATTTGAAAACGCCGTATACGACGAAGATGAATGCGATGTCGATTGCGTAGAACCACCACTTCCTTATCCTGAGGAAAAGAAGCAGCAGCACACATGAGATTATGCTTGATGGAAGGAATCCGACTATCAGAAGAAGAACGGCGTAGATCGTGAAGATTGCGATGAAGACCAGGACCCTTTTGAGTTCATCCTTCCTGATTATCACCTTTTTCGGTGCAATCTTGCCTGTGGCCCTCACATGCCTCAGATTGATGCAGTTCATTACAATGTTGACAGTACTTGAAAGCCAGAGGATTACAACAATGACCTTTGGCATGAAATGACTGCTCAGAATCTCACTGTCCGACATGCCTGAATGGATATTCGAATATTCGACAGTCAGAGGAAGAGTGGTCCAGACCAGAAGGCCAAAGAGTATCAGGACCAGCGAGAAGACTATATTCAGTTTGTATTTGTTCATATCTTGCCCCATCGTGAGCGCAGCTTGATATCGGTGCCTCCCTACCCTGGGACAGGTAGAGAGACACTATCAGTTTTATAATTACCTCTTGTTCGTCATCTTTCCGAGGACATCGCCGAAGGACTTATAGCACATGTCGATCTTTGCGTTGATCTCCTCCTCTGTGAGGCTATAGGTATCCAGACCATTGAGCTGCTTTATGAATGCAGAGTACTTCTCTCCTGTGACTGCCTTGTTGACTGCCTCCTTGAGGTAGTCGACGATCTCCTCTGGAGTATCTGCTGGAACCTGGACCCACTTCCAGGCAACTGCATAGCCGGTATCCTCTACGCCGAGCTCCTTCATGCAAGGAACATCTGGAAGGCTGTCTGCGCGCTTGTCACCGAATACTGCAATTGCTCTGAGAGTACCATTGGCAACACGGCCTGTGACCTCGAGAAGGTCGGCAACTGTGATGTCGATGTGTCCGCCAAGCAGAGCGGTGATTGACTGGGCAGAACCCTGGAATGGAACGATGGACTTGTTGGCATCGGAGTTCCATCTCATGATCAGGTCGTTGAGTGCAACGTTGCCTACACTGCCTGGGTTTGCAGTTCCGAGGTTGACTGGCTTGTCAGATGCCATTAGGGCCTTGAAGTCCTCGAAGGTCTTGATCGGAGAATCTGGAACAACACAGAATACGAGCGGTTCATCTGGAGAGATGACTGCAATGTTCCTGAGAGACTCTCTGGTATATGAGAGCTTCTGGGTGTGAGGAACGATATAGGTAGCAGCAGGCATACCGATATTGATGGTGTAGCCATCTGGCTTTGCGTTTGCAAGCTCTGAAGCGGCAACAGTGCCGGATGCACCTGGCTTGTTAACTACATTTACAGCAACACCTACATCAAGAGATTCAGCAAGACTTCTTGCCATGACATCGGTTCCACCACCCGCAGCGGAACCTACTGTGATGGTAATAGGTCTCTTTGGGAAGTCGAGTTTCTTTGCAGCAGGCTCACCTTCTGCTGCGCCCTGAGCGAATACGGAGGCCATGGCGATCATGGCAACCAAAGCAATAACTAGGACCTTTTTCATTCTTGTCTCCTTTTTAAAGGTTTTACTTTTATGTTGTATAATGCATGATGCATCATGTATAATATCAATCGTAAAAAGTGCACTGTCAATAAAAAAATTTCGTATACTCAACAGCTGGAGAGTCAAATGAAGAGAACAGAAACCTATGCGATCGGAACATACAATCATCAACCCTCCCCTGCCATTGTTCCAGGAAAGGATTCGATAGTTGTCGTGGATTTCGATGTGGAAACCGGCAGCTTCCATCTCAGGTCTCGAGTTGATGGCATAATGAATCCATCCTATCTGTGCACCTCGCGTGATGGAAAAACTCTCTTTGCAGTCTCCGAAGATCCTGAAGGAGATGGAGAACTCATCTCGTTCTCCATCGGTGATGACGCATCTCTAGCAGAAAGGGACAGGACCGCGGGACCTGGAACTTCTGTCTGCCATGTACTCATGCTCGATGACTCTGCCCTGCTTGTCTCCTCTGCCTACGGTAATGGAAAGGTGAAGATCGACAGGCTTTCGGAACAGAATGGGTTTCTGAAAAGAAGCACTTCAATATCTCTTGAAGGAAAGGGTCCGAATCCAGAACGTCAGGAGTGCCCTCACGCCCATATGGCCCTGCTCCTTCCAGAGAGGAAGAGCCTCCTTGTCTCGGATCTCGGTTCCGACTCGATCTGGGAGATATCGCTAGATAGACCAGAGGATAGGGCCAGGAGGATCTTCAGTACAGATCCTGGCGCTGGGCCCAGGCACATGGTACTCGACAGCAGCAGGCGCATGCTCTATGTCGTATGCGAGCTCATACCATATATATATGTTCTGAAACTTGATGATATGGATGCACAGCTTTTACAGAGGATCCCTACAGTAGAGTTCAGAAGCCAGATAGTCGAAGAGACTGCGCCTGCTGCAATAAAGCTGCATCCAGATGGCAGGATGCTGGCAGTCTCGAACAGAGGTATCCACTCTGTTTCCCTCTTCTCGATAGACAGTGATGGAAAACTTGCCTTCCGAGAGAGCATCGACACAGAGGGAAGGACACCAAGGGACATCGCATTCTCTGAAGATGGCAGCTGGCTTCTGGTTGCAAATCAGGATTCAGATGAGCTTACATGCTTCGGAATCGATCGAGATACAGGATTGCACAATAGTATAAAGGGAGGACATTTTGCCATAGGAGCCCCCGCCTGTATATGCAGGCTCTGAGAATTCCGGTATTGCAAACACTCGACTTTTGAATATATGTTAGACTTTAAGGAGAGAAGGACGAGAATGAGTTTTCAACTAGAAATCACCCCAGCCGAAGGATTCAGCAAACTCAGTGCTGCCGAGTATGTGGAGAAGACTCTGCGCAAGCAGATAATCTCGGGTGAGATTCCTCTTGGAGCCCGTCTTGTTGAAAGGGACCTTGCAAAGAAGTTCGATGTCAGTACGACTCCTGTGCGCCATGCCATAATGACGCTGGCCGATGAGGGTCTCATAGAGATATTTCCATACAAGGGATACAACGTCATCCAGCTTACAAAGGAGTATGTAAGGAACATCATCGATGCAAGATCCATCGTGGAGCTCCACGCAGCGAGAGATGCCTACAGCAATCTCATGAAAGAGAACAGGAATCTATTGATGGATATCCTTGACAAAGCCGATAGCGTGATAAAGGACCCTGAAGATACATACACTGCCACTATAGTCGATACGCACTTCCATTCGACCATAGTCTCCCACTCGAACAACTCCGTTCTTCTCGACATGTGGAGAGTCGTCGGCTCAAGGACGATGCTGATGCAGTGCTATTCGAAGAGGTACTATGGATTCACTGTAGAGAAGTTCAGGAACAACCATATAGGCATTGCCTCCGCAGTCTCGGAGGACAAAGGCGTGGATGTCTTCATCAAGGAGATAAAGAACGACCTGATCGGAAGCTTCGATCTGCACTCTTCCATGATCGACTACATCAACCCGGAGAATCAGGATCAGAAGATATCCTGAAAAGAAGAGGAGCCTTTACCCTAAGGTCCAGGCTCTCATTCTCATTTTGCGCACTCTACACTCTTTGTTGCAATCACATCACAGCCAAGATCCAGGAGGTTCTCGAGAAGCACATCTCCTGCCTTGACTGGGGCCTTGACCCTTATCTCTCTTATTCTCTCCATCGCATCGAAGATCCTCTCCTTTGGGATGGGAGATGAGAGACGCACACTGCAAAGAGGAAGTTCTCCATTCTCTACAAGGACACTTGTTGCGAAGTTCCTCTTCGGAGCTGTCAGCTCCTGAACGACATAATCGCGGCCACGGATGCATCTGTTGCCCTGGATGCCCAATATCTTTCCATTCTCGATTTCGACAGAGATCTCACAGCTGTTCGGGCACACTATACATGTAAATGTCCTCTTCATATCAGTCTCACCTCCACTTCACCAGGACCAAGGAATCTGCCCTTCTCCACTCTTATATCCAGCATCTCGGCAGGAACAGCCCTCCCTACTCTCTTTCTCGAGATGACAGTGCCATTCTGGACAATTTCGAGAGAGACATTCGAAAGCTTCCTTCTAGAGCGCGCAGAGAAGACGACATCCTCCTTTCCATCTACCTTCTGAGGAAGCACGTGAGAAAGATTCTCGCCTGCTCTGACTGCTATATCGCACTCAGGAAGATAGCCATCATGGACATATCGTGCTACTGCTCTTGCAGTTGCTTCAGCTTCCAGGGAGACGAAGTCGACCACATCATGAACGTGAAGCACATTCCCGCAGGAGAAGAAGCCTTTTCTGTCAGTCTGCATCCACTGGTCTACTACTGCGCCTCTTGTTGCTCTGTCCAATGTGATTCCCGCATCCAGTGCAAGCTCGTTCTCGGGGATGAGACCGACTGAAAGGATAAGAGTATCGCAATCTATCCTCTCCTCAGTGCTAGGAATAGGCTGAAGGTGCTCGTCCACCTTGCTTACAGTTACTCCAGTAAGTCTCGCTTTTCCATGAATCTCGGTAACTGTATGGCTCAGATGGAGTGGAATATCGAAGTCATCGAGGCACTGGTGGATGTTCCTGGCAAGTCCGCTTGGAATCGGGAGTATCTCGTAGACACCCTTCACATGTGCCCCTTCAAGCGTGAGTCGTCTTGCCATTATCATGCCGATATCACCACTTCCAAGGATGACTATCTCCTTTCCTATCATCCGGTTCTGCAGGTTGATGTAGTTCTGTGCAACGCCTGCAGTGAAGACTCCGGAGGGTCGCTCTCCCGGGATCGCAAGCGCACCCCGCGGACGCTCCCTGCAGCCCATCGCAAAGATGATTGCCTTTGCCTTAAGGACCACAAGTCCGCTCTTTGAGACGAGAGTAACGTTCTTCTCTTCATCGATACTGCTGACTGTAGTATCAACAAGATATGGAATCCCGAGTTTCTCTACCTGGTCCATGAAGCGCTGGGCATACTCGGGTCCGCTGAGCATCTCACCGAATCTTGTGAGGCCGAAGCCCTCGTGGATGCACTGTCTCAGGATGCCGCCAAGAGACTTCTCTCTTTCGACGATCAGGATATCGTGGATACCGAGCTTCCAGAGCTCTACAGCTGCAGCAAGACCTGCAGGGCCACCTCCTACTATTACAACATCACGAACAGCCGACATATCAGACCTCCCTTACCTTTCCTGTAAAGAGGTAGGAGCCCTCTCTCTCATAGACGATATCCTTCTCGGGAAGACCAAGCTCCTCTTCTATGAGCTTCGATATCCTCATCTGGCAGTAGCCACCCTGACAGCGCCCCATCATGCTTCTCGTCCTGTACTTGATCGAGACCATAGTGCTTGCGCCAAGTGGATTGTGGATCGCCTGGAGTATCTCAGCCTTCGAGACCTTCTGGCAGCGGCAGATGAGTTCACCGTAATCAGGATTCTCTTCTATCAGCTCTCTCTGCTCTTCAGGACTCAGGCTTCTGAATGGTCTTATTCCCTTCCTTATCGGATTGAAACTCTCATTTGCACTCAGCTTCTCGCGCTCCTTCATGAGTTCAATTACATACCTTGCAATTGGAACAGCGGAGGTGAGACCTGGAGATTCTATTCCAATCAGATTCACAGCATGTGGTGCTATATCATCCCTTATCTCGATTCTGAAATCCTGGATCTTTCCGTTCTCGTCTACTAGCTTCGGAAGGATTCCAGAGTAGGTGCGGATGTAGTCTGCCTTCGTAAAGTGCGGCCAGAGGGCCATTGCACTCTCGTAGAGAGCATCGACATTGCTCTTCTCTACACCGTAGAACTCGAGGTCGTCAGTATCATGGGCTGTTGGACCCAGGAGGATGTTGCCATCAGTTGTGCATGAGACGTGGATTCCCATGTATGTGTTGCTCGGAACTGTGTATATTGGCATTGGGACAAGCTTTCCAAGGCGGCTGTCCAGGATTATGTAGTCATCCTTCGAGCCGATCACTCTGTAGCCGGTTATTCCAAGCATGTCGCTTATCTTCTTGCAGCCAAGGCCAGCAGCATTCACGACCCATCTGGATGTGAATTTTCCCCTCTTCGTCGTGACTGTATAGATTCCTGCGCTGTAGTCGATGTGGACTACCTCGTTATCGAGGAAGTATCTCACTCCGTTTTTCACTGCATTCTCCGCAAGTGCGATCGTGTACCCGAATGGGTCGATTATCCCACTGTTCGGAGAGTAGAGAGCGAATTCTCCCTCGACTGAGGGAACAAGCTCATGAAGTCTCGCCCTGTCGACCATTACAAGACCGACAGAACCGTTGATCTCACCCTGCTTCTTTGTCCTCAGCAGCGATTTGTACTCCTCTTCAGTATTTCCGACAAGTACCTTTCCACAGCGCTTGAAGTCGAAATCCAGCTCCTTTGACAGGTCACCCATGATACGGTTGCCTTCGCAGCAGAATCGGGCCTTCAGAGAACCGATATCGTAGGCAAAGCCGCCGTGGACCACTCCGGTATTCCTTCCACTGGTCTCGAGACAGACATCGAGATTCTTCTCCAGTACAGCTATCGACAGCCTGTATCTGGAAAGCTCTCTTGCAATGGCAGAGCCCACTGCCCCACCACCTATTATCAGAACATCAAAATCTGACATGGATTTCATCCCCATAACCGATATATCGGTTGCATATTGCTAATATCCGATATATCATCCAAATATAGGGCTGTCAAGGAAAAAACGGAGAAGGTATGGAGTCTAGAAGCCTAAAGGAAGTAGCATACAGCAGCATAAAGAAGCGCATCCTCTCGGGAGTGCTTGCACCTGGAGATGTGATAAGCGAAAGGACCTTCGTCGAGGAGCTCGGGATCAGCAGGACACCTGTGCATGAGGCAATGGCCCTTCTTGCCGAGGAGGGTCTTGTGAGAATCATGCCAAGCCGGGGCATGGTCGTCTCTCCCATATCGATGAAGGATATAGGGATGGTCTATCAGGCGCGCATGATAATCGAACCTGCGATTGTACGCATCCTTGCATCTCTCAGCACGGAGCCTGCTTCAAGCCTGAGAAGGTATCTGACGGAGGATAGCGACATATCGTATACGGCAGATGGAAGGGACCTTGACTCCGAGTTCCACATCGCACTGTCTGAAGCAACAGGGAATACTTACCTTGTGAATATGGAAAAGAGACTGCTTGCACAGTGCCAGAGAATCCGCATCATATCGACAAGAGAAGAAAGCATCCGCAACGAGCTGGCAAGAGAGGAGCATGGAAGGATAGTCGATGCAATAGCCCTGAAGGATGGAGAGCAGGCTGCCAGGATGGCCCTTCACCATCTCGAAAGAACATTGGAGGACTACAGCAGGATATTCTCTCTAAGTGACAGCGTGACAATCTGACAGGAAAGAGGATTTCCTTTTGAGAAATCATAATCTACAATTGTCCTCATAGGAGAAACAGCAATGATAAAGAAGAAAGAAGAGATGCAGAATGTCGAGATAGAGCACATGAGAGATGGGGATGGAATCATCTACCAGCAGCGCATACTTGGCGAGAACGATATGGCAAAGCACGCCCGTCTCTTTGCCAACATGAGAATCAGGAAGGGATGCTCCATCGGACCGCATGACCACGTAAACGAGACCGAGTACTACTACATACTCTCAGGGGAAGGAATAGTCACCGAAGCCGATGGAGAGAAGACTGTGAAGGCCGGCGATGTCGTCATCACAGGCGGTGGAGCAAGCCATGCGATCAGGAACGAGAAGGATGAGGACCTTGTCTTCATTGCTATCATCATCCTCGACTGACAGGACAGTATATGACAGTGAAGGCTCCCTCGGGAGCCTTCTTCTGTCTACTTCACTGTATTTCTGAGAACACCCAGGCCTTCGACGATGCACTCTATCTCGTCGCCTGAAGATAGATACCTTGGAGGGTCGAAGCCCATTCCGACTCCAGATGGCGTTCCTGTAGAGATGGTGTCTCCTGGCTCGAGTGTCATGCATCTTGAAAGCTCATAGATGAGGTCAGAGAACTTCATTCTCAGAAGTCTCGTATTGGACTTCTGCCTTGTCTCTCCATTTACCCTGCTCTCGATATCGAGACTCGGATTCTCTCTGAACATGTCTGCACTTCTGATGTATGGTCCCATTACCGAAAAGCCATCGAAGCTCTTTCCCAGACGCAACAGGAAGGAAAGAAGATACTGCCTGGCCTTCTCGAGCTCGTTCTTTCTAGTGCTTCTGGCTCGTGTAAATTCTCTTGTAGAATAGTGACCTCCGTTTGCATGTGCTAAGGCTTCACGCTCAGATATATTCATCCTAAGCATGCTGCCGAATTCAATCATTGCAAACTTAAAAGGTCACTTCATATTGTCCAAGAACCGGTCATTGTGCAAAAGTACCATAGCCAGCAATTGCCTCATCTATGGTCATTGCTCCCGTTCCGACAAGATAACCTGCCTGCCTCAACTGTATGACCGCATCATCTGTCAATCCAATTACCTCTGGCGACAGGATCCGGGCTTCCGGAACGGCCCCAAGCGCGGCATACATGCTATTAAAGGACAGGTCTTTCGTCGGCGATATAAGCCCCTTGTTCTGCGCCATCTCGTTCAGTTCCCGCGGCGTGATCAGAAAACGCATGAATTCGTTGGCCATATCCAGATTTGCACTGTCTTTGTTGACAGAGAACTGCAGATTCGGCATATCAAGGAAATTAGCCCCTTCATCCGACATGGGAACCGGTGCAAATGTATATGTAAATGGATTGGCAATAAAAGCTTCGGAACGGCTCTCCCGCTTCTTTGTTCCTGAGACGGCATCTCCTGAACAGAACATCATGGGCACGTCCCCTTCAAAAAAACGAAGGATCACGGCGTCATAGTTGTTTTTGATTTCGGCACAGGCATCCAGGTCTACACAGCCATCATTCAGGAACTGCACGAGCTTCTCCAAGGAGGGCCGCATGTACTTTCCGGCTGAGGCATCAAGAGTATTGAGTTTTTTAACTGCCTCTGCGTCATGCGCCACGGTTCCGCAGAAGAACGGATAAACAACCAAAGTGAAAAGCGAGGTCGTCTCCTTTTGGGAGAAGCCCATCATTGGGTTTTCATAGCCTTTTTCACGAAACGCATCACACACTGCCACCAGTTCCTGATAGGTTGTGGGAACGCTGAGTCCTTCTTTTTCAAAAAGGCTGTTGTTCACGAGCATGCCGTAGGTGTTTGAGAAAACCGGAACCATCGGAAGCGTACCGTCGTCCGTGTTCAAGATAATATTGCTACGGATACAGCCCAGATCAAGCCTCAAAGCGGGATCGGCCAAATCTTCGGCATGATCGATAGAAGCCTTATATTGCTCCCTACCATACATCCAGGAGTAATTGACGTAAATATCAGGGGCATCGTTTCCGTTCAGAACCGTTCCGATCATGTTGATATAGTCATCAATTTTTGTATACACCAGTTTCAAATTGGGATAATAATCGTTAAAACGGTCAAATTCCGCTTCCAGCGCTTCAAAGTTGTCGTAGCCGCCGACAACGCTGATATGGCCGTTGACGGAAGTATCCAAAGCCGGCTGAAAGCCTTTCGCAGTCGTCGCTTCCTGCTTCTTCGAGCCGCATGAAGTCAGACCGAGAAGCATCAGCACCGCCAAAAAAATGCACATCATCTTTTTCATAATTGTTTTCTTCTTTCCTTGATTCTTCGGATCTCTTTAATCACCAATTTGATATCAATGGGCTTTGCAATATGTCCATCCATTCCGGCGTTCAGGCATTCCGTGACGTTTTCAGAGAATGCGTCTGCTGTCATCGCAACGATTGGGATGGACGCCGCCCAGGTGTTCTCCAATCTTCGGATTGCTCTGGTCGCGTCAAGCCCATTCATCTCCGGCATCTGTATGTCCATGAAAATCAGCTCATAGATGCCCTCTGCAGCAGTGCGCATCATATCTACACAGACCCGTCCGTTTTCAGCGCGGTCGGTACTGATTCCATACATGGCAAGCATGGCGGATATGATTTCCCAGTTGATGTCATTATCCTCTGCCACCAGGATGTGCAGCCCCTGCAAATCGGAATAATCATCCTCCGGCTCCTGGGAGCTGGACTCTTTACCAATCAGATCATTGATCTTATCATAAAGCGTGGAGCGGAAAAGAGGTTTGCTGACAAAACCGTTCGCGCCCGCCTCTCTTGCTTTATCTTCAATGTCCGACCAGTCATATGCGGAAATCAGCAAAACCGGAATCTTTGTATCCACCTCCGAGCGGATTCGCCTGATGACTTCAATGCCATCCATTTCAGGCATTTTCCAATCAATAATAACTACGCCGTAATCCCGTCCGGACAGATGCCTGTGTCCGATCATACCGAGTGCTTCCAACCCGCTTTGTGCCGTCTCCACAGTGGCACCAAGAGACGCAAGGGTATTGGCAGCCGTCTGAAGCATGATCTCGTCGTCGTCAACAATCAGAACATCAATGGGATCAAGCATCATATCATCACGCTGTCTGTCTGCCAGAGGGATATCCAGCACAACAGTAAAGGTTGTCCCTTTCCCCCGTTCGCTCTGACATTCAATGGTTCCGCCGAGCAGATCGACCATCTGCTTTGTAATGGCCAGGCCAAGGCCGGTTCCCTGAATACTGTTGACACGGCTGTCTGTCTGACGAGAGAAGGGCTGGTACATGGTCGCCATGAATTCCGGGCTCATACCGATGCCCGTATCTGCTACAATATAGCTCAGCCGTATGCAGCCGGGTATGTCGCTCTTCTCCTCCTGCATATCCACGCTGACACAACCGCCGGGTTCCGTGTACTTAATGGCGTTGGAGAGAATGTTGATATAAATCTGATTCAGGCGGAGCTGGTCGGCATATAGATATTCCTTTTCCATCTGATTGATGTGGAAGTTGAACTGAATATTCTTTTCCTTGATCATTGGCTGTGAAATATTTACAAGGTTCTCAACCGTTTCCACTATGGAGAACGTCAGGGGACTTAATTTCAGTTTGCCACTTTCCACTTTCGATATATCCAAAATATCGTTGATGAGTGTCAGCAGATGATTGCTGGCGAGACTGATTTTCCGAAGGCTCTCCCCCGTTGACTCCACATCCCCGAGATTCTTCTCGGCAATAGTCGTCAGGCCTATGATAGCATTCATGGGCGTGCGGATGTCGTGAGACATGGTAGAGAGAAAATCAGTCTTTGCTTTATTTGCAGATTCCGCCTCCCGCGCTGCGACCTGAAAACGCCTGTTCAAGTAATGCATATAGTGCAGGTCAAGGAGGAAAAGAATCAGAAGACCAGCAGACACGACTCCGACCAGAAGCCAGTTTTCTGTATCCACATGAAGATCCTTCGCCGGCACAAGACCCAAAAGTGTCCAGCCGGAAGTGGCCGAGAGGGGAGTAAAGGCAAGAATACACTCCTGTCCGCGGGAGTTGAGCATTGGAACGGAGCCTGTCGATGAAGCAATCCTGTCGAACAATTTGCTCGTCGATTCCGGATCCGCTGGATTATATGATTTGTAGAACTCAAAAAAACTGGAGTTCTTGAAGCTGTATCCTTTCAGGATATAATCACCGTTGGCATCGATCATGGATAGCTCGGTATTGACCAGCTCTGTCTGCGGGAAAACCCACTTCTGTTCCAGCGCCGAGATGGGAATAACCCGCAGCAGAACAGCCGCCTCGGAAGATTCCCTTTCCGGATCATACAGCATGATACGGTTGCAGAAAGCCAGTGATTGCTCGCCGTTCATCGGATTGGTGTAAGCTCGGGTTATGTTGATTGACTTCCCGATTTCATTGATCCAATCCACATCATCCAGGAGCGCTATCTGCTTGTAGGAAATAGCATAGTCATCCTCAGTGCTCTGTTTCGGACGCGTGGAGAGGCCTGTGAGAGTATCGAGGGAGATCAGATGTGCCGAGGCGTTCGCAAGTACATGGGATGCGCGGATAAACTCAACCGCCTCTTCCATCGTCATGTTCTTGCTGTTGATGTAACGCGCCCATACATCGCAGATCTGCTGCTCACCTTCCAGATAATTCTCCGTCACATTATCCATGGTGATCATTGTGTCCTCAAAATGATCTACCTGTCTCCTGTATGAATAAGTACTTTCAAATCTGGAGTAGAGAACAACGAAGATCAGCATGGCGGCTATGATGATCACGTTGACAATGATAACGATAATCTTTTTCATGAATTGATCTTCCTATCGCTTCTTATGTTCTATGAATTGAAATCGTACGTTTCATATTCAATACTTCCGATAACGTCTGCATAATGGCATCGATATCATACGGCTTTGCCAGATGGCCGTTCATTCCCGCTTCAAGCGCGATTTCCCGGTCCTCTTCAAAGGCATTGGCAGTGACGGCAACAATCGGAATCTCTGCTTTCTTCCGATCCTCCATCGCGCGGATTCTCCTTGCTGCCTCATATCCGTCCATGATCGGCATCTGAATATCGTATCATACGTTCCCTCCGGAGCCTGCTCCATTATTTCACGGCTTCCTCTCCGTTTGATGCAATATCGATCGTAAAGCCGGCATTCTCAAGGATCGCTACTGCGATCATCTGGTTCATTTCATTATCTTCCGCAAGCAGAATCCGTTTCCCTGTGCCTTATTATATTGTTTCCTTATGTGGCTATCTCCTTCAGAAGCCTTCCTCTGTCTATTTGATCGTATTTCTCAGAACACCCAGGCCCTCGACGATGCACTCTACCTCGTCACCTGAAGATAGATACCTTGGAGGGTCGAAGCCCATTCCGACTCCAGATGGCGTTCCTGTAGAGATGATGTCTCCTGGCTCGAGTGTCATGCATCTTGAAAGCTCATAGATGAGGTCAGAGAACTTCATTCTCAGAAGTCTCGTATTGGACTTCTGCCTTGTCTCTCCATTTACCCTGCTCTCGATATCGAGACTCGGATTCTCTCTGAACATGTCTGCACTTCTGATGTATGGTCCCATTACCGAAAAGCCATCGAAGCTCTTTCCCAGATACCACTGGTTTCTCTTCCTCTGTGTTCTTCTGGCACTTATGTCGTTGAAGATCGTATAGCCGAAGATTGCCTTTCCTACATCCTCGTACTCTGTACTGCTATCTATCTTCCTGCCGATGACTATCGCGACCTCGACCTCGTAGTCGAGCTCCGGGTCGATATCGAGGTGCCCGTCGATCTCCTCATCCGGGCCGACGATATGAGTACCCCGCTTTGAGAAGTAGACTGTATCGTCCGGGGTTTCGAAGACTCCATCGTAGAAGCGCTCCCTCGTCTCCTCCAGATGATCGACATAGTTGACTCCTACGCAGATGATATCGTGTCTCGAACTGGTTATCGGGGCAACTACCCTGACATCGTCCATGCTTATCTGAGGGGCAGGAAACTCCTCGTTCTGGATTGCCCTGAGAATGTCGATTTCCTCCTGCTTGTGCAGCTGGATGAAATCATTCATGGAAAGGTACTGGTGCTTAAGGACATCTCTCAGAAGCACGACCTTGTTCTCACCCTTCACAAGTATTCCAGGAAGCTGTTCATTCTGGTATTCAACTGTTACAAATTTCATAGCAATCTCCAATTTAAGCAGAAAGAAGACCACTTTCAACAAAAAATGGTCTTCTTTCCCGGAAATAACGCCCTTTCTCAGGCAAAAAGTGGGCCCAGTGCCTCTACATAGCCATTCCAGCGCCTGTAGAGCTCCATGTACTCCTCGTGGGCTTTCATGTCGGGAAGTGCATCCTTGGAGGAGTCGAAGCTGAGGTGCTCACTTACGATGGAATCGAGAGCTCCACCTCCCACGACCCAGAGAGCCTGGAGAGCAGAACCGAAGGCTGCTGCCTCACTTGTGGCAGGAACTCTTACCGGAAGACCGGTCATGTCCGAAACCAGCTGGCGCCAGAATGGACTCTTGGAGCCACCGCCCGTAAGGAGTATGGAGGAAACCTTTGCACCCTTCTCCCTGAAGGCATCGAGTCCGAGCAGGAACTCGTATGTGACACCCTCGAAGGTAGCTCTTGCGATATTCTCATCCGTAATATTGTTCGGATTCATTCCTCCGAGAACTCCCTCTCCATGAGGAAGGTTTGGAACCCTTTCACCGTTGAGAAACGGAAGGAAGACAAGACCATCTGCTCCCCGAGCAGCTCTTGAAGCCTTGTCGCCGAATGCAACTACATCATCGCCCATGTACTTCCTCATGACCTCGGTCGCAACTGTGCAGTTCATCGTGCACAGCAGAGGAAGATAGGTTCCATGTGATGAGCAGAAGGCGGCCAGGCGGCCCTTCTCGTCGCTTACGGGAACAGATGAGGAGGCAAAGAGAGTTCCCGAGGTTCCAAGGCTCATCGTCACACGGCCATCGACGACGGCTCCAGTTCCGATTGCGCTCATCATGTTGTCTCCACCTCCACAGGCTACTATGCACCTTTCAGGAAGGCCATAGCGCTCTGCAATCTCCTTCTTGACAGGACCGACGGCCTTTGTCTCCTTTACGATTTCAGGAAGCTTTGCAATGAGATCCTCACCGATCGCATTGCAGCACTCTCTGTCCCACTCTCCTGTGAAGATGTTCATGAGACCTGTTCCGGAGGCATCTCCTCTCTCCATTGTGGCGATTCCTGTGAGGAAGAAGTTGAGGTAGTCGTGAGGAAGCAGGACGTACTTCATCGCAGCGTACTTCTCAGGATAGTGCTTCTTCAGATAGAGGATCTTTCCTGCAGTGTAGCCTGCCATGACTCTGTTGCCAGTTCTCTTCTGGACAGCCTCGGCGCCCCCTGCTCTCTCCATGATCTCATCGCACTCCTTCTGTGTCGATGTGTCGCACCAGAGCTTTACGTTGTGAAGTACTGTTCCATCTTCTCCGACTGGAACAAAGCCATGCTGCTGTCCTGAGACGGCTATCGCATCGACACGACCTTTTACGGAAAGAGGAATCTTCTCCATGCAGGAATCGAGAGCATCGATCCACCACTTTGCCTTCTGCTCCCTGACACCGCCATCCTCAACTATGAGTTCAACCGGCGCCTGGGATACTGCCAGTATCTCTTTCTTCTTTGAATCGTATATGAGGACCTTTATGCTCTGGGTTCCTGCGTCTATTCCTAATGTGACCATATCACTCCTCCTCGACATTCTCTCTGATCTTGACCTCATAGCCTATTATCTGGCTTTCAGGTCGCTTGTTGTCTATGAAATACTGCTGTATCTTGCGTGCGCACTGATACCCCTGCTCATAGGGGTGCTGGCAGATGGTCCACGCCACCCTGCCACTTTTAAGAAGGGACCTGATAGGGTCGACATCGTCGGATACGAAGACAAGCATATCTCTCTCGCCGACAGCCCTCATCACACCTGCAACACCGGCTGTCGATATGAATATCGTATCTGTCTCGGGGTGCCTGGCAAGGTGCTCTGCTACCATGTGGTATGCGACTGCATCATCATCCTGGCAGGCAAGCTCTCCGGTTATGGTATAATCCATCCCCCTTCTGTCGAGTCCCTCTACAAAGCCATTGACTATATCGCTGTGGCCCTTTACACAGCTTGTTCCCCTGACTATCAGGATATTTCTCTTCCGGCCATTGGAAACGAGCGAAAGAAGGCCTGCATTCATTGCTCCCTTCTTCCTGTAGTCAGGACCGACATAGAAGAGTCTTTTCTCAAGTGAGATATCCGAATTGACGGCGGCGATCGGGATATCCATGGAGGAGAGGTATGAAAGAATCCTCTCATCGTCCATTGTCATGACGACCAGGGCATCTACACCTCTTTCGACAAGCCGCCCTATTGCATCCAGGTGCTCCTGGACGTTGAAGCCTCTTACAGCTTCGAAGCAGACAGAGAAGCCCAGGTCGCTGTACTTCTCTGTCGCGCTTGAAAAACCGCGGACTACCTCGGCAAAGAATGGACTGCCATCGCTCGGAAGCATTACACCAATGAGATGAGGATTCTTCCTCACCGCCAGCATCCTGCCTGCAAGGTTCGGCTCGTAGCCGAGCTCCATTGCAGCCTCGAGAACGCGCTTTCTTATCTCAGGCGCGACTCCAGGCCTATCGTGAAGCACTCGGTCAACGGTGCCTCTGGAGACACCGCTGGCCTGGGCCAATTCCTTGATCGTAGCCACTGCTTTCTACCTTAGAATGGGCACTCGTCAGAGTAGAGTGTACCTGCTGGGCGATTGTATGAGATATCCTTTACTCCAATGTACTGGAGAACAGCGTAGAGGCTTCTTCCGATGTGGCCGAAGGCGACTGCACCATGGTGCGGGTACCTCTTTGCGATGAGGACATGGCGATAGAAGCGTCCCATCTCAGGGATTGCGAATACGCCGATACCACCGAAACTTCTGGTAGCAACAGGGAGTACCTCACCCTCGCAGACGTATGCCTGGAGTGCTGTATCTGCATTGGAGTGCAGGCGGAAGAAGGTTATTTCGCCAGCTGCGATATCGCCCTCGAGGGTTCCTCTTGTGAAGTCGGGCTCGCCATCCTCAAGCAGTCTGTGCTGGATGATCTGGTAGTTGATTGCACCACAGGAGAGGCACTTGAATGGAGTATTTCCGCAGTGGAAGCCCATGAAGGTGTCCGTGAGCTTGTAGTCCTTTGCGAACTTGCCCTTGATCTCGGATTCGTACATATCCTTTGGAACAGTGTTGTTGATATCGAGGAGGGTTACAGGAGCACCGGTGATGCAGGTGCCGATGTACTCGGAGAGACCACCGTAGATATCGACCTCACAGGCTACAGGGATACCGCGGGATGCCAGACGGCTGTTGACGTAGCATGGCTCGAAGCCGAAGCTCTCTGGGAATGCTGGCCAGCACTTGTTGGCAAATGCGACATACTTCCTTGCTCCGAGGTGGGCCTCTGCCCAGTCAAGGAGAGTAAGCTCGAACTGTGCCATTCTTGGGAGGAGTTCAGGATAGGTGTTGCCCTTTACGCCGAGCTCGCTGGCCATATCCTTGACGACCTCGTCGATTCTCTTGTCATCGGCATGCTGCTTGTATGCAACGAGAAGGTCGAGCTCGCTGTTCTCTTCGATCTCGACGCCGATATCGTAGAGTGCCTTGATCGGGGCATTGCAGGCGAAGAAGTCCTGTGGGCGTGGGCCGAAGGTGATGAGCTTGAGGCCCTTGAGACCGATGATGGTCCTGGCCACAGGAATGAACTCGCTGATCATTTTTGCACAATCCTCGGCATCTCCAACTGGATACTCGGGGATGTAGGCAGCAAGCTTTCTGAGACCGAGGTTGTAGGAGCAGTTCAGGACTCCACAGTAGGCATCGCCTCTGCCGCCGACCAGGTTGTCTCCCCTCTCCTCTGCAGCTGCGCAGTACATTACAGGTCCATCGAAGTACTTTGCGATAAGTGTCTCAGGTGTCTCTGGACCGAAGTTGCCAAGGAAGACGACAAGTGCGTTGCAGCCTGCTGCCTTTACCTCGTCAAGGGCCTTGAGAGCATCCTTCTCGCTCTCTACTACAGTTGGTGCCTCATAGATATCGAGACCGATCTTCCTTGCCTCTTCACCAATTCTGACTCTTCTGTCTCTTGAGATACTGATAACGAAACAGTCTCTGCTGACAGCAATCATTCCAAGCTTCACATCTGGAATATTCTTATGCATCTTTGTCTGCCTCCTAATAGGACTTTCTCTAAATATCGTGCTCGAGCACACAATATTATTGCATCCCATTTTTCCAGCTGTCAACAAAAAACTCCAGGTAGGAATCCGCACATTCGGAGCAAGGCATCAAAGGAGGAGGAAGCTGAAAGAAAAAGGAAGAGATGCTCTCATGGAACATCTCTCTGTTTCAAATCCTTGGCAGAAAACAAGGGTGTTCGGCAGGTCACGAATATCGGACTTTCCGAACACCCACTCTGATACCGAAAAGGACTACTCTCCTATGAGGGTACGGACTCTTTCGACGACACTCTGAACGAGGGTCGAAAGCGAAAGGTCCTGCACTCCAACGACGTAGTTGTCACAGAGGTTCACCGGGATCAGAATCCTGCTGGCACTGCTCTGGCTTATGGCCAGAGCCATGTCGGCAGTCACTTCACCCAGCATGGAATCGGCAATCACGATCCCGACAGGGCCGATGATTATATCGGCGCTACGGGCACAGACCTTCACCGGATTCTCTCCTGTTGCGCTCCTGTCGGCACCGGCCTTCAGCATCGCAGCTGTAGCAAGGCTGTTGGTCCCGACAGCTATTATCTCGATATTCTCGAAGCTGCTTCTGAGCGATGATACGATCTGCTTGCCCAGTCCGCCCCCCTGTCCGTCGATTACCAGAATCTTCATATCAAATCCCCATCTCGTTCTTCATTCTGCAAAGAGAGGTGTCGAGAGATATCTATCTCCGGAGTCCGGAAGCAGTACGACGATGGTCTTTCCTGCATTCTCCTCTCTCTTTGCAAGCTTGACAGCAGCAGAGAGAGCAGCACCTGAGCTGATACCTACCAGGAAGCCCTCCTTCCTGCCAATCTCTCTTCCACCATTGAAGGCTTCGTCACTTGTTATTGTGATTATCTCATCATAGACAGTCGTGTCCAGTACATCTGGAACAAAACCGGCTCCGATACCCTGGATCTTGTGGGCTCCGCTCCTTCCTTCAGAAAGTACAGGAGAGTCGGTCGGCTCAACTGCAACTACCTTCACCTTTGGATTCTTCTCCTTGAGATATCTTCCAACTCCCGTGATGGTTCCACCTGTACCGACACCTGCGACGAAGATATCGACCTTTCCGTCAGTATCTTCCCAGATTTCAGGTCCTGTGGTCCTGTAGTGGACCCTTGGATTTGCCTGATTGACGAACTGTCCTGCTATGATCGAATTCGGAGTGCTCCTCTGAATCTCCTCTGCCTTGGCTATTGCACCCTTCATTCCGAGCTTTCCCTCTGTAAGTACGAGCTCTGCACCGTAGGCCTTGATGGTAAGCCTTCTCTCGACGCTCATCGTATCCGGCATTACGATAACGGCCCTGTAACCCCTTGCAGCTGCAATGAGTGCGATGCCGATTCCGGTGTTTCCGCTTGTCGGCTCGATGATAGTGGCACCCTTCGAAATCTTTCCAGTCTCCTCAGCCTCGTCGATTATAGCCTTCGCGACCCTGTCCTTGACGGATCCTCCCGGGTTGAAGTACTCGAGCTTGGCAACAACTCTTGCCTTGAGGTCATACTCCCTCTCGATGCCCTTCAGCTCCAGAAGGGGGGTCCTTCCTACCAGTTCCTCGATCGATGTGCGAATGTTCATCTTCTTTTCTCCTCCATTGATTCTATAATCTATTGGTCTTTTAGGCTACAAACAAAAAGAGGAACCCGAAGGTTCCCTTTGGACTGACGAAACAGCTGTTTCAGACAGCAGAGAAGGAAACCTCCCCTTTCAAAGGCCTATACATACAGCAGCACATGTGGTTTCCTCTATTTCTCATGTGAGGAATCATAGATTGGAGGAAGTTGCTTGTAAAGATATTTTCATACTATTTTTATAGGAATTAAACAAAAGCAGCACACTCTACCATTTCTGGCGATTTTCCTACCTTTTTGAAAAACTGGATGCAAACTGCTATAGTCACCATGAGGCACGAATGATATGGGCATCACAACTGAACTACTCAATATGAAGTCACTTCTGGAGAGGATGGGAAGCTTTGCAGTCCCTCCCTACCAGCAGCAGTTCCGCTGGCAGGACTCTACCAGCAGCAATATCGTCCTGGATGTCTACAGGGAGAGGAACAGGAGCGCATACCGTCTTGGGCAGATAGTCATCTACAGAAACGAAGAGGGAAAGCTGCTCGTCATCGATGGCTACCAGCGCCTTGTAGCCCTGAAGCTCATTGCGAATGCCGTCTCTCTGAAGTGCGGATTCACAGCAGAACGCGAATACGACAGAGAGAGTGCAAGAAGGATCAGAAGCTCATACCATGAGATAAAGAGGGCCCTGAGGAGTGTGAATATCGATCTCTTCAGGAGCTTCTTCCTCGAGAGGACGGAGATGATCGTCTTCACGACCGACTCGCTTCCAGAGACCTTCCGCTTCTTCGACTCTGCTGTTGCAAGAGGAAAGACACTCGATCCTACAGACCTTCTGAAGGCGTACCACCTGTGTGCAATGAGAGATGTTACTGAAGAGAGGATGGCAGAGACTGCAGAGGTCTGGGAGTCGTACAGCAAGGAGCACCTCAACAGGCTCTTCGAGCTCTGGTATCCGATCAGATGCTGGGCGCTGCATAGACCATCGCTCACATTCAGGGATACTGAGATACACGCCTTCGAGGGGGTCCCGGAGGGAACGGAGTACCCCTTTGCAAGGGGTCTGGACAGAGCGCCCTTCTCTCTTACCGAGACGATTGTCGATGGAAAGCGCTTCTTCAGCCTTGTTGCCTATGCATACGGCCTTGAGAAGCAGCTCGACGAGCTTATTGACAGATATGCACTGGGACTTGAAGAGAGAGTCAGGAGAGAGTTCGGCGATAGCGATGTCGGCTCGGTCTACTGCTACTCGCTCTTCAAGGGTCTTCTGTTCCTGTATCTGGACCGCTTTGCCGAAGCCGACTTCGAGAAGGCTCTCGAGACCTGCTTCATCTACTCATTTGCACTCAGGCTGGAGAATCAGGGGATTATATGGAACGATGTGAACGAGTATGTGCTCTCGCAGAGCAGTCTCTTCAATACGATCGACAGGGCGATCGACCCGTATGAGGTCATAAGCTATGACTTCGAGAGGAACCTATCCGGGATGAGGAATACCAGACAGAAGAATGGTGAAAGAAATCGCCTCATAGAGTTCGACAGGGACTTTTCGTTCCTCAGGGAGGCAGAGTAATGGCAGACCTAACGATAAGGAACATCGCACAGGGAAACGACAGCTATATCATCCCAATATACCAGAGGGCCTTTGCCTGGAGTGAAGCAGAACTCAGGACGCTTGTGAAGGATATCGAGGACCAGAGAGTCAGAGATGAGGATGGCTACTACCTCGGTACCCTGATCGTCTTTCTCAGAAAGGATGGCCTCTTCGAGGTGATCGATGGCCAGCAGCGCCTCACTGCCCTCTTTCTCCTGCTTGCAGCGCTGGGAATGAAGGAGAATGCAGATCTCCGCTACGAGGCAAGAAGGGAGAGCGAGGAGGCGATGGCGGCTATAAAGAGCGGCAGGGAGTGCGATCCCTCGCATATCTTCGCCAGGGCCTATTCAATACTTCTCCAGGCCATGGCAGACCTTGTCGGTGACAGCAGTGCCTTCCTCGAATACCTTCTTGCAAGGGTCCACCTTCTCAGAGTCGAGCTTCCAGAGGACACGAACCTCAACCGCTACTTCGAGATAATGAACAGCCGAGGAAAGCAGCTTGAAGCGCACGAGATAATACTCTCCACTCTGTTGGGCTACCTCTCTGACGAGAGAGAGAAGGAGGCACTTCTTCTTATCTGGGGTGCAATCGGCACCTTCGATGGCTATCTTCAGATGGGAATCATGAAGAGAATCTGGAACAGGATGTACTATGGCGATGGCCACTATCCCCTCCTGGATACCGACTATTCTGCCTGGTGGAGGATGATAGTAGGTCACCTGTATGGAGAGAACGAGAACCGCTTCAGGACGATAGACGAGATACTCGAGGAGGAGGATACTCTTTCGATTCCCGAAGCAGAAGTAGTGCGCGGAGACGATATCAACACATCGGTCACCGACTTTCCGCACTTCCTGCTGCTTGGTACATCGCTCTTTCTTGGAAAGAGTCTCGATGGGGATGACAAGCGCCTTCTTCCGACAATTCTCTCGGAGGAAGCTCTCCGTGGAGAGGAGAATGTCAAAGCGTACGCATTCTACCTTCTGAAGCTGAGATTCCTCTTCGACCATTACATTGCAAAACGAAACGAGAATGGAGCCTGGCACATCTCGAAGTATCTCGATGAGCACGAGATCGCACCAGCCTTCCCCTCCGAGGATGGAAAGCTGCTGCTTGAAAGGGAGATGGAGATCATTTCACAGCACCCGGATGCCTTCGACTTCATGTGGCTATCAGAACCAATGAGAAGGCTGATGGAGAAGCCACATATGGAAGCAGGAGAGCTTGCCCGCCTTCTGTAGATGAAAAAATGGTGCCAGCTGGATTGGCACCATCTTCATCAAGAACGCTCCATCATTACTACTTTATCAGAGCAGTACCATCCTTGAAGGCGTTGCCGACCTTCCTTCCAAGCTCTACATATGCATTGTTGGCTGCATCGAATGTGATAGGATGGAAGACTGAGAGGTCGATCTTTCCATCCTTGTCGAGAATCCTCTCGTCGGCAGAGATGTTGACAATCTCGCAGACCATGATCTCGCTCTCGTTGTCATAGCTTATGAGGTTGCACTCGAAGGTGAAGGGAAGCTCGTTTATGATCGGAGCATTGACCTTCTCGCTTCTTGTGAAGGTGAAGCCTGACTTCTCGGCCTTCCTCGGCTCCTTGTTCGCAGATACGATTCCGACGTAGTCGCACTGGACAACATGCTCCGAATCGGCCATGGCAATCGTCATTGCCCTGCTCTTGAGGATGTTGGCAGTGGTCCTGTGCCCCCTGTCGATGCATATCGATATCTTTTTGTAGTCGCTCATGCCGCCCCAGGCTGCATTCATCACATCGATATTCCCATCCTCATCGTAGGATGAGATGATCAGAACCGGCTGTGGATACAGATATGCCTTTGCTCCAAGATCCCTTCTCATTGTCCATATCTCCTTTATCTGAGGGAAAAATCCCCAATCAGTTTTATCATTCCCTGGTCGCGAACGACCTTTATGCTCCTATCCGGAAGATAGTCGGTGCAGTGTGCTGAGACGAAGTGGAAGGCCTCGTTCATTATCTGGTCCTTCAGCTCAGGGTCCACATAGTCCAGTGTACTTACTCCGATATTGACGATATATCCCCTGCCGTACTGGGTTCCATAGCCCATCGAGAAGATTATCGTCGCAGAGAAAAGTCCATCGTTTATCGGATTGGAGCCACTGCCCCTGGGCATCCTCGAGGGATGCAGAGCAAGTCTCTGACCGAACATATCCTCAAGATGCTCGTCTATTCCCCTTTCGAGCTGGGCAAACTGCTCCTCGAGCCTATCCTGTCTTGGATCCATCACCATCTCCCTGAAAATGATCGCATATACGATTGAACATGATATTACAATTTGTCGAGCATGACCATTGCTGCACGGCGAAATGAAGAGTCTGGACCTGGCAAGTTCTTTCCCTGCTGTCCTTTTTTGAAAATATATTCATCGAAGGCTGGATATTTATACGAGTTTCTGCATTTTTATGCACTAAACTAGTTGACTATTTGAAGTGATATGCACAAACTATGCATAAATTCGAAATAATTTTGGGAGAATATACAAATGAAGAAGCTTATCGTTGCTCTGGTAATTGTACTTATGGTCACCACCGCACTCTTTGCAGGTGGCGAGAAGGAAGCTCCTGCAGCTGAAGGCAAGAAGTCCTACACCTTCGCAGGCAATGCAGAGTGGCCACCACTTGAATATGTCGACGAATCCGGAAAGGTCGTAGGCTACGAGGTCGAGCTCGTACAGAAGATCGCCGAGGTCCAGGGTGTCGAGATCAAGTACCAGAATGTCGCATGGGACGGCATCTTTGCTGGCCTGCAGGGCAAGCTCTACGATGCAGTCGCATCTGGCGTATCCGTCACTGAGGAGAGAAAGCAGACAATGGACTTCTCTTCTGTCATCTTCCAGGTAACACAGTCCATCCTCACAAAGGTCGAAAGCCCTGACTACAAGAACGAGAAGGATCTCGTCGAGGCCAAGGTGAATGTCGGTGTCCAGATCGGAACCACAGGCGACTTCGCAGCACAGGATGCAGGCATCAAGACAAAGCAGTACGATGCAGTTCCAGAGGCAGTCATGGCCCTTATCAACGGCAACATCGACGTCGTAGTCTGCGACTCCATCGTAGCCAGCGACTTCGTCCTTGCAAACCCGAACTACAAGGGCAAGCTCAAGGTCACAGGTACTCTCGAGAACACCACTGCAGAGGATATCGCAATGGTCGTCAACAAGGGCAACAAGGAGCTGCTCGACCTGATCAACGAGGGCTATGACAAACTTGTCAAGGATGGTACAGTAGACGCACTCAAGAAGAAGTACAACCTTCTGTAACATACAGGATGATCAGCGAGGGAAGGCCTGTCCTTCCCTCTTTTTGCTATAAAGGAATCCAGAATGAAGAAATTTGAAAAGATGCCGGTCGTAGAGGAGAAGAGCTCCCATACGACGATAACGATGACGGATGGTGTTCTCATCCCGAAGAAGGGAAACAAGAGGATCCTCTCCTCCTGGGCCCTGACCTTCACAGGCTCGCTCATCCTCCTGCTCTTTCTCATCATATTCCGCCCCGATCCATACAGGAAGATATTCTTCTTCGTGATCAAGGGCACGCCGACGACCTTCGAGATTACGATCGCCGCAATCATCGGCGCTGTCATCATCGGAACCTTCACAGGTATCGGCTCCGTTTCATCCAAGAGGTGGATCAACGGCATCTGTGGTGTCTACGTCGAACTGATCAGAGGCATCCCTCTGCTTGTCCAGCTGATGTTCCTCTACTTCGCACTCGGCTCGATTATCCACATGGAAGGAAACGTAGCGGCCATCGTCGCACTCTCGATCTGCTTCGGTGCCTACATGGGTGAGATCATAAGGGCAGGTATCCAGGCGATTCCAAAAGGACAGACAGAGGCTGCGACAGCACTCGGTCTTACAAAGGTCCAGACCTTCAGGTACGTCATCCTTCCACAGACGATAAAGGTCGTACTTCCAGCAATCGGCAACGAGTTCATCTCCATGCTGAAGGACTCCTCTCTCGTATCTGTCCTTGCCCTTTCTGATATCCTCAAGAAAGGAAGGGAGTACATCTCCAGGACCTTCCTTTCACTGCAGACGATGCTTATCGTTGCACTTATCTATCTTATTTTCACACTCGTCCTTTCCAGACTGGTAGGACTGATGGAGGAGAGGCTTCACAAGAATGGCTAAGATCGAAATCAAGAATGTATCAAAGAGCTTCATAGATCCGGATGGAAAGGTCCTGAACGCTGTAAGGAACACCTCCCTCACAGTCAACGATGGAGAGGTCGTCGTCATCATCGGTCCATCAGGTTCCGGAAAGTCCACACTGCTGAGAACAGTCAACCTTCTCGGTGCTCCGGATACCGGCTCCATCCTGGTAGATGGAATCGACATCACGAAGAACAGTGCAGATACGAGAAAGCTCCGTGAGGAGGTCGGCATGGTCTTCCAGCAGTTCAACCTCTTTCCGCACCTCACTGTTCTCGACAACATCACACTTGCACCCATCAAAGTCAAGAAGATGAAGAAGGAGGAGGCCGAGAAGCTTGCTCTGGGACTCCTTGAGAAGGTAGGTCTTTCAGACAAGGCGAAGAGCCACCCGAACCAGCTTTCCGGTGGCCAGCAGCAGAGAGTTGCAATTGCAAGGGCACTTGCAATGCAGCCGAAGGCTATGCTCTTCGATGAACCGACAAGCGCACTCGACCCTGAGATGATCAAGGAGGTACTCGATGTAATGCTCGGACTTGCAAAGGATGGCATGACGATGCTCCTTGTCACACACGAGATGGGCTTTGCCAAGGCCGCTGCTGACAAGATAGTCTTCATGGACCATGGCCAGATCATCGAGGAGAGCAGCCCCGAAGAGATGTTCACGAATCCAAAGAGCGAAAGGACTAGAGACTTCCTGCAGCACATCCTGTAATGCATTTACAGCTGCAATACAATGAAATCTCCCCAATTCAGATACCTGGATCGGGGAGATTTGTATTTATCTCCATGATTGGAAACAGAAGCTTAGAGAACCTGCTTGAGCGCCTCTATGTTCTCTTCTACGACATGCTGCAGTGCATCCCTTTCGACTCTCTCTGGGAAGTTCCTCCAGACTACAACTGGCAGACCTGAAGCCTCCTTCAGTGGAGATGCGATAGGATTGTGCACGTTGTCTATGATGAAGTCAGCACCGGACTCGGCACATGCCCTGATCTGATCTGCAGTTGCAGGAGCAGGTCCATATGTGCCTACAATCTCAAGTCCCAGGTCCTTTGCAAGATATATCTGCATTGAGTGGCAGAATACCTTCTTTCCCCTATTCGATGCCGCTACATACTCTGCTCCACTCTTCACTGCATTCACATAGCCTTCGATTCTTGGAGCTGTTCCTGTCACATCTGCAATCTTCTTTGTCTCGATTGTGACCTTCTCTATCGAATTCTGTGTAGATATCTTGATAAGAACACAGTCTGTTGTTGCGACAGTCTCCTTTATGGTCTCCATCATCTTCTCGTAGCCGGCTGTGATGAATACCTTTGCCGCTCTCACCTTTACTATATCCGATGGAACGAGCTCGTATTCAGGTGGATGGCGAAGCGAAGCTGGAGCAAGTGCATCGATCGAATCGACGCCTGCAAGATCTGCAAAGGCAGCTGTCCAGGATGTAGATGCAAGCACATCTGTGCTGCTGGACTGCTGTTCGATTGCAGCCTGCGCAAAAAGAGAGACTGCGACAAGCAGTACAATGGCAAGAGAGATTAGTCTCTTCATTTCAAATGACCTCTGATGTTGTTGTTTCCCAGGGTTGATAATTCTTCATGAAGTATTCCCGGGTGCGATGGATGAATTCTGTGCTTCGGCACGCAGGATGACCTTCTGGCCATCGGATACAGGTCGATTATGCATACTAGAGCAGGTCGAAGTCAACAAGACAATATATTCCATTTTGGAATTAAGTTTTGAACATTATATCAAAACAAGCTCCTAAAACATCAATTTGAGACAAATTTTAGTTCAAAATACCTCAATTAAACCATTGATATATTCAAAAAAGTGGGAATATAATCATATGCATAAATGGAATCTGGAGGGTCTGGAAGATGTTCAAGGTACTTACACTGAAGCCAATGGACCAGGTTGGAATCGATATGCTCGAGAAAGCGGACTGCAGGATATTCACAAGTGCAGGTGCTGGTGAAAAGGATTTCATCAGGGACATCGAAGAGATCAGGCCGGATGCGCTCTTCGTAAGGACCGACCCTGTCACAAGGGCCATGATAGATGCCTGCGATACACTGAAGGTCGTTGCCAAGCAGGGTGTCGGCATCGACAACATCGATGTCGACTACTGCACTGAGAAGAACATACAGGTCGTCTTCGCTCCAGGAGGAAATGCCAATGCGGTTGCAGAGCACACCATCATGCTGATGCTGATGTGCGCAGAGCGCTACCGCTATGTGGACAAGCAGATGAGAAGAGGCAACTTCGAGGTCAGGTATACTCTCCACAACACTGTCGAGCTAAAGGGCATGACGCTGGGTCTTCTCGGCTGTGGAAGGATCGGGCAGATGGTTGCAAGGATCGCAAGCACGGGCTTTGGAATGAAGGTCATAGGCTACGACCCATATCCACCGAAGAATCCACTCGTGCACATAGAGATGATGGAGAGGGACGATGTATTCAGAACTGCCGACTTCATATCGCTGCATATGCCCTCCCTGCCCTCGACAGTGCATACGATCGGCTACGAGCAGTTCTCGCTGATGAAGCCGAGTGCCATCTTCGTCAACTGCTCCCGTGGCGACATCATCATAGAGAACGACCTCATAAAGGCACTGAACGATGGGAAGTTCCTGGGAGCCGGAATGGATGTATTCGAGCACGAACCTCTGGAGATGGAGAATCCACTGCTCGGAATGACAAGAGTAGTTGCCACCCCGCACACTGCCGCATCGACAGTCCAGAGTGTGGAGAACTGTACCCAGATGGCATGCCAGTCCATCCTGGAGGTCCTTTATGGAGAGAATGTCTCCTACCCTGCAAACCGCATCAGTCGACCGGCCTGAGAAGTGAAATGAGGTAGAAGAGAGAGGAGACGATTGCGACCGTTGCACCTGGAGGGAAGTCCAGCGCAAGGGAGGCAAGGTATCCGATCACTGCCACAGAGAAGCCGACAAGAGAGGAGTAGATGAAGAGTCTTCTAAGGCTCCTTGCCACCCTGCATGCAGTTATCACGGGAAGTATTAGAAGTGCGTCTATAAGCAGTGCACCGACGAACCTCATCGAAAGTGCAACGACAAGTGCAATGAGGACGACCATCACATATCTGTGCACCTCCGAGTGCCTCAGCAGTGTCCTGGCAACATCCCTGTCGAAGAAGAGTATCGATATCTCTCTGTTGAAGAGCGCGACATACAGCACGACCACAGCAGAAAGGGCTGCAAAGATTGCAAGCTCCGGGACCGTTATCGTGTATGGAGAGCCCCAGATCAGCTCGAGCGTATCCTTTGCAGGTACATCGAAGACCTGCACGATCACAGAGGCAAGTGCCATTGAAAGGACCATCAGCACTGCTGAGGAGAGACCGAGGTGCACCAGATTCCCGCTGCTCATCCAGACCATCAGAAGCACTGTAAGCAGCGAGAGCACTATATAGCAGACAAGTGGAGGCAGATTCAATGCCAGGGCGATTGCACCACCAAGCAGCAGCGAGTGCATCAGCATGTACCTCAGCGGCAGCATGTCGAGCCTTGTGACCATCACACCGGCAAGCGGGAATGCACAGCCTGCAAAGAGAAGAGCGACAAATCCCTTCAGGATGGGAGGAAGCAGCAGCAGTTCAAGCAAGATGTCCCCCTTCGAGATGGAGCTCTGGCCAGCCGAGCCTGCTGTTCATCTCCCTGTCATGGCTTACAAGCAGTATTGTCGGCATTTCTGAAAAGCGAAGTGACGAGAGAAGGTCCGCAATGCTGTTCCGGCTCTCGCTGTCCAGGCTGGCTGTCGGCTCATCGAGCAGCAGCAGCCTTGCCTTTCCGGCAAGTGCCCTCGCCAGATTGACCTTCTGCCCTTCACCACCCGAGAGCGTGAAGTAGTTCCTCTCCTTGAGGTGGTACACGCCCGTCCTTCTCAGCGCAAGCTCGACAAGCTCATCGATATTCTTCTCTCTCTTGTCTATCGCCATCCTGACGACCTCGCTCACAGAGAGCGGGAACGGCTTCACGCTCTGTATCTGCTTGACGTAGGCGACATCCTTCAATGCTGCACTTCCATCGAAGAGTATCGTTCCGCTCTGCGGCTTCAGAAGGCCGAGGATGCACGAGAGAAGCGTGCTCTTTCCAGAGCCGTTCTCTCCTGTAAGGATGCAGGCATCCCCCTTCTCGAGCGAAAACGAGATATCATCCAGGACTCTTCTCTCGCCATAGGAGAAGACGAGGTGCTCGACTGAAAGCTGCATGCCATCTGTGAGGTTTGCCTTCTTCCTGAGGAACCTGTAGATTTCAGGAACGGACATATCATCCGTTATGAGGTCCTCTGTGCAGCAGAGGATCTTCTCGGTCCTTGTCCTGAAGGAAACATCCTCAATGCCGCTTTTTCGGTAAAGCTCGAGTGCAGGTGCAGATATCAGGTCCACATTCACATGTACGATTCCAAGATAGATAGTCAGTGCAGCTGCAGCGCGGCCCTGTATGGTATCGTGAAGCGACAGAGCTGAGACATCGCCGTCATAGCTTCTGAGAAAGCCTTCAAGCTCGAAGAGCGGATGGAGCCACTTTCCTTTGCTGGAAAAGACAAGAGTTTCTCCTTCGAAGACTGCAAGGGTGGTACCATTCTCCATTCTGGAGTGATAGTCCTTCATTGTTCACCTCATCGAATATGGGACAGAGAAGTGTATTTCTTCCTGAAATACCATCAAAGGCCCGAAAGCCGAAAACCGTGCTTCTGCACCCAGGTCATCCTTCAGGATACCTATATTTCGAAGTAATTATGTTTTATATGGGAATATGAGTCAATTGAAGAAGAACTCCACCTGCTCCCAGATGGAGTTCACACGAAACCATATCAGCTGTACAGGCTTCTGATCTCGTCCCTGTAGAGCTCTGCGATCCTGTACCTCTTCATCTCCTGCTTGGCAGAGAGCTCTCTGCCGACCTCGAAGGGCCTATCGAGCAGATAGAACTTGTTTATGAGCTCGAAGCTCTTGAAACCCCTCTCCCTGGAGACAAGGCGCCTTATCTCGCTGTCTATCAGCTGACGGGCCTCTGCTATGTCGTTGAGGTTCTCTCTGTTGACGTAGAATATCCTGTTCTCCTTGAGATACCTCTCGATCTCCTTGGCATCCGGAACTATCAGGGCAGAGAGGTATTTCTCGTCCTGGCCTACTACTATGCTGGAAAGGATATAAGATGACTCGTTCATCGCAGCCTCGATAGGAACAGGTTCGATATTCTCTCCTCCCGAGAGCACTATCGTATCCTTTGCCCTGCCGACGATCGCAATCTCATTCGAGCTTGTCATTATTCCAAGGTCGCCTGTATTTATAAAGCCATCGGATCCGATGATTCCCCTTGTAAGGTCCTCTCTTCCATAGTAGCCGGTCATGATCTGCGGCCCCTCGATGTAGATCACACCCTTCTTTCCTGGAGGAAGCACTTCACCCTTCTCGCCTCTGATCTCCACCTTTCTTGTGCAGCCGAGAATCTTCATGACACCCCTGGTCTGCTTGCTGTAGTACTGGAGTGCGATAACAGGAGATGTCTCCGTCATTCCATAGCCATTGAGGATGCAGATGCCGATCGACCGGAAGAACTCCTCAACGCTGAGAGGAAGCGAGCCACCACCCGAGATACCGAAGGAGAAGTTCTTTCCGAGCTTCCCCTTTATCTTGGAGAAGACCACTGCGTCGAAGAGTGCGTATAAGGGCTTCATCAGGAGGTATGGGAAGTAGTTCACGAACCTCTTGAGATAGTTCATCCCTCCATATCTTGGATTGAGATCAAGTGCATTGTCCCTGAAATGAGTATATGCAGAGGCTATCTTCAGGCCCAGATTGAACATCGCCTTCTTTAACCCCTTTTCCTTCTTCATTGCAGAAAAGACACCTGCCTTGACTGTCTCCCAGATTCGCGGAACCGAGCACATGTACTCCGGGTTGAGGCGCTGCAGGTCTGCAAGCATTATCTTTCCGATAGGCTTGGAGTAGCAGAGCGTGTGGGCTGAGTGCACTGATATGTACTGTACGATTCTCTCGAAGGAGTGCCATACGGGGAGGACCGAAAGCCACTTCTGCCCTGGATGGAAGTCGAAGCCCTGGTCCTTGATGCACTCGAGCTGCCTCAGGAAGCTCTCGTGCCTGATCATGACACCCTTTGGGGTTCCTGTAGTGCCACTTGTGAAGATGATCGTGGCAATCTCGGGTCCCTTGACGCTCTCTATATCATTTATCAGGATCTCTCTCGTTTCGACAGACTCCTCTCTGTACTTCTCGATGAGCTCTGAAAGAAGATGGATGGTCATGCTGTTCTCTGCTTCAAGCTGCTTTTTATCATCGATCGGTGTGCTGTCGAGGAGGATCACAGTCTCGAGGGATGGCATTGCATCGCGTCTTGTCAGCATCTTCACAAGCAGCTCCCTGTTCTCGACGAAGGAGATCCTGGCCTTCACAGTATCGAGGATGTAGGATATCTCGTCTGCTGTGCTGTCCCTTCCGCGCGGAACATCTGCACCTCCGAGAGAGAGAGTTGCAAGATCGGCCCAGAGCCAGGCGGCTCTGTTGTCGCTCATGAGACCGAGCTTGTCTCCCCTCCTGACGCCCAGATGCTTCAGTGCGCACATGACTGCATAGACATTCTCCATTGTCTGACTGTATGTGAATGTGACGAACTGCGCCTTTGCATTCTTCTCCATCTGACAGGCAACATCAGGGAACTCTCCTACTCTGTCGAGCATGAGCTGTGGAATTGTATCGATCATTGTGACCTCTCTGTTCTTGACATTTTTACAAATTTTGTCAGTTTGTCAAAATTAAATAATTATTATCCCTTTCTGTCAAGACTCGGTTCCATCACAATGACATCTTTATGTCCATATAGAGGAGGACCTCACAGTTTCCTGGAAGGTCCCTTCTTTCAGTTGGCGTACATGCTGTCTATCTCATTCCTGTAGAGCTCTGCGATCCTGAAGCGCTTCAGCTCCTGCTTGGCAGATAGCTCCCGGTCGACCTCGAAGGGGTGCTCAAGGATGACGAAGCGGTTTATCTGCTCGAAGCTCTTGAAGCCATTTTCTTTCGAGACGTACTTCCTTATCTCGCTGTCGATCAGGTCCTTCACTTCTGCAATCTGCCCAAGGCTGTCCACGCCTTCATGGAGAATGCTGTTCTCCTTGAGGTACCTCTCGACCTCCCTTGCTTCCGGAACTATCAGAGCAGAGATGTACTTCTGGTCCTGACCCACGACAACGCTCGTCTGGATGTATGGAGAGTCGTTCATCGCAGCTTCGATGGGAACAGGCTCGATATTCTCTCCACCGGAGAGCACTATCGTATCCTTTGCTCTTCCGACTATGGAGACAAGACCATCGACTGTCATGATTGCAAGGTCTCCTGTGTTGATGAAGCCCTCACTGTCGATTATCTTCGCTGTCAAGTCAGGACGGTTGTAGTAGCCCTTCATTATCTGGCGTCCCTTTGCATAGAGAACGCCCTTCTCTCCTGGAAGAACGATGTTTCCACTCTCGTCCCTGATCTCGACTGTAGTACCGACAAAGGGTCTCATTGCTCCTCTGGTCGGCTTCTGATAGTACTGAAGTGTTATCACAGGTGCAGTTTCGGTCATTCCGTAGCCGTTGAGGATCATGATTCCAATTGAACGGAAGAAGAGCTCAACGCTTGAGGAGAGGGAGCCACCGCCGGAGATTCCGAGTATGAACTCCTTTCCGAGCTTGGTCTTTATCTTAGAGAAGACCAGAGCTGAGAAGAGTGCATACAGTGGCTTTATCAGAAGGAACGGGATGACGGACAGGACTCTTCTTGCATGGTCCCTTCTTCCATAGACAGGCTCCATATCGAGGACGATGTCCCTAAGGTGGCAGTGGGCATATGCTACCTTGAGGCCTGCATTGAAAAGCGACCTCTTGAGGCTGCTCTCCTTCTTCATGGCAGAGAAGACACCTGCCTTGATCACCTCCCAGATTCTCGGAACTGAGCACATGTAGCTCGGGTTGAGACGCTGGATATCAGTAAGCATTATCTTTCCGATCGGCTTCGAGTAGCAGATGACATGCTTCTTGTTGATGATGACATACTGGATGAGACGCTCGAAGGTGTGCCAGACAGGAAGTACAGTAAGCCACCTCTGCCCCGGATGCGATGGAAAGCCGATCTCCTCTATCGCCTCGAGCTGGTAGATTATATTGTCATGGGTGAGCATTACGCCCTTGGGCTCCCCTGTGGTCCCACTTGTGAAGATTATGGTCGCAACATCATCCTTGTCGTGCGAGAGTATGAGGCTGTCGAGCTCGGCCCTTCGTCCTTCTGCCTCCTCTCGGTGCCTTTCGATGAGATCCTGGACATAGTATATCCTGATATTGTCCTTCTTCTCGATTTCATCGGCACCTGCGATCGGAGTGCCATCCAGCATGATTATGTTCTTCAGAGCGGGCATTGCATCCCTCTTCGAGAGCATTTTCATCAATATGGACCTGTTCTCTGCGAAGGAAAACTCGCTCTTCACTGCATTGAGAATGAAGGATATCTCCTCTGCTGTGCTGTCCCTTCCTCGCGGGACATCGGATGCACCGAGGGCAAGTGTTGCAAGGTCAGCCCAGAGCCAGGAGGCGCTGTTGTCACTTATGAGACCGACCCTGTCACCCTTCTTGATACCGAGCTTCTGGAGAGCGCACATCAGGGCACGGATGTTTCCCATCGACTCCATGTAGGTATATGTAATGTACTGCCCCTTTGAGTCCTTCTCTATCTGGCATGGGACACTCGGGTACCCATTTGCTATTTCCAGCATCAATTGTGGTAGTGTGTTGAACATAGAATTCCCAGCATGCCGCTTCCTGCACTGTACAGGTACGTCACAAATCTAACATCTTCAAACTGTGAATGGAATTGTAGCATAAATGGAGACATCTTGTTATCCGACAACTCCAAAATAGTGTTACACATACCGGAAATATCCCTCTCTGTTCACACATTGCCGGGTTTTTGGTTATATTTATCACTATGAAGAAGCCATTCTATGTTCTTGCAGCAGTAGTCGCACTGATAGTACTGACCCTCCTTTTGATGCCCCAGAGGCCAAGGGGAGAGAGCGTTCCCTACCGGGAATTCAACGCCCTTGTCGAGAGCGGCAAGGTCGATAGGGTCGAATTCAGGTCGAGTGGACTTGAATTCAGCTCCGAGGGAAGGACATACAATACTGTCGACCCGGAGAGCAGCGACCTCAAGGAGCGGCTTCTTCTGAAAGGAGTCGAGGTAGAGACTGAGGATACCTCTCTTGAAGAGAGGCTCACGATGCTCTTCGACACTGTCTTTGACCTCCTCTTCTTTGCCCTGCTTCTCGGAGGTCTGGGCTATATGGTCACACTGCCAGGAAGGAAGTTCAAGCTTATCAGGAGGACGAGAACAAGCTTCAAGGATGTGGCGGGTCTCGAGAAGACAAAGGAAGAGATGATGCAGCTCGTCAATATCCTGAAGAACCCGAAGGAGTACGAAAAGAAGGGAATAAGACAGCCTAGCGGCGTTCTTTTCGTGGGTGCACCTGGAAATGGCAAGACCCTGATGGCCAAGGCTCTTGCAGGTGAAGCAGGGATGAACTTCATCGCAACGAAGGCGACCGACTTCCAGAGCTCCTTCATGGCCGTAGGCCCTGCAAAGGTGAAGGCCCTCTTCAGGCGAGCCAGGAGGAATGCACCCTGCATCGTCTTCATCGACGAGTTCGATGGAATCGGCGAGAAGAGGAACTATGCAGGACAGGCAGTCGACAAGGAGAACAACAGGATAATAACATCGCTTCTCAACGAGCTCGACGGCTTTGCAGGCCACTCGACAGGTGTACTTGTCGTAGGTGCCTCCAATACCATCCAGGACCTCGACCCCGCTCTGATAAGGGCCGGAAGATTCGACCGCAAGTACCTCATACCGGCTCCGGATCCGAAGGCACGTGCCGAGCTGATCGAGCTGTACCGCAAGGGGCGTGAGCTCGACAGTTCCCTGACTTCAAACCGCCTTGTCAGCATGACAGAGAACCTTTCTGCCGCAGCGATCGAAAGCATCCTGAACGAGGCCATCATAATAGCTGATGGAGAGAACAGGAATACTCTCTCACTTCAGGATATAAGAAAAGCAGCAGAGCGCTGTGCCCTGCCGCTGAAGTGATCGCCTAGATTCTCTGTTCTCCGATCGCATCCGGGACCGGATCCTCGAATACAGGTATTGCGGCATAGGGATCGACCTTGTACTTTCCAGGAAGTCCCTTCATGTAGATGTCCATGTACTCTGCGACCTGCTTTGCCATGGCGACTGCCTCTACGACTGTCCTTGCTCCCTGGACAGCATCGCCACCGGCGAAGACACCAGGTCTTGTGGTACTTCCATCGACATCGACAGTCAGAAGACCCTTCTTGTTGGTATCGATGCCGTGCGTCGTGCTGATGAGAGTGCTCTCGGCAGACTGTCCAATTGCCACGATGACACCCGAGTGCCTGTAGAACTTCTCGGAACCTGGAATCTCGGTGACATTTCCATTCTCATCTGTGACTGTATCGCGGCAGATCATGCCATTCTCTCTTATCTCGACAGGCTGCAGGTTGAAGCGCATGATGACGCCCTCGAGCTTTGCATAGCTGTACTCGTACTGGGAGGCCTGAACGAACTGCTTGCTGCTTCTTGAGTAGCAGACTACATGCCTTGCACCATTTCTGACAGCGGTTCTTGCACAGTCCATTGCAGAGTTTCCGACACCGACTACTGCAACGCTGTCACCGAGGTTGAAGGCCTTCGAGTCGGATAGGTAGTCGATTGCAAAGGCGACATTTCCAAGGCTCTCGCCCTTGATGTGCATTGCGCTGGGCTTCCTGAGTCCACTTCCGATGAAGACGCTGTCATAGCCATCGCGGAAGAGGTCGTCTATGGTCAGGGTCCTTCCGATCGAGGTATGGGGGCGTACCTTGATGCCCTTCAGCTCGAGGTGCCTGTACTGGAAGTCGTCCAGGATGCTGTCGGGAAGGCGGAAGTTCGGAATACCATATCTCATGATGCCGCCGATCTTGTCGCGTGCCTCGAAGATTGTGATGTCGTAGCCCCATCTGGCAAGGAGGACGGCGATCGTGAGACCTGCAGGACCCGAGCCTACGATTGCGGCCTTCATGCCGTTCTTCGGAGCCGGACCCATCGTCATCTTGTTCGCATAGGTGGTGGAGATATAGTCCTCGATGACCGAAAAGTGCACAGGATCGTGGGATGGCATCCTGTTCCTGATGCAGTGTCCCTCGCACTGCTTCTCATGGTTGCAGACGATACAGCAGACGGTCGTCAGAGGATTGTTCTCGAAGAGCATCTTGCCTGCAGCATCCATCTCTCCTGCCTTGAGAAGTCTTATTACTTCAGGAATATTCGTATTGATCGGGCAGCCCTGGCGGCAGAGTGGTTTCTTGCAGCCTAGGCACTTGTTCGCCTCATCGAGCACATGCAGAGCCATAACTTGTTCTCCCTTGAAAAGTGTTACAGTCGGATGAGTACATTAAACCATAACAGATGAAAAAAAGATAGAACGAACTAGAGTGTCGATTTGCTTTCCAGCCTCATTCTGTGCACATAGCTGGAGGCCTCCACAAGCTTCGAAAGGAAGTCGTTGCAGGGAGTCGGGACTCCATGCTTTCTTCCGAGTGCAGAGACCGCACCGCAGAAGTATTCGTTCTCGGTCTGTCTTCCGGCAAGCACATCCTGCAGAAGCGATGTCTTTCCATTCGTGTTGTTGAGCTTTCTCTCCAGGTCGAGGATATCGTCCTCTGTTATGACAACACCCTCCTTTTCGGCAACAGCCTGCACCTCGCGCCCTATCATGAAGAAGGCCTGGTGGAGCTCTGAGTTGTCATGCATCTCGTGAAATGTGCAGTCCATTACGCTGGAAACTGCATTCACACAGCAGTTCAGCATGAACTTCCACCACACCTCGTGGCGGGAATCGGCTGGAATTACATACTTTATGTCGGCCTTTTCGAAGAGCGATGCAATTTCAAGGACTCTTTCGGAGCGGGAGTTGTCCTTCTCACCAAAGACTATGGTGCCGGGATTCATTGGTCTGATTTCGCTTCCAGAGTGCAGGGAAGATATCCTTATCATCGCATAGAGGACCTTCTCTTCCCCGAATCTCTTGGCCAGGATCTCCTCGCTTGTGATTCCATTGAGAAGCGAGATTATCGTAGTTCCCTCTCCAATGAATGGAGCGGCACTCTCCATGGCCGCATCGAGCTGGAAGTTCTTCGTTGCGAAGATCACAAGGTCGGCCTTCGAGGCCTCAGCTGGAGTCTCCAGAGGAAAGTCATAGGAAACTCCACTTACAGAGAGAGGATTCTTCTTGTACCTTTCCTTTCTTTCACTATCTACGATGAATGCAAAATCGCAATTTCCAAAGAGCTTCGAACCAATATATGCGCCTACAGCGCCAGCACCGATCATCCTGACTTTCATGTGGAGAATGTTAGCACAATCAAGATGTTCAAGTCATTCAGAGAGGGAGACGGAAGAAGATATCTGTACCCTTTCCTTCGTGGCTGTAGATTTTCAATCTGGCAGACTCTCCATACTGGAGTACGAGACGGGCACTTACATTTCTAAGCCCCACATGGCCCTCAGTAAATTCAACATTATCGCTTTCAAGCATACTGCGGATGCGTTCGAGATCGTCAGAAGCTATTCCACAGCCACTGTCGAAGATCGAAAAGAGCAGATGGCCCTCTCTCCTGGTTATCGATATCTTGATGACAAGGTGCCTGCCATCATTTCGTCTGCCGTGGGTAAGGGCATTCTCGATCAGAGGCTGCAGTATGAATCTGATAGTCTCAACTCCCCTTATCTCATCCTCGTCATAGTTCCAGATCGCCATCGTTCCCGAGTCAGTCCTGTAGGAGGCGAGCTCCAGATAGAGTCGGCTCATCTCAATCTCCTTTTCAAGGGGAACGAAGGTAGATGTGTCCTCCAGAGAGTACCTGAGCATCCTTGAAAAGAGCCCTATCATCCTGTTGGCCTTTCCGACCTTTCCAGTCTCTTCGAGAATGGCACTGTCTATCGCCTGCAGGGTGTTGAACATGAAGTGGGGATTTATCTGATACTGGAGAGCAGAGAGATTGGAGACTGCAAGCTCGTACCTTCTCTTGTCCAGGTCGGTCTCGAGGCGTGCCCTATCGAGGAATACTGAGACCATGTTCTCGACGATGCTGACATAGACATCACCATGGGTGTAGCGGAAGATTCGCTCCTCATCGGCTCCGGCCTCCTCGTCGAAGACCTTTATTATCCTTCCTATCTTCCTGTACTCGTTCTGGGAGACGAGAAATGAGATGATGACGGCGAAGACGACACCAATAAGGATAATGATATAGGCAATCATTATAGGAGTGTTCAGGGCATCGAGAACCGTCCTGGAAGGGATTGCATCGACATAGAAGAGTTCGAGTGTATCGAGTGCCCCAATAACATAAAGAGTCTTTCCATTGAGACCATAGGTCCTGTTTGAGGCTATCATTTCAGAAAGAAAGGCCGAGATATCCTCCCCCTGATCGGGAGTTCCTATTACAAGCTCTCCGCTCCTGTCGACAAGGAAGGCGTTTGCCCCGGAGGAGTTAAGGACCGATGTGAAGTAGCTTCCCTGGATGTTGCAGACAACTATGTCGTTGTACCTTGTCCTCTGGTAGATGGAGACTACTGTGATGCCATCAAGACCAGGCTGTTCTATCTTCCTGACCTTGACCCAGGCCTTGTCGCTCTTTCTTACATCGTCAAGGAAGGCTCTGTCGGGAAAGGTCTCAAGGAGCAGCCTGTCCCCATCGACTATCACATAGCGGCTTCCAGGCTTGCCGATATACAGGCTTTTCATGAAGGTGTTTGAGCTGCGGTTTGCTGTGATGAAGTCGGAGATGTTCCTGAGCCCAGCAAGGGCGCTCTGGGATGGATGGTCCTCCCTCAAAACCTGCATGAGAGAAAGCTCTGCATCTGCAGTGGAGTCGATGTATATCCTCAGCTGGCTTGCAGTTGAAAAGATGCTGTCGAAATTCATCCTGTAAAGGGATGCATAGCCAGCAGACTGGCTGATAAGTACATCCCTTATCCTTGCTGTCATCGCATAGACAAGCACAAGACTTGAGATGACAAGTGGGATGACAACGAGACAGAGGTTCTTCAAAAGACCTCTGATGAAGACTCGTCTTCTAATTCCGGTTACCCTAGTTGCCACTTTCCACCCCTTCCCTGAACTCCCACGGGGAGAGGCCTGTGTACTGCTTGAAGGCCCTAGTGAAGTTCTTTGGATTGTCATATCCGACGTGGTATGCGACTTCGTATATCTTCATGTCGACATTTCTCAGAAGCTTCTTCGCCTGGTTTATCTTCACCTCCATCAGATAGTCGGAGAACTTCTTCCCCGTCTCGTTCCTGAAGAGCTTCGACAGGTAGTTCGGACTTAGGCTCACAAGTCTTGCAGCCTCATCGAGATTGGCAAGGCGGTACTCGTTATCCAGATAGTTCCTGACGGTCTGTACAATCTGTGCGTAGTAGCCGGCATCCTGGACCAGGGAGTCTGGGTTGTCCCTGTCGAACTCCTCCCTGATGCGGGAAAGCACCGATTTCAGCTCGTCGTGGTCGACGGGCTTGAGAAGGTAGTCCCTGGAGCCGAGGCTCATCGCCTTGCGGGCATACTCGAACTCTGCATATCCACTTATGAAGATGGCCCTTCTTGCAAGCTTTCTTGACAGCAGTGTCTCTACAAGGTCAAGGCCATTTATCTTTCCCATCCTGATATCGGAGATGATTATATCAACACTCTCTCTTTCCAGGGCGGGAATCACACTCTCGGGGTCATTTGAAAAGCCTACCAGGGAAAACCCGGTCCCATCCCAGGGGAAATAGGTCGATAGTGAAGTGATGATCGGCTCTTCATCGTCTACCAGATAGACTGTATACATTGTACCCCCATGGTGTAGGAAATGATACCTTTTACCAAAATCGGATTACTAGCAAGATGGTAAAGTGCATCGATATAATTATTTACGAACAGATAGCAATTTGAAAGTGAAAAAATAAAGGAGTTCATGAGCCGATGCAGAAGCCTTCAACAGCAGGCAGGAAGCCATTCAAGGCAGAACGATATATAGGACTTGTCTTCATTGCCCCATGGATAATCGGGTTCCTGGTCTTTCAGCTCTACCCATTCGTTTCGTCATTCATATACTCGTTCACGAGCTTCAATATCATTGGAAAACCAAAGTTCGTCGGCCTTTCCAACTATGTGAAACTCTTCACCATCGACCCGGACTTCAAGAAGAGTATCTATGTGACACTCAAGTACGCCTTCATCTCCGTTCCCGGCAAGCTTATCTTCGCCCTCTTCATCGCAATGCTGATGAACATGAAGATAAGAGGTGTGAACTTCATGAGGACCATCTTCTACCTCCCATCGATCCTCGGTGGTTCGGTAGCCATCTCCGCTCTCTGGAAGCTTCTCTTCATGAAGGAGGGCATGATAAACAATATTCTGGGCGCAATACACATCCCTGCAGTCGACTGGCTTGGCAGTCCCCACGTAGCCATATTCACCATAAGTCTTCTCCAGGTCTGGCAGTTCGGTTCCTCTATGGTCCTCTTCCTGGCAGCTCTGAAGAACATCCCTGCCGAGTACTACGAATCTGCATCCCTCGATGGTGCATCGAAGATAAGGCAGTTCTTTTCAATTACATTCCCGATGATCACCCCGATCGTCTTCTTCAACCTGATAATGCAGATGATCAATGCACTCCAGAGCTTCACCAGCGCATTCGTCATCACAAACGGTGGACCTCTGAAGTCCACATACCTTATAGGTATCAAGCTCTATATCGAGGGCTTCAACAACTTCAAGATGGGCTATGCAGCTGCAATAAGCTGGGTACTCTTCTTCATGATCCTGTGCTTTACACTGATAGTCTTCAAATCCTCCAGTGCCTGGGTCTACTACTCTGATGGGGAGGCAAACTGATGGACGTTAGAACACACAGGAACATAAAGCTGACAGTCACCTATCTCCTGCTCATCCCATTCATGATAGTGATGGTATATCCACTCATCTGGATGTTCTTCGCAGGCTTCAAGACCAATGGCGAGATATTCGGTACACTGAATCTGCTGCCTGAGCACTTCCTGCTCGACGGCTTCATAAACGGCTGGAAGGGCGTTGGAAAGACCACCTTCGGTCTCTTCTTCCGCAACACCCTGAAGCTCGTAATTCCAACTGTTCTTGCAACCCTTCTCTCGGCAACCTTCGTTGCCTACGGCTTTGCAAGATTCAACTTCCCGTTCAAGAAGATATTCTTTGCCCTGATGATTTCGATGCTGATGCTTCCGAACAGCGTCGTCATCATCCCGCGCTACATTCTCTTCAACAAGTGGAGATGGCTCGACAGCTATCTGCCCTTCTGGATTCCGGCACTCTTTGCCTGCAACTCCTTCTTCATATTCATGATGATACAGTTCCTCAGAAGTATCCCAAAGGATCTCGATGAAGCGGCAAAGATAGATGGCTGCAACGCCTTCTCGATCCTGGGAAGGATTCTGGTCCCTCTTATGAAGCCAGCCCTCTTCTCTGCAGGTCTCTTCCAGCTGATGTGGACATGGAACGACTTCTTCAACTGTCTCATCTACATAAGCAAGGTAAAGTACTTCCCACTCTCGCTCGGTCTCAGAATCAGTGTTGACTCAGCCTCTGCAGTCCAGTGGAACCAGGTAATGGCAATGTCCACCCTTTCCATTCTGCCTACAATCATCATATTCTTCTGTTCACAGAGGTACTTCATCGAAGGTGTAGCTACCTCCGGTATAAAGGGTTGATGAATGAACGACATAAGATGGTACAGGGAGGGTCAGGCCCTCATTAGTGAGATGAACAACAGCGAGGTCAGACCTGGCAGAGTAGCAGTATATTTTTTAGGCCAGTGCGGCTTCGTGCTGAAGTCAGCAGACAAGACAATCGGTATCGATCTGGTGCTCGAGGAGCTGTACAACAGCGAGGGAGAGAAGCGAAGACTCTTCTCTCCTCCATTTGCTCCAGATGCCGGCCTCCATCTCGACTATCTTCTTATCACACACGACCACAGGGACCACCTGGACGACAGGACTATCCTTGGCCTTCTGAAGTCAAATCCATCATTGCAGGTCGTAGTACCGAAAGGTATAGAGACCTATCTTCCTGAGAGACTGAAGGGAATGGTCTACCTCGGCAAAAATATGTGCATCAAGGCCGAAGGCATGGAGATATCAGCAGTACCTGCACCCCACACCGAGTACATCTTCGACGACAAAGGAGAGAGTATAGCCCAGAGCTATCTGATCACACTCGGAAGCAAGAGGTTCTTCCACTGTGGAGATGCACTTGCAGATGAAAAGCTCAAAGCTGCAGCAGCAAACTTCTCCCCATATGTCATGTTCCTTCCAATCAACGGTCGGGACCAGGAGAGGACGAATGCTGGAATAATCGGCAACATGACAAGTGCTGAAGCAATCGAATTTGCAAAGGAGATGAGAGCAATCCTCATCCCGATGCACCACGACTTCTTTGCCAACAACGGCTACGATATCGAGCTCTTCGAAAAGGAAGCCAAGGAGGCGGGCGTCAGCTACATCAAGCCACTTCTGGGACTTAAGACAATCCTATAGGTCAAATCTGGATATGAGAATGCTGTGGATGAAAGTTCACAGCATATTTTTTGTAAAAAATCTGGAAAAGGAATCGCTATTTGCAGTTTTTGATGATATTTGTAGAGCTGTAAGGTAATTTTATGTATTCACCAAAATCGCTCAATGGAGCTTCTATTTACAGATTCTGACGTATTTCCCTACTTCATTCGATAAAAAACCTATCAAAATTATTCCAAATACTTGAAATAGATGCTCTATTTGCGGTTTTTCAGGTATTTCAGTATTAATCCACTCTGATTAGCTTATCAATTTCCTGAAAATGTGCATCTGAGCTCACTATTTCGCGTTTTTCCTATATTTATACCAATGCTTCAAGCAGTTCAGAATCGGGCTGTAATTTTACTCAAAATCGTTGATTTATGCATCTATTTGCAGATTTTCACCTATAAATGGAAAGGCCACTGGTGTTGAGACCAGTGGCCGAAATAATTCCCGTGAACACATTACTGTTAAGGCTTGAGCTCCTTGAGGACATAGTCGATGAGCTTGACAGCTTCTGCTGTAGCCGAATCGACTGCCTTGTAATCATATGCAACCTTCTCGATTGTGTCGTTGAGAATCTTTACGATCTCAGCATTTGAAGAGAGGGAGTTCCTGTAGAGACCCTGGTTGGCCTGTGCGTACTCTGTTGCCTTGATGATATTCGGGTTGATGAGACCAGCTTCCTGACATGCCTTCTGTACCTTGTCCACTGGTGGGATGGAACGGACGTCCTTGAGAAGCTTTCCAGCCTCGAGGTCGTTGAAGAAGTAGTTGAGGAACTTTGCAGCAGCTTCAGGATTCTCGCTCTTGTTGGAGATTGCAAGCAGCTGAGATGGAACGATAATGAGACCTGTATTCTTTGCACCATCCATTACCGGGAGTGAGAAGACTGTCATCTCGTCCTTGTTCTCGCCAGTGACTGCACCGTAGAGAGAGGTCCAGGAGAACTCGAGGACCATGTCGCCATTGATCCACTTTGGATTGGTCCAGATGGAGTGCAGGAATACGTTGCCTTCCTGTACGCCCTGTACGACCTTGTCCCTATAGAGACGTGCGATGTACTCGAGAGCTTCCTTCAGCTCTTCTGGTGTGAATCCTCTGGTGTAGTCGTCCTTGATCAGCTGGTTGCCGGTCTTCTGTACGAGATATGGAAGAAGAACGAACTCGGTCATATCTACTGTATCAGCGTTGATGCAGTACTTTGAGGAGTCCTTCTTGTTGACTTCCTTACCGAAGGTGTAGAGGTCTTCCCAGGTGTACTTGGTGTTGATGTCGGTAGGCAGACCCATCTTCTCTGCGAGAGTCTTGTTGATGATGATGGTCCTTGCGTTGAGGCCGGTAGGAAGAGCGATGAGCTTTCCGTTATATACACCGTAGTCCTTCATGAACTGCTGTGCAAAGCCGGATGTGTCGAGGACACTCTTGTACTGACCGAGGTCTACGAAGAAGTCACCGGAGGTGGTGAAGTCGCCCATCCATGGTGGATTGAGCTGTACGATATCTGCAACAGTACCGCCAGCGAGCTCGGTAGCGACCTTCTCTCTTTCACTCTTGCCACGATACTCAGCCTCGATCTCTACATTAGGTGTGATCTCCATGTAGTGGTCGATTGCTGCGATGGTAGCCTGATGGCGCTTGTCATTGCCCCACCATGCAAAGCGGAGGGATGCCTTCGATGGAGCAGATGCTTCAGATGCAGCCTGTGCAAAGACAGGAGCAGCTACAGCAATTGCTACAAGTGCGATTGCGAGAACGCGAGTAATTTTTCTCATAACGTTTATCTCCTTTATTTATCGTTTTCCTATTAGGTTTCAATCCTGGTATGGAAGGAGTCCTTCCTTCATTGCTGCCGAGTAGTACCTGAGAAGTGGAATCAGGGACTGGGCAGCTCTCTTCGGTCCGACCGGACAGTTGTAGATAACAGTGAAGTCGTCCCTCTTAAGCTTCGAGAAGTCATAGATAGGTGGCTGGTTCTCAACTGTCATCCAGCTGAACATTCCAAGACCCTTTCTGAGATACGAAACATCTCCGGTAAGCTCATATGCGATCTCGAGAGATTCAAGGACCATGCCATTGAGATTCTGGAATCTTATGGATGGATGCATCTTTCCAAGGAACATATTCAGTCTTGGGTTGAGGCACTCTCTGACGATATCGTCGATTACTGTAAGCAGGGTCTTCTTTACATCTTCCCCACCGGCAAGCTTGTAGTAGCTGTGAAGACCTACGAGACCTACGTGCATCATGAATGGCACCCTGTCGAGATAGTTATCTGGGTATGGACTTGTCCAGGAGCCGAAAAGCTCGGCCCACTTTATGTAGGTCTGGACGATCGGTCTGCAAGCCTCGAGATACCTCTCGTCATCCAGCTCTGTGTAGAGTGCAAGGAGGCCCCTCAGTGCCCAACCCTGCTCTCTCGGTTCTATCTGTCCCGGCCTATTGTAGATAGGCAGCTTGATGAGTTCGAGAAGTCCCTCTCCGATGGCCTTTGCAGCTTCGAGTGCAGAGGGGTCTCCTGTGAGGTGGTAGTAATCGAGAAAACCCTCGACCCACTGATGGGATGGGACCGGCTGGCCAGATACGTGCTCGACCGAATGGGTATAGAGAAGTCCCTTGTGGTATGGATCCTCCGAGAAGTGGCAGAAATCGACATCCATCCAGTGCCTTACGCTTGCCATGATGTAGTCGAAGTAGCGCCTGTCTCCGGTGCGTGCGAACATGACCATGAAGTTGTGCGGCATGTCGTACTCGTTGTTGATCCAGATGTCGCGACCCTTGCTCCTTCCCTGCTTTACATACTCCCACTCCGGGCAGTCGCCGAAGTGCAGGAAGCCAAGGCCCTTGGCCCTTGAGTCGATGAACCTGTAGAGGAATCTCTCTGTCGGATAGTGGTAGAACTCGGAGACCTCGCAGCCGAAGACTCCTGCATCGATATAGTCACGGGTAGTAACTGTACCAACTGGCGGCATCTCCAGTGTGAGAAGCTTGTCGAAGAGCAGGTTCTCAGCAAGGTCGGAGTCGGTGAAGAGAAGGTCGAAGCGCAGAGTCTTTGCCACTCCCTGAGGGAACTTCAGTGGTGCATATGAGCGAGGATAGAGCGAGAGGAGCATCTCATCATCGTCCATCTTCAGCGCCTTAGGGAAGTTCTGATAGGCCTGATAGAGGGAGCCGACGACATTCACCTTCTCTCCCTTCCAGCCAGCTGCAAAGGTGCTGAAGAGGACCTCTGGGAACATCTCGTTTGCAGTATCGACGATAGTATCGGCACTGATGCTCTTCTCGATCGTTCCACCTTCCCCTACGCTCTCTGCGTGGTTGTTGAAGGAGGAGGTGTAGATGCCCTTTGAAACTGCCCTGTCAGCAAGGTGGAGTCTGAATTCAGCTCCTGTGAGCATCTCATATGGGTAGTTTGTATCGTACTTGAGTCCAGCCTGCTCGTTTGTCAGCGTCAGGTGGTTCTTTCTTTCAGTTCTGCTCTTCTCGGTGTTAATTATCTGATGTGCAATGCGGATGTAGTCAGAGCCTGCATAGGCGATGATCGAGGTCTCGTAGTCGAAGAATGTGCTTCCATCCTCAGAAAGGTGTCTGCCCCTTGTCCTTACAAAGGTCCTTACCGGTCCCTCTTCGATTACATCCCATCCAGAAGAGCCGACATAGGCCCTGTAGCCCTTTCCAGCAGCATCATATATCGTCATTCCCTCGATATCAGAAGACTCAATCTTCATGCTCTTGTAGCTGATTGTTGAAATCTGTGCCTTTCCAGGAGTGCCGAGCACCAGAGAAACAACTCCGGTTTCTATCAGAAGTTCTCCACTCTCCATTCTGGAAAGAGAAACAGGTGTGAACCTTTCAACCCTTCGCTCTGTTCTGTCCACATAGAAGGTAGAAGCTCTGTTTGCTTTGATATCTGCAAGGAAGTTTACAAGAAGATATCTTACCGAACCATCGCCATAGCAGCTGACTATCTTCTTCTGGCTTGGATAGACCTTTGCATCGTCAAAGACCTCTATAGATGCTGCATCAGAGGCCTTGAGTTCACCCTTTCTATAGGGTACAGAGACTCGAACAGGCTCTGCCATGTGGTCATATCTTCCCACGATTTCATACTGTACAGTTTTCATAGTCTAAATTCTAAACTGCACACCAGAAACGCGAAATTCTCTCTTTTTCTAAAAAGGTATCATTAGTTATTCAAGTGAAACGAATTATGAGATTTCAGGACTCTCTGATCCTGGCAAAGACCTTCAGAAGCAGGTCGATTACCGCATCGGGAAGCTGGTCTATCGTCCTTATCCTGGCATATGAGTCGCCGTACATCCTCCTGATATTTGGAACCGAGCTGTTGATGCCCCAGAAGATTGCAGAGACAGAGATGCCATCCTTTCTCAGCTGGCGAACTGCATCGTACGTATCCTCGATCGCAGCACTCTCTGCATACTCTCGCGCTATGGGATGCTCCTTCGAAGGAGGTATCTTCTGAGTATCCTGAGGAATCGCATCTGTGAGAACGAGGAGGATGCGGTGAAGCTTTCCTTCTGCTATCTCGCTCCTGCCAAAGTCCATTAGCGGAACAAGCGCCCTCAGCGCAAGCCCATCCCGGTTGGAGCCTGCAGAGAAGAAGCTGAAGATGCCTCTTCCATCGTCATTGGAGCTGTAGCCCCTGAGTCTCTGGAGGACAGTGTATCCCCTCATGCTCCTGAAGGCAGTGACCTGGACTGGAACACTCAATCTCAGCAGACTTCTTGTTATCATATATGCCTGGGTCGCAATCCTCTCCTGCTCCTTTATTCTCGAGGAGGAGGCATCGATAAGAAGGTCGACAGTGAAGTCAGGAATCAGGTTGATTATCTCACGCTTGAATATCGTGATATCCTGCATCGCCTTCACTCTGTACACCCTTTTCGCATCCAGCATTCCCTGTATCGAGTTGACAGAGTCGTTCTCCTTCTGAGCCTCGAGAGAGGACCTCAGACGCTCCGATATCCTGTCGATGCACCTCTCGTAGTACCTGCTTCTCTCGTTGAAGAAGGCCTGGTTCCTCTGCTTCTGCATAAGCTGCTCCCTGTCTTCTTCAGAGTGGAGCTCGCTGCCAGCATAGTAGAGTCTTGACCTGCTGTGGTCACCTATGCAGAGAAGCTTCTCGATTCTCCTTACCTGGGATTCTGGCATTATGCTCTGTCCGAAGGTCCTTTCGATGTAAAGCCTGTCCTCCTGAAGAGTGCTCTTTCCCTGCATGTGCAGAAAGGTCCTCTTCAGAACAGACTCGTCCTCTGTGCCGGATTCACCATCCCCTCTCTTCCAGATTCCTTCGAGAAGTCTGTGGTCTGTCAGCATGAAAAGAAGGCCTGCTCCGAGAAAGCGTCCATTCTCGACCTTGCGAGCAGGAATGAACTTGTACATGTAGTACTGGAAGTAGACATCCTTGAAGCGCTTCACAAGCTCGGCATCAGAGCTGTATTCGAATGAAAGCATCACATCGATCACCTTCCTGTCCCGAGAGTCGAAGAGCTCCTCGAGGTTGCTTTCAGAGCGAAGATATTCAAGACCAGGGCGCTCGGCAAGATAGTGGCGATAGACCATCTTACCAAGGATGAAAAGCGTAAGACGATGGATCAGATCGCGCCTGAGACCCACTTCTATTCCACGAAGGAAGGGAAGCAGGACATCGGGATCGAACAGCCTGTAGCCAAGACCGAGCAGTGTATTCCGATAGATATCGGGCTCTCCTTCATCGTCGTAGAAGAGGTAGATGGGTTCAAGGTCGTACCTTCCGCTGGCCGTCCAGAACATGTTCAGCGCACGCTTTGCAGCCGAGGCCTCTACTTCCATGACCTTGGAATCCTCGCAGCGATCGAATCGTGGATGATCGCCCTCTCGGTCGAGTCGAAGACCTTGTTCGAAATGCACATATCCATCGCTTCAAGCGGCCTGAGCCCAAGGGCCATGAGAGCCGAGGCATCCAGAATGCCTCTCAGGTCCACTGCCCTTGCGCTTATCTCCGCGCTCTCCGCCTTTGCACAGAGCTCGTAGAAGACAGCGCAGAGCTGCTTCTGCATCTGAGAGGACATATCCGGATGCTCCTTGACAAGGAGGCGGGCAAGCTGCTTCTCCTCTATCACTGGCATCTGGAGGACAGCGAATCTGGATCCGAGTGCTTCGTTTATCTCCCTGGTGCCCGCATAGCCGTAGTTCATCGTTGCGATGAATCTTGCAGAGGGATGGAGTGCTATCCTATCGTAGCCGGAGACCTCTATTATCCTCCTGTGGTCGAGGGTCGCATGGAGTACTGCAACAGCTTCGTTCTTTGCCATGTTGATCTCATCTAGAATTCCGAAACCTCCCTCCCTTGCCACCTGGTAGACAGGTCCTGGGCGGAAGACGACCCTGTTTCCATCGAAGGTATCGCAGCCGATGAGGTACGAGGCATCGACATTCACATGGAACGAGATATTCCAGCTTCTGCGGCCGAAGAGAAACGAGAGGTTCTCGGCCAGAACATTCTTTCCTGTCGCCTTTGGACCGGAGAGCAGCAGATTCTGCCCTGCAAGCAGGGAGCAGATCGCCTCCTCCCATATCTTCTCTCCATAGTATGTGAAACGTGGACGCTGAAGACCCTCTGCCACCGCATAGTTCCTTCTGAACTCCTCTACAGCCCTCAGAAGACTCTCCGGTACCCCTTCCTCTTTCAGATAATCGAACATTGCTTTGCCTCGGTGGACAATTATACATCATTGTCTTTGACAATGCCTATGAGGAAAGAATCTGAACACTCTGAACCGAAATATGCAGAAAGCGTTTTCGAAAATTATTTCGTTTGCTAGATTGAGAAAAGAGATTGAAAATCCAAATATAACGAAATCGGTTTAGTGGAGTTTCAATGCGTCTGACAATCAAGGATATCGCAGCAGAAGCACATGTTTCCATCTCGACTGTATCCAAGTGCCTGAATGGCTATACGGACATCAGTGAAGATACAAGAAAGCATGTACTGGAGACGATCCAGAGGATGGATTATGTCCCGAATACCTTTGCCCGATACGTTGCCAACAAGCCTACAGGCGAGATCGGACTGACTGTTCCAGACGTGAAGGACCCCTACTTTGCACAGAGCACCTACGGTATCGAGACTGCACTGAAGAAGGAGGGCTACCACCTCTTCATGGGCAACCTGGACAGAAGCGAGAGGAACCTGATCGAGTTCATCAGAAGGGCGCGCGAGATGCGCTTCGATGGCCTCATCATAACCCCTGACTCCTGGTCGAATGAGCTTGTGGACATGATAAACAACCTCGATATGCCGGTCCTCTCGATAAGAAGGCGTCCACCAGAGAAGTGCCATATACCGTATATCGATGTCGATCACATCGCATGTGCAAGGACGATGCTCGACTATCTGTATTCCATTGGTCACAGGAAGATTGCACAGGCTGTCCTCAACAACGAGGCAGGGCTGCTCAGGGCCCAGGCCTATACAGGATTCGCTATGGAAAAGGGGCTCGAAGAGAGAACTGCAGCCTCACCTATCCCTGCAAGCATCCTCTCCGATGCGATCAGGAATGGGGAGGAGGCCTGCAGGATGATAATGTCGCAGTGGCCCGATACGACTGCGATCTTCTGCGGCTCGGATTTCATTGCGATCGGGATCTTCGTCTATCTGAGGAAGATAGGAAAAAAGGTCCCGGAGGATATCTCGGTCGTCGGAATAGGCAACAACGAAGAGGCAAGGCTTCCATGGTTCGACCTGACCACCATGGAGCTCCACAGGTTCGAGATGGGCCAGCTGGCCACCGACATGCTGCACAGCATGATCTGTGGCGAGAGGGTCGAGAACAAGCTCTGCAGGGCCTCCCTGATAGTGAGGGGAAGCACCCGAAGAATCTACCATTGAATACTAGGACTCAGGTCCCGATATAGAAAAAGGAGAAGAATTTATGAGGAAGATCTTTACTGTCGCATTGTTGGTACTGATTGCCGCATCTATGCTGTTCGCTCAGGGTGGAAGCGAAGGCTCTGCTTCGGCAGGTGACTCCCAGGTCAAGCAGAAGAAGCACGTCTCCATCTACACCTGCAACGTCGAAGAAGAGGCAATCGCATACTTCGAGGAGTTCACAAAGGATACTGGAATCGAAGTCGACTATGTAAGACTCAGTGCCGGTGAGTGTATCACAAGAATGGAGGCCGAGAAGGCAAACCCACAGGTCTCTGTCATGCTCGGTGGCTCTATCGATACTATCGTAAGTGCCTACAACAAGGGTCTCATCGAGAAGTACAACTCTCCGATGATGTCCGAGATCCAGGAGCAGTACAAGGATAACATGGATGGCATCTTCACCCCATATTCGATCGTTGTGACCTGCTTCGCAAGCAACAACAAGCTTCTCAAGCAGCTTGGCATCCAGGCTCCTACCTCATGGGCAGAGCTGCTGCAGCCAAAGCTCGTCGGCAACGTCTGTATGGCACACCCTGCAACCAGTGGCGCTGCATACACAGGCTTCTCATCAATCCTCCAGTGCTTCGGCGAGGACAAGGGCTTCGACTTCCTGAAGAACCTCGACAAGTCCATCGTCCAGTACACCAAGGCCGGTGCTGCTCCGATCAGAATGGCAGGTCTCGAAGAGACTACAGTTGCAATCTGCTATGACCTCGACGTCCACACTGTCATCAACGATGGCTACGACCTCGTCATCACCTACCCATCCGAGGGAACAGGATATGAGATCAGCTGTGTCGAGCTCATCAAGAACGGTCCTGCAGAGGAGCAGGATGCTGCAAAGGCATTCATCGACTGGATGATCTCCGAGAAGGCACAGAAGTTGTGTACCGAGAGATTCTACCGCTATCCTCTCAACAAGAACGTGGCTGTCAGACCTGACATGACTCCATTTGGAGACATCAAGCTTCTGAACTACGACTTCATCTGGTCCGGCGAGAACAAGGTCCGCCTCGTCGAGAGATTCGAGAACGAGGTCAGATCCTCTGCAAACGTTCTCAAGAACAAGTAATACAGACTGTATCGGTCTTCATGGCAGCAGAAATGCTGTCATGAAGCCGTTTCAATGAAAGCAGATAGTCCAGCTATCGAAGGTTTCAATTGATGTCCAGGATTAAAATCACGAGAGAACAGAGAAGAAGAGAGCTGAGAATGCTCCTGGGGCAGCCGGGGCTTCTTTCCATAATCGTCATCATACTGGCAATACTCGTAATCTTCTGTATCTATCCAATTGTAAGGCTGCTCATAACCTGCATGACCGATGCGAAGGGCAACTTCGACCTCTCGTCCATCGAGTACGTGCTGAAGAAGACGAATATAGGCACTGCCCTGGTCAACAGCATAAGACTGGGACTGATAGTAGGTGTGCTGGCAACGATTGTCGGCTTCATCTTTGCCTTTTCAATAAACAGAACGACGATGAAGGGAAAGCGCTTCTTCCATATAGTTGCAATGCTTCCCATCCTTTCGCCTCCGTTCGTGATCTCGCTGGCCGTTATCATTCTCTTCGGAAGAAGCGGCGTGATCACGAAGCAGCTTCTGGGAATAAAGGACAACAATGTATACGGCTTCACCTCGCTTGTGGTCGTACAGACACTTGCCATGTTCCCTCTTGCCTACCTCAATCTGAAGGGAGTCATGGAGTCGATGGACAGCTCGGTCGAGAATGCAGCAAGAAGTCTTGGTGCGGGCAGAGCGAAGGTCTTCTTCTCGGTCACGCTCCCACTCTCGATTCCAGCAATCGCATCTGCATTCCTCATCGTCTTTGCAAAGTCCCTCAGCGACTTTGGAAACCCGCAGGTACTTGCCGGTGACTACGCAGTTCTTTCCGTATCTGCATACACACAGATAACGGGCCTGTACAACATCAGGACGGGCTCCTTCATGGCAGCGAGCATCCTCCTGCCAAGTCTCCTGGCCTTCTTCATCCAGAAGTACTGGGTCGCGAAGAAGAGCTTCGTTACCATCACAGGAAAGCCTGTTGGTGCTGTCGACTACATCAGTGAGAAGCCGATAGTCTACACTCTCTTTGCCTTCTGCACCTTCTTCACTGCAGTCATACTGCTCTTCTATGGAACAGTAGTCTGGGTCTCGCTTGTAAAGACCTGGGGCGTCGACATGTCCCTCTCGCTGAAGAACTTCCAGTTCATAACAAAGAGCGGAAGCGGAAAGAAGGCTCTGAGAGATACTCTCATACTCTCGTTCTTCGCGACTCCGATCACAGCCATCCTCGGAATGGGAATCGCATACCTGCTCGTAAGGAAGAAGTTCTTCGGAAAGCGCCTGATGGAGCTTTCGTCGATGATTCCGTTCGCTGTTCCCGGCATCGCACTCGGTATCGGCTATGTAGTCTCCTTCAACCAGAAGCCTCTGCTTCTGACAGGTACTGCCGCAATCATCGTGATAACACTGGTCTTCAGGACACTCTCGGTAGGTGTCGAGGCCGGCTCCAATAGCCTGAGGCAGGTGGACAAGAGCATCGAGGAGGCCTCGACGATCCTCGGAGCGAACAACTTCACCACCTTCACGAGGATCTCGCTTCCGATCATGAAGAGCGCACTCTACTCCGGTCTTCTCAATGCATTCGTGCGTTCGATGACCAGCGTCAGCGCAATCATCTTCCTTGTCTCCGTGAAGTGGAATCTTCTGACTGTTTCGATCATGTCGGCAATCGAATCGAACAAGCTCGGTCTTGCATCTGCCTACTGTGTACTTCTCATGGTGATCGTACTCATTGCAATGACCTTCATGGAAATAATCGTGAACCGTGCTTTTGGACGAAGGAGGCCAAAACATGACTAATAATAGTGTCGGACTGGAAATTCAGAATGTGAGAAAGGCCTTCCCCGTCTATGGAAGCAACGAGAACTTCTATGCAGTCGATGGAATCAGTCTGGATATAAAGGCTGGCGAGCTCGTGACACTGCTCGGCCCCTCCGGCTGTGGAAAGACGACGATGCTGAGGATGGTCGCAGGCTTCGAGATACCGACCGAGGGCAATATCCTGCTCGGAGGAAAGGATGTGACCAGCCTGCCGCCGAACAAGAGGAACATAGGAATGATGTTCCAGAGCTATGCACTCTTTCCTCACCTCGACGTATACGAGAACATCGAGTACGGTCTGAAGATAAAGAAGGTAGGCGAGGATGAGAGAAAGCGAAGAGTCAAGGAGATCATGGAGCTGATGAGGATCAGCGAATACTCCAAGAGGATGCCCAACCAGATCTCGGGTGGCCAGCAGCAGAGAGTTGCTCTTGCCAGGGCTGTCGTCACAGAGCCCCAGGTCCTTCTCTTCGACGAGCCGCTCTCCAACCTCGATGCGAAGCTCAGGGAGTACATGAGGGACGAGCTGAGGAGAATCCAGCAGGAGCTTGGAATCACAAGCCTCTATGTCACACATGACCAGGCAGAAGCGATGGCCATCTCCGACAAGGTCGTCATCATGAGAGCGGGAAAGATCGAGCAGCAGGGCTCGAACCAGGATATCTACTCCAACCCATCCAACAGCTTCGTTGCCAACTTCATGGGCAAGGCGAACTTCATCGATGTCAAGGAGTACGAGCATGCGACCGGCTCGGAAAAGGCAACTGCTGAGATCCTCGGAAGGAGGATGAGTCTCAAGTGCACTCCGGATTTCGAGGGAGGTGTCTGTCTCATCCGACCTGAGGATATCCACTTTGCCCAGGGCGATGGAGTTCCGGCAAAGGTGGTTCACGGCTCGTACTTCGGCAACATGATAGAGTATGAACTCGACATCCAGGGCCTCAGGCTCTACATGACAGAGTTCGGCAACACTGCAAACATCGTACGCAACGGCACAGAGGTCAGATTAAGCTTCAACATGGACAAGATGAGACTCGTTCCCGACAAGAGGTGATGCTCGATGGAAGACTATTCTTTGTTTCTTGAGAAGGCCAGGCAGGCCGCTCTGAAGGCAGGAGAGATGGTGCGCTCGAAGAGATATGAACACCATCAGATCCAGTCCAAGAGCAGGTTCGATTTCGTGACCGAGGTCGATGGAGAATCGGAAAGGCTGATCACAGGATTCCTGAAGGAGTGCTTCCCTGACCACCTCTTCTTCGGTGAGGAGACGATCTCCTCCTCCTCGGTCGATGAGGATACTCTGATAGACGCACTGCCAGACGACCGCTACATCTGGGTCATCGATCCCATCGATGGAACGACGAACTTCATAAGGGGCATCCCGCTCTTTGCGATCTCGATCGCACTTGTCCGTGACAGGAAGGTCGTAGTGGGAGTCGTCTACGATATCTCGCGGGACCTGCTCTACTACACCTGCGAAGGAGAAAAGTCCTACTGCAATGACAGGGAGATACACGTATCGGAGGTCTCCTCCTTCGACAAGGCGATCGCGATCACAAGCTTTCCTGCCTACGATATCGAAGCGAGGAACACGATACTCTCGAAGATCATGGAAAAGGGCCGTGAGCTGATGAGCCTGAGGATATACAACTGCGCCGCCCTGGCCGCCTGCTCCGTCGCAGCAGGAGAGACCGACATCTACGTGGAGCTTGGAATCCACCTCTGGGACTTCTCTGCAGGAAAGCTGCTCATCGAGAATGCGGGAGGACGCTTTTCAGATGTGGATGGAAGGGCCTTCCATATGCACGAGAGAGATGTGCTTGCGACAAATGGAAAGCTGTATGAGAAGACACTTGAAGCGCTAGAAAGCTGAAGTGACACTATCGGATTGGGACATGGCAATGCGGCCATGTCCCTTTCTTCTTGATATGGCAGGAAAATCGAGAAAGGAATCATATTGATTTGCACCACTGCATAAACTGTGCTAGTCTTAAAATATCTTATTAATATCTTAGGTGTTGATATGACAGGCAAGGATTTTGTAAAAAGGACGATCCAGGGTGAGAAGTTCTCCAGATCCCCTGCTCTTTTCTTCCATCACTTTCCTCAGGATTGCAAGTACGGCGAGAATGCTGTAAAGGCCCATATGACCTTCTTCGAGGAGACCGACATCGACCTGTGCAAGGTCATGAACGACAATCTCGTACCCTCCTGCCCCGGAATCTACAGGGCTGCCGACTACATGAAGATACCGGCATACAGCAATGATGCCGAATTCATCCAGAGAGAGAAGCAGCTTGTTTCGAGAGTCAGAGAGGAGATAGGAAACGACAGGTACCTGCTCATGACGATACAGGGTGTATGTGCCTCTGTCGGACATCCGCTCAGACCACAGTACATGCCGCTTGCCGACATAAGGAAACTTACGCACGAGTGCTATCTCGAGGATCCTCAGACCATGATAGAAGCCTCCCGCCGCGCTGCAATGACCCAGATTGCGATGATCGAGGAGCTTGCAGAGGCCGGTGCAGATGGTGTCTTCTATGCAGTTCTCGGAGGCGAGAAGAATCTCTTTTCAAGAGACGAGTTCGAGCTCTGGCAGGCTCCATTCGACAGGATGGTGATGAAGAGAGCCAAGGAGCTTGGCCTCGATGTCATACTCCATATGTGCAAGAAGGATGTGGACCTGGGAAGGTTCGAATCCTATGCGCCCTACTGTGATGCTGTGAACTGGGGAATCCACGAGAACGACATTCCTCTTGAGGAGGGAATGAAGCACTTCCCAGGAAAAGTAGTTCTTGGCGGTCTTGATAACAGAAGTGGTAGCATAATCTGTACAGGAAGCAGAGAGGAGATTACAGATGAGGTCCTTTCCATCAGAAGGAGGATGAAGGAAAAGGGATATACCTTCATACTTGGACCTGACTGTTCCCTCCCCGCCGATATCGAGAATTGGCGCATCCGCACAGCTGCAGATGCTGCACATACTGAAATCTGAAAGGTAAAAAGGAGTAGATAATGAAGAAAGCATTTTTGGTTCTTGTTGCTCTGGCACTTGTTGCCACAGCAATCTTTGCACAGGGTGCACCGGAAAAGAGCGCAGATGCTCGTACCGAGATCTCGTTCTGGTACTCTCCTGCAATCGTAGAGGCCGGTTCTCCATCGGATGACTGGTTCGTATACGATGTCCTCAGGAACGACCTGAACATCGAGCTCAAGCTCTCTGCACTCAACGGTTCGAAGGACGACCAGGCCTCCAAGCTTCTGGCTGCAGGCGCTGCAAACAACCTTCCCGACATGATGTACACCTCCCGTGACACCATGGTGAAGCTGGCCGAGCAGGGCCTCCTGGCTCCAGTGGACGACATGTTCGCCATGATGCCGGATAGAAGTGCAAAGCTCTATACCGAGGGCGGAAAGGCCTTCTGTACAGTCAACGGCCACGTCTATGGTCTCGCAGCCAAGGGCGGCATCGTCAAGAGAAACGAGGGCGTCATGGTAAGAAAGGACTGGCTCGACAAGCTCGGTCTCGAGGTTCCAAAGACTCTTGAGGAGTTCAAGGAGGTCATGAGGGCCTTCACCTTCAACGATCCAGATGGAAACGGCAAGAACGATACCTACGGCTACGGCTGCTTCATCGAGATCACCAACACTGAAGAGGGTCTTGGAAGAAGAGTCAACCCATTCTTCGGTGCATTCGGCTGTGCAGGTACCTGGGATCTCAAGAAGGAGAGCGCAGGCCTCAACCTTCTCAAGCCAGAGTTCTACGATGCAATGCAGTACATCGTAAGCCTCCAGAAGGAGGGCATCATCGATCCTAACTGGCTTTCATACAAGAAGGACGAGTGGAAGGCATCCTGGAAGGCAGGCAGAAGCGGCCTCATGAGAGAGCAGAACGCTTCCTACGCCTCCAAGTCCAACTACGCACCATTCGACAAGAACTTCCCAAACGGCCAGTGGATCGTCATCGACCCACCAGTAGGACCTGATGGAAAGAGCGCTGTTGGCGTCTATACAGATACCAACGATGCAGTCGTGTGTGTATCTGCCAAGGCAGCAAAGGCCGGCAAGATCGAGAAGATCGCACAGCTTCTCGAGTGGATGAGCGGCGACGGCTACTACATGATCGGCTGGGGCAAGGAAGGCGAGAACTTCATCCTCAAGGATGGCATCCCATCAGTCGAGGGTCTTCCTGATCCATCAAAGGGCTTCAACGAGGCAGCACAGCAGCCAATGCAGCAGCTCAAGGGTCTCGCATTCTACTGGTCCGATGCAGAGCTCAAGGCAAGATATCCTGGCTACATCACAGATGTCTCCAAGAAGTACATGTCCGCATACGACACCCTCATGGAGATGGCAGCAAAGCCATGGATCGCACAGTCTGGTGTAGAGCTGCTTCCAAGACCGAATTCGGATGTCAAGAGATTCTATGAGCAGTCCCTCGCAGAGTTCGCTTCCGGAAACAAGGAGCTGACACCTGAGAGCTGGGCCAAGTTCATCGAGGAGTTCAAGGCCTTGGGCGGCGAAGAGTGGAACAACGCTGGCGTTGCCAAGGCAAAGGAGCTTGGAATTCTCAACTGAGTTCTATAGTTGATCGACGATATGGAGTTTCGGCCTTTCAGCCGGAACTCCATCTTGGATTATATGAAAGAAAAGTTCAGCAGGAGCCTCAAATGGTTCCAGGACCATCAGGATGAATATATAAGAGACCTTGGGGATTACGTCTCCTACCCCAGCGTCTCGAAAAAGGGCGAGGATGGCTATCCTTTCGGAAAGGGCTGCCACGACATGCTTATCTACATGAAGAATCTGATGGCGAAATACGGTCTTGAGGATACCAGGTTGATAGACGATGTCTTTGCACATGGCATCATCAAGGGCACAGGAAAGCAGAGAAAGAAGATAGCAATCGCCTGCCATGGAGATGTCGTCCCTCCAGGAGAGGGCTGGGACAAGGACCCCTTCAAGATGTATGTGAAGGGCGACCATCTTGTCGGCCGAGGCACGACAGACAACAAGGGAGCGGGCATGGCCGTTCTCTATGCAATGAGATACCTTCTCGAGAGTGGCTTCAGACCCCAGAACGACATTGTCCTGCTTGTCGGCTCCTCGGAAGAGACCGGCATGGATGATGTGAAGCTTGCAGGCGACGACCTTGGAAAGTACGACATCACACTGGTCCCGGACTCGGGCTTTCCGCTTGTATATGGAGAGAAGGCCAATGGAAGAGCAAGCTTCTCTCTCGATATGAAGACCGAGAAGCTTCTTGCATTCAGGGCAGAGAACAAGGTATCTGTCATCGACAGGGCCGAAGCTGTCATTCTCTCAGATTCCAGGCCAAAGGAGTGCGACAGGATAACTGTAGAGAAGATCGATGAGGAAAAGTACCGCATAGTGGCCCTGGGGCTTGGAAAGCATCCATCGATGCCAGAGGGTGGCCTCGATGCCTCCACTCTGCTTGCAGGCTATCTCGTCTCCTCAGGTCTTCTTGCCTCAAGTGAAAGCAGTGTCCTCGAAAGGTTCTCTTCCCTCTTCAGGGACTTCTATGGAACAGGACTTTCCATAGCACAGGAGGATGAGGAATCGGGGCCGGTGACTGCAGTACTGAGAAGCGTGGAGCTCAAGGATGGAAGACTCGATATAGTCTTCGGCTTCAAGCTTCCACTCTCGATAAGGGCAGAGGATGCGATCGAGAAGCTCAGAAAGGTGATTCCGGACATTGTGATCGGCGACGATCTGACAAGGGGCTGGAAGTATCCGCTGGATGACATGTGCTACAGCCTCAACGATATTTCGAACGAGGTGTGGCAGTCAGATGGAAAGCCTCACATAATGGCAGGAGGTACCTACGCAAGGTACATCCAGCCTGCAGTCGTATATGGTATGGGTTCTCCTCATGGCAATGTGAAGCCGCCCTTCCCAGAGGGACAGGGACGGGCACACCAGAGGAATGAATCGGTTCACCTATTGAGGATGCAGAACGGCTTCATTGTCTACAGTGAAGCCCTGCAGCTGCTTGACAGGATAATCTAGATAGGAGGGAGATGGAAATCAGATTTCCAAGCTGAGAATATCCGCTCTGAGTGCTGTGATGGCACCATCCCGATCCCCGCTCTTTATTGCGTTGATGATCTTCAGATGCATGCCATCCTCCTTTCCAGGGTAGCTGTGCCTGTTGTAGCGCTGCATGTTGCGCTGGATGACGTTCCTCTGAAGGACCTTCATCACACAGTCGAAGAGCGCAAGCGACTTGCGGTTGCCATAGCACTCCATCAGGGTCCTGTGGAAGGCCGCATTCCTCTGCCAGTGGGTGAAGGCATCTGCTGTCTCGGTGACCTGGAGCATCTTCTCGAGAGCTGCGAGGTTCTCCTCTTCGATCCTGTCGAAGCCGAGGTACATCGAGCCGCACTCGATTATGATCCTGGTCTCCTGGGCCTGGAAGAGCTCCTCGGTGCTCACACCCAGAAGGATGTAGCCGTATCTTGGAATCGGCTTGACGATATTCTCGCTGCTCAGCTCGATAAGGGCCTCGCGAATTGGAGATTTGGATATCTGGTACTTTTCAACTAGGGCCTTCTCTGTGAATACGTACCCTATTTCGTATATTCCAGTGAGGATGTCCTTTGAAAGGTCCTCATATACCTTCTGCTTCAATGTCATATGTGCATTGGTCTTGACCATATGTACTATTCTATATCGAAAACATGTTGATTAGGAGATAAAAACCGTTATGGGAAAGGAAAAAAGCAACGCAAAGCTTTTGAAGAGGATAAGGCAGCACAGCTCGCTGTACCTCCTGCTGTTCATTCCAATGGTGTTCTACATCACCTTCAAATACATCCCGATCTGGAATGCCCAGATCGCCTTCAAGGACTACAAGGCGATCGATGGACTCCTCGGTTCGAAGTTCACAGGACTGGACAACCTCGAAAGCTTCATAAAGGGTCCATACTTCTTCGAGCTGATGAGGAACACGATAATGTACTCCTTCGGAAAGCTTGTCTTCTACCTTCCGATGTCGATCGCACTTGCGATAACAATCTACGAGACCCCGCACAGGAAGCTCGGAAAGTTCGCACAGACACTTGCCTACCTGCCCCACTTCATGAGCTGGGTAATCATCTACGGTATCCTGCTTTCACTGCTCGCTCCGGGCGATGGTGTCATCAACGATATCATAAAGTTCTTCGGAGGAAAGCCAATAGACTTCCTCTCGAGCACTACAGCCTTCCCCTGGGTCGTCATCCTCTCCGACTGCTGGAAGGAGATGGGCTGGTCTGCCATCATCTTCATCGCAGCACTCATGGGCATCGATGTCTCTCTCTTCGAGGCTGCAATGGTCGAGGGCGCAAGCTGCTGGCAGAGAGTAAGGTACATCACACTGCCATCTATCAGACCTGTTCTCATGGTCGTACTGCTTCTCAAGATCGGCACAATCCTCGATGCCGGCTTCAACCAGATATTCATGCTCTACTCTCCTCAGGTCTTCTCGGTTGCAGATATCATCGACACCTGGGTATACAGGCAGGGACTTCTGGAGTTCAACTTCAGCCTTGCAACTGCCGTAGGTCTCTTCAAGGGCCTTATCGGCATGACGCTCATCCTGCTCTCCAATGCGCTTGTCAGCCGCATGGACGAGGGTTCGACACTTATCTAGGGAGGAGAATATGAAGAAGAACAGCGAATACAAGCATATCAGGCTCACTGGCTCCGACAGGGCCTTCTACCTTACAGTCGACTCCTTCCTCGTTGCAGTCGTAGTGCTCATCGCAATTCCACTCTGGTCCACGATAACACTCTCGTTCAGACCGAATGACTACATAGGCACCAACCTGCAGGGAATGTTCCTTCCACCCTGGAAGTGGTCCCTGGCCGCCTACCGTACCCTCTTTGGAAATGGAAGCTTCGTCACTGCCTTCAAGAACTCTGCGATCATACTCGTCTGCGGTGTAGCTACTGCACTGCTTCTGACAGTCCCTATCGCATACGTGCTTTCAGTAAGGACACTTCCGGGAAGGAAGTTCTTCAATACGCTGATAGTCATACCGTACGTCTTCAACGTCGGCATGATCCCAGCATACCTTCTCATAGTCAACATCGGTCTCATTGACCACCTCGCTGCAGTCTTCCTGCCAGGTGCCATCTCCACCTACAACTGCATAATAATGAGGCAGTTCTTCATGGGAATCCCGAATGAGCTGAAGGAGAGTGCGAAGATAGATGGTTGTGGAGAGATACAGGTGCTTACGAAGATAATAATGCCGCTTTCGAAGGCCATCATCCTCACTGTAGGACTCTTCTATGCAGTTGCCTTCTGGAACAACTTCTTCCAGGCAATGCTCTACCTCAACGACCCGAAGCTCCAGCCTCTTCCAGTAATCCTCAGGAACATCCTGCTTGCCTCCGGTATGTCGGAGTATGTGGAGGCGAATGCCTTCGGAGATGCCCCGATCCAGGCTGTAAAGGCCGCATCGGTCTTCCTCAGTGCAATTCCGATGATACTGGCATATCCATTCATCCAGAAGTACTTCACAAAGGGAACGCTCCTAGGCTCCGTAAAGGGCTGAAAAGCACCAATTTCCTCATGGGCATGGCAGAGAGCTGTCATGCCCTTCTTCATGCACCTGTGCAATTACTGAACACAATGGTACGTTTTTGTGATGGAAACAGATAACCTACTTTGGTATCATAGGGCTATGAAAATCGCACTTATGAATGAAAACAGTCAGGCTGCAAAGAATCCAATCATCTATGACAGCCTCAAGAAGGTAGCTGACACCAAGGGTTTCGAGGTAGTCAACTATGGCATGTATACTGCTACTGACGAAGCACAGCTTACATATGTACAGCTCGGTATCCTCGCAGCAACCCTCCTCAACAGTGGCGCTGCAGACTTCGTTGTAACAGGCTGTGGAACCGGTGAAGGTGCAACACTTGCTCTCAACTCCTTCCCTGGCGTTCTCTGTGGACATATCGAGACCCCACTCGACGCCTACACATTCTCTCAGATCAACGATGGAAATGCTATTGCACTCCCATTCGCTCTCGGCTTTGGCTGGGGTGGCGATCTCAACCTCCAGTACATCTTCGAGAAGCTGTGGTGCGAGCCATCCGGTGGCGGATATCCAAAGGAGAGAGTCGTTCCAGAGCAGAGGAACAAGAAGATCCTCGACGTCGTCAAGACAATCACCCACAGAAAGCTTGTCGATATCCTTCCAGAGCTCGACCACGAGCTTGTAAAGGGTGCCTTCTCCGGCGCAAAGTTCCAGGAGTACTTCTTCAGGGATGCAAAGGACGAGGAGCTCAAGAAGGTCGTAAAGGACATTCTTTCGAAGTAAGCTCTGACATAGCAGGCTTAACGGGGGCTGTTCCATGACCCAGCTAGAATGGGTCCTGCTGCAGCCCCTATTCTTTTTTCGACTTCTCTCTCTTCCTGAGCTAGAATGGAGAGATGAGAAACTTCACAGAACAGACCCATTTCATCGGCGTTCCCCTTCCCGATGCGCTTTTGAAGAGCATACTCTCCTTCAGGAACTACACACATGAAAGATACGGCTGCAGAAGCGGCCACTCCACACTGCCTCACATCACGATCGTACCACCCTTCGTCATCAACTCGGATTGCGATACAGCAGATATTGAAGAGAGACTCTCAAAGCTCAAGGTCGATATTTTCAATGCTGAAGTCGATGGCTTTGGCTCCTTCGACGAAAGAACTATCTTTGCGCATGTGCAGAGCTCACGAGAGTGGACAGCGCTCAGGGATGCAGTGAATCTCCTGGTCCGCGACCTTGGATTCACAAGAGCAGACAGAAGGCCCTTCAGACCCCATATAACAATTGCGAACAGGGATATTCCAGCTGGCGCGACCTATCGAATACTTGAATACCTCTCCTCCTTCGATATCAGGACAGAATTCCCTGTCGATAAGCTCGTGATCTTCGAGCGCAGGGATCACAGGTGGATAGAGGCCAGGAGATTGAGACTCCTCAGGTGATTTCTCTCTTCCTCAGCTCCTGAAGGTTGTTCAGCAGAACAGCTATGAAGATTATCGCAGCACCTGCAAGCTCATCGAAAGAAGGTCTTTCACCCAGGAAGATGAAGACCCAGAGGATTCCGAAGACGCACTCTGTACTGGATATCAGAGAGACCTCGAAGGAGAAGAGCTTCTTCGTCGAGAAGTTCTGTACAAGCATGCCGAGTGGGGCTATGAAGAGACCGAAGACCATCAGAGGCAGAACTGCCTTCACAGGAAGTGCAACTCTGCCTGCATTCAGAAGAAAGCAGAAGACGACTCCAAAGAGTGAACCGAATGCACAGGAGACTCTCCTGTCGATATTCTGATGACGGCGCTGATTCGTGAAATTGATCGCAAGACAGATCGGTGAGAGCATCGCAACAAGGTGATACTTCAGAGGAACTGCACCTACTCCATTCCTGTTCATCCATACGATTCCACAGGCCGAGAGCGCAATTGCAATGACAGTCACCAGAGTAGGCCTCTCTCTGAGCCATATGTAGCTGAGGATAGCTGCAAAGAAGGGAGAGAGTCCGTAGTAGATCAGGGCAATCGACGAGCCTGCATGCTGGGTTGCGATCGTGAAGGTTATGCCTGTAAGGGACATGCAGACTGCGGAGAGAGCAAGTGGAAGACCTCCGTCTTCAAGCGCCCTTCTGATGTCTGCACCGGAAAGAAGGCATACAGAACCCAGAGTCATGAGACTGAAAAGCTCCCGGTAGAAGGGAACTGCCGGCGAGGAGGAGCCAGAGAGCCTTGTAAAGAGAGCATCTGTGCTTCCCAGTGCGATTGCAGCAAGGAGAAGGATTCTTGCACTGTTCCTACTGTTCTTCATATTGCCCTCTCATATCCTGAAGATTGTTCATGATGACTGCAGCAAATATGAGCGCAGCTCCGGCAAGTGCATCCCCCGAGGGTCTCTCTCCCAGGACCAGGAATACCCAGACAAGGCCGAAGACGCCCTCCATTCCATTTATCAATGAGACCTCGAAGGAGGGAATGTACCTTGTTGCGAACGAGCGGCTCAGCTGCCCTATCGGAACTATTGCAAATCCGACTGCCATCAGAGGAAGCAGAGAGGAGGGAGAAATCTGGATACTTCCTCTTGCGATGAAGAGACAGGACAGGGTGCTTATCAAGGTCCCAAAGGTGCATATCACTCTTCTGTCCAGCAGCTGATGGCGACGCTGGAATGTGTAGCTCAGAGCTCCGGCTACAGGAGAGACAAGCGCAAGCAGATGGTAGCTCAGAGGAACGGAGCCAAGCCCTCTTCTATTCATCCAGACGACTCCGAGAATGGATAGAAGAATTGCCAGCACAGTGACCTTCGATGGCTTTTCTCTGAGCCACAGATAGCTGAAAACAGCAGCGAAACAGGATGAGAGTGCGAAGTAGATGAGAGTTATCGAGGAGCCGGCCTTCTGCACAGCAAATGGAAAGCTCATGCTGGAGGAGGCCATCAGAAGCGCTGCGATCAGGATGCCAAGACCATCCCTTTTCAGTGCACTTCTCACATCAACACGAAAGATTGAGACTATTGCCAGGAGGGAGAGGAAGCAGAAGAAGGCTCTGTAGAAGGGGACAGCCGGAGATGAGCCTGCAAGCCTTATCAGAAGTGTATCCATGCTGTTGATCGCCAGTGCTCCGACAAGGAGACTTCTGGTCATGTTCCGCCTGTCCATAAGTCGGAATCTACCACAGCGTGATGGAAATTCCAACAGGTTGACTATTGGAGAAAGCCTCGCTATTTTTTCATCTGAATGCATTCGATAATCCAGCTATCCGACCATTTCACAATCAGAAAGATGCTGAAGTTCACTCTGCCGACGATAGGCATGATGATCTTCACATCAATATACAGTGTCATCGATGGCTTCTTCATCTCGAACTTTGCAGGAAAGACCGAGTTCGCTGCGATCAACATGATCTTCCCACCTATCATGATCATCTCATCTGCAGGCTTCATGCTCGGAACCGGAGGAACTGTACTCGTTGCAAAGACGCTTGGAGAAGGTGACAGTGAGAGGGCCAACAGGATATTCTCCCTGCTCGTTTACTTCTCGCTTGCAGCTGGCGCTGTTCTTTCAATTGTCGGCTTCATTCTCCTCCCCTGCGCTGCACGACTGATCGGGACAGATGAGCATCTGCTTCCCTACTGCCTTCTCTATGGAAGGATAGTGCTTCTTTCGATGCCGTTCTTCCTGCTCCAGTACGAGTTCCAGAGCTACTGCATCACTGCAGAAAAGCCCAGGCTCGGCTTTGCAATAACACTTGCTGCTGGAATCACGAACATAGTTCTCGATGCTCTGCTTGTTGGCGTTCTGCGCCTGGGCCTTGCCGGAGCTGCAGCTGCAACCTCCCTGAGCGTGACAGTTGGTGGCCTCATCCCCCTTCTGTACTTTTCAAGGAGGAACTCGAGCAGACTGAAGCTTGGAAGGACCAGACTCGAGTGGAAGTACATTGCAAATGCAAGCTTCAACGGCTCCTCGGAGCTCATGAGCAACATCTCCTCTGCCTTCATCGGAATGCTGTACAACTACCAGCTCCTGAAGTACATCGGAGAGGATGGCGTCGCTGCCTATGGCGTCATCATGTACATAAACTTCATCTTCATTGCGATCTTCATCGGCTTTGCAATGGGCATGAGCCCTGTAGTCGGCTTCCACTACGGAGCAGAGAACAGCGCTGAGCTGAAAAGCATACTGAAAAAGTCGCTCATCGTCATTACTGCAATCTCGATTCTCATGACCTGTCTTTCATATGCATTTGCCCAGACTTTGGCCGCAATATTCACAGGCTATGATGAAAACCTGTACAGATTGACATATCATGCTGTCAGAATCTGTTCTCTCTCATTCCTGCTTGTCGGCTACAACATCTTCGGCTCGAGCTTCTTCACAGGCCTGAACAACGGCCTTGTTTCCGCTGCGATCTCGTTTCTGAAGACTCTCGTATTCCAGACTGTCGCAGTAGTTGTATTGCCATTTGTTTTCGGCTTCGAAGGAATCTGGTTCTCTGTAGTGGCTGTAGAGATCGCAGCGATAATTGTAACTGAATTCTTCTTCATCACGAACAGGAAGAGATACAACTATTTCTAGGAGTTCTGATGGAAAGCATCGAAAAGGGAATCTACAGACACTTCAAGGGCAATCTGTACGAGGTCTTCGGCACAGCAAGGCACAGCGAGACTCTCGAGGAGCTGGTGGTCTACAGACAGCTATATGGTGACCATGGCCTCTGGGTGAGACCTGTTGGCATGTGGAACGAGACAGTCGTCAGGGATGGAGTCGAAGTCAGACGATTCACGAGAATCGACAATTGAAGGCTTTGTGTCAAAGAAACAGATACTTTCTTCAAGGGTTGCTGACACTTTTTGAAAAAGTGTTATAATAAACCCGTTCGGAGTATCTATGAATCCTGCAAGAAAAATCTACTGCCGTATCTTCCAGAAGTGCTTCCATCTGGCACTTCCCTTCCTTCCCTACAGAGAGCCGAAGATTCTCGAGTGCATCGATGAGATCTCGGACATTCTTGCCCTCGAGCGCAGAAAGAAGCCGCTGATAATAACAGACAGGGGAATCGACAGGCTCTCGCTTGCCTCCCCTCTCAGACAACTTCTCGAGGATACGCAGATAGGCTATGCATACTTTCCGGATGTAGTTGCAAACCCTACTACAGAAACTGTCGACCAGGCACTCGCTGTCTACAGGCACAGTGGCTGCGACTGTCTCATCGCAATTGGCGGTGGCTCGTCCATCGATACTGCAAAGGCTGTGGGAATCCTCGTTGCAAAGCCCAAAAAGACACTCTCCGAGGTGAAGGGAATATTGAAGGTCCACACTCGCATTCCCCTTCTGATCGCAATTCCGACCACAGCAGGAACCGGCTCTGAAACGACCCTGGCCGCAGTGATCGTCGATGCCGAGACCCGCCACAAGTATGCGATCAACGACTTTCCTCTCATCCCAAGATATGCTGTTCTCGATGAGGAGCTGACACTCTCGCTTCCACCAGTAATTACTGCTGAAACTGGACTCGATGCGCTCACGCATGCAGTCGAGGCCTATATAGGAAGAAGCACGACAGCTCTCACAAGGAGGGCTGCAAAGAATGCGACAAGGATAATATTCCGCTACTTGGAGAGGGCCTATCAGGATGGAAGCGACCACAAAGCAAGACGCTACATGCTCAAGGCCTCCTACCTTGCCGGCATCGCCTTTACAAGAAGCTATGTCGGCTATGTCCATGCCATTGCACACTCGCTTGGAGGAAAGTACAACGTGGCACATGGAAAGGCCAATGCGATAATTCTTCCGATGATTCTGGAAGCCTACGGCTCCTCGATCCACAGGAAGCTCAAGAAGCTTGCAATCGTTACTGGTCTTGCTGAAAAGGAAACTGATGAGGCTGTTGCTGCACAGCTTTTCATTTCTGAGATCAGAGAGATGAAGACCAGGATGGGACTTGGCGATAGAATAGAGGAGATAAGAGAGGAGGACATTCCGGAAATGGCCGCCAACGCCGATAGAGAGGCAAATCCACTCTACCCTGTTCCGGTACTCTGGGATGCCAGGGATCTTGAGAGATTCTACTACGATCTCATGGGGAAGAAGGAATGACAACAAAGGACGAGATATTCAATCTTAAGGTGCTTCAGGAGATATTCTTCCAGTCGGGAAAGACGCTGGATGTCAGATACAGGATAGAGGCCCTCAGAAAGCTGTACAGCGCTGTCGTGAAGTATCAGGATGAACTCAGAGAGGCGCTCCACGCCGACCTCGGAAAGTCCTCATTCGAAGCTGACATGTGCGAGATAAGGCTCACGCTTTCCGAGATATCGTTCATGCTGAAGCACGTAAGAAAGTACTCCAGGACGAGAAAGGTCAGGACGAATCTTGCCAACTTCGCAGGACCATCCATGTCGGTTCCATCCCCCTATGGCAATGTGCTCATCATGTCACCCTGGAACTACCCTGTCCTGCTTACTCTTGAGCCGCTTGCCGATGCGCTATCAGCCGGAAATACAGCCATAATCAAGACATCGGCATACTCTCCAAGGACCTCCGAGGTCATCTCCAGGATGATAAGAGAGACCTTCCATGAGGAATACGTTGCTGTCGTGACCGGAGGAAGAGAGGAGAACAGCTCGCTGCTCGATGAGAATTTCGACTACATCTTCTTCACAGGCTCGAAGTCTGTCGGGAAGCTTGTGATGAGAGCAGCAGCAAAGCACCTCACTCCTGTAACACTCGAGCTTGGAGGAAAGTCCCCTGTGATAGTTGCAGAGGATGCGAATATAAAGCTTGCCGCAAGGAGGATCGTCTTCGGAAAGTTCCTTAACTGCGGCCAGACCTGCGTTGCACCTGACTATGTGCTTGTGGACAGCAAGGTACATGACAGACTTCTCGAGGAGCTTGAGAAGCAGACTGCAAAGCAGTTCGGAAGCAATCCGCTGTCGAACGCGAACTATGGAAAGATAATCAACGAAAAGCACTTTGAAAGGCTTCTATCTCTCATCGACAAGGACAAGGTAGTCCTTGGTGGACGCTCAAATAGCAGCGCACTGAGGATAGAACCTACCATCCTGGACAATGTCACGACCCGTGACAGGATAATGAAGGAGGAGATATTCGGTCCCCTGCTCCCGATTCTCACCTTCGACTATCTCGAAGAGGCTGTCAGGATCGTAAAATCGATGGACCATCCTCTCGCCTTCTACGTCTTCTCGGACAGCAGGAGCACACAGAGGCAGCTTGTAGAGAAGATAGGTTTCGGTGGAGGCTGCATCAACGACACGATCGTCCATCTTGCAACATCGAATATGGGCTTTGGAGGCTTCAGAGAGAGTGGAATGGGACAGTACCATGGAAAGGCCGGATTCGAGATCTTCACGCACTACAAGAGCATCTACAGGAAAGCGAACTGGCTCGATCTGCCGATGCGCTACCAGCCCTACAACGAGCTGATGCACAAACTGATAAACTTCATTCTCCGATAGATGTGAAAGAGGTCCTGCAATGCGCAGGACCTCGTTGCTCCAATCGACTTCTCTCAGTTCTTCTTCAGCTTTGCAAGACGGTCGAGAAGGTATGGGAAGACAGCCTCGAAATCTACACCGTACCACTTCTCCTTATCCTCGCTCATTGTGACCCTGATGGACTCGACTACGAAGTCACCTGCAAGTGAATATGCATCCTCAAGGCTGAGACCTCTTGTAAGGCCTCCTACAAGCACACTTGCGAAGATATCTCCTGTACCATGGTAGCTCTGGCTCATCTTCTCATGGAAGTACCATGATATCTTTCCGTCTTCGGAATTATATGAAGCAATACCAATCTGCCCATTCACGCCCTTGACACTCTTCTGGTCCGAATCGAAGATGATGCCCTTCAGAACGATCTGCTTGGCACCGAGTGCAGCAAGCCTCTTCAGAACATCCACGATATAATCCTCGTCATAGCCTCCAGAGACATATGGAATGCCGAGCATGTAGCTTGCCTCGGTGAGGTTCGGGACGATGATATCGGCCTCGGAGCAGAGCTTTCCCATTGCGAGTGCGAACTCTGGAGTGAAGCCAGGATAGAGCTTTCCATTGTCGGCCATGCATGGGTCTACGATGACCTTTGTATCCTTGCCTCTGAACTCGGCAAAGAGCTTGTGCATCAGCTCGAGCTGCTCGAAGGAGCCGAGGTAACCTGTATAGATTGCATCGAAGCCTATCTTCTCCTGCTTCCAGTGGGCCATTATCGGTTCAATATCACTGGTCAGGTCTCTGAATGTGAAGTTCTTGAACATAGTATGTGTCGAGAGTACTGCTGTTGGCAGGATCGAGGCCTCGACACCCATTGCTGAAATTATCGGAAGTGCGACTGTGAGAGAGCACTTTCCGACACACGAAACATCCTGTACTGTGATTATTCTTTTCATGACCCAAACTATAAGGAGAATCTGTATTCAGAAAAAGTTACAGTTTCCACTATTTTTATGGGTACAGATTTGTTATCATCAGAACATGCGCAACAGTCTCTATGAGAATCTCTACAGGAAGATAGCACTGGATATCAGGACAGGAAAGCTTGCAGCCGATTCCAAGCTTCCCTCCATCAGAGGCTATGCAGATGAGAATGGAATCTCCAGGAATACTGTATTGAATGCCTACAACCTCCTGCTCCTTGAAGGCTATATCTATTCAAAGGAGAAGAGCGGTTTCTACGTCTCTCATATGGAGGCAAATCCTCACGAAAAGAAGAGCCCAGTGAGAGAAGAGAGCGTCGAGAGAGACGAGGAGGAGTCGCTTCTGGACCTCTCAGCAAACCTGGTGGACAGCTCGCTCTTTCCCTACAGCACGCTCCGACAGCTCTACAGAGAGGCACTCAGCGGAAGCAACATCTCGCTTCTCGAGATGGCAGGCTCCTTCAAGGGCGATGAGGAGCTCAGGTCCTCGATAGCGGAATTCGTCTACTCGCATCGTGGAATAACATGCACACCGGAGCAGGTCGTCATCGGAAATGGAACCTCCTATCATCTTCAGCAGATAGCACGTCTTTTCGAGGACAGGCCTGTGTACATCATGGAGAGACCTGGATTCCAGAGCACTCTGGAAATCGTAAAGGACACAGGCTGTCAGATAATACAAATAGAGCTTGATGAGGCTGGACTCAGAGCAGACCTGCTCAAGAGAAGAACAAAGAAGATACAGAGCACACAGCTACTGCACATATCGCCATCCCATCAGTTTCCGATGGGAACCACGATGTCAGCACCCCGCAGAAGCTCGATACTCAGCTGGGCATACTCGAAGGAGAGAAGGTACGTCATCGAGGACGACTACGATAGTGATTTCAGATATATCGGTCATCCGATTCCATCCCTTGAAAGCATGGATACAAGGGAGAGGGTCATCTATCTCGGGACCTTCTCAAGAACGCTGACACCTTCTATGAGAATCAGCTACATGATCCTTCCAAAGCCGCTTGCCAGGCTGTATGACGAGAGATTCAGATACTACCAGTGTCCTGTCTCAAGAATAGACCAGAAGGCACTTTCGCTCTTCATGGATCAGGGTTACTTCGTACGCCATATCAACCGCATGAAGCGCATCTACAGGACTAAAAGGGACGAGATGATAGCACTTCTCGAAAGCAGACTGCCTTCGATAGAAATCAGAGGTGAAGAGGCCGGACTTCACTTCATAATCCACACTCCGATACCTGAAAGGACGTTGGTAAGTCAGGCTAAGAAACTAGGCCTATTCCTTAAGGGGACAGGAAATGGATGGATAATAATAGGCTATGCCCACCTGGATGGAAGCGAGATGGAAAAGGCTGTTTCGATCCTGGAACAAATTATCTCTACAAGAAAGAGTGCAAAGAATATAGAATAGACACAGAGGGAAAAGATGAAACTTATCACATACATCAAGGACAACAGCGAGAATATCGGTATTCTCAAGGACGATGGAGGGATTGTAAGGATTCCTTCCTACACTGACATGAACAATCTCATCGAGAGTATCGATGAGAAGGGCTGGGAGGAACTCAGGGCACTCGAAAAGAAGAATGCAGAAACATGCCTTTCTGAAGTAAGGCTCCTCTCGCCGATTCCACATCCGCGCCAGGATATACTCTGCCTCGGGCTGAACTATACAGACCATGCAAAGGAAGCAAAGCAGTACTCTACAGATGCATTCTCCTCCGACAAGGCCAAGGCAATATACTTCTCGAAGAGAGTGAATGAGTGTCTCCCAGATGGCGGCACGATCTCGGCCTTCGAGAAGCTCACACAGAGGCTGGATTACGAGGTGGAGCTTGCTGTGATACTTGGCAAGGATGCATTGAACGTCAAGGCAGAGGATGTGAAGGACTACATCTTCGGATACTCGGTATTCAACGACATGTCAGCCAGGGACCTGCAGACAGAGCACAAGCAGTGGTATTTCGGAAAGAGTCTCGATGGCTTCTGTCCAATGGGACCATGCATCACAACAGCAGATTCCGTTTCCTATCCACCAGCATTGAAGATCACATCGACAGTCAATGGCCAGCTCAGGCAGAACGGGAACACCAACATGTTCATCCACGATATCGATGAGGTCGTCTCCGAGCTGAGTCAGGGAATGACCCTGAAAAAGGGAACCATCATTGCAACAGGAACACCGAAGGGAGTTGCAATGGGAATGGAGAAGCCTGAATTCCTGAAGAAGGGAGATGTGATCGTCTGCGAGATCGAAGCAATCGGAAAGCTGACGAACACGATAGTCTAGAAAGCAGCAAGGCCGCAAGCGCGGCCTTGTCTACTTCACTCTTCTACAACTCTGATATTCCTTATCGGCTCGATAGGGACCTGCATGTACTCTCCCTCTATCTCGAGCTCGATGAAGTCATCCATGCAGTCTGTAAGAGTTCCTATGAGACTTCCACTGGAAAAGGAGGTTATCAGGACCTTCTTTCCCAGGTAGTCATCGAAATCCATCAGATATCTGTCCATAGATCCTCCATCAATGGTGGAAGAGTCTCATGCCTGTAAAGGCAAGGACAATTCCATACTTGTCACAGCACTCGATGACAGCATCGTCCCTGAGAGAGCCACCTGGCTCGGCAATGAAGGATGCGCCACTGAGGTGTGCCCTCTCGATATTGTCGGAGAATGGGAAGAAGGCATCCGAGCCGCAGGATACACCGGAAACTGTATCGAGATAGGCTCTCTTCTCTTCAGCAGTCAGCTTCTCCGGTCTTCTTGTAAAGTACTTCTGCCAGTTGCCTTCTGCACAGACATCCTCTTCGTTCTGGTTGATGTAGCCATCGATTGCATTGTCCCTCTCGGCCCTTCCAAGCTCTGTTCTGAATGGAAGAGAGAGGACCTTGTCGCTCTGGCGCAGGAACCAGGTATCGGCCTTGCTTCCGGCAAGCCTTGTACAGTGGATCCTGGACTGCTGACCTGCACCGACACCGATTGCCTGTCCATCGTATGCATAGCAGACAGAGTTGGACTGAGTATACTTCAGTGTTATGAGAGAGATAATGAGGTCGATCCTTGCACTCTCCGGGATCTCCTTGTTCCTTGTAACTATGTTCTGAAGAAGACTGTCGTCGATCCTGAAGTTGTTCCTGCCCTGCTCGAATGTGACTCCGAAGACCTGCTTTCTCTCGACAGGAGCAGGTACATAGTCAGGGTCGATCTTCACTATGTTGTATGCTCCCTTCTTCTTTGTCCTCAGAATCTCGAGAGCCTCCGGCTCATAGCCTGGAGCGATCACTCCATCGGAGACCTCTCTCTTTATCAGCTTCGCAGTAGTGACATCGCAATTATCGGAAAGAGCGATCCAGTCACCGAAGGAAGACATCCTGTCAGTTCCTCTTGCCCTGGCATATGCACAGGCAAGTGGTGAATCATCCAGTCCCTTTATATCGAGAACGAAGCACGCCCTCTTCAGCTTCTCAGGAAGCTTCTTGCCGACTGCAGCGCTTGTGGGGCTTACATGCTTGAATGAGGTTGCACAGCTCATGCCGGTAGCCTCCTTGAGTTCCCTGACAAGCTGCCAGGAGTTCATTGCGTCGAGAAAGTTGATATAGCCCGGTCTTCCACAGAGTATCTCGACAGGAAGCTCGCTGTCATCCTCCATGAATATCCTGGCAGGCTTCTGATTAGGATTGCATCCATACTTCAGCTGGAATTCTTTCATAGTAAAATCTCCCAATGTGGAAATCTTATAGATTAAGAGAGAATTCTACAATTGCAATTGGTGAAAGAACCGACAGATACGAGGAAAAAGCAGATTCGGTATGGGTTTGACCAAAGGAACAAGATGACTCGATCTTGGATTTCAATACACTAAAAACCCATATTTACCTAGAAAATGTGAGTAATAATACGACTCTAGACTATTATATATCTGCAAATCCGATTCTGATCATGTACCATCTCATTCTCTTCCTATCTGATTGGATTCAATAAGGTAGATGGTTGGACCTATGCAGTATATTTCTGATTTATTTCACAACAGAATGGAAACAGGTACAAAAAACTCACTCCCTATTACAGAACAGTCATTGAGAAGACCGATCTGCATAGAGAGCGAATTTCAGAATCGAGGCCTACTTTTCCAGCTCAATTTGCCAGGCAGGCATCGAGCTCCTCTGCAAGCTTCTTCTTGTCGAGCTTCTGGCCGATGATGCAGAACTTGATCATCCTGTCGCCGACCTCTTCATCCCACTCTTCTCTGATCTGAGGGTTCTCTCTGAGAATCTTCTCCCTCTCGCCCTTTGGAGCTGCAGCAATCCACTGGCCATAGCAGCCACAGAGCAGCTGTCTTCCTGAAGACTCGAGTACATATGCAAGATCGTTCTCGTCGCTGAACCAGACAAGACCCTTCGAGCGGATGATGGTCTTTGGCCATGTCTTTACATACTTGGCAAGCTTGTTCCTGTTGAATGGCTTCCTTCTGTAGTAGACGAAGGTGCCAATTCCATACTCATCCTCGCTTTCTCCCTCGTGGCGATGCTCGTGATGGTGGTGATGGTGTCCGTGCTCGTCATGTTCATCATGATCGTGGTCATGGTCATGATCGTCATCGTCGTCATCATCATGATGGTGATGGTGGTGTTCATGATCCTCATGCTCATGGTCATGATCATCGTCGTCATCATCGTCATCGTCATGGTCGACTTCGCCCTCTTCGAGGAGCTTGCACCAGCCAGCGCTGGCATAGACCTGCTCGAAGTCGAAGGAACCAGTTGCAAGTATATCCTCGACAGGCACATTGCCCTGACTTGTCTCGATGACCTTCACGCCAGGATGGAGTGCGTCGATGACCTTTCTTACAGTTGCAAGCTCGCTTTCGGAGACAAGGTCGATCTTGTTGATGATGAGTGTCGAACAGAACTCGATCTGCTGAACGAGGAGACTCTCGATATCCTCCTCCTCGATCTCGTCCTTCTTGAGAAGCTTCTCGCCACCAGCGAACTCGTCTACAAGTCTTGCAGCATCCACGACTCCTACGACATTGTCCAGGCGACCGTTCTTGATGAGCTCGAGCTCCTGTGCGATCGGCATTGGCTCACATACACCTGATGCCTCGATCATGATGTAGTCGTACTTGCCTGTCCTGATCATCTTCTCGATGTTGGATGCCATCTCGCTCTTGAGAGTGCAGCAGATACAGCCGTTCGTAAGAGGAACGATGTCGCTTGTATCGGTGATATGGGCACCCTCCTTGATAAGGGAAGCATCGACATTCACTTCACCGATATCATTTACAATTACAGCGACTCTGTAGCCCTGCTGATTGTTCAGGACCTTATTGAGAAGTGTGGTCTTGCCAGCTCCAAGATATCCACAGAGAAGAGTAATTGGTGTTTTTTCCTTTCTAGCCATGATTAACCTCTTTCAACAGAGCAAAGATAACAATTTATTCACCTCTCGGCTAGAGTCTGGATAAAAATAGTTAACCCTGGGTAACAGTATATTTTTTTCTGCTAATGGATATCCAAGAAGAAGATATTCCTATAATATGTACCGCAAGACAGAATACCGCTCTTCTGGTTTCCCTTTTCGAAGGGCAACTGGACCAGATCGGAGCCTTCTGGCCGCCTCAAAGGGCAAAGGATGGACACCATGAGAATTGCAATCGTTGGTTATGGCAAGATGGGAAAGATGATCCACATGGCAGCAGACAGGGCTGGACATGATGTAAAGGTCATAGTGGACCCCTTCTCGAACGACAAGAATGTCACTGTGCAGGAGGTGAGGTACATCAAGAAGCAGGATTTCGACTGTCTTATCGACTTCTCCTCCCCAAAGACTATCATAGACAACATGAAGTTCTACATCGACAATGCGATTCCTGCAGTCATCGGAACAACTGGCTGGTACGACAGGCTCGATGAGGTGAAGGCCATGGCAGAAGGAACAGGAGCAAAGCTCATCTGGTCCGGAAACTACTCGCTCGGTGTTGCAGTCACAATGGAGATAATCAGGAGAGCCGGACAGCTCTTCAACAAGCTGGACAACTACAGTGTCGCAGTCAACGAGGTGCACCACCGCCACAAGCTCGACGCACCCTCCGGAACCGGCATCATGATCGCGAACGTCCTTGTAGACGAGCTTGACGGAAAGACCAGGTACACTACGAATCTGAATGCCCAGAAGGATGAGATATCGCTGACAAGCCAGAGGATCGGAGAGGTTCCTGGCATCCACACAGTCACATTCGATGCACTTGAGGATACTATCACGATCCAGCACTCGGCAAGGACGAGGGAGGGATTTGCAAACGGCGCTGTAAAGGCCGCCTCCTGGATCATCGAGCAGAAGCCGGGCGTCTACTGCATGGATGACTTCCTTTCGGACTTCTTCAGGAATTGATGGAATCTGATGAAGACAGAATGGGCCTCGTTTGAAACGGGGCCCATATTCTTTCAATCAGAAGAGTCTTCTGTTCAGGTTCACGTAGGTGCAGAAGCGGATACTGTACCCATTATCCTCCACACTCTCGCCCTCTTTCTCAAGGCGCCAGTCCGGGTCGCTGTCAAGATCGTGGAAGAAGGTATCGGCACCGCCCACAGCATCCACCTTTGTGACAAGCACCCTGTCCATGTACGGAAGCATCGTGTAGTAGAGCTGTGCGCCTCCTATGATGAAAACGTCGTCGCTGTCGTACTTCTTCAGCTCGCAAAAGAGCTCGGACTTCGAGCGGACCAGGACAAAGCCATCCTCTCTGGCCCTTTCCTCGCTTATTCTTGTCGAGAGGACGATGTTGGTCCTCTTCTTCAGGGGCTTTCCTCCGGGAAAGGAATCGAGGGTCCTTGAGCCCATGACGACCACTTTTCCAAGTGTCGTGGATCTGAAGAACTTCATGTCCTTTGGAATGGAGAACATAAGTGTCCCATTCTTCCCGATGCCCCACTCTCTATCGCAATGTAGAATCGCCTGCATGGTGTACTCCACTCTCCTGTCAGATAGCTATTGGGATATCGTACTTCTTGGTGTTCGCAACGTAGCCTTCAAGCTTGAAGTCATCTCTTGTGAACTGGTAGAAGTCCTTGATATCCCTGTTCATCACGAACTTCGGAGCCGGATACTGCTCGTTCTCGATTATCTCCTTGACGATAGGAATGTGCCTGTCGTAGATGTGGGCATCTGCGATCACATGTACAAGCTCACCGGCTTCAAGGTCGCAGACCTGGGCCAGGATGTAGAGCAGAACAGAGTACTGGACGACATTCCAGTTGTTGGCGGCAAGCATATCCTGGCTGCGCTGATTCAGGATTCCATTGAGTGTCCTTCCTGAGACGTTGAAGGTCATCGAGTATGCGCATGGATAGAGCTGCATTGCGTGCAGGTCCTCGAAGTTGTAGATATTGGTCAATATCCTTCTGGACTGGGGATTGTGCTTCAGGTCGTAGATGACCCTGTCGACCTGGTCGAACATGCCCTCCCTGTACTGGTGCTTGATGCCCAGCTGGTAGCCATAGGCCTTGCCGATCGTACCATTCTCGTCGGCCCACTCATCCCAGACGTGGGAGTGGAGATCCGCGATCCTGTTGGACTTCTTCTGCCAGATCCAGAGAAGCTCGTCGATACTGGACTTCATGAAGGTCTTTCTTATTGTAAGGATCGGGAACTCCTCTCTGAGGTCGTATCTGTTGACGATGCCGAACTTCTTTATCGTATGTGCCGGCTCTCCATCCTCCCAATGAGGTCTTACATCAAGCCCCTCATCAGAAAAACCGTTTGCAAGTATGTCTTTTACATTCTCAATGAAAATCTGGTCCGCTCTGGACATTCTTCTCCTCCCGAAAAGCTCCCTCAGTATCTCTTCTCACCCGAGAGGACCATTACAGAGTCCATCCTCGGTTCGACTTCCTTCTTGACTACGCTCTCCTGCCACCTCTCAGGTTCAATGAACTCGTATGAAATCGTGATGGCCTTGTCAGGTACGCCGAGAATCTCCTTCATGTCCTCATAGACCTTGTCGACGAACCTCTTTCTTGTCTCTTCATCCTTGGGATACGACTTTATAGCAATGTACGGCATAGTTCCTCCAATATTGGATTCTACTCCAAGGAGGAGGCGATTTCTACCTTTCTGGATGAGGAAAGTTCTGCCAATATCACAGCAGCAAAGACAAGAGCGCAGCCCATCATCTCCCTCAGAGAGAGAATCTCATTGAGCACAAGCCATCCTGAGAGTGCTGCGAATATCGATTCAAGACTCATGATCAGACTTGCCACTGTGGCCTCTGTCCTCTTCTGTGCGATTATCTGCAGCGTGTAGGCAACTCCGCTCGAGAGCACGCCTGCATATAGAATCGTGAAGCGGGCATCAAGAATTGCACTCCACGTCGGCTGCTCGAAAAGGAGCATGGCAAAGGCTGAAAGTGTTCCGGCGACAATGAACTGGAGAAACGACATCTTCACGCTGTCTGCTCCTTCAAGGACGAAGTGGTCGATCATCAATATCCTTATTGCGCAGAAGCAGGCACAGACGAGTACAAGCAGATCGCCGGAGGAGAGAGTGAAGTCCTCCTTTACAGAGAGCATGAAAAGACCTGAAATTGCCAGCGCGATGCAGACCCAGATGAGTCTTCCGACCCTCTTTCCGAGCACGAGGCCAAAGAGAGGGACAAGCACGATGTAGAGTGTGGTTATGAAGCCTGCCTTGCCTGCGCTGGTGAAGGACACTCCTATCTGCTGGAAGCTTGAAAGACCGAAAAGGGCAGCTCCACAGAAGATTCCTCCCTTCAAGGTAATGCCATCTATCCTGATCCAGGAGATCGGATCGCCATTTTTCCTGCAGAAGAGGAACAATACAGGTAGAAGGACGATACAGGCTACGACGTTCCTTGAAAGGTTGTATGCAAAGGGTCCGATGTAATCCATCGCAGAGCTCTGAGCTACGAAGGTACTGCCCCAGATGAAGGCAACTATGAGAAGTATGAGATTGCCCTGAGTGCGTTCCTTCATCCTATCTCACCTGCAACCTTCTTCAGCTGCTCCTCATCAAAGCCGAGGTATACTCGGCCCGTCTCCATCTCTGCACCCAGGTGCAGATAGAAGTCGATTGAGGGTCTGTTCCAGTCGAGACTGCTCCACTCCATTCCACTGTACCCCTGTTCGAGCACACTCCTGCAGACCTCTGCCATGAAGGCCCTTCCAAGGCCCCTTCCCCTGAAGCGCTCATAGAGGAAGATGTCTTCCAGATGGACCATTCCCCTTGCAGAGAAGGAGCCGAAGACCGGGTAGTAGATTGCATAGCCTGCTTCTTCGCCATCCACTTCGGCGATAAGGAAGGTGCATATCCTTCTATCGAAGACCCAGTAGAGAAGATTCTCGATGCTTCCTGTGACATCCTGAGGTCTCCTCTCGTAGGTTGCAAGGCCCAGTATCAGCTCATGCATCAATCGAGCATCCTTTCTCTCTGCATGTCGTATGACCAGTTTCTCCATGGATACTCCCCCTCAGCACTGCTTCGAGAAGACGAGCTTCTCGAGTGCATCTGCAATTCCATCCTCGTCGTTCGAGGTCGTTATGTAGTCGGCTGCAGCCAGGAGGGCCCTGGAACCATTTGCCATGCCAACTCCAAGGCCTGCCTCCCTCAGCATCTCGATATCGTTATCGTAGTCGCCAAAGGCAATGATCTCACTCTTGTCGATATTGAAGTACTTCGAAAGGATATCTACAGAGAGTCCCTTTCCGACCCCCTTTCTGATGACCTCGATGATTCCGTTTCCACTTTTGACGAGGTTTGCAGTGCTTCCAAGTCCACTGTCGATGAAATCCTGCAGCACTTTGTCTATCGGCTCTGGATCCGTGTCCTTCACAAGCAGCTTGAGAATCGGGGAACCGAGTGCCTCTGTAACTGCATCGTAGTCTCTCAGGTCCATTGGGATTCCTGAAAACTTGAAGAGCCGGGTCTGGAAATCGAAGAAGTAATCGTCTGCAAATATCCCATAGCTCTCTTCTCCGAAGGCCATGAGACATCTGGTCCTTCCATGGGCTATCCGAGCTGCCTTCTCATAGGTCTCCCTGTCTATCGGAATGAGGCTGAGATACTTCTCGCCATCCTTTATAAGCGCTCCATTCACACAGGAGAATATCGGATCGAAGCCAAGCTCGCGGCCCAGGAACTCTACCCCGCGGAGGAACCTTCCTGTAGAGATCACAGTTCGGATTCCCATCCTGTCGGCCCTTCTCAGGGCCTCCTTCGTCCTCTTTCCTATCGTGAGGTCAGAGTGTATAAGTGTTCCATCGACATCTGTAAGGATCAATCTGTATGCCATGAGTGCAATGTATTATATTTGCACTCTAAAATAAAGACCGGCAGATTCGTCAGGAAGAGCACCAGGTAGGTCCATGGTGCTCTTTCTTCACTCTTCGATGCTTTCCATCTCCTCGAGATCGTAGGGTGTGCCCTGATATACGAAGTTCAGCCAGTTCGAGTAGAAGAGGTTGGCATGCGCCTTCCAGGTGACCTCCACGCCGAAGTCCGGCTTGTCCGCGACGAAGTAGTTGTATGGAGGAACAGCGCTCTCCGCCTTGAGGCCGAGGTCCCTGTTGTACTCCCTCATCAACGTTCCCCTGTCGTACTCCCAGTGGCCATTGAGGAAGACCTGGCGCTTGTTCTTCGTTGCTATTATATGGGGACCTGCAAAGTACGACTCGTCCAGTATCTCAAGATTCGGGTTCGCCTTCACGGCATCGATATCGACCATAGTGAATCTCGAATGTGGAACAAGGAACCTGTCATCGAAACCCCTTGTAAGTGGGTTGTCGTAGTTCTTGTGCAGCAGCTGATGGTTGAAGACGCCGAAAAGCTTGTTCGTAAGCATCTTCTTGTCTATGCCATAGTGGCGATAGAGACCGGCCTGGGAGCCCCAGCAGATGTGGACAGTCGAGAAGACGTTCTTTCTGGAGTTATCCATGAAGAGTGCAAGGTCATCCCAGTAGTCTACCTGCTCGAACGGTAGCTTCTCGACGGGTGCACCTGTGATGATAAGACCATCGAACTTGTCATTCAGGACATCGTCGAACTTTACATAGAACTGCTTGAGGTGGTTCATGTCCTCAGCCTTCCTATGGTCCGTCTCCATCATTATGAGCTTCAGGTCTATCTGCAGCGGAGTATTTGCCAGCATCGTCATCAGCTGGATCTCGGTCGTCTCTATCGTAGGCATCAGATTGAGGATTCCTATCTTCAGCGGCCTTATCTGCTGAGAGGAGGCTCTGGTATCCGTCATCACGAATACGTTCTTTCTCTTCAGTTCATCTGAATGTGGATAGTCTTTTGGTAGAAGAATAGGCATGGTTCACTCCTTGTGTTCCCTGTTTGCAGTGATTGTTGTTTTATGACTTTGTGGAAAAAAATGAAACTCATGCCCCGAAAGGCATCATGAGGGAAGCCATAGAATAAAGTCTGTAATCCATATGTCGCCTCCTTCTGAATATACGTCAGATATTACCTTAGATTGAAGGAAGCGACAAGGGACATCACAGTTTTTTGATATTCCTGACGATCTGGGTCATCAGGGAGACACGCTGGAATGGTGTGATGATATAGTAGCCATCGACGTATGGAGAAATCTCCTTCGCGATATGGACAGTCATCTCGACTGCAAGCTTCTCGCACTCATCCCTATCCTTTCCCCGGTACTCGTCGATTATCCTCTGTGAGACCCTGATGCCATTTATCTCGCTGTCCATGAAGCGGGCATTCTTCTCGCTGACTACAGGTATCATGCCGCCCAGGATAAATGCATCGAGCTCCTCGTGGGCCCTCTTAAGGTTCTCAAGAGCCTCCAGGCTCAGCACAGGCTGGGTCAGGAAGCCGATCATCCCGTTCTGTATCTTCTCCTTCGCAAGCTTCAGCTGGAAGTCGAAGTTCGTCGCATTGACATTCAGAGCGCCGAAGATATGGAAGCCGGAGGGCAGACTCTCCTGTCCAAGTGCGCTTACAAAGGCAGCAAGCTTCCTGGAATTGAACTGGTATACGCTCTTCACCTCATCTCGCTCTGCTGTGGGAATCGGATCCCCGGTCACGAGAAGCACATTCCTGATCCCCTCTGCATAGAGCCCGAGCAGTAGCGCCTTTGTCGCATTGAGATTCCTGTCACGGCAGGTCAGGTGCGGAAGGGACTCCATGTGCAGTTCCCTGTTGACCTTGCACGAAAGAAGGCTCGAATCCATTCTTGCTCTTGCGATCGGGCAGTCCGAGATCGTGATGATATCGACTCCGGAGCTCTTGAGGTTCCAGGCACCTCCCATGAACCTGTCCATCGAAGCGATCTCAGGTGGGTCGAGCTCTACAGCGATCACCTTCTCACCCCGCATGAGCTTCTCCCAGAAGGGGCTTACAACCCTGTCTATTATTCCTGCACTCTCGCTTCTCTTCCTCTCCTTGACTCTGACTCCCTGTCTGGAGAGAAGTTCATGTACCCTTCTGATATGAGAGGGCGTGGTTCCGCAGCAGCCACCGAGTATCCTGGCTCCCAGTCTTGCCATGTCGAAGACGGACTGTGCAAAGAAGGATGGGTCCCCATCGTACCTTGTCCTGTGCCCAACGACGATCGGATAGCCTGCATTCGGCATTGCAGAGATCACCTTCTCGCCTATATCGAGCTTGGAGAGTGTCTCCTTCATGTGTGTAGCACCCTGGACGCAGTTCATGCCGAAGGAGTCGATGTACACGTTCCTCTTCACGACCTCGATAAGGTCCTTTGCAAACAGACCATAGCGGGTAAAGCCATCTGGAAGTATTGCGAATGAGACGATTATATACGAGTCCGGATTTCTCGATTTGATGTATGCAGCGACAGTCTCAAGCCCCTCCAGGGAGGAGTTCGTCTCGAAGAGGAAGTTGGTAACACCGTTTTCAAGGAAGCGGTCCGCGACCCACTTGAACTCTGTTGCCGCATCGCCCTTCTCCTCTGCAAATTCGATGGGACCGATATCTGCAAAGACAAAGGCACTGTAGCTCTCGGCCTCCTTCAGCGCGATGCTGCAGGCCTTTTCTATGATTGCAGCAGCACTCTCGGGATAGTTCAGCCTGTTTGCAGAGAATGTATCTGTCTTGAGAGCACGTGCTCCCGCTTCCAGGTACTCTCTGTGTATGGCCGCAACCTGCTCGGGGCTGTCGAGGACCGCCTCTTCAGGGCTCTTGCGATAGGTCCTTCCCAGAGAAGAGAGGTAGGTACCCATTGCTCCCTCGAAGAGGAGTATGTTGTTCTGTAAGTACTCTTTTATGTTCATCCCAGCACCTTCCTTGCAATATCCACAGCGGCCTTCGCATCCTTCGAGTAGTAGTCCGCGCCTATCTCCATCGCATACTTTTCAGTGAGCACTGCGCCACCTACGAATATCGTGCACTCGTGCCCTGTTCTCCTTATCGCCTCTATGGTCCGCTTCATCGATTCGACAGTCGTCGTCATCAGGGCAGAAAGTCCGACGAGGTGTACATCCTTCTTGATCATCCTCTCGACTACTGTGCTTACAGGAACATCCTTTCCAAGGTCGATCACCTGATAGCCGTAGTTCTCAAGGACTACTCTGACGATATTCTTTCCGATATCGTGTATGTCGCCCTCGACGGTCGCGATGATTATCTTTCCCTTCGAGATGCTTTCGCCACTTCGTTCTGCGATGCGCTTTTTTATGAGATCGAAGCCCTTGCAGGCCGCGTTCGCCGCATTTATGAGCTGTGGAAGGAATATCTCCTGCTTCTCATACCTCAATCCGACCTGATCGAGTGCAGGTATGAGCTCCATGTTTATCACATCAAGCTCGCTCATCGTCTCAAGCTTTGCCCGTGTGAGATTCTCTGTCTCCTGGGCAAGCCCCTTCAGCACCGCTTCTGCTATCGTCATATCGCCAGAGACCTTTGGTGCCATCTCCTTCTTCTCTGCGTTCACAAAGCGTTCGATGTAGTCTGTACAGCTTCTATCCTCACCGGAGAGGGCCTTGAAGGCCGCAACAGCATCCATGATCGCAGTGCTGTTCGGATTGACGATCGGAAAGTCGAGTCCACAGAGCATCGCCTGTGTCAGGAAGCTTGTCGTTATGTGGCTTCTCTCTGGAAGACCGAACGAGATGTTGCTGACTCCAAGTACGTTGTGAAGACCAAGCTCCTCGTGCACTCGTCTTACAGCCCTGAGTGTCTCTGCAGCCTGCTCTTGCTGGGCAGATATCGTCAGCGTGAGGCAGTCTATGAGAATATCCTCCTTCTCGATTCCGCTCTCGAGTGCCCTCTCCATTATCCTCTTTGCAAAGGAGAACCTCTCTTCTGCACTCCTTGGAAGGTTCTTTCCGATGGCAAGGCCGACAACGGCCGCACCGTACTTCCTTGCAAGAGGGAGAACTGCATCGAGCTTCTCATCCTCTGCATTCACAGAGTTTACGATTGCCCTTCCATTCGTGTATCTGAGACCGACCTCGATGGCCTCTGTATTGGAGGAGTCTATCTGGAGAGGAAGGTCGACGACACTCTGGACTGCCTGAACGACCTCCTTCATGAGCGCCTTCTCATCGAGACCCGGAACTCCTACGTTGATATCCAGGATGTCCGCGCCTGCCTCTGCCTGCTCGATCGCTCTCTCCATTATGTAGTTCATGTCATGCTCTCTCAGAGCCTGCTGGAAGCGCTTCTTTCCGGTAGGATTTATCCTCTCTCCGATGACCTTCACTCCAGAAAATTCACTCATGTGCGAAGCAGAGCAGACACCGCGCCTTGTGGCCTTTGTTCTGGTTCCAATCTCCCTTGGAAGCGCTGCAAGTGCCCTGATGAAGGCGGGAGTCGTTCCACAGCAGCCACCGACTATATCCACACCGAGCTCAAGAAAGCCCCTCATCTCCTCTGCAAAGACCTCTGGAGTTATGAGGTAGTTGCCCGTCTCAGGGTCCGGAAGACCAGCATTCGGCTTCACTATCAGAGGTCTGTCGGTCCACTCGCTCATGCGCCTTACAAGCGGAAGTATCTCCTTCGGCCCCAGGGAGCAGTTTACTCCCATAGCATCGACATCAAGTCCGTCAAGGGTCGAGGCCATGCACTCTACAGTCGTTCCCGTGAATGTCCTGCCTCCGAGCTCGAAGCTCATCGTCACCCAGACCGGAAGTGAGGAGTTCTCCTTTGCTGCCAGGACTGCAGCCTTGACTTCGTAGAGGTCTGTGAAGGTCTCGAAGATCACAAGGTCGACACCGGCCTCGACTCCGGCCTTAACCATCTCGGCAAATATGTCGTACGCTTCGTCAAAGGAGAGTGTTCCAAGCGGGGCCATCAGCTCTCCGATCGGGCCAACATCCAGGGCGACCTTCGCCCTCGTCCCGGCTGCCCTTCTTGCAATTGCGACATTGGCCTTTATCAGCTCGGCACAGCTGTGTCCTGTACCTTCAAGCTTGTGCCTGTTTGCACCGAATGTATTTGCGTAGAGGATATCGCTTCCAGCCTCTATGTACATTCGCTGGATACTCTCGATTCTCTCTGGATGGTCAAGTGCGAATATCTCGGGACGCTCTCCGAGCCTGAGTCCTGCGGCCTGGATCATTGTGCCCATTGCACCATCGAGTATTGTGAGTCTAGCCATTGCAAGCTCCTCCGCTTCTTCTGTAGCTGCAGCTTCTGAACATCGAACAGACCTCGCAGCCCCGCTTCCTGAGCTTCTGCTCCACTCTGGAGATTCCCATTATGCAGGTGACCGACTTGCGTGGGATCATGAGGTGGTCTGCCGTGACGGAAAGCCCGATCCTGTGCTCCGTATCGAGAAAGAGGGACAGCTGATCCTGTGTCTCGAGAGGAAGGTCACCATAGCCGGGACTGAAGCGATCTGTAAGAAACAGACCTCCTGAGGCAAGTTCATCTCTCATATCCTGCTCGAAGTTGTTGGCGACATTCTCTATTGCAGTGCTCTCTGCACTGTCGATGATAAGGGCATCGGCCATGTTGACGACCTCTTTTCTTCTGAGGAGTGCTTCGGCCTCGCTTCCGAGCGTTGCGGCCATTACAATGGCCTCATGGCAGGAAGAAAGAAGTTCCTCTATGTCATGGCCTGCAAGAGAGAGCCCATCGATTCTTCCATCCAATATAGCTGCACGCCTGTATACAAGACGTGGACGGGCTATCTTCATCACATCCTCGATGCAGCTGGAGATCTGACGCTCCAGACACGAGGATATCTCCTGGCCTCTGTAGCCAAGATACAGCAGTACCTCGTTAGGATTCAGTTCTGTCAATCGAGGTGCCTGCATTCTTCTCTCCCCTGCCTAGATAGTAGAATTCTAGCCTGTATCGAAAAGAGAAACAACGAAAAGAAGGCCTATTCAGCGCCTAGAACCTCAAAGTGCTCTTGAGTGTCAGGTTGGTTCCCGGCATCGGATAGCCCTGGTAGAGGAAGTAATCCTCATCGAAGATGTTCTCGAGCCTTGCCGAAAGTGTCACCGACTCTGCAGGAGAGAAGTTCACAGTCAGGCCGTAGAGCGTATCTGCATGCTGCTTTGCGCTGTTGTAGTAGTAGCCACCGAGGAACTGCACATCCCCTATTATGCTGATCGTCTTCGAGACATATCCGGTTGCCAGCTTGAGTGTGTGCATCCTGACATTGTTGACCCTGACCTTGTCAGAGATGTCGTTGTCTCCGGAGAGGTTGTATGTGTAGTTGATCGTGGCAGAGGCCTCGAATGAAAGGTGCTCCCTTATCACTGTGCTGATGCTCTGGTTGGAGCCGATGAACAGGGCCTCATCCACATTGTCATACGAACCCATGTAGGTCAATGGATCCGTAACATAGGCAAGCAGGTCTGTAGTGTGCCTGATGAAGATGCTTCCCGAGTACTTCAGATTCCTCAGCGGTCTGGAATCCAGGCCGATCGAGGCGGAGAAGACCTTCTCTGGATCCAGGTCGGGATTTCCCTCGTAGTACATCGTATAGTCGACCGGCCAATAGAGAGCCGAGAGGTTCGGCTGGGCAAGGCTGTAGCCGACCTTGAGCTTCACAGCTGTCTCTGTGGCCCTATCCGCATACCAGGTGATGCTTCCCTCCACAGAGCCCTCCGACTCGTCGTTGAGAGGTACTCTTGCATCGATGGCAAAGAGGAACTCTCCGGCAAGAAGATACGAGATATCTGCCACAACTCCCACATTGAAGCGATTGTGGTCTCCGATGCTGCTTGCCTGGACCATGGTCTCGGTTCCATTTATTCCGAATGAGTAGCTGAGCCTCCTTCCTTCTCCGCTATTTCCTGCTCTGAAGTCGAATTCGAATACGTTCGTCTTGTTGTGCGAGGCAGGATCGTAGAGGCTGACGACGTACGGTGTGTACTTGTAGGCCTTGTACTGCCATCCAAGAAAGCCCTTCAGAAGCAGACCGCTTTCAAGCCGGTAGTCGCCATTGACTGCGAAACCACCAATGATCGTCTTTGTATTCGTATTGGAGACCCAGGAGGTCGAGCCCATCGTATCGGCATCATTCTGGCTGTACCTGGCCGAAAGACCTATCGAGCCTCTTTCTGTCGAGTAGCTGTAGGAGCCATCGACTGCATAGTCATCCACCTCGGTCCTGTCACTGCTCGATGCTATCCTGTGGGCTGTCATGTCCCTGTTGTAGGAGGCTCCGATGGCATAGCCTGAACCGTTCGAGGAGCCTCCGTAGTATGCAGATACATTCTGTCCATTGAAGTATCTGTCGCTGTCATCTGCACTGTCATTTTCTGCAAGAAGCGAATTGTTCGAGACAGAGACCTCTCCCGAAGCACTCCTTCTTGTAGTGATATAGACACTGCCACCAAGTCCCCTGTCGGCATCGACACTGATGCTCTCTACACGGCTCAGTGCTATAAGACCGAGGTTGAAAGTTCCATCGTAGTCCCTTGTCTGTCTGATGCCATCGACATAGACATCGACCTGGGAGCCCTTGGAGCCGTTTATGGAAACAGTCACAAGAGCGGAGTTTCCGTAGTAGCTCTGGACCTCTACTCCTGCAAGGGAAGAAAGGGCCTCTCCAACGGAGCGGAAGCCCCTGAGCGCTATATCCTCAGCTGTAAGCTCCATGCCTCCTGCAAAGAGAGAGATGGACACGAGCAGCAGTATTGCAATAAGCAGAGATGTTCTCTTGGACATTTTGTTTCTCCTTCCACGCCTGGAAGGATGAGGACACAGGAAAGCAGACAGGTACCCCTGTCCTCTCACGTCTGTGGCCATACATCGTGGCGGCGTGCTGCAGCATATGGGCATTCTGGCTGATGCACTTTTTGCAAACACAGTGGCGGGACCGTGGAGGAGTCTGACCTCTCTTTCCCCATATGCCTATTCCGATCGTAGAATAGCAGCAGGCATTTGTCAAACAGAGCCTGAACGACTAAGCTATTACCATGAGACGCTCTATTCTGCTGCTATCGCTACTTCTCACATCGCTTCTTCTCTTTGCACAGGGAGACCTGGAAAGTGCGCCGAAAGGAGAACCGAGAATCGTCTCGATCGCACCCAACATGACAGAGATAGTCTCTGCTCTGGGCCTCGAAGCAGAGCTTGTCGGCAGGAGCGATTACTGCAACTATCCGGAGAGTGTCGAAAGCGTCGAGAGCATAGGAACGATAATGGAACCGAATATCGAGAGGATAATCCTTCTGAGGCCGACTCTTGTGCTCGTATCGGAGCTCACAGCTCCCGCACACGTGAAGTCGCTTGAGAAGTCGGGACTCAATGTCCATCAGATAGTCCCTGCAGAGAGTCTCGAAGGCACCTATCAGCTCATAGAGGAGATCGGAGAGCTTACAGGGAGGCAGATGGAGGCGGAAGAAAGAATCAGCGAGATGAAGGAAAGGATCGAGTCTGTCAGAGGGAAGGTCGAAGGGATACCGGAATGTGAAAGGAAAAGCTGTGTCTTTCTCATCAGCTGGGGAAAGGGAGGCACCTGGACCGCGACCGGAGATACATACCTCGGAGAGCTGATAGAGATGGCTGGTGGAATCAATGCCGCAAGAGAAGGAAGCTTCTGGTCCATCTCGAATGAGCTTCTTGTAAGAGAGAACCCCGATATCATCTTCGTTCCAGAGGAGGCAGCTTCTCTCAAGAGCAGCGATATCCTGCCAGCATTGACAGGAAAGGTAGTAGCGATAGATGGGGATATGGCAGAGAGACAGGGCATCAGGAGTGCCGATGCTGTTGCCATCATCGCAGAGAGCCTGTATCCGGAGTATTTCAGATGAAGAGAGTATACTGCATCGCTTCCCTGCTGCTTATCCTGCTGCTTCTGCTTTCAGCTGTCGGCATCCTTTCAGGAGCAGCTGAGGTCTCACCCTCTGCTGTGCTTTCGGATATCTCGTCACCGGAGGCCTACATACTTCTCAACATGAGAGTGCCCAGAGTGCTCTCGGCACTCCTTGCAGGTGGAATTCTTTCGCTCTCGGGCCTTGTATTCCAGAGCGTCTTCAGAAATCCGATGGCCGACTCGTATCTGCTTGGTGTCTCAGCTGGCAGCTCGCTTGCTGCTGTGCTTGCCTCTGTCCTCCTTCCCTATGCTCTCGTCGCACTCTTTCTTCCCTACTTCGCATTCTCCGGAGCCCTGCTTGCAGCCCTTCTCATCTTCCTCATCTCCAGAAGAGAGCCTGGTTCCCTGATACTCTCGGGCATTGCGATCAATCTGCTTCTGACTTCACTCACAACACTCTGCATCTTCATTTCGAGAAGGAGGACAGAGTCCGTGCTCTTCTGGAGCCTTGGCTCCTTCAGTGCAGCAGACTGGTCATCAGTAGCATATCTCCTCTCTGCCTTCATCCTCATACTCCTCGTTGCCTCACTCTGGGCGCCCAGGCTCGACATACTCCTTCTCGATTCTGGTACGGCAAGCTCACTGGGAATAGATGTGAATTCGACGAGACTTGCACTTCTCGTTCTGGCAAGTCTTGCTACCGCTGTCTCTGTGAGCCTTTGCGGGATAATCGGATTCGTAGGCCTCATGTCGCCCCACCTTGCGAAGCTCATCGCAGGGCCGAAGCACAGAAGGACAATTCCACTTTCGATCCTCTTCGGAAGCCTCATAATGCTCTCATCCGATCTGGTCTCAAGGACAATCGCAGGCCCTGCAGAGCTTCCTGTCGGAATCGTGACCTCGATAATTGGAGTTCCACTCTTCATCCTGCTTCTGAGAAGGAGGAACTACAGATGAATGCAATTGAGACAAGAGCACTATCTGCGGGATACAAGGACAGGTTGGTACTCAAGGACATCGATATAGTTATCAGGAAGGGAAAACTCACTGCAATTGCCGGTCCGAACGGTTCTGGAAAGAGCACACTTCTCAGGACTCTGATCAGAGAGAAGGCAAGAAATAGCGGAGAGATATCGGTACTTGGAAAGGATATCGACAGCTTCAGTCCAAGGTCTCTTGCCCAGATGATCGCATTCACACCCCAGGCAGAGCAGCTCGATGTCGACTTCACTGTCGAGGAGTTCGTTGCGCTTGGAAGGTACCCATCTTCCGATGTGGACAACCTGGATAAAGTGATAGAAGCGCTTTCCATTGCAGGAATAAAGGAGCTTGGAGCCAGGAGGATATCATCGCTCTCAGGTGGCGAGAAGCAGCTCTCCTCGATTGCAAGAGCGATCTGCCAGGAGAGCGAAATACTACTTCTTGATGAGCCTGTGAGCTCACTTGACCCAAAGCATCAGAAGCGGATTCTCGAGCTGCTTTCAGACCTTGTCAGCAGAGGAAAAAGTGTAGCTGCTGTCCTTCACAGCCTCGATACGATTCTTTCCTATGCAGATGACTGCATCCTGCTGAAAGATGGAAGAGTCTTCTCACAGGGGGATGCAGCAGAGGTCCTTACTGAAGAAAACCTGAAATCTGTCTTCGAGATCGAGTGCACCATCCAAGCTGTGAAAGGAAGAAAGGTGGTCCTGTTCTAGTCCTCATCCAGAAAACGACGGCGCCTTGCTCTGATATCTGATTTCCACGCAGAGGTCTTCTCCTCGAGCATCTCGGCATCCTCGCGCCCATAGCTTCTCTTCCATCGCTCGTAGTGCTTTCCTTCAGGCATTATCCTGTCCCTGTTCTTCTCTCTGAGATCCTCTTCACCATTTGCCATGGTCTAAATCTAGACCTTTTTTCAATTTTTATGTAGAGACAAAGACGCCACTGCACAGGATGTACAGTGGCGGGAAATCGAGGCAGAAGATGCACTACTTCACGAACTTCTTCTTGATGACCACCAGGAAGATTGCGATGAATACAAGACCTACGAGGAAGGAGATGATTGCATTCTGCACGAATCCTGCGACGATGTAGGTAAGGAAGGAAATTCCTGCGACGCTGATTGCATATGGAAGCTGTGTCGAGACGTGATTGACGTGGTTGCACATTGCACCTGCGGAGGCCATGATCGTGGTATCCGAGATCGGTGAGCAGTGGTCACCACAGACAGCACCTGCCATACATGCGGAAATGGAGATGATTCTCAGAGCACCCTCTGGGAAGACTGCAATACAGATTGGGATGAGGATACCGAAGGTTCCCCAGCTTGTACCTGTTGCGAAGGCCAGGAGAGATGCGATGACGAAGATGATTGCTGGCAGGAGGTTCTGCAGGCCGGCTGCACTTCCCTGTACGACACCAGCTACGAACTCCTTGGCGCCGAGGGAATCGGTCATGCCCTTGAGTGTCCAGGCGAGTGTGAGGATGAGGATGGCCGGGACCATTGCCTTGAAGCCATCAGGCAGACAGGACATGCAGTCGTTGAAGGAGAGGACTCTTCTTGCAAGGTAGACTATGACTGTGATGACTGTAGCTGCGAGAGAACCGATCACGAGGCCAACGGATGCATCGGAGTTTGCGAATGCATCGACAAAGTTCCAATGTGTCTCGCCCTCAGAGAAGAAGCCACCAGAGTAGATCATGCCGAGAGTACAGAGAACGATGAGGATTGCGATCGGGAAGACCAGATCGAATACGGTTCCCTTTGGATTCTCCTTGTCGCCCTTCTCCATCTCATACTCTGCAAGTGTCTCCTCGAACTTTGCCATCGGGCCGAATTCGATCTTCATGAAGACCATTGCGAACATGACTACGAGTGTGAAGAGTGCATAGTAGTTGTATGGGATTGCCTTGACAAAGAGTGCGAGGCCATTCTCGCCCTCGGAGACGAAGCCGGATACGGCAGCAGCCCAGGAGCTGATAGGTGCGATGATACAGACAGGAGCTGCTGTTGCATCGATGAGGTATGCGAGCTTCTCTCTCGAGACCTTGTACTTGTCGGTAACAGGGCGCATTACGGAGCCGACTGTGAGACAGTTGAAGTAGTCATCGATGAAGATGAGGATACCAAGACAGATGGTAGCACACTGTGCACCGACCTTTGTCTTGATGTGCTTCTTTGCCCAGTTGCCGAAGGCAGCAGAGCCGCCGGCCTTGTTCATAAGGGCGACCATGGCACCGAGCAGTACCAGGAAGATGAGGATACCGACGTTGTAGCTGTCGGCGAGGGAGGCTACCAGACCATCGTTGATGACATGGTTCATGACTCCCATGAGAGATGGGCCGGCAAAGAAGATGCCACCCAGTACAATACCGATGAAGAGGGATGAGTATACCTCTTTAGTAATAAGCGCCAGAGCAATTGCAACAATTGGTGGAAGCAGTGACCAGAAAGTTCCGTACATTATCTATTCTCTCCTTTCTTATCGGCTTTGGAAAGAACATCGATAGCATAGTTCAATGCGTCCAGCTGTTCTGCAGCAGCAAAGAGCTTGATATCCTCAAGGACTTTTATTGCTTCTTCGTTTGACATGTATTCCTCCTAGAATATGAAAAACATACTAGCGATTATAATCACTAATTGAACTTTTGCATATAAAAAAGTTCAAATTTTAACGTAGTTGTTCTTATGAAAACATTTCCTAAGAGAAATCAGCTTCTACATCAGCTTCTGCACAAAGGATTTGAAGATATCCATCAGCTGCTGTGCCCTCTCTCTGCTTTCGGCCTCCGCCATTATCCTCAGGAGTGGTTCCGTGCCGGAGAAGCGGCAGATGACGTAGCTTCCATCCTTGAAGTACACCTTGCAGCCATCCATGTAGCTGACCCTCTCCACACTGTATTCGAACTGGGGAAGTCTCTTCTCCTCCATCAGAAGCTGCACGATGTGCTTCTTGTCATCTGGAGAGAAGGTCAAAGCTGTATCGAGGAAGACAGTCCTGCCCCACTTTCCTGCAATCAGCTCCGATATCTCGTGGACCGACATGTTCGTTACGCTTATCATCTCGACGAAGAGGGAGGCTGCGTAGATCGCATCCTTTCCGAATATGTGACCCCTCACTGTAAGGCCACCGGAGGACTCGCCACCTAGCACTGCATCGTATCTGTCTATTGCGGATGAGACCCACTTGAAGCCGACAGGAACCTCGATGCACTCCTCGCCGAAGGAGGAGGCCATCCTGTCGAGGACATGGGTCGTCGAGATGTTCCTGACGACTGGTCCCTTCCACCCCTTCTTCTCATGCAGATACCAGTAGAGCATGCAGATTATCTCGTTCATGCTGACATATCTGCCCTCGCTGTCTATTATGCTGAGCCTGTCCCCATCACCATCGAAGGCGATTCCGAAGTCGTATCTTCCCCTTATCACCCTGTCTGCAAGGTCCCTGAGAGTTGTCTCTGAGGGTGCGGGATAGTCTCCACCGAAGTAGGCGTCCTTGTTGCTGTTGAAGAGGTCGACTGTGCAGCGGCAGGTGTTGAGGATAACAAGAAGCGGATAGGTTCCGGAGCCGTGCATGGGATCGAAGAGCACTCTTGGCCCCCTCTCCCTTATGGCCTTCTGGTCGAGAAGTGCAAGTATATCGTCGATGAAGTCGTTGAACGGATTCTTCAGGAAGGTGACGAGGCCCCTTTCCACAGCCTCCTTGAACTCGATCCTCGAGTACTCTTTCTGCGTCTCGATGAAGCTCTCGATCCTTTCGGTGACCTCGACAGGTGCATCCCTGCCCTCCTTGACTATCACCTTGATCCCATCGTACTCAGGTGGATTATGGCTGGCAGTGACCTCGAGTCCACAGTAGAGCTCCTGCTTCTTCACTGTATGCATCACAAGAGGAGATGGAGCGCTTCGCTTCATCATCCAGACCTTCAGGCCATTGGCCGCAAATACCTCAGACAGCCATTTAGCACCGGATTCCGATAGAAAACGTCTATCGTAGCCTATCATTATCGGTCTGTCATCATGACAGTCGGCCTTGAGCATGTCCGATATGGCCTGTGCGACTCTGTTGACATTCTCTCTTGTGAAGTCGTCTCCGATTATGGCTCTCCAGCCACCTGTACCGAAATGTATCATATCTTTCTCCTGAGCCTTTAGGATACATCACTTCAGTGCCCAATGAAAGAAAGAGAATTATCAAAGATATCCTGATAATTCGATTCTCCAGGCATCCACAAGTCTCTCAAGAGACCAAGCAGCGTTCGCAGGAGATGTGGATGGAAGACAGACCGCTTCTCTTCCTGTAACAGGCAGTATGTAGCGCCTGTAGAGCTCTGCTGACTTTCTTCCATTCGTGAATATCGCCCTGATATCCGCACTGTCCAGTATCACAGAGAGGTCATTGGCAGTGACGTTCCTTATCGAGGAGTCGGAGGAGCCCTCTATATCGCAGGAGGCAATGACATCCCAGAGTGCAAGACCTGAGGAGAGTATGAGATCCCGCTTCTCCTCTATAGTCCCTGGCAGAGGCCTCTCTGTGATGCGTGAGATCACAGACCAGAAGCGGTTCATCCTGTGCCCATAGAAGAAGCCCTCCTCCCTGGATTTTACAGAGGGAAAGGAGCCCAGGATCAGGACCTTGGATAAGGGACTGTACAATGGTGGGATCGGATGGACTATCATGACCCGATTATCTCACATATGACAGTGTTGAAAAAGAATGGATAAAGGAATAACATGACAGTTAGCATATGCTAACAAACCTCTGGAGGTGTTCTATGAAGCCAGATTACAAGAACTGGATTCCGATCGAGCTGCTTGCTTTTGTACTGTTCTTTTCTGTACTGTCCATTGCTCTGCTCCTGCTCGACCTTCTACTTCTCAGCGGCACCTTGAGGATAGTGCTTGCAGTCGTTCTTTCTCTCATTGCACTCTTTTCACTTCTTATGCTGGCCTGGTCCTGCTATGGCTACAGGACATTCTCCTACAATGGCAGAAGACAGCTCTCGAGAGAGATAATAGAGGGGGTTGCAAGGTATATAGAGCTTCCTGAGGGTGGCACCTGCCTCGATGTAGGCTGTGGAAGCGGCGCACTTGCAATTTCAGTTGCAAGAAGGAATCCACAGGGCATGGTCACCGGAATCGACAAGTGGGGCCTCGAGTACTCATCCTTCTCGAAAAGGCTCTGCGAGAAAAACGCAGAGGCAGAAGGAGTTTCCAATATAAGCTTCCAGAGACAGGATGCTGTCTCTCTTGCATTCGATGATGAAAGCTTCGATGCAATAGTCTCGAACTACGTCTACCACAACATACCATCGAAGAACAGGCAGGATATCCTGATGGAGAGCCTCAGGTGTCTCAGGAAGGGAGGAAGCTTTGCCCTGCACGATATCTTCTCAAGGGAGAAATATGGTAATATGGATGAGTTCCTTTCAAGGCTCAGAGCTCTGGGCTTTGAAAAGGTCGAACTGATCGGCACAGTTGGTGTTCTGATGACAAAGAAGGAGGCAAGGCTCATAGGCCTTGAGGGCTCTGCCCTACTTGTAGGCAGGAAATGACAGCAATGAATACTCCAGTGATGATAGGACTTCTAATTCCGTTCTTCGGCACCGCTCTTGGCTCTGCCTGTGTTCTCTTCATGAAGCACAAGCTGGATGAGAATCTGACGAAGATACTCTCCGGCTTTGCTGCAGGTGTAATGGTCGCAGCCTCGGTCTGGAGTCTGCTCGTGCCTGCAATAGAGATGTCGGATCGGATGGGAAAGTTCGCCTTCGTCCCTGCAGTTTCAGGCTTCTGTATCGGAATGCTCTTCCTCCTCTTCCTGGATACCTTCACTCCTCACATGCACATAGACCATCATGTCGAAGGCATGAAGAGTTCACTTGGGAAGTACACCATGATGGTACTTGCCGTGACGATCCACAATATCCCAGAGGGCATGGCAGTCGGCGTTCTCTACGCCGGCCTTATCCAGAACAATGCGATGATATCATCCTCCGGGGCCTTTGCACTTGCGCTTGGCATCGCAATCCAGAACTTCCCCGAGGGCGCAATAATCTCGATGCCGCTCCACTCCGAGGGGCTTGGCAGAGGAAGGTCATTTCTGTATGGAATGCTTTCCGGCATAGTCGAACCGATTGCAGGCGCAGTTACCATCCTGCTTGCCTCTCTGATGGTCCCTGTATTGCCTTATCTTCTGAGCTTTGCAGCTGGTGCCATGATCTATGTTGTAGTCGAGGAGCTTGTTCCCGAGATGTCAAGCGGAAAGCATTCCGACAGGGCGACTCTTGCATTCATGCTCGGCTTTGCACTTATGATGGTCCTGGATGTGGCACTGGGGTGAGAGAATTATGAACGAGATGGATATAACAAGATTGGGAAATCCTGCAAGGCCTACAGGCGAAGCTGGGCGTCTCATGCTCGAGAGGATGAACAGAAGCCATGAGGAGCTCACGAACTGGGCACTTGGCCTTGTAGATATCGCAAGGGACTCTGAAGTACTCGATATCGGCTGTGGTGGAGGTGCGACACTGCTCAGGCTCCTTGCAAGGGCAGCGGATGGTCACATCACTGGAGTCGACTACTCTGAGGTCGCAGTGAAGGCCTCGCTTGCGAATGCAGCAGAGGCAGTCAGGAATGGAAGGATTTCAGTGGTCGAAGGCTCTGTCGAGAAGCTCTGCTTCGACTCTGAGAGCTTCGATCTGGTCACGACCTTCGAAAGCCTCTACTTCTGGCCTGATCCGGAGAGCAATCTGAAGGAGGTCTTCAGAGTGACGAAGAGGAGAGGAAAGCTTCTTATTGCGCTGAATGTCCACGATACGGGTGCTCTCTCTCCCGAGAGACTTGAATCGATAGAAAGCTACAGGATGAAGGTATTCACCCGAAGCAGATTATCTTCGATGCTGCTTGCTGCTGGCTTCAGGGATATAGAGCTTCATGTGATGGAGGATTCGACAAGAATCGCAGCAATATGCACAAGATCATAAAGGAAACACGATCCGTCTCATGGAGATGGATACAGATAGAACAGAGAGGAACAGCATCATGAATCTGAATCTAAAGGACAAGGTAGTTGTCATCACCGGCTCGACAGGCGGTGTCGGAGAGGCCCTTACAAAGGCCTTCGCAGCTGAGGGTTGCAGGCTTGCAATCACATCCACAAGGCAGGAGAAGCTCGACAAGCTCGTTCCTGCCATCGATATTGCACCTGAAAAGCTTCTTACATTCGTTGTCGATGTCACAAAGGAAGATGAGGTAAGGAACGCAATCGAGCAGACAGTTGCGAAGTGGGGAAGACTGGATGTTCTCGTCAACAATGCAGGCTACGAGGGAAAGAGCCTCCCGATCGATCAGCAGACAGTCGAGAATGTGATGAACGTCTACAACGTCAACGTATTCGGGCCTATGTTCGGCATGAAGTATGCACTGACCCAGATGAAGAAGCAGAAGAGCGGCGCGATCGTCAATATCTCATCACAGGCTTCGGTCACTGGCGCTGCAACAATGAGCGCCTACGTCTCCTCCAAGCACGCAGTCTTCGGCATGTCGAAGTGCGCAGCACTCGAGGTCGCAGAACTCGGAATCCACATCAACTGCATCGGACCTGGCCCTATCGATACTCCTATGATGACAAAGCTCGAGAAGCAGGCTCTCGGTGAGGGCGTCTCGAAGGAGGAGGCAATGAAGATCTTCGCAGCCTCCTACCCCAACAAGAGGTACTGCAGACCAGAGGAGGTTGCAGATCTTGCCATCTTCCTTGCCTCCGAGAAGTCCAGCCATATCACTGGCTCTCTCGTCACGATGGATGGAGGTCAGGCAGCTCTCGGTCGCTGAGCCATTCAATCCATGCAGGGGACTGTCGCATAATTGTGATGGTCCCTTTTTGTACATAGATCCTTATATTGTGAATATTCAAATAAAAAAGGTCGGTTGTGACACTGATTTCTGAAATGAATTTTCTGACCACAAAGAATAAAAAGAAGAAAGACATCAACCGACCATATCCAATGGGACTTTGAACAGCATCAGAAAGCAACTGACTTTCGATTTCATCCCTGATCTACTTCGGTGCAAACACTATATGGTATTTGCATTTCCATTTCGTATGGGCAGAGCTTTGCTCATCCATTTTTCCTTCTTGTTCTCCTGTGATGCAACTTTGGTAGGTTGCACCGGGATTATAAGGAGTTTTCTTTTTCTGGGTATAGCTGGAAGCTTTCCGGAACCTTTCACGATGCAAAGGTATTAGTTGCACAAAAAATATGCTCTGGAGGTCCAGAGCATACAGGGACATGAGTATCGACTTCAGAACTGCTCTGCTCCCGGATAGTCTCTGTAGGATGGATCTGCTGCAACGAGCTCCATGAAGTTGTCGATTTCGATGATATCCGCCTTGTGGCAGTTCCTGATCTCGATTCTGTAGTTCTTCCTGCAGACTCTCATCGGGACAGCCTCCCAGAAGTACTCCTTGCCACCTCGCGAGTTGTATACCTTGACGATATCGCTCTTGAGCTTCTCGGAATCCTCGGCATTCCAGTATGAGATTCCATAGGCCTGATAGCAGTCCTCTCCACCTCTATTGTAGTTGGTCGCACAGCCATTCACCTTCTTGAAGTACCAGTCATCCGTCTCCTTGACCTTGGCTCCGAGGTAGTTGGTGCTGAACTCGTACTTGCGGATTATATCGGGGTTGGTTATGTAGAGGTCGGCCTCGCAGATGTAGCACCTGTCGATGAGGTCGATGCACTTCATTATGGATGCGATGTTGTTGGAGGTGTTGAACTCCTCGTTCTCGATGAGATTGACTGTTGGATACTTCTCGAGCAGGGCCTTGAACTGCTCCTTTCTGTAGCCTACAACAATGTTGATGTTCGTGATTCCCTTGGAAACGAGAGCATCCAGGAGTGTATCGATTATCCTGACTCCATTTACAGTCACAAGCGGCTTTGGAGTGTTGAGCGTTACAGGTGCAAGTCTCGAACCGAAACCTGCTGCCAGTATTATGGCCTTCCTTACTCTGTATGGCTCAAGGGCCTTCATTCCCTTTTCGGTGATCGAGAGATCGTTCTCGCTGTCGAGGTCGACGTAGCCGAGCTCCAGAAGCTCCTTGAGGAGCTTGTTGACTGTTCCCAGCGAGATGGTCAGTGTATCCGACAGGAAACGCTGCGAATATCTCTTCCTGCCGTTGGCCTCAAGATAGGTGAGCAGCTCGAACTGGTATAGAGAAAGCGGCATATAGGATTCCCCCTCCTTCCTTTCTTTCTTTCTGAGTGTGCTTTTTATCAGATTGAAGACGACCCTGCAGATCACGTTCACAAGAAGGATCGTCACGGATATTGCTCCCTGCATCTCATAGTTGCTGGTCTTCTCGTAGCTGTTGATGAGAATGGCCAGAGGCTGGTTGGAGTAGGTGCATAGGAATGCGACTGCAGAGATGGTTATCATACTGTTGAGGAAGTAGTATGAGAACATCTCGATGAGTGTCGAATATGAGTTCGGAATGAGTACCGAGAGCAGTATCTTGAAGCGGGAGATTCCAAGAGTATCCCCTATGACTTCATACTCCTTGTTTATCTTCGTGAGACAGTTCTTGGCAAGCAGGAACGGAGTGCCCAGGAAGTGGAAGATGTTGACTGCAACGAGAATCGCAAGCGTTCCATAGAAGAAGCCTGCTGTGCCCTTGAAGAGGAACATGTAGCCGATACCGAGAACGATGCCTGGAATTGCGATAGTCGAAATGGAAAGCAGATTCACGACCTTCCCGAGGCTTCCGCTCTTTCTGACAGCAAGGTAGCCAAGGAAGTAGGCAAAGCAGGTTCCGATCGCACCTGTAAGCAGTGCAAGCGCAAGCGAGTTTGCGACATACTGCCCTATTCCCAGACCATAGGTTCCAAGGAACATGTTCCTGAGGCTATCCAGAGAGAACGACATGTCATTCGGGTACGACTTGATGAAGGTCAGTACGACGAAGGACATCTGTGGCAGGAACAGCATCAGGGACAGGAGGCACAGTATCACGATAGTGACTATGTTGAAGAGTCTGGTAGGATTCAAAAGCTTCTTCTGCTTCTCTGCCGAGCTGTTGTCCTTGAAAGCGAGATCGAAGAGGAAGGATATCACAGAAGGAATCAGTAGGAAGATACCTGCGATTGCTCCCCTGCCATACTGGAAGGAGGAGAGGACCTCGTTGTAGAGGTACATGGGCAGTGTCTTTATCTTTCCTGCAAGCTCCATCGGAATACCGTAATCGGAGAATATCCAGGTGAAGGAGGCGAAGAAGGCCGAGATCAGAGCGACCTTGAGATACGGCAGTGTAAGCCTAAGGAAGGTGCTCAGCCTGCTTATTCCCATGATATTGGCAGCATCGTATGGCCCCTTGTCCTCGTAGCGCAGTGCGTCGTATAGAATCAGGAAGGTCGATGGGAAGGAGGAGATTATCGAGCCGAGTATGAGTCCAAGGTACCCTATTCCATCCACCTTCAGGCCAAGGAATCTATCCAGGAACCCATTTGCACCGAACATCACCCTGATACCGAGACCTATGGAGAGAGTCGGTACAAGCATTCCAAGTGTGAGTACAGTGACATAGAAGTTCTTGTGCTTCACTGACGAGGTGCTCAGAAGGTATGCGGCAATGAGTGCAAGCAGAGTTGCAGCACAGCTCGAGATGAAGGTGTACTTTACAGAGTTGAAAAGGCTTGCATAGAAGTTCCTGTCCTTGAATACGAAGGACAGGTCCTTTCCGGTTATATTCAGTATGAGCGAGAGAAGCGGTAGGAATACGAAGATGACGATACCGGTCAGGGTCATCACCCTGAGATACTCCTGCTTTGCGAATCTCCTAACCTGCATTGATGCTATCCTCTATGGACTTCACCTTCATATCGAGGTGGTTTACGATGAACTTCCTTACAAAATCATTTGCAGGATTGTGGTAGAGATTGTATGGAGTATCCAGCTGGGCGATCCTGCAGTCGTTGAGCACCATGACCCTGTCCGATAGCGCAAAGGCCTCCTCCTGGTCGTGGGTGACGTAGATCATTGTGATCCTCATCTTCCTCTGGATATCCTTGAGAAGACTTCTGAGGATCACCTTTATATCGGCATCGAGGGCACTCATCGGCTCGTCGAAGAGGATGATATCCGGGTTGAGCACCAGGGTCCTTGCGATTGCTACTCTCTGCTGCTGACCACCCGAAAGGTGCCTCGGCTTCTTGTAGATGTGCTCACCGAGACCTACGACCTCGACTATCTCCTTGACCCTCCTGTCTATCTCTTCCTTCGAAAGCTTTCTTGCTCTGAGAGCGTATGCGATATTCTCGTAAACGTTCATGTTCGGAAAGAGAGAGTAGTTCTGGAAGACGATTCCGATATTCCTTCTGGATGCAGGAAGCTGGGTGATATCCTCACCCAGCTTGAATATCTTTCCAGAAGAAGGTTCTTCTATCCCTATAAGCAGACGAAGGATTGTGGTCTTGCCACAACCCGACGGACCAAGCAAGGAGAGGAACTCTCCTCTCCTTACATCGAATGAAATATCCTCAAGAACAAGTCGTTTGCCGAACTTCTTGCTGATACTTGAAATACTTAGAATGTTCTCTTCCATCAATATGTCCACTTATCAAGCAGAGTCTGCTTGTAGGTATGATCGAACTGACCCTTCATGGCAATTTCACTGAAGTCAGTCGGGTAGTTTGAAATCTCTGCCTTGCCCTGCTTTGCATAGATCCTGTCAGGATTGAACTTGACGCACTGTGGTTCGTTGAGTTCGTTGAAAAGGTAGGTGAACACCTCCTTCACAGCCTGCTTCTTCTCCTTTCCATTGATGATGCCCATGGTAAAGAGGTTGTAGGAGGCCTCGCCATTGAGGAATACGACCTCGAGGTCCGGATTCTTGTTGGCATACTGTACGCACTGCCAGAGAAGACCGACACCGACACCGACCTCTCCACGGTCCACTGCCTTTACTGGCGCAGAACCGGAGGTTGTGTACTCCTTTATGTTCTCATTGAGGGCTGCAAAGTACTTGAGTGCAGCCTCCTCGCCCTGGGAGGATACTATTCCATTGTAGAATGCATAGCCGGTTCCGGAGCTCTTTGGACTTGGCATCGTGACAAGACCCTTGAACTCTGGCCTGAGAAGATCGTCATAGGTCTTAGGAACTGCAGCATTGGCCTGGGAGAGAACCTTCTTGTTCACAACGATGGTTCCATCGGTCTTTCCGTTGACTGCAAACTTCCTGTGAGAAGGAGTGACCTCCTTTTCATAGATGGAGAAGTCATACTCCGAGAGGTCGTAGAAGAGAGATGGGTTCTGGTTGTTGAGAATCTCTGCATTCGAAACCTCGAGATCATAGAAGATATCGCACTCGGTCTTTGTTCCTTCAGCCTGGAGCTTTGCGACCAGGTTGCCGGTTCCAAGAGACTGGAAGATGACCTCATAGGATGGGAACTTCTTAGTTACCTCGGCCTTGAGGAACTCGATTCTCTCCTCTTCGGCAGCTGTATAGATGACTACCTTGTTGTCGGCCTTCTTTCCACCACAACCAACAAGAAGTACAAGAGCAATGATAGCGATGAGTGCAAAAGTTATCTTTTTCATGTGTCCCATACTATAATGGTTTCATATACTTGTCAACAATGTTCATTCTGAACAAACAATATATCAGAAAATGAACATTTAACATCTTTGATTTAAAACAGTGGACAAAAGAAAAGGAGACATTCACAAGGAACATCTCCCTTTCTTTCTATATTGCTGACCTATCAGGCCTTCCAGAGTCCGTGAAGATTGCAGTAGGCATATACTGCAACGACCTCGTCTCCCTCTACCATTGCGAAGGAGGCCTTTGGCTCTGCACCTGGGACCAGGTTCTTTCTCTGGTTTCCAGTCTTTGTCTGGAGTGCGATCCACTCGATGTAGTGGGCATCCTGCATTGGATGGGCAACGGAACCGACTGTTACGTTGACAATGTTGCCGACTACCTCATATACAGGAACATGCTTCTCCTGGGCTGCATCGACAGAACCTGGAACGATCTCCTTCATCGGCTCGCCACAGCAGATTACAGGAATGTTCTTGTCCTCTACCTTTGCGATGATCTGGCCACAATGTGCGCACTTGTAGAACTTCATTTCCATATTGTACTCCTTGTTGCTGATATCAGTAGTTCTCTGCGTTGATCTCGAAGTAGGCCCTTGGGTGATTGCAGACTGGACATACCTCAGGAGCACTGGTTCCGACTACGATGTGACCGCAGTTCCTGCACTTCCATACCTTGACTGTGCTGCTCTCGAAGACCTTTGCAGTCTCGACGTTCTCAAGGAGCTTTCTGTATCTCTCCTCATGGTGCTTCTCGATTGCACCTACCATGCGGAACTTTGCAGCAAGTGCCTTGAAGCCCTCCTCCTCAGCGGTCTTTGCAAAGCCTTCGTACATGTCGGTCCACTCGAAGTTCTCGCCTGCAGCTGCTGCAGAGAGGTTTGCTGCTGTGTCACCGATGCCCTCAAGCTCCTTGAACCACATCTTGGCATGCTCCTTCTCGTTATCTGCTGTCTCAAGGAAGATAGCTGCAATCTGCTCATAGCCCTCCTTCTTTGCAACAGATGCAAAGTAGGTATACTTGTTTCTTGCCTGGGACTCGCCTGCAAATGCAGCTTCGAGATTCTTTTCTGTCTGAGTTCCTGAATACTTGCTCATTTTCTTCTTCTCCTATTGGTTGTTGTTTGTTTTCTCTCTATCTATCATAGGACATTTCTGGCCCTACAACTTGGACATATGTAGCTGATCTGGAGATCATAGCCGAGAATCCTCTCACCGAGCTTTTTCTCGATTTCCCCAGTAAGGTCGTCGAAGTCGAAGTCGGAAAGCTGTCCACAGCACTTGCAGATCAGATGGTCGTGCCTTGTGATGCGGTCATAGTGGTCGCTCTGCCCCTCTACGACGATCCTTCTTATCCTGCCCTCCTCAACGAGAGCATTGAGATTGTTGTAGACGGATGCAAGGACCACCTTCGGTTCTCTCTTCCTCAGTTCGGCAAAGACCTGCTCTGCGACGAGATGGTCATATGAACTGTTGATTATATCCAGTATTGCCTTCTCGTACTTTCTAGGTTTCATTGCCTTGCCTCTGCTTTATAATTAGAATAATTCTAATCAAGGAGGCCGTCAATGCCTTTTGGGTATTATTCTGGATAATTCTAATTGTGTTTCATTATCACAGGTTCCAGCAGATAGGTTCTGAAGAAGGCAACTATCGGTCCTGTTCCCAAGGCCAGTATCACAGTGCCGGCACCAGGACGATAGCCACAAACTGCACCGAACAGGACACAGAACACATCCGTAAATATCCTTATGATTCGGAAACTTGCCCTCTTCTGTCGATCTGCAATCGTAAGTGCGATCCAGTCGTATGCCGATACACCGAGACCTGCTGTGATGCACATTGCCGCTCCCAAGCAGCATAGAGGTGTGGCAATGCACATGTACACTACCCTGATATAAATAGAAGGTAGGGAACAGAACGAAACAAGGACCTTCTCAGAAAACTCTGTCACATTGCCAAGCAGGAACATATTCACGAAGGTATTCGGTCCTATGTACTTTCTTGCGAATATCATCATGAAGACGACCAGGGAGGCGTTCAGAATGAGATATATCGTCCCATAGCCCAGCGACGAGGACAGATTGAAAAGCCCACAGGGAACTGAGCTAAAGGGATCGACACCAAGAGCAGCCTGCCGGAAAAAGGCAACGCAGACACCACATAGGAACGTGCCACCAAAGGACATGACCATGCGTCTGAAGAGAACAGAATCGATATTTTCCATACCAGACCTACAGTTCACAGATATTATTGAAATCAGTCGGACGGTCAATACCTTATATGCGATGAAGAAAAGTCTAATTCCCTTCGAATAAGGAGAATAGGCCTTTCGTATGTGACCAGGTGAAGATTTGCGAAGCATTCGGATTTGAGATTCCTGAAGGCTGCTCACCGGAATATGTGATCAGTTTCGACAGGGAAATCGATATTGATCTTCATTGCTTTAGCTCCTTGAATTCATTATATTTTTTTTCCGTTAATCGAAAGTTTTTACAACACTTTTACAACGCTTTATTCAACGCTTTATTCAACACTGAAGTTTTTTAGAGAAATAGTAATTCGAGAGTACATCTAATTGGTTGCAATCAGAGAATATGCATAGAAACTTGAAGAAGTCCATTTAGATTAATCTTACTGCTCGAACAGTCTGCTTGAAGATTTACCGAACAAAGGACTCGATTCGATCTATCAACTGAAAAGAGTCCCAACTTTCGTCAGGACTCTTTGGTTCGTGAGAGACGGGGCTCGAACCCGCGATCTCCGGCGTGACAGGCCAGCGCGATAACCAGCTTCGCTACTCCCACAGGACATAGAAGAATTTAACAGCTAATCATTTTTATGTCAACGCATTTGGCCCCGTTTTTTTACTAAATTACCATATCTATCCCATATAAGAAATTAACACTCGTATCTGTCATCTACAGCATCGAATATATGTTCATATCTGGAGACAAGAGCCTCGAACTTCTTCCTCCTGTACCTCCTTACTGCAGAATATACACCATAGAGGAAAATGACAGGAGAAGAGAACAGGAACAGCTTTCCAAAGAGATCCGGATGGCGTGTATAGAAGGTAAGACCCTGCTTCTGGCCAACTGGCACATTGTAGACGTTGTAGGTCATTACGAATGGCTCGAGGGGGTCAACGATGTCCCCTGATGGGGTTATCATGCAGGTAATGCCACTATTTGTGCTTCTTACAAGCGGTCGTCTGTTCTCTATTGCCCTGAAGACAGCAAGCTGCATGTGCTGGACCTCTGCCTGTACTGCCTGGGACCAGAAATCGTTGGAAAGGTTCAATATCATGTCGGCACCATTTCTCACAAACTCTGCAGAGAGGATTCCGAATGTGTCCTCGAAGCAGATCGGAGTCGAGAAATGGAGGTGCCCATACTCGAAGACCTTGGCCTCGTGGCCCTCCTCCCACCACTTGTAGTCATGCTCCTTAAGTATCCTGTAGACGGTAGGAAGCTGCTTCTCGTATGGAAAGTGCTCTGTGAATGGCACAAGGTGCTGCTTGCGGTATGTCCCCTTCACTTCTCCATCTGCAAAGTGAATGACAGTGTTGTAGGTCTTCCAGTTCCAGGAGCCATCGGGAAGGAATGGTGGCCTGCTCTCGTCCTTTATCACACCCTCAGGGTTTCCTGTGATAAGAGGAACACCGAGAGTCAGGCCGAAGTCGACGAACTCGTTGCAGAGTGCACTGGTAAAGCCATTGGAGGGATACTTCTGGTGCCATGACACAGATGGGACGAATGCTGTCTCTGACCAGACGACGATATCAGGATTCTCCTCCATTGCCATCATCGTCAGTGCTCTCATGTTGTAGAAGTTGTCCCTGTAGGTATTGTAGCCCCCCTTCCAGGTATCTGCAGAGTGCTGGATTGCTGCAACCCGGACGATCTCTGTCGGTTCCTTTGTCCTGTAGTACTTCAGTGCAGTAAGACCGTAGCCCTCATTCAGAAGGAAGAGAATGGCGATGATGGAAAGGTCCTTTCTGTAGAACCTTCTCTCAGCAAGCATCTCCGCTGCCATTGCCTGTGGAAGCACCATCAGCAGGGCCAGTCCCCAGATTCCAGTGATCGAGACTATCTGTATGAAGGAGGTGAACTCGTGGATTGCACTTGTAAGATTGCCATATGGATAGGCAAGGAAGCCCTGCTGTGTGAGATAGAGATAGGCAGAATAGAAGAGGGCCTGGACAAGGTAGTACCTCTTTCTGAAGAGTGTCCTTGCACTCTTCAGGACAGGGAAAAGCAGCATGTACTGGACGGACTCTAGTACAGGTGCTATCAGAATGGCCAGAGGATGGAAGGTCGCAAGCCAGTAGTTGTAGTAAAGATAGAAGACGAAGCCGTAGATGAGACCTAGCAGCCAGACATAGATCCAGGATGCTCTATTGATAACATAGAACATCGGAATCAGTGAAATGAATGCCAGTATCGGCACTCCATCTTCTAGGAACTTTCCCGGAAAGGCCAGTGGTGCAAGGAAGGCCGCTCCGAGAGTCAGAAGAATGTAGGCAAAAAACTTCAGAACTCTCTTCACAGAGTGATAATTCCCCTTTTTCTATGCTATATTACCAAATTAAGAGGGAGTTCATGCAGTACCTTATTCTAAAATTCTTCGAAAACACAAGAAACGCGCTCCTCGACCTGCTTGCCAACCTGCTTTCCTCTGGAGCCGAGGCCACGCTGATCTTTCCGCTCATAATAATCTTCTACTACTGTGTCGACAAGAAGCTTGCGACCATTTCCGGCTCTTCGGTACCTCTTGCGCTCACAACTACGAATGTCATCAAGTCGATAATGAAGATTCCACGACCCTTCATGGTTCATCAGGACCTGAAGCCCCTGAGACTTGGCACAGCTACCGGCTACTCATTCCCATCCGGGCACTCCACAGGAGCCGCCTCCTCATATCCGGTATTCGCACGGGCCTTCAGGCATAGAGTGCCCTTCTTTATCTTCATGCTGCTGCCGATTCTGATTGGCTTGTCGAGGAACTACCTTGGTGTCCACTGGCCAATGGATGTAGTCGGAGGTCTCTGCATAGGCTATTTCTTCTCTGCACTGCTGTTTCCTGTCTTTTCCAGAATCTACGATGACAGGAACCGATGCATCAGGTTCTTCCTCTCTCTTTCCCTGGTAGGTCTCGTACTGACAATAGTCTACGGAATTCTCTATCTGAGAAGTGGTGACTTTCTGGCCTACAGGGATACACTTGCAAGCTGTGCAGTACTCTTTGCAAACAGCCTCGGTCTTGCAATTGAAAGAAGGAAGATAGGCTTCAGGATATCAGGCCCGATATGGAGAAGAGTGCTGAATGCGACGCTTTGCCTTGCTGGAATGCTTATAATAATGATGCCGAAGTTTCCTCAGCATATAGATGCAATTGGAGTAGTGATCAGATACTCGATCTCGATGCTCTGGATATCCTGCATCTACCCATTCATCGCAGTCAGGATTGGACTTCTTGAAAGAGAGAGTGCCTGATCAGCCGACCCTTCTTGGGTAATCCAGTCGCTTTTCGAGCAGATACTCGTCAAGCTCCTCCTTGTCAACGAGATGACTGCCAACAAGACGATGGAATAGTTTTCCACAGACATAGGCATCATCGGATGCGAGGTGGGCGTGGTACTCCATCTTCAGCAATTCCTGCACAAGGTATGTGAGCTTGTAGCTGAAGTAGCCTGGTACAAGCTTCCTGGCAAGTGCAAGTGTGCAGTAGTATTCGTACTGCGGGATTTCCAGTCTGCAGCAGTAGCTGCTTGTCCTGAGAACGCCCATATCGAACCTGGCATTGTGCGCCACAAGTGGCCTCTGGCCTATGAAGTCGACTATATCACTCCAGAGTTCTGGAAGAGTCGGAGCAGAGAGGATGTCATTGGGATCGAGCTGATGGACTCTGGTGCAGAAAGGATCGAAGTATGGAATCCTGGGTCTTATCAGGGAGTACCAGGAGTCCTTCCTTCTTCCATCCTCATCGAAGAGACAGAGACCAAGAGCGCAGGCGCTGTCCTGATATCTATTGGCCGTCTCGAAGTCTATCGCTACATATTCCATGTCAAGAATACTAGCAGAAAAGGAATCCTGTATCCATTGAAATACCTACTTCTGCCTGCGCCTGTCTTCTGCAATCATCTTGTTGAGCTCATCCATGTAACCGGCACTTATGATACCGGAAGGCAGTGCGATTATTGCAATTCCCATTACAGAGGAGAGTATCGTGAGCAGACGTCCGGCAGTCGTATGCGGGACAAAGTCCCCATAGCCTACGCTCGTCAGTGATACAGTTGCCCAGTATATCGCCTCGAAGTAGTTGTTGTAGTACTCCCCTTCAAGGACATACATTATCAGGGCCACGACCAGGATGTAGGCAACAGCAAGCGTAAGTACTACCATCAGCGCCTGCTTCTGCTTCTTCAGTACCTTGACGATCAGGTAGAACTGCTTGAAGTACTTCGTGATCCTCAACAGCTTCAGCAGTCTCAATGCGATAAGCACCTGGAGCACATTGCTATAGTGGCTGAAGCGCACATCGATCATATCGTGCATAGCCAGGTACGGCGGTATGATGGCAAGAAGATTGATTATGGAACCCAGTGTAAACGGATAGAGTATGAAGGAGAAATACCTCTTGCCCATAGAGAAGTCGGCACAGAACCAGAGCAGGAAGTAGTCTAACAGTAGTATGCTGATCGCAATCTGCTCGACCAGAAGGACTGCAATCCTGCTTCCCGGAGCCAGAAGTGGTGCCAGAGATGCCAGAACGGCCAATACCATGAGGGCATCATAGATTCGGCTTGGAATATCGTCCTTCTCTGCGACTTCCGTTATCTCGTATAATCTCTTTCTTATTCTGTTCAACATCTTGCGTACATCTCATCGAGGACCCATGGAAGGAACTCCCTTATCTGTCTCTTCCAGTATGGCCAGTCATGGTTGCTATCTCCACCCCAGTAGATGAAGTGGGCATTGATGCCCTTTTCTCTCAGGATACTGTCCATCTTCCTTGTGGAGTCGGTACAGTCGCCCTCCCAGCACCCTTCTGTAACTGCAATGACTATCGTGCTGCTGTTGTACATCTGGATATATGGATGGTCCGAAGGCATATTCCTGAGGAATATCTCAGGAGAGTTGTTGTATATCCTCTCATCGCACCAGCCATCGAAGAAGTAGGACATGTTGTAGAGTCCGGAAAGCGAGATAACACCACCAAAGAGGTCCGGACGACGGAAGAAGCAGATCGCTGCATGTGATGCACCGAGCGAGAAGCCCGTTGCAAGTATCTTCCTTCCGGTCGGATTCATCGAATGGATCAGAGGAACGACCTCCTCTGTTATATATCTGTAGTACTGCTCCTGCATCCAGGACCTGTGACCGCCATCCCCTCCACCATCCGAGAAGGACTCCCTGTCTATGGTATCGACTACAAAAAGCTGTATCCGTCCACCTTCGATGAAATCGCTGAGGGTCTGGGGCATATCGAAATCCTCCCAGTTGGAGCAGTAGCCATCCTGGCAGGGAAATGCCAGCATCGGGATACCATCATGTCCATATACAAGAAGATGGAGTTCACGGTCCAGTATGCTGCTGTATTGTGCCTGATATATTCTATTCATGTAGAAAGAATACTTGGATGATTCAAAAAATACTACACCAGTAAAAGGACAACCGGACAATTGTCTGTATTGAAAAATTCAGAAGGTCATCAGAGTTTCTTCCTGGAGAATGCTATCTGAATCCAGACAATCTCCCTTCCAAGGCCATCCTTTGCCTCTCTCTTCTCCAGGACCTCAAGCTCCCTGGCCTCCTTGAGAATCTTCCTCAATAGACCATCTGTATAGTTCTGGAAGAATCGGCCATCCTCATCGACTCCTGTCTCTATTCCCTTCTTGAGCGAACAGTAGAAGATGCCACCAGGCCTGAGAAAGCGCAGCTTGGTCCTGAAGAACTCCAAAAGCTCTCTCTCATCCAGATGGAGAAGCGATGCATTTGCCCAGAATGCATCGTACTGGCACTCTGGATTCCATGAGAGAAAGTCGGTGCACTCGACATCACAGCCCGAGTACTCTCTTGCAAGCGCTGCAAGAGAAGAGGATGCATCCACTCCGGATACACTGTAGCCCAGGGATGAGAAATACTTCATGTCCCTTCCACTGCCACAGCCTAGGTCCACAATCGAAGAGCCGGGTTTCAGGTATGCAGTAAAAAGGGCGTAGCTTTCAGCCATCTGTGCACTGTTGTAGCGCTCGAACAGCATATCAGCATTCTCATCATAGTATTCGATAGTATCCTTCATGTAGCACTCACTTCTGCAGGACCCAAGCTGCATTCGCCCTTACAATATATATTCATGACAAATAGAGTGCACCTTCAGAAAAGTGCACTCTGTCCGTCATTTCCGATGACAACTGCGTCCTAGTCCTCGAGCAGAGCCCAGGCTCTGTTGATGACCCTCTTTGTGTTGGCAATGATTATATCCTCTTCCTCATCCTTCCAGGGCTTTACCTCGAGAGAGAGAACATATGGATTGTGCTCGTCGAAGAAGCCGTTGGCCTTGAGAACGCGGAAGAAGTCGAGAAGCTGCTCGGTATCATTGGAACCACCAGGGAAGCCGAATCTCTGATGCTGGTCACCATAGCCCTCAACGCCCTTGACTGCAACGGCATTTCCGATGTGGAAGTGGGTTATGTATGGGCGGCAGGTAGTAACTACCTGATGGCTGTTCTCATATGTGATCGGGAAGTGAGAAAGGTCCACAAGGAGACCGAAGTTGCTGTACTTCATTCTCACATCAGCAGCAAATCTTGCTGCAAGCGGTGCAGGTCCGATCAGTGCAGCCTTCTCGACATCGTAGTCGAATACCTCGAGCTCGACATTCATGTTCTTCTTGGCAGCATACTCGCAGAGGTTGCAGGTCGTCTTCAGAAGCTGTCTGTATGCTTCATCCTTTGTCTCCTCCTCCCACTTTCCTGCGAGGAATGCGATTCCATTGGCACCGAAGTACTCTGCTTCGTCGATTCCCTCTATAAGAGTTGCCTCAGCCTTCTGTCTTTCAGCTTCATCGATTGCGTTCGGATTCAGCTTGGTGCTCAGGAGCCTTGGCTGTGCGCCATAGCAGACCTTGAGATGGGACTGATCCAGAAGTGACTTCTCCTTTCTGCTCGACTCTGGGTCCTTGTTCTGTGTTACTTCGATTGCATCGAAGAAGTCGTCGCTGGCAATTGTCTTTATTGCATCGAGCACATCCCTCTTCGGATAGCTCATCCAGACAATAGTTCCAACCTGGAAATACTTATGAATAGACTCTCTCATGTTGTGTCTCCCTTCCTTACAATACTATGTATTATACAATACCAATCCTATCCAAATTGCAAGAATCTCGATTGTATATCATCAGAGGACCATGAAGTGAAGTCAATTGCAGCTTCATTGCATATATCCAGGGCAACCTCCTACATCCTTCAACACTGTGTCCATTTAAGCAAAGAAAACTTGTGCAACATCTTCACTCATGTAACATTGTTCGTCAGAAGATTTCAGGCAACTTATAACGAAGATTGTAATAAGTTATTTTGTTTGATTGAAATGATATAACCCTAAAATACTTATATTATAACCCTGCTTGATACATCTAAAACCTGTAACATCTTACAAAAGTTGATGAATTTCGTTCTTTCGCTTGTGACATCTTTATATCATTATATTGCAATGATTTATCAAAATTCATGGTTGACTTCGTACATTCTACGTTGTATGTTCTATGTAAGAGGTAACAAGAGATGTTCAAACTTAACAGCACATTCAAGAAGGCAATCCTGGCAGCAGCAGTCATCACTACCATCATGCTTCCTGTATCGGCAAAGACCGACAAGGCTGTTCTCCATCTCAGAGCTACCGTCCACGCAAGGACCTCCGTTGCAGTCGCAGAGAATGGCGATGTCGACTTCTCCATCAACTCTCCTTCCTGCCAGACCTCCATCGAGAGCACTGCCGACGGTTATACTCTCTCCGTAGTAGCAGCTTAATTCCATCTCCTATATATACTTGCACTGGACCGCATCTGAAGGACAGCAGATGCGGTTTTCTTTTTATATACTGACTGCATATATCTTTACTGTAATTCATGGTATTTCCGGATCCAGCTTCCATGCTTTTCTCATCACCTTTCCATCCTCTGGAAAACGACCTCCTGCATCTTCTTGCTACAGAGTGTCGATTTAAGCGAAGAAAACTTGTGCAACATCTTCACTCATGTAAAATTGTTCGTCAGAAGATTTCCAGCAACTTATAACGAAGATTGTAATAAGTTATTTTGTTTGATTGAAATGATATAACCTTAAAATACTTATATTATAACCCTGCTTGATACATCTAAAACCTGTAACATCTTACAAAAGTTGATGAATATCGTTCTTTTGCTTGTGACATCTTTATATCATTGTATTGCAATGATTTAGCAAAATTCATGGTTGACTTCGTACATTCTGCGTTGTATGTTCTATGTAAGAGGTAACAAGAGATGTTCAAACTCAACAGCACATTCAAGAAGGCAATCCTGGCAGCAGCAGTCATCACTACCATCATGCTTCCTGTATCGGCAAAGACCGACAAGGCTGTTCTCCATCTCAGAGCCACCGTCCATGCAAGGACCTCCGTTGCAGTCGCAGAGAATGGCGATGTCGACTTCTCCATCAACTCTTCTTCCTGCCAGACCTCCATCGAGAGCACAGCCGACGGCTACACCCTCTTTGTAGTAGCAGCATAATTCCTCCTTGGATATAAATAGTGAAGCCGCATCGAAAATGGTGCGGCTTCTTCTTTAGTCAATGAAACTGATAGACCAGTCCTTCCTTTTTCAATTTTTTCTGCACACGAAAAATCCATCGCAAGGCTTCTTGCCTCGCGATGGATATGAAAAGCAGGAAATTAGAACTAGAAGATTCTTCCTCCGTTCTCATTCTCCCATAGATCGATATTGGTCCCCATCTGCTCCTTCAGGGAATCGGACATCTTTGTGATCCTGTCGATCAGATCGGCAGGGATCTCCTTTTCGTATGATGCTAAATTGCTTCTGAGCTGTTCCTGATTCTTTGCGCCAGCAAGTATGGTCGTGACATTCTTCTGGGCCTTTAAAAAGCCAAAAGCAAGGTCGACCATGGAATAGCCCGTCTCCTTGCAGAGTCTGTCCAGATCCTGGAGGAACGGGAATATGATACTCTCGAAGCCTCCATCACTGTGCCTTCCCTGGCCCCACTTGGAGTCATACATTCTTGTAGCCCTTCTGTTGAGAGGAACATCCTCCAATCTGAGGAACTTGCCAGTAAGAAGACCCTGGGCAAGAGGAACATAGGCCCAGACAGTCATACCAGCTTCGATGCTCAGATCGATAGATCGGTTCTTCTCGATCAGCCTCCAGATCAGCGAGTAAGGCAGCTGGTTGGAGACAACATGATGGCCACGTGACATCTTTATGCATTCAGGACCGAAGTTGCAGACTCCGATTTCGCGGATCTTGCCCTCCTTCTTCAGCTCCTCATATGCACCAAGAGTCTCTTCCATGTCGGTTCCCCTGAAGGGCCAGTGGACCTGATAGATATCGATGTAGTCCGTCTTCATCCTCGCAAGACTGGCATTGCAGTGCTCGATGATGGACTTACGGTCCGGAAGACGCACCTTCGAACAGATGACTACCCTGTCCCTTATTCCCTTTATGGCCTGTCCAAGGACCTCCTCGGAGTGACCATCTCCATAGCGATCTGCAGTATCGATGACATTGATACCGCTGTCGATGGCTTCCCATATGGTACGCTTGGAGATATCATCCTCGGCCTTTCCCCAGACACTTGCACCCGAGTAGCCCCAGGTGCCAAGAGCCAATCCAGAGAAACTTATATCACTGTCTTTAAGTCGGGTGTACTTCATCACTGCTTACCTGAAATACCTGCATCGATGACGTTCTTCTCTGCAGCCTCAAGATATGCCTGTGCGTCTGCACCTACAAGATCGAGGGCCGATGCCTGGTAGACATTCACATATGCATCGAGGAACTCCTGGGATGTAGCGACCTTCTTGAAGGCATCACAGTAGTACTTGTATGCAGAATCGGAAATGTTCTTGGCAGCTACGACACATCTGGTCTGGATGAAGTCCATTCCCTCATATCCCTTTTCAGCGAATGTAGGAACCTCTGAAAGGACACCGCTCATTCTGGAGGTGCCTTCGGTGACGATTGCCTTGAGCTCTCCGGAAGCAAGATAATCCTTCAATGTGCCAAGCTTTCCGATGCCAAGGTATACCTGGTTACCGAGAACAGCCTGCAGTGTTCCTGCTGTATCGCCGGTCTGGAGATAGCTCAGATGGTCATTCTTGTCCACCTTCTGCTTGAGGAAATTGAACATGACATTGTCGTCTGCCTTGCCACCACCGAGGATGACATCATTGTTCTTGAGATACTCGACAAAGCCATCGAAATCATTGAATGGGGCACTCTTTGATACATACAGGAACTTCTTGTCCTGGGCCATGGTTGCGACGACCTTGAAGTCCTTTACTCTGAACTGTGTATTGTCGAGCATGGTCGTTACATCACCAAGATTGAGAGTAAGGAGAGTATGGTCTGCATCGCTCTGACTGAGACTCTGCATCCTCTTCCAGTTGACTGCACCGGAACCATCTGTAACGTTCTCGACAACGATTGTTGCCTTGTCCAGAGCTCCAGTCTCATCGATTACACCCTGGACCTTTCTGGTGAATCTGTCTGCAGCCGAACCCGGCTTGCTGGAGCAGTACCAGGAAATCGACTTTGAGGGCTTGAATTCAGCACCTGATGAAGCAGCTTCCTGCGCGCCATTTGCCATCACAGAAGCGATGATGATAGCAGCTACCAAGACCAATGCGAAAACTTTTTTCATATTTACCTCCTACGGTCAATGACCGGAAATTAGCTGACTTTCTTCTTTCTTCTTCCCATCACTGCCGGAACGATCAGACAGATGAGCAGGAGAATTATGAACAATAGCGAGATCGGCTTCTGGATGAAGATCATGGGAGAGCCATGTCCAAGGACAATGGCCTGCCTGAACTTGTCCTCCAGTGTCGATCCAAGGACGAACGCCAGAAGGAAGGGCGCAGATGGCCAGTCGAACTTATTGAAGATATAGCCGAGACAGGCACCTGCAAGCATGATGACGACACCATACATCGACCTCTCCGAGCTGTATGCTCCAAGGAAACAGATGACTGTGATCAATGGAATCAGGATAGTAGACCTTACCCTTGACACCTTCGCCATGATTGGAATCAGAAGTGTTCCAACACAGATGCAGATTATATTTGCGACATAAAGAGAAGCTATGACACTCCAGACAAGATCATGCTGCTTCACATAGAGCATCGGTCCAGGTGTAAGCCCCCACATAGTCAGTCCTCCAAGCAGCAGAGCGGTAGCTCCACTACCAGGAATTCCCAGGGCAAGGGTCGGGGCCAAGGCGCCACCTACACAGCCATTGTTGGCCGACTCCGAAGCGGCGATTCCCTCAACAATTCCAGTTCCGAATCTATCACCCTTCCTGTTGACTCTCTTCTCGAGCATGTAGCCGAAGAAATTCGCTATGGTACCTCCGGCTCCGGGAAGGACACCGGTTATCGTACCGATCAGGCCACAGCGTACGCTCGTGGGCACGATCCCCTTGATTTCCTCCTTGGAAAGCCTGCTGTCCCTAAGGTGGATCACCTCGGTTGCGGCCTTGCTCCTTTCATGCCTCTTTGGCATCATGAGAATGACCTGCGAGAGGCCGAACATTCCAATCACAAGAGGAACGAATGGGATACCTGAAAGGAGTGAGTAGGAGCCGAAATTCAGCCTGGCACTTCCTCCCATTCCAACGCCGACAGCCGTAAGAAGCAGTCCGAACATGGCGGCAGCTATGCCCTTGTATGGGTCCTGTCCCATGGCCCAGCCCAGGGAGGTCATTGCCAGAAGCAGCAGACTCGTCATCTCTGCCGGTCCGAACTTGAGACCTATTCTGGCAAGCCAGGTACCGGTGAAGGTCAGGATTACCATTCCTATCGTTCCACCGATGAATGAGGCGAGATTTGCGCTCATTATCGCCTTTCCGGCCTGTCCCCTGCATGCCATCGGATAGCCATCAAGGGTCGTCATGATGGCAGAACTGTCCCCTGGAATGTTCAGGATGATGGCGCTGTATGCTCCTCCGTACATATTCGCATAGTAGAGAGAGCACAGCATGATGATTCCAACAGCCGGCTCGAACTTGAATGTCAATGGAAGAAGGAGCGCTATTCCTGTTACAGCGCCCATTCCAGGAAGTGAACCGATGAAAAGGCCCATCATCGCACCGATTGCACAATAGAGGATACCCTTGAAGGATAGAGCGATCGAGAAACCGGTCAGCAAGCTTTGCAGTGCACTCATCACATACCTCCTAGAAACCAAGAAGTCTGCCGAGGAGGCCGCTTCTGAACTGTATGTCGATCCATACGACGAATATCAGATACATGACTGCTGTAAATGGTACTGATATGGCAAGTGTCCTCTTCCAGCTGAATCTCTCGATCAGCTTGAACCAGAGAATCAGGACGACCAGAATCGCAGGAAAGAATCCGATGACGAGACGGGCTGCACATATTGCCACAACTGCAAGGAGAGGATAGAACTCCTCAAGATGGATATCCTTTTTGATGGGTTTTCCCAGAGCCTTCACGAAGGATATTCCGCTGAAGATCATCACGAAGACCGACATGACGACCGGAAAGAAGGCATCACCAGGAATAGACTTCTTGATGAAGACATAGTTCTTCAGGCTGACCACCATGAAAAGCAGGGCGATAGCGAATACACATAACGGGAGAAGAAATTCCAGTTTGAGCCTGTCACCGTTTCTCTGCATCTTATCCTCCAGTGTGTCGTGTCTTTCAGAAGCAGGGAAAGAATCCCGATTTCAGAAAGCAGGTTTCTCTCTTTGGAAAAAGGAAATGCAAGAACCATGCCAAGGCTGTCCCCTCTTGGCGAAATCGCCCATTTGTCCATCCTTTATGCAGGCAAATGGGAATCACCAATACTATCGGTGACACTCAGGATGGATAAAAAACAGACAATGTCTCATCTAATGGGACAGAATTGTAGCGACATATGGCACACCACTACTGCAGGCCATACAGCATCATCTTTCTGTAAAGGGTCGAACGTGCCATTTTCAACTCCTCGGCCACTCTGCTCCTGTTGCCATCGTGGCGTCTCAGGGACTCGAGGATACGATCCCGCTCTGCACTGTTCTGCAGCTGAGAGGGCAGCTGGTCGATGTTTTCGGAATCCCGGTCGAGAAACTGAAGAATATCCGCCTTTCTTATTATCGACTCGAACTTGGAGGTCGATAGCCTTTCACAGAGATTCCTGAGCTGCCTTATATTGCCCTTCCAGGGATAGGCCTGGAGAATCGGGAAGATCTCGGGATCGAGCATATGCCTGACAAGTCCGGTCTCGGAATCGAAGTGAAGCATGAAGTGATTCATCAGCAGTGGGATATCCGAGATTCGTTCTCTCAGGCTGGGCAGAGATATGCACAGGACATTGAGGCGGTAGTACAGATCCTTTCTGAACCTGTTCTCCTCGACCAGCTTCGGGAGATTCTTGTTGGTCGCCACGATGACTCTGATATCTACAGGAATAAGCTTGTCATCTCCGATCCTCATGATCTTTCTCTCTTCGATCACTCGAAGAATCCTTCCCTGGAGAGCCAGGCTCATCTCGCTTATCTCATCGAGGAAGATCGTCCCAGTGTCGGCCAATTCGAAGATGCCAGCCTTGCCGGATTTCTTGGCTCCAGTGAACGCTCCCTCCACATATCCGAACAGCTCGCTTTCCAGAATGGAATCAGGGAAGGCCGCGCAGTTCACAGCCACGAATGGCTTGTCCTTTCTGCTGCTTGCATTGTGGATGCTCTGAGCGAACATCTCCTTTCCGGTTCCGGTATCACCGACAATGAGAACATTCGAATTGACCTTGGCGAAATTGAGTCCGAGCTGCTTTACCTCGGTAATTGCACGGCTTTCGCCAATGATATCCCGGAATGTATAGGTCGCAGTAAGTCCCCTTCGCTGATACTGCTTCAGTCTGGGTTCCAGATTCTGGAAGTTGGACACTCTTTGTATCGAGATGACTCCAGCTACAAAGACATCATCGACAAGGACAGGACTTCGATTCACTACGACTTCAGTCCCTGACAGTGTCATGATGTTCTGCTTTTCCGGTTCCTTCAGCGTCTCGAAGGGAGGCCTGTCGAAGAGGGCCTCAATGCTGGAAAGCTTCTTTCCAATTACCTCATTGTATGGGATTCCGATAATCTCCTGGGCCGAGTTATTGCATAGAGTAATGCATTTGTTGGCATCACAGGATATTATTCCCTCATCAATGGTCTCAAGCACCGTTTCGATCCTGGAATCCCTGAGCAGCTGATCCCGCTTTGCATGATAGAGATTCAGGGCCTGCTCGACAGCATTCCGTATACTCTCCCTTCCCACCTGGATCACAAAGCCGGGAATGCCATTGTCGTTGGCCTCCTCGCAGATGCAGTCGCCACCTATGATGAAGTCGATACCGTCCCTTCTGATCTCACCCTCGATATCGCAGAAGTGCGTGTCCACTCCTATTGGATAGGTCTGTACCTCGATTCCTATCTCCAGCTTGTAGTTCAGGAACTCGTCTATGATCGTCTGTGTAACGCACAATCCGACCCGCTTTGCATTGGGAACCCTCTTGGTTCCCTCCTGTATTGCCCTGAGAATATCGTAGCCGGACATTGGCAGCCCTACCACTATGAAGCTGTCCTTCAGAAGATTGTTCAGATAGGTAACGGTCAGACCTCTGGCGATCAGTATGTCCCCTTTCAGGTCGGTAGAGGCAAGCTCGCTATGCTTCTTTGCAATCTGGATAAATTTGATAGGCTCGTCGAATGTGGTACTCTCGATGAATTGATCGACTATCTTGCCAAGCTGTTTATAGGGAAGAATGAATTCGATTGTCAGCATAGTCTCATCCTTGAAGTTCAGTATGGATGGTCAAATTCAAAGCTATCTGAATCTGGAACCTTCCTGCAGGGATAATATGAATCCGAGCAACATACAAATGCGTACCAGATAATTATGTTATGCAGTGGAAAGGAATACAACCGGAATTTGCTGACATGGCAGTCATCGGACTTCAACCCTCTTCCGCTCCCATTGCCTTCATTGAGGCAGAAGCAGGATATCCAGGAATCATGTCTAGCTGCTGAACCTATGAGACTGTATACTTTGCAGTAAAGCAGGGAGAAAACTACATGGCCTTTGACTACAAGAAAGAGTATCCGGAAATCTACATGCCCAAAAGCATCCCTTCAATAGTGACCATTCCAGAAATGAACTACATAGCTGTTCGCGGAAAGGGAGATCCCAACGAAGAGAATGGTGATTATCAAAGGTCCATAAATCTCCTATATGGGATTGCATACACCATCAAGATGAGCAAGAAGGGAGATCATCAGATTGAAGGCTATTTCGATTATGTCGTTCCTCCTCTTGAAGGCTTCTGGTGGCAGGATGGCGTTGAAGATATCGACTACACCCACAAGGAGAACTTCAAGTGGATTTCTGCAATCCGGCTTCCAGACTTTGTCTCTCCTGATGATTTCGAATGGGCCAAGAGAGAAGCTTCGCGCAAAAAGAAGATGGACTTTTCAGATGTAGAATTCTTCGAATACAGGGAGGGTCTATGTGTCCATTGCATGCATATCGGATCGTATGATGACGAACCTGCCACTGTTTTGCTAATGCACAAACATATGAAGGAAACTGGTCATGTCCTTGATATCAGCACAGAACGACTCCACCATGAAATCTATCTAAGCGATGCAAGAAAGGTTGCAAGAGATAAACTAAAAACTGTTATCAGGCATCCGATAAAATAGCCAAAACGACCATCAATTATCTTGAAGGATTTGCATTTTCAGCACAAATACATCTTGAAGGATTTGCAACTTTTCTTATATTTCATTTTATATAAAGAAGATATTTTCTTGCGCGGTCAATGCATGCCCTCTGATTTTTATTGACACTTTAGCCTATATTGTATAAAACAGTCCATTCCTGCTATAATCGACATATACTGCCACTCATGTCAGCAGGAATTACAACTATTTCAAGGAGGCAAGAATGCGCAAAGAAAGAATTGCAATGATCCTAATCCTACTCTCGGTCGTTGCTGCACTATTTGCTGGAGGAGTTGACAACAAGACCAACCAGAACGTCGGCTTTGTCAGAAACGTCAGCCGCAATACCGAACATCTCAGACCTGAGACAGTCATTTACAACATTGCAGGTATGGGTTTCATGGAAAACGGACTTGTTGCCGAAGTCGGAAACCAGTTCATCTACAAGAAGTACACCAACGAATCCGGTGGTACCGAATACAAGGACGAATGTCCCGTATTCTTCTTCCCGAACATTGAATTCGTCTACAAGAAAGGCAACTGGGCAGTTGGCAGTGCATTTGCTGTCGCAGGTGGCGGTGGAGATCTCAAGTATGACGATGGTACAGCAATGACATCAATAATGCTTGGTGGAGCACCGCACAGTCTTGATATATACTCTGTGACCTTCGGTGAGACCACAGCCATCTCCTATACATTCGGCAACAAGCTTTCATTGGCAGCTGCTCTGCGCGTTCTCACCACAACACAGTCGATGGAGCTGAATGGTTCCGGCATGGATACAAGCTATGAAGCGACCGGTACCGGCCTGGGAGGAATCTTCTCTATCCACTACAAGCCCACACAGAAGTGGGACCTTGTCGCACAGTACAGAACGATTACTAAAATGGAGTGCGATGTCGATGACAAGGATGGAGCACTCGCTGCAGCCATCCAGGATTCTTTTGACAACGATATGCCACCTGAACTCAACCTCGGTATCGCATATCAGCTTGGAAAGGCCTATCTCAGCTCAAGCTTCAACTACTACTTCAACAAGCAGGCAAAAATCGGCAACGCCCTCTCTGCAACCAATTCCGACTACAACGATTCCTGGGAGGTTGCAGGGGGTGTCGATTATCAGCTTACTGGAAAGGCTCTCGTAAGCGGTGGTGTCATCTACACCAACAATGGCAACAGGAAGAGCGTCAACAATGTAATGTCCCCAGTAACTGACAGCATATGCTTCTCTTGTGGAGGTGAGTACAAGCTCAACGAAAAGCTGACACTTGCAGGTGGCGCCCTCTACAGCCTCTACTTCGAGGATTCCTATGAATTCATGGGCAGCGAGATAGAACTGAACAAGGTCGTTGTCTCTGGTTGTATTTCAGCAACCTACAGGTTCTTCTGATAGAAACCTGTTTCTACAGTCTTTTCGAAGGCAAGTCTTCCAAACAATTCAGGAGGCTTGCCTTCTTTTATTTGTGCAAAGGCTTTCAAACCATATCGAGACACTATTCTATTCCAAACATTCAATGTTATCTGTTATAATACATGTTACAATCAATCAAGTTGGGATAACGAAGTATGGCATTCAAGAGAATAGAGAAGAAACATCTTTCAGCTGATGTATGCGAGCAGATAAAGGCGAATATCAAGAATGGCCTTTGGAAAGAAGGTGACAAGATTCCTTCAGAGAATGAACTGGTAAAAGAGCTTGGCGTAAGCCGAGTCAGCATTCGCTCGGCTATCGATCAGCTAAGAGGAAATGGGATAATCGAGACTTTCCAGGGCAAGGGCTCCTTTGTCGCGAAGAATGCCATCCGGATTCTTTCTGATTCCTTCTATGGTAGAATCAGTATAAGCGAAAACGATTATCTTGATATGGTTGCCTTCCGATCTGCCCTGGAGCTTGCTTCCATAGACCTTATCGCCCAAAGGGCTGAGAAGGAGGACCTGGATAAAATAAGCGAGGCCTATGCGAGAATGGAAAGGTCGGTAGATGACTACAGGAAGTATACACTTGCAGATTACATGTTCCACTACCAGATAATCGCTGCCTCGAAGAACAAGATATTCATAGGTATAATGGAACAGAACAAGGATCTGTTCATAGAGTACCTGGAATTCCAGAACAGTCATAAGGAGTCTGAGAATTTCAGCTATTCACTGCAGAACCACAAGGCTGTACTTACTGCCCTTCTCCAGGGTGATACCAGAACTGCAAGAGAACTGACAAGCCGCACCTTCGAAAGGAACTTCAGAAGACTCTATCAGAAAAGCTGAAAACAGGCACACAAAAACAATTGACGAGAAACAAAAAGGGCTTATACTTGTATTATAAGTTATATGTTATAAGTTATAAAGGAGGTCAGACAGGTCATGAAATCACTTACAAAAAAGATTCCAGCAGAATTGGCAACAGGTCTTGTCTTCCTCGTCATCGGGATAATAATTCTGCTTCAGATTCTCAAGATCAAAAGTCCCGAAAGTGCCATGCTTGACTACTTCTCAATAGGTATATATCTGGCAATGGCCACACTTATCACAGCTTCTGGTGTAATCGGAAAGAACAAGGACAGGAGAATGGATTTCTTCTTCTATAGGCCGAAGGAATTGATACTGCTCCTCTCTCTTGCACTTCTCTATCATCTCATGAAGCTCTGCAGCTTCTATTACCTTGTATTTCCATTTGCATTCACCACAAATCTCATAACAACAGAAGATTTATCAAAGAAGAACCTTATAGTATCTGCAATCTTCGCAGCTGTACTATCCCTCGTAATATATGTTCTCTGCAGAATCGGACTAGGTATGGTCCTCTGATTTTCAGCGACAAAACAATAAAAAGGAGTGATATCAATGAAAAGAATTCTTGCAATCCTATTGTTCTTGGCTATCTGCGTAGCTATGTCTTTTGCGAATGGTGCCCAGGAAGGTGCAAAGCCAGCATACCCGACCAAGCCGATTACACTCATTGTCGGTGCAAAGGCCGGTGGCGGAACAGACAATCTCGTCAGACTGATCGCTCCAGGCCTTGAAAAAACTCTTGGACAGAAGATTAACATCGTCAACAAGGTCGGTGGTTCAGGAACAATGGGAAACCTGGAAGTTTCCAATTCTGCTGCTGATGGCTATACGATTGGAGTTCTCACAGACTTCGAGACAATTGGAAACCTCCTTTCCGGTGCCGATCTTGGCTACAACAAGGACACCATCAAATTCATCGGCTCCATAAATGCAAGCACCAACATACTCATCGTTGGAGCAAAGTTCCCAGGAGAGAAGACCGTCAAGGGCTTTGTTGAGTATTGCAAGCAGAATCCTGGCTCGGTCACGATCGGAACCTCCGCTGCAGCTCAGAGAATGGTCATGCAGAGTCTGGCAGATGCAGCAGGTATCAAGTTCACCTGTGTCCCATTCTCAGGTGGCCCGGAGAGCTTCAACAATCTTCTTGGAGGACAGGTAGATGCCAGCTTCATTGCACCTTCCTTCAGCGCTCAGGCAATTGCAAATGGATGTACACCTATCGCATGTGCTTCCTATGAAAGATTCAGTCTCCTTCCAGAGCTTCCATCCTTCAAGGAATCCGGGTTCAACACCATCAACAATGAGACGACAAGAATTTTCTTTGCACCAAAGGACACGCCGGACTATATAATCGAAATTCTCGAGAAGGCTCTCAAGGATGCTACCTCTTCCGAGGATATAAAGGCTTCTCTTGCAAAGATAAATGAAATGTACTCATACAAGACTGCCGCAGAAGCACGAAGCTCCTTCGAGGACAAGTTCGCTTCAATCAAGGCTGTTGTCGATGCAAATCCAAGCATCCTCAAGTAATTGAGTATCCAATATCCCACAATGGCTATCGGCCAATGCCGGTAGCCATGCAAGGAAATCAGACATGACTCTCATGACCGTCCTTTCCCAGCTTTTCAATTTCACAACGTTCCTGCTTACTACTGGAGGTGTAATTCTCGGCATCATCGTCGGAGCCATTCCCGGACTGAGTGGTCCGATCGGCGTTGCTCTCCTCCTGCCCTTCACCTATAACATGGGTGCTGCTGACAGTCTTCTGCTCCTTGGCGGAATCTATATGGGAGCCACATACGGAGGAAGCATCTCGGCAATCCTGATCAACTGTCCCGGAACCGGAGAAGCTGCCTGCACAGCAATTGATGGAAGTGCTCTTGCAAAGAAAGGACGTGCAAAGGAAGCTCTTTTCTATTCGGTATTTGCCAGTTGTTTCGGAGGTATCTTCGGAGTTCTAGCAATGATCTTCTTCACTCCCCTTCTGGTGAAGGTCGCACTGCAGTTCGGACCCGCCGAGATGTTTCTTCTTGCGTTTGCTGGCCTGACTGTAATCGGCTCGCTCCTTGGAAGCAGTCCTGCAAAAGGATTTCTTGCAGTATCCATTGGTCTCATCCTCTCAACAGTCGGAATGGATACACTGACAATAGGATCACAGAGAATAACATTCGGAATTCCACAGCTATATGGTGGAATCCCATTGATTCCTGTTTCAGTAGGCCTCTTTGCCATCACAGAGATGCTCACTCTTGCCTCGTCGAATCGCAAATTCATCGTTGAAAAACTCAACGATACAAAGGCTCTGACAGTTCTCAGGGACATGTCAAAGCGTACATGGCTACTGATCAAATCCACCCTGATCGGTACAATAATCGGCATTCTTCCCGGTACAGGTGGTGCAATTGCCGCCTTTGTCTCCTATGGAGAAGCAGGTCGCTCCACTAAGGACAGAAAGAGTTTCGGAAAAGGGAATATCGATGGTATCATAGCCCCGGAGGCTGCGAACAATGCAGCAGTTGGGGGCTCCTTCGTACCACTGCTCTCTTTGGGAATCCCTGGTTCTGCAACCTCGGCCATAATATTCGGTGCCCTCACAATGAAGGGAATCCAGCCAGGACCAGCTCTATTTGCCGACGAGTCCGGGTTCGTATATATCTTCATGTGGGGCATGCTTCTGGCAACCCTCCTGATGGGATTCCTTGGAGCAATCGGGGCACCTGTCTTCGCAAAGGTCCTGAAGGTCAGGACAAACTATCTTGTCTGCTCGATTCTGGTATTTGCCATAATAGGAGTATACAGCTCCAGGAACAGCCTTTTCGATGTGCTTCTTGCCTGCTTCTTCGGAGCAGTCGGAATTCTTTTCAAGCGTGTAAAGATTCCTGTGGCTCCTGTACTGCTTGGTCTCATTCTTGGAACTACATTGGAAGAGAATCTGAGACGATGCATGATCATCGCCGAAGCAAAAAAGGTCTCCACATTTCTATATATCTTCAAGAGACCTATCTCCCTGATAATCTTTGCATTCGCACTATTCATCATTGTTGCGAACACGATAAGCACAGCAAAGGCCAGGAGGACCATAACAGCTGCCCAGGAGACAGAGGATGAAGAATGAAGATAGTACGTTATGAAATCATAAAGTCTGAAGAAAGACTGGAAAACTGGATGTTCCTCTGCATTTTCCTGGATAACGGAATGAAGGGGTTTGGTGAAATCTCGTCAGCACCAAAGAATGCAGACGCAGTGGCAGCGATTGCAGAAAGGACACTGGAGCGATTGCTTGGAGAAAATCCACTTGAGGACATCTGTCCAGACCTGAATCCCGACAGCATAGTATTTACAACAGTGGAAAGCGGTATCGATCAGGCACTGTATGATTTGAGATCCCAGCTGGCAGATATGCCTCTCTATGAGTATCTGGGTGGAAAGGAAGAAAACATCAGAGTATATGCGAATATCAACAGGGCTCTCCGCAAGAACCGTGATACCGCAGTCATGTGCAAACATTTCGCCGATGCAGCCTCCGCAGGCTTCATAAAGACCAAGATATCTCCTTTCGACAATCTTCTCCCTTCCTCTGATGAAAATGAAACAGAGAAGGAAATCAAGATAGCAATTACAAGGATAAAGAGTGCTGTTGAGATATTCGGCAATCGCAATGTGTCTGTCGATTGTCATCAGAGATTCTCCAGAGAGGCTGCAGACCTTTTCTTTTCACGGCTGAAAGAGGAGGCAATAGAACTAGAATACATCGAGGATGTCTTCTTCTACGAAAAGGAGTTCAGACCGATTCAGGAGACACTCATACAGAAATACAATCTCAGGCTTGCAGGAGGAGAACTCTGTATTTCCAAGGATGAGATCAAGGAGCTTGTCGATTGTGGCTGCTTCTCCATATACAATCCGGACATCAAATTTCTGGGAAGAACAGAAGACTATATCTCTGCCCTGAGATATGTGAAGGACAATGGCTACGAGTGCGCTCCTCACAATCCTACAAGTCCTATATCGACAGCCTTCTCCGCCGCAATAGTATCAGCATTCTGTCCAGGTACTATCCTCGAATTCGCTTTTGGCTGCCAGGGCTTCAGAAATGAACTCATAGGCAAGGAAGAAGCAATAGACGGAAGGTTCTACAGATTATCTGGAAATCCAGGACTGGGCATATCCATTTCACAGGATTTCCTCAGGAAGTACTGTTATCGCTATGAAAAAGGAACATGGACAAGCTATGAAAGCAATACTCAGTGGAATTAATGCGCCGCTTCTTACTCCAATGAAGGACAATAAGGTAGATTATGAGACCTATGGAAAACTGGCCTCATATATCATCGATGCCTCGATCACCGGCCTCCTCGTATGCGGATCGACTGGAGAATGTGCCAATCTCTCCTGTGAAGAGAAAAGGAATCTGCTATCTGTATGTAAGGACAGTATTGGAAAAAGGGCCTCCATTGCTTTCAACGCAACAGAACTGAACCCTTCCAACATGAAAGAGAACATCGAATATGCAAAGAAACTGGGAGTCTCGGCAATCAGCTGTACTACCCCTTATTATTTCAAATATGGGCCCAAAGCCCTTATAGAATACTTCAAATGGGTATCCTCTATCGCAGAAGAACTACCAGTCTTTGTCTATAACATCCCATCGAATACGGGCTGTCCTATAACACCGGACATACTGAAGGCAATTGCTGAAAGTTGTCCAAATGTTGTTGGAATCAAAGATTCAAGTATGGATTTCATGAATCTTTTAGAATACAGTCTTGCTCTGAAAGGAAGACCATTTGAGTTCATAACAGGAAATGATGCCCAAATAGTCAGTAGTTTGGAACATGGGGCTACAGGTGCTATTGTAGCATTTGCAGGTGTTTTCCCGAAGCTCTGCGCTTCAATATACCAGAACTATCTAGAAGGCAATTCAGCAAAGGCCAATGAACTCCAGGATATAATAATCGATTTCAGAGGGGCCGCAAGAAAGATACGTCCTATAGCCTCCCATAAATATCTGTTGAAACTTAATGGATTTGATGTAGGTCCTGCAAGATTCCCTATCTTGCCACTCGATAATAGTGAAAAGAAACTTCTGGAATCCATCTACGAAAAGTACAAAGATGATGTATGATCATTTCCAAATATCAGAATATACTGGCATTTTTCCCTATTTCAGCCATATTTTCTCCTATTAGCTTATAATCACACTATTCTACAATTCAAAAAACGATACTTCATATATACAACTTATTGATAAGACATGAAGAGATTTTTAAGTTCATTCCAATACGGAGGATAAGCATTGTTTCCACGATATGATCTAATCCTACCCTCTGTCATTTTGATGTCAAGGCTCCATTGCTCTCCATCAAGAACACTAAAATCATCATAGTGCTTGTTCCATTCATGCAGATACATCTTGCCATATAGGGTATCTACAATCCGCTTCAAGGTTGCAGCTCTGATCTGCTTCTCAGTAAAAGGATTCTCCAAGTCCATAATATGCTCGGTCTTTACAGATGCTCCCCTTTTGTTTCTTGTCATTGTCATAATTGTGGGTCCTTCGAAGAATCCACCAAATGAGAAACGTAATGAAGTAACAATGTCCCTATAATCCTCGAAAGTATTCTTCTTTCGGTTTATAAGAATAGGTTCTTTTGCAAAGTCTTTCCTGCACTTATTGCATCTTCTTTTTGGCAAAGAACTAATTCTATCTATTTCGCAACCTCTTAAAATCACCTTCCCTGCTATAATCTTCTTTTCTATTGCATCATCAAGTATAGGGTATCCAAAGATATACTGTGCTGTATTAGTACTACCGCAGTAAGGGAATTTGTTCTTAACAAACTTGAACTTAATAATTTCATCTGGCGATTTTATCCCGCTGTTTTGTTTTAGCCTGTCGCTAACACAGAGAAGCATTCCCGAAGAATCAAGGCCCTTTTCCACCAGTTTCAACATCATCGTCCTGTCTTATAATTCGATGTGTGATTAAGGTTCGATGTCACCTATTTGGTCTTCCATGAATCGCAGGGATGATGATTAGCATCTATCTTAACACCAAATCAATGTTTCCGTATGCGGGAATCCTGGAAGCAGAACCTTTGAGAACAAGGCGCCCGTCGGCTTCTTCGTATGTCTCGAAGGTCTTGCCCGACGGCAACAGGTCGTTTATCTCCATGGCACAACCGTAGAACCTGTCTTTGGGAATGGTAAGGGAGAAAGACAGATCGAAGACATCGACACTCCAGATACCGGGAACGGTAAAGACGAACTCGTATTTCACCTTCGGATCCATCTTGTAGGTCAATACATATTCGATATTGCCTGTTATGAGGGTATCGGCAGACCCCATCCTGATTACCAGCTCGTTGTTCTCGGTCTCCACGGCGAAGGGTGCGGAACACTTGATGCCCCATACGTTGTTCGATGCGGGTATCGTCTTCAGAATTCCGTGATAATACCCACGGAAATTCGCAATAATCCTTTCCTCTATGGAAAGAACACCGTCTTCGCCCATCACGGCTTTTATGTCATAATGGTCTATGGTCCAGTGTCTGGAACTCTCATCGATGCCTTCGGCTGTAGTGAACGATACCAATACCACCAGCAGTAGAAGAATGGTTGCTGTTCGTCTCATGTTTTCATTATACAGTCGGGTTACCGTAAATCAAGCGCAGCCGATTCGGCTGATTCACTTCTGCCTTTCTGCAGACTTCTGTCCGATGAAGAAATCTCCGTTTGCAAAAGAAACCAATTGTGAAACATCCCTGAAGGAAATCATCAGGGCAAGTTCCAACCCATGTTCTCCCCTGTCATAGACCATCACGATCGTCTTGTTGAACAGAATGCATCCGAACTTATGGCTCTTTGTCCAGAATGTCCTGTTGTCATCTTCGGTGAATGCACCGCCCCTGAAGAATCTGAAAACCTTTCTTGATGTCATGTGACACCTCCTTTTAGCCTCTTGTTTACGGACGCAGGCAAGTCGGAATAAATCCGCGTCCTTTGATAGAACCCACGCAGGCGGGCATGGGAAGATACACTAATACCTGGACAAAAAGAAAAGACCATTGCAGGTCTGACTCTTCCTTTAGCAGATACGGCTGCAAGTAGAAGTGTAAATCCCGTTGGTTCGATAATACTGCAATCACCTTCCGACTTTCAAGCTTATCGGCATAACTCTACTGTACAGGCAGTGCCTGTCATCCAGATATCCATGTCCCTTTGAAGGTGCCCGAAATACCATCCTGCCCAACCGCCATCGTTCTTTTAAATCGCCCGAATCAGGTCCAGTTGTGTTTCATGCGCTGAATCTTGCGCTGACTTTTCTCGTAATCAGTTTAAGATATTTCTTTCATTTGTATATGGTTAGTCTCATATTATAGAAGTCTTGCGCTGAATCTTGCGCTGACTTTCAATAATTTGTCAGACTTTGGAATAGCTCGTGTATTTCCCGCGCTTGTTCTCTCGGAGCAAACCGTCCCCGACCATCTTCCGGAGTATGTAATAGGCATGATTCTTCTCGCATCTGCACAGCTCAACAACCTCAGATCTCGAGATGCTTCCGAACTTCTCGACATGCCGTTCTATCATGCTGATTTCCTGGTTGATAGTCATGCTTTTCTGTCTCGTGTACCCGATTTCGTTTCCCGAACCGGAGTATACCCTTGAACTCAGGATGTATCCCCTGCTCCTGCTATTGCCTTCAGCTTCGACCAGACCCGTTTCCACAAGCCATTCGACTGTTGTCTTGGCATCGGCAGTCTCCTTCTGGATTCTACGGGCGAGTTCTTCGAGCGAAACCCGGCGCTCCTTCCTGAGAACGGACAACATGATAAGGGAGTCAATGGGCATTGAAGTATCAATGCGTCTCTCTTCCTCAACGAGCATCCTGATGAACGGTTCATCGAGTCTCGCACTGTTCAGACGGAGAATGACACAGGTGGGACTGCTTCCTGAGTAATCGGGGATATCGTGTCCGCTTCTGAGCATGGATGAGCCTCTCGGAGGCTGGCGCCGGGTCTCGGTCATGAGACAGCGCAGGAAGGTGGAATGGGCCCACTAGGTAAGGATCCACGTTGATGAGGATTATCGCGATGCGAAGAAGATTGTGCTTGTATGCGACAATCTCAATATGCACAACTTCTCCTCCCTTTATGAGGCCTTCAGTCCTGCGGAGGCAAGACGGATCATCGAGAAGATTGAACTTCACCATACCCCGAAGCATGGTTCATGGCTGGATATGGCTGAAGTCGAGCTCTCAGTGTTCACAAAACAGTGTCTCGATAGAAGAATAGATTAGATGGAACGACTCCAGGCCGAGGTAACTGCGTGGTATTCAAAACGCAACGCAATGCAAAAAGGTATTGACTGGCAGTTCTCGACAGAGGATGCCAGAATCAAACTGAAGCATCTCTATCCAATTGTCCTAGGAGAAAATATTAATGTTTAAGATATTACAGTCTACTAGAAAGAACAGTCCGAATATACTCAGCCAAGGCTTCATCTTCACAACAGATGAAGAATCCCTTCTGCCCTCAAGTCAGCAGTGTCTTATGGGTATTCATTATCTGTCGTTCAGCTTCAAGAAGATATATCACCTGAAAACCTTCCTTTCCCCTATAGGCAATCATAACATATTCCAAGATGATGGACCCAAGAATTAACCTATGCAGGAACAATCCTGCTAGAGTGACAGGATATGGAACGGATTCTTGCCAGAGAACCCCGCTCATGCACAGTGCAATGCTTTGATGCATCACTCCTACTTGAGCATCCACTCCTCGAATGTGCATATATCCTTGCTTTTGGATATATATGCCTCAAGTTCTTTATCGAATATCTCTATCGCTTTCTGTTGTCCCTGGGTTGGAAACCTGTTGCAGAGCTCGTAGCAGATTCTTGGAGGAGGTGGTGTCTTGAGCCTATAATGGGTAATCCCACTACTCTGATCTATCTGATGGATTATCGATATCGGAGCAATTGCCCACCTCTTCTTTTCATTCATGAATCTAAGCAGAGTGGAACCGGTATTGACTGTTATTGCCGGATATCTGTCAGGACTCCAGTTCCTGTCGTGCCACTGCTGATAGTCTGCTCCCCAGCGCAGGAACACCTCGTTTTCCAAAAGCAGTTCACTGCAATCTATATCATCATGATAACCACTGTCCTCTCTGCATATCAGATACATGAGTTCACGGTATATAGGCCTGGAGGTTATATTTGGGTATGTTACACTGCTGAATACAAAGCCGATATCTGCAACACGGTTCTGAACAAGTGCATGGATCTCATTGGAATGGAAGGTCAGTATCTGCAGCTTTATATTCGGATATCGCCAGATATGATCATTGAAAAGACCTACCATTGTATGGTTGTTCACTGAATCGATACTGGCAATGGTAAGAAGAGTGGTGTTCGTAAAATCCTTGAGTTTCTGGGTATGTTTCCAAAGGGAAGTCCATTGACTGGCTATTGGGACAAAAGACTGACCGTAGCTGGTAAGCTCTATATTCCTATGCCCTTTTGCCCTCAGTATCAGATTTGCTCCCAGCTCCTTTTCAAGACTTATCAATCTCGAACTTACAGTAGACTGTGTAACATACAGAAGATCCGCGGCAGCAGTGATGCTTCCACTGGAAACCACAGCAAGAAAAGTCTCGATCTGTTCGTAGGTCATCGATAAATCCCTCTCAATATAAATATCGATTTTATCGATATTATAAATAAAAAACATTCGTTTTACAACTTAATTAAAGCGACTATATAGTGGAGTCAAGAGAAGCAAGTAAATAGATAAAGGAGGTCTTCTCATGACAATCACTCTCGACGTTATACAGACAGTCGGCCTTGCAGTTCTTGTATTCCTGCTTGGCAGTTTCATCAAAGGGAAAGTAAAGTTCCTGCAAAAGTACTTCATCCCAGCACCGGTCATCGGTGGTCTTATCTGCAGTCTTCTTATCTTCATCGGTGGTACTACCGGTATGTTCACAGTGAAGATGACGCTGACACTGCAGGATTTCTTCATGAATCTTTTCTTCACTGGAACAGGTTTCACCTGCAGCTACATGGTGCTCAAGAAAAGTGGCAAGCTCGGTGCCCTCCTGGCAGTCAGTGCTGTAATCTTCCTGGTAGTCCAGAATCTTGTGGGCGTTGGACTGGCCAGCCTCTTCGGTATCAACAGACTCCTTGGAGTTGCAATGGGTTCCATTTCAATGTCCGGTGGTGTTGGTTCTGGTGCATCCTTCGGTCCGACACTCGAAGCTCTGGGAGCAGAAGGCGGTACAACTATAGGCGTAGCTGCTGCAACTTTCGGCCTTCTCCTTGGAAGTCTCACAGGCGGCCCTGTAGCTCAGCATCTCATCAAGAAATACAATCTCAAGAGCACATCGGGCGAAATGGAGAAGACAAGCAAGGAAGTATTCCCTCTCGAACAGAAGAGCTTTTTTTCAAGTGTTCTCCTCCTTCTGCTTGCAGCATTCGTAGGCTCCTACATTTCCAAGCTCCTCAGGCTTACCGGACTTAGCTTCCCATACTATGTCGGCTGCCTTTTTGGAGGTGCATTGGTCCGCAATATTGCAGATATCCGCCATGTCGACCTTAAGATGTACCAGATGGATATCATAAGCAATACCTGTCTCAACCTCTTCCTTTCAATGGCACTTATGAGCCTGAACATCGCAAAGCTTATCTCTCTTGCTGTTCCAATGATTGTAATTCTGCTTTCACAGGCTATCGTAATGATGCTCTGGGCATACTTCATTACCTTCAGGCTGATGGGCAAGGATTATGATGCAGCTGTCATGGCAGCAGGCCACTGCGGTGTAGGTCTCGGCCAGACTCCGAATGCAGTTGCGAACATGGCTGCTATAATCGACAAGAACGGTCCGGCTCCTACTGCCTGGTTCGTACTTCCTGTAGTCACAGTCATCTTCATCAATATAATGAATCCTATAGTCATAACTACATTCATCAATATACTTGCATAGTCTGGAGATGAAAAATGAATCTAGATAAAGAAACAAGAGATCGACTCAGCATGCTGCCAACTGGAAATGTAGCAGACAACAACGGCAATGCACCCCGCCAGGGTGTCATGGAATCCAGGATAAAGCCAATCGATCCAAAGAGCCACATCGTGGGCAGAGCCGTAACTGTAAAAGGCCATGGTGGTGACAACCTTGCCATTCACCAGGGAATTGCAGCAGCAGGGGAAGGAGATGTGCTTGTATGCGATCTTGGAGGATATGATCAGGCTGGTCACTTCGGAGACATCATGGCACTTGCCTGCAAGGTCAAAGGCATTCAGGGCGTTGTTCTTGATGGAAGCTGCAGGGATATCGAAGATATAAGGGAAATGGGATTTCCTCTCTTTTCCAATGGAGTCAATCCGTCAGGGACTGTCAAGGCAACCATTGGAGAGGTGAACGTACCTATAATCTGTGGAGGAGTGACAGTCCATCCCGGAGATATCATCCTGGGCGACTGTGATGGTGTTGTAGTCGTATCACAGCAGGATGAGGATATCGTATTCGAAAAGGCATTGAAGAAATTCGAAAAAGAAAAGCAGATTGTCGAGGCTCTGCTAGAGGGCAAGACTACACTCGAGTTATATGGCTTCGACAAACTGATCGAAAAGCTCAGAAATCTATAGGCTCAAGATCATCATAAGGTAGGCCCTGGCACAATTCTCAGCCAGGGCTTTCCTTTCTCTGCATCTTGAAGTTCAAAGGAACTCAATATGCAATCTTTTACTTGGCGAGAACAGAACGGATATACTCAGACAGGGCATCATCCTCACAGTAGATGAAGCACCCCTTCTGCCCTCTGGTCAGCAGTGTCCTGTATGTGTTCCTTATCAATCTGTCTGCAACATCCCTCTTGGCTGACCTGATACCGGAAGATTTATCATCCTTCGATATTGCACTCTGATCTGTCAGCACTCTTCCCAAGGCTGTATCGAATCTCAGGTCCTTGCCAATGAATACTCCGACATAATCGAATTCAAGCCCCTGGGAGGTGTGGATACAGCCGACCTCCTCAAAGGACTTAGGATTGATTGCCCAGATACTGTCACCTTCCAGGTTCCACTTGGCCCTGAAGTCATTCTTCAGGTAGATGTCGAAATCTCCTCGCTGATGCTTCACATTCCAGTCATAGCAGTATCCTGCGACCATTCTGGCCTTGTTGCTGATTCCATTTATCTCTCTAAGCTTGTCTCTCAACTCGTTAGGATCATCGAATACACGGATGTCATAGTTGAGCTCATGCAGGTCAATATCCACTGCTTCCCCTATCTGGAGGATATTGTTGACAAGCTGGATATACAGGTCGCTTCCATTGCATCTGAACTGTGAACGAAGGACAGTATCTTCATTCATTATCACCTCGCATCCGAGCTCATGTGCCCACCTTTCTATCTCTCTGACAGAACCTATATCCTTTGTAGTTATCTGCTGGTCTTCATCGATCATGAAGATAGTAAGAAGGGATGCGCTGATGCACTCTTTTACCTGATTCTGCCCATTCCAGTCTCCATACATCTTGGCGACCAGTCGATGGGATTCATCTATTATCAGGCAGTCATAGAAATTACTTGCTGAATTGCAAAGACCAGATGGTGACCTGAAAAGCTGCCTGATACTCACCTTTCCCTTTATATCCGACTTTGCCAGAAGCTCCAGGTATGCATTTCTCGGAGCACTGTTCTTTGTGCAATAGCTTGCATTGTACCCCTTGGCTATGAACTCCTTCAGAAGGTTCATTGCAAGAACGGATTTGCCGGTTCCGGGACCTCCCTTGATTATGATCACCCTCTTCTTCATATCCTTCAGGCACTGGTCCATATGCTTTCTGCAGATATCATAGACAGTAGCCTGATCGTCGAGCAGGATGAACTCCTCATTTCCCTTCATCATCGAGACTATGCAGTCCTGCAAGGCCTTCGAAGGCCTGATTCTTCCGTTGTCTATCTTGTATAGCAGTTCTCCTGTAGAAGACCGTCTGGAGATGAACTTCTTGATGAAATCTCTCAGCTGAAGAGTCTGTGTCTTGTCGAAGAGGGGTGCCTCTTCAAGCCATGGGCTGTAGATTTCATCATCCAGAGGAAACCTTGATGATGGACTGCAATTGTGCAGATATGCACAGGGCCAGATACCAATATCCTCATCCTGCACCTGCTCGGATGAGTTGCGGATGAAGGTGGCGTATGCATAGGCCTGATACGATGGATGATTGACAACACGCTTGGCACCTCCTGTGAAGGCACGCACGCTGTGCTGCATGATATCATCGACCTTCTCGACCTTGTCCCACTGCTTCAGCTCAACGACAATGACATTGCTCCTGTCGTTCCTGTCAGATCCGGCGATCATGAAGTCGACTCGCTTCGATGTCCTTGGAATCTGGTACTCGATGGCAACTTCAACATCATTCGGTATTTCGGGGTCATCGATAGCAGAACGCATGAAATGGAGAGAATTCTGCCAGGAATGGTATTCGGCCTGCTGTCCACCGGACAATCTCTTCTCACGAAGATTCTCCAGAATGATGTCGGATATGCGATTGAGGTTCACATCGTCATTGAATTGAGCTTTCGTACCACTGTAAACAATCATTTTTAACTCACAAGCTATTAGCGAACTGCTAACATAGCCCCCCCTCTAGAGAACAATTTAACAGCAGGACAGGAAACTATACAAGGTTCTGATTGCCAATAGGATGCCTACAGGTACAGAAATGACCAATCAGGCCAGAAAGTCAAAGGAACTTCTCGAATCGGTACAGGTGAAGTACGGCAATCTTGTTGCTATCAGGCAGCAGCATGATAATATCATTATCTTGAAGCCTTCTGAAGAGTATCCATCCGATTGATTTCAAGTCGCAGGTTCTCCTCTCTGGTCACTTCGCCTGTCATTCTCATTCAGAAGGATATCGGAAGGACCAAGGACATTCGTCTTATGCCCTTCCATATGACAGATTTCATATCATGAAAACTGATGGCCTATCTTCTGCAGATCTGCATCTATCCAGCTCTCTGTCCGCAGAAGATATGCCGGAAGCTTGAATTCACTTTCCCTTTGATGCCATATACGATGGATAGTTATATCGACCTGTCGGTGGTATCGGGCTGCAAGAATAGCATTGGAAGAAAGACCTTTTGAGTTCATGACATGAAACGATCATCGCATCAAGAAGGGATGGCAGTACCGAGTGCCATTGCAAATAACCCCGCACATGGCATGTCCTCTTTCATATATACCCTGAAGTCAGCAAATGTCCTGCTGATCAGCAATCACTCAGGATTCCAAGAGCACTTTTCCTGCAGTCAGCACAGCTGGCGCAGGAACTCTTCTCCTGGGAAAGGGGCCTGTCAATTTGTCCGCATTTCTTTCTGAATTAACAGAATCTTTACATTTGCCGACTGGAATTCGATTTACGATGAAACAAAAGGAGTGGCAAATGAAAAGGTTATTTGTAGTTTTTCTTGTTCTTTGTTTTGTGTTTTCCTCTGCTTTTTCTCAGGGAACCAAGGAAGTAAAAAGTGATACTGGTCAAATGGAATTGACATTTTTCTTCCCCGTCAACGTAGGAGGCTCGGTAACGAAGCTCGTAGACAAGATCTGCAACGATTGGAATGCAGAACATCCTGAAGCAATCATAAAGCCAGTTTACACAGGAAACTATGATGATACGGTCGTCAAGATCCAAAGCGCAATACAGGGAAAGAACCCTCCTGATCTTTTCATCAGTCTCTGCACTCAGCGCTTCAGTATGTATATCCAGGATGCAGTAACTCCTCTCGACGAATTCATAAAGGCAGATGGAGCTGAAGGACAGGCCTATATCGATGATTTCCTTTCCGGTTTCATGGAAGACTCCTATGTGGAAGGACACATCATATCCATCCCTTTCCAGAGATCCACAGAAATCATGTATTATAACAAGGATACCTTCAGAGAGGTCGGTCTAGATCCCGATAATCCTCCTAGAACATGGACAGAGCTTGCAGAATATGCACAGAAGCTGACAAAGGTCGGTCCTGATGGCAATGTCGAGCGCTATGGTGTTGGAATTGCATTGAATAGCGGCTCTGCCCAGTGGCAGTTCACTGGTTATTGTCTCCAGAACTCCAAGAATGGAGAGAATCTGATGAGCGACGATGGCAAGAGCATATACTTCGACACACCTGAGAATGTCGAGGCCCTTCAGTTCTGGTGCGACCTTCAGAATAAGTACAAGTGCATGCAGCCAGGTATAGTACAGTGGACAGATCTCGTTGGACAATTCCTGTCAGGAAAGGTCGCCATGATCTACCACACAACTGGCAACCTTACGAACATCAACAATAATGCGACCTTTGATTTCGGTACCTGCTTCCTTCCGGGCAACAAGAGACAGGCTGCTCCGACAGGAGGTGGAAACTTCTATATCTCAAAAGGCATCTCCAAGGAAAGGCAGCAGAAGGCCTGGGAGTTCATCAAGTTTGCAACATCCCCAGAACGAGCTGCACAATGGTCCATCGATACAGGATATGTTGTGACCAGGAAGTCTGCCCTGGAGCTTCCGGAAATGAAGGAGTACTATGAGAAGCTTCCGCAGGCAAGAGTTGCATACGAGCAGATTCCAATATCGAAGCCGGAGCTGACCAGCTATGATTCCACTAGAATGTGGAGAATCCTCAATGATGCCATTCAGGCTGCCATCACAGGAGAGAAAACACCAGAGAAGGCACTCAGAACTGCTCAGGCTGAAGCAGACGAGGTATTGAAGAAATACAGATAAGGGAATTCCAGAAAATCATTTTCCCAAGGAGTGCAGGCAGCATGACCTGCATTCCATTTATATGAGGTTGCAGATGTTGAAACAGAAAAGAATGATGAACTCCTCAGTGCAGGCCTGGATTCTACTTGCACCGACGCTGCTGTTCATATCCGTATTTACCATCTTTCCGATCATAAGAAGCTTCGCTCTGAGCTTTACTGCATATGAGTTGGGCATGAAAAGACCTCTGTTCATAGGTGCTGGCAACTACTCGTATTTCCTTACAAGCGGACTTTTCTGGAAAATAATGAAGAACACTCTCTTCTTTTCTGTTCTTACAGTTGTTCCTTCCTATGCAATCGGTCTTTCCTTTGCGATGCTTGTGAACAACAACAGAAAAGGAATAGGGATTCTGCGCACAAGCTATTTCTATCCAGTCGTGATGCCGCTGATCGCTATTGCCTCGATATGGATGTTCATGTACATGCCAGAAACTGGAATGTTCGATCAGATACTCATGAACCATGGCAAGAGGCCTCTGGCAGCTCTCTCTGACAAGAACACCGTTCTTCCTGCCATGGCAATGATGTATGTATGGAGAGAGGCGGGATACCTGATGATCTTCTTCCTTTCCGGTCTGCAGAATCTGGACAGGGAGCTTTTCGAGGCGGCACGTATCGATGGCTCGACATTTCTTGACACTTTCAGAAGAATAACCTTGCCTCTGCTTGCTCCGACTACTCTATTTGTCACGATAATGGCCATCACTGACAGCATAAAGCTGATCGACCATATTGTGATCATGACAGAAGGTGCACCGAACAATGCCAGCACACTGCTTCTATATTACATATATCAGCAGGGATTCATTTTCTTCGATCAGGCCAAGGCATCGACACTGACAGTATTCATGCTGTTCATAATGCTTATTGTTTCAATGGGCAAGTTCATCAGCTCCGACAGAAAGATCTATTACAATTGAGGTGCAGGAATGATGAATACAAGGAAACAGAAAGCTCTTGGCATATTCGTTCATACTGCATTTTGTCTTATCATTGCATTCCTGTGGCTGATTCCCCTGATCTGGATGATTCTCACAGCTTTCACCGAATCGACCTTTGTAATGAAGCTTTTCCCTCATACAGGATGGACATTCGACAATTTGAAATATGTTTGGAATCAGGTTCCTTTTGGAAGGTATTATTGCAATACGATTTCCATCGTAGTCTTCACTTATGCTGTACAGTTCGTGACAATGACAATGGCCGCCTATGCCCTGGCAGTTCTGAAATTCCGAGGATCAGGCATTGTCATGGCAATACTCTTCGTTCAGATAATCATTCCGAACGATATTCTCATAATGCCGAATTTCATGACGATTTCCGATCTTCGCCTGACAGATACGAAACTGGCCATTTCCCTTCCATTTCTGGGAACTGCCATGGGCACTCTGCTCCTCAGACAACAATTCAAGGTAATACCGAAAGCTCTCTCCGATGCGGCCAGGATAGATGGGTGCAATACATATCAGATCATCAGACATGTATTCATTCCAAACTCGAAGACAGCCTATATTTCTTTCGGGCTGGTTTCCGTCAGCTACCACTGGAACAATTTCATGTGGCCTTTGATAGTGACCAATTCAGTAGAGAATAGAACGCTTACTGTGGGACTTGCGCTTTTTGCCAAGAGCAAGGAGGCTGTAATGCAGTGGACAAATGTCTGCGCCGCGACATTCATTATATGTGCACCGCTGGTAATTCTGTTCTTCATCTTCCAGAAGCGCTTTATCGAAAGCTTTGTTGCATCAGGTATCAAATGAGTATCGATCTGAGATTTACAGGAGTGGGCTCGGCCTTCAATCCTTCAATGGGCAGTACAAGCTGCTATTTCATGCATGAAGAGGATCTCGTTGTCATCGATATGGGTGAGTCCGTATACGAACGCATAATCGCTCTTCCCCTCTTCGCAAAGGCCAGAAGAGTTCTTGTTATACTGACACATTGCCACTGCGACCATATAGGGAGCCTGGGGTCCCTTTGCTCGTATATGGCAATGATCGTCAGGAAGCCCCTGGAGATATTCCATCCTGACAGTCAAAGAGTCAGGCTCTTTCTTGATATAACAGGAATAGATCACTCCTTCTATACTATCCATGAGCATGTTCCAGCCTCCTGGAACATGAAAATCCGCGAAATACCTGTAAGGCACGCAGAATACATGAAATGTTTCGGATACCTGTTCCCGGAATTCGGTTTCTACTACAGTGGTGATGCTTACGATATCCCGGATGAGATCGTATCTCTATACCTGAAGGGTGAAATCCAACGAATATTCCACGATATTACACTGAAAGAATCAGAATCTCATTGCCATATAGGCCGTCTGGAAGCAAGAATACCCGAAGATAGACGCCGAGGAGTATTTGCAATGCATCTTCAGAATAGAGGAGATATCATAGCAATAGAGAAAAAAGGGTTCTCTGTTGCCAATGCATACAGGAACTAGTCCCGGTCGCTCTTGTTGAAGACAAGGGAGAAAGTTGTCCCGACTCCAAGTTCGCTATCCACCTTTACCGATATGTTCTGCGTACTTGCACCATGCTTTACTATGGATAGGCCAAGCCCTGTTCCTCCATGGAGCTTCGATCTGGATTTATCTACACGATAGAAACGCTCGAAGATACGAGTCTGCTCATCTTCGGAAATTCCTATACCTGTATCCTTTATCGCAAGAACAATCCTTTCATCTGTCTCATTCAGCGTGATGTGGACCTTTCCATGTTCCTTGTTGTACTTTATGGCATTATCGATGATGTTGTAGATGATTTCATAGATTATCTGGTAAACACCGAAGACCTCGCAGCACCCACCAGAGAAGGTGCACTCGATCCCCCTTTTTCTGGCTATGGGTTCAAGAGAAGCCAGAATCTGTTCCACAGTATCAGAAAGAGAGAACTCCTCCTTTTCATTGAACAGGGCATCCTCGTCGATTCTAGAAAGATGTATAAGATTGTTGACCATGGTCATCAGCCTTTGGCTTTCGTCATGGATGGTGCATGCAAAATCCCTGAGCTGCTCATCTTTTTCCTTGCACATGAGAATTTCCGAAAACCCATTGATGGATGTAAGCGGAGTTCTCAGTTCATGCGACACATTTGCAGAAAACTGCTGTCTCAGTTCTTCTCGCTGCCTGATTTCGAGATTGCCCTGGGCAAGTCGCCTTGCAAGGGGTTTGAATTCTTCATAGATGAGGTCCTTTTCAGGATCATCCAAGTCGATCCTGTTTATTGGTTCTGTGATCTTACGGGACAGATAGAAGGAAATACATACGAACAGAACGATAGCGAGAATGAAAACAATGAGCAGGCTTCCATAGATACGGGGAAGCAGGAACAGGAAGGATGGAGTATTCCTGGAAATCCTGAGAACATGTCCATTGTACAGACGTCTCGCATAGTACTGATAATGCTTTCTAAGTGTGGAGGAGTATCTGGTCTCCCTTGAAGAGCTTCCATTCAGCGCTTTCCTTATTTCTGGTCTACTTGAATGATTGTCCAACTGGCTTATTGCAACTGTATTGTCGTAGTAGACTGTTCCATCTGGCTGTATCAACGAAACTCGTCTTGAATCCATGTAATTGTTCTGTCCAATTGCTGCAAGCATGTCTTCATACGGAAGGGATGCAAATATTTTTGCACTCCTTTCCATCTCATAGAAGATCTGGTCCTTCAGACTATTATATGAAGCCGCTACAAGAATGATTATTGCAGCAACATACAACGAGAAGCTGGCAAAGAATGATAGACAGAAAATATGAAAGGCAAGTGTTCTTCTATGTTCCATTCTCTTACAGGATTTTGTACCCTATCCCCCTGATGGTCTCGATTGTTGAAGCATTCTCTCCCAGCTTCCGTCTAAGGGATCTGATATGGACATCAACCGTTCGGCTCTCGACAGATGTGTCCATTTTCCATAGATTCTCTTTCAAGGATTTTCTGGTTACGACCTTTCCCCTGTTTTCCAGAAGACTTGCAAGCAGATCGAACTCCTTGAGAGTCAGAAAGACAGGCTTTGCATTGACCAGAACAGTATGCTTTTCTCTATCCAGTACAATGCTTCCACTGGAAAGGATATCCTGTTGCATTCTGGATTTATTCTGGCACCTCCTGAGAATTGCATTTATCCTGGCAATCAGCGAAAGAAGACTGAAAGGTTTTGTTATGTAGTCATCCGCTCCATCATTCAATGCACTTACCAGGTCCTTCTCGTCTTCTCTTGCTGTAAGCATGACAACAGGAATTCTGGATGTGTGCTCGTTTTTCCTCAGCTTATTCAGAATAGTGAAGCCATCCTCTTCCGAAAGCATGATATCAAGGATTATCAAGTCCGGCAGTCTTTTCTCCAATGCATTCCAAAAACTATGAGGAGCAGTGAAACCCATAGCTTCCATGTTGTTGTCCCCAAGAGAGAAAAGAACCATTTTCTGGATATTGATATCATCTTCAAGGAGATAGATCATTTCAAACCATCCTTTCCCCCTATAAGGAATCATACCATAATCCAGGATGGTAAACCTCAGAATTGACCAATTCAGAAACACTCCTGATATATTGAAAGGATATCGTGAATGGATTGCATTGCATTATTCAGGCGAAAGGCATCTGATAACCTTGTAGAACGGAAAGACAGCAGATACAAATATGAACTTCAGGAAGGCCCAGAGCATCCGAGAGAGTGCTGTACAGGCTCTCGATGTTTCCTTCAAAGGTACTTGCTATGCAGAAATGGCTATTACTATGCCATCGAATTCCTTTGCAACCTCCCGGATCAAGGTCGTCTTGCCTACTCTACGTTTTCCATATACAAGAACAGCAGTCCTTTTGTTCCAGTTGGAATGTTCTCCTCTGAGCATATGAAGTTCCTTTTCTCTGCCGACAAACATTGCGTCCTCATTTTTTTCTGAATAATTTTTCTCTGAATTATTTTTCAGTATTACCAATGTAGAGTATGCCTCGATTCTGCCAGGTCAATGTGCACGACCAAGATGGTAGAGAAGAGAAAGTGCCCTTCAGGACAATTCAGCTTCGAGTATCAGAGCTCCAGACTGTTTTCGTTCAGGAGAAAATCATACAGACTCATTGTAGTGATTCCATTTTCATCCCTTTGGACCTTGATCGTATCCTTTACAACAACGATCTTCTTGAACGAATCAGCAATATGAACAAGTGAAGCCTTTTCCTGCTTTCTCTTCTCGGCATCCAGCAGACTGTAAGCAGACTGCACGTAGTATCGTCGGCTCCCCTGGTTTGCCACAAAATCAACTTCAAGCTGTCTTCGGGCACGCTCGCCATCTTCTGATACAGTTCTGGTCTGAACCACACCTACATCGACCTGGAAACCTCTGGCCTTGAGTTCATTGTAGATCACATTCTCCATCAGATGCGTTTCTTCTGTCTGGCGAAATCCAAGTCGTGCATTCCTAAGTCCTATATCTTCAAAGTAATACTTGACCGGGGTTCCGATGTATTTCCTGCCCTTCACATCATAGCGATTGGCTTCATTTATAAGGAAAGAGTCCTTCAGGTATTCGATATACTGTCTGATTGTATTTACTGAAATATCCGAATTGAGGACAGATTTGAAAGTTGCTCCCAACTTCGTCGGATTTGTCAATGAGCCGACAGAGGAGGCCAGTACATTGATAAGGTCATTCAGTTCCTGTAGTTTATCGACACGATTTCTTTCTCTGATATCCCTTATATAGGTTTCCTCAAACAGTCGGGATAGATATTGAATCTTCTGCTCGTCTGTTTTCATGGTCAAAGTCAATGGCAGACCTCCGTAAGTGACATATTCCGACCAACCATGATACTCGTCCCCATCATATACCTGCATATATTCTTTGAAGGTAAGCGGGTATAGGTGAACTTCATCCCCTCTGCCCCGGAACTCTGTAATGATATCCTTTGACAGGAACCTTGAATTGCTGCCAGTAACATAAACATCCACATTCGAAATATGTAGTAGAGAGTTGAGAACCTCTTCAAAGTCTTCCAGCAGTTGTACTTCATCCAGAAGAATATAGTATTCCTTGTCATCTTTGATAAGCGATTCGATATGATCCAGGATCGCATCCGGGTTACGATACTCTCTGTTCTTTCTCTGATCCAATTCGATCGAAATGATATGCTCGGTATCTATACCCTTTTCAAGAAGATATGGCCTGAATATATTGAACAGGAGATATGATTTACCACATCTCCTGATGCCGGTGATGACCTTGATCATGCCATTGTGCATACGATTGACCAGATCGTTCAAATACTTGTCTCGTTTGATCATCATGCCCTTTTCATCTGATTATCTTTGGCATATTGCCCACTTTTAATCAAATTACATCCCGGTTTTGTGATGTAGTCAAGGAATATTTTGATTATTTGTGGGCTAATGGTCAAAAAAAATTCCTTCCTAAGCTCTTGTTGAGAAATTAGGAAAAAGAAGAACCAGCATCTCAATCAGGGAGCTTGAACATCTTCAAAGGCAATATGGGATTTCCAAAGATGCCCTGATATACAAGGCAAAAGAGATTAATGTGATTTCTCGATCTCTTTTTGAATCCTGTATGAAGAGAAAGAATGCTCAGCCTCAATTCAAGGAAATAATGGAAAGTTCTGTCTATCCAAAAGAAACTTCGGACAGGTTCCAAAGCCTGGTCTACAGGGCTTTTAATAGTGGTATGATATCAGAATCAAAAGCATCTGCTCTTCTGAATATTTCGCAGGGTGATTTAAGGACGTCAAATTCAGCTATATGAGCAAAGAGACACTTATTATAAACGATGCAAATATCCTCTTTGATCTTATGTCGGTCGGACTTTTGGAATCTTTCTGTAAAGTTCCGATTGAAAAATAGTATGATTGTATTATGTAGGAGAATTTGATATGTACGTTATAGATGGTATCTGCTATGCAGGTGAACTCACACCCGGAATCGAAGTCTCCTCGATAAAAATACTTGATGGAGGAATGCTTCTTGTAAACTTCTCGACAGGCGAAACTAGATTATTCGATGTAACTTCCCTGCTTGATAAGGGATCCGCATACGCACCTTTACAAGAAGAGGATAATCGAAAAACAGCAAAGGTTACCCATGGATTTGTCTCATGGCTTGACGGAGCTATCGACATCGCTCCTGAAACCATGTATTCGGAGAGTTACAAATATTCAAAAGATGCTTTCTAACATGTACCATTTCAACTGTATCAATCAGCAGTTCAGATAAGCCTCTCCAGCAAGACTTCTCTTCTTGTCGATGTAGCTTCCGAAAATGAGCATGCCTCCCATACCAAGACTGAGTGTGAAGAAACTTTGATTCAGTGCCCCATAGATTACATTGCCAAGCCCTACGCTTGCCACGTTCTATACCGATGGCATCAGATAGAACTTCACTCCTTCCTTTACTCCAGGCAAGAGAAGTGAGTTGATGCCAAGAATGATCATGATGAGGATAAAAAGAATCATTATGACCTTTGTAACTCTCTCTACCCCATTCTGTAGGCCTACCGAGCAGGTCGAAACAGTTATGAACATCGTAATGAGCATGAAGGTAACAAGTATTGCTGGACTTGACATCATGTTGGAGAAGACTCCATCTATGCCCCCTGCATCAGCATTGACGAACTTTCCTGCCAGCATCAGGAAGAAATAATGCAGGATCCGGCCCAATGTTTTATTTTTCAGTAACGGTCCAATATGCCGTGATGCCCTATATCCAAGAGCAAAATTATCTCATCTCCTTCATAGTGCCAGATTATTCTGATATCCATATTGACACTGCATTCAAACAAATACGAACTTCCTTGAATGCGTTTTGTCCTAAGAGAGGGATGCATGGGATTCTCCGACAGTATTCTTATTTTGTTCTGAACCTGTCTGCGTTCTACTTCGGATAGCTTTTTATATGATTTTTTGAACCTGTCCGAGAAAGTTATCTTGAAACCCTTGATCATTTCTCCAGTGCTGCAAACAGAGTTTCCACATCACTGAATACAGGTTTTTTGCCTTCTGCAATGTCAGCCTTGATGGAATTAACTTCTGCAAGAAGACTGTCTACGTAACCTTTAGGATAAACCACTACAGGACAGATACATATCATCCCATCTTTTTCAAATATCTCCAGTTTATCACCTGTGTTGAGCTTCATTGAAGATATAATATTTTTAGGTATGGTTATCTGTGCCTTTGGTCTGAGTTCTGTAAGCATGACTTCCTCCTTTGTCGGAAAATCCGACTTTCTAACTAAATTTAAGCATGCTTGTACATGAAAGTCAACGCATCAGTCCCCACTTGGCCTCCACGAGGCCGTTTCGAGATATGGAGTCCCGGCCATATTCAACAGCGACTGTGAATCCCAGTTTCTCAGTGGTGGATTCATATCGGCACTCAAGAGCTACACTTCCTTTGACCAGTGTGCTGAATATCAGATTCTCACCTACGGACACACCATCATTGATGTTGGTGATTGTTATTGAGTTCGAGCATTTGGACATGGTCTTTCCTTAGTAATTGTTAAGTGCAGGCGATGTTATACTGACAGAGGTGCTGCCAGTAACGGTGGACGGTTAGCCTCCAGTATTCGGAAAGTCGGATATCAGGAGGTGTTGCCCCCTTATTCGGTCGAAAGGTTGAAGAGGAGGTGATGTTTCATGGATGCATATCAGATTCTTGTGCTGGTCCTTATGATCATCACAATTGTGGTTGCCTGCTTGAAAAAATGAACCGCCCATGACTCCGTCCAGTCTGAGCGGTTTTTCGCAATATAACTGAATGAGGTCAGCCGTTCATCGGCAGCGCCTCTTTTCATTTAGGATATCACCCATTTGAGCCTTATTGTAAAGTTGTTCAGCTTACCTCGCAGAAATAGGTTGCCTTCACATCGACATCATCATGGGATACGGAGATTGCCTTCTTCTTCGCTGTGACAATACTTCCGTAAGAGACTGCTGTAGGTGTGAAGGTCACAGCACCTCAGTCCTTGTCCGTCTTTGTACTACAGGTGTAGGTCAGACTGCTTCCTGTGGCATTCATCTACCGAGCTGCCTGACAGATACAGACTATTATCTAATCGGGATTTCCCCTGAGTCTGGGGTAAGGCGTATTATTGTCCACTTCTTCCAGAATGTTCCATCTGAACATAAAGAAACTCCAGAATCATCTCTCCTAATGATTCCGGAGTCGTTCCTTGGGGGCTGTCCAATGCTTATCTTAACGACATTGCCCACCCTGGAGTGCAATCGTTCAATTGTATCAATCAGCAGTTCAGATAAGTCACTCGTTACCGATGTTGATACAATTAGTATTTCAACTTAATTCTTTGTTTTAAAATAAATTATATCAGTAGTTACTTTGCAGGTATTCCTTAATATCAATAGATTATATAGCATGACAAGCAAATACCCCCGGCAAGACTAGAAAACCTAATACCCTTGGAGAGATGTTTGAAAGAAAGAGAATTAAAACACTCTATCCTTCAGGAACGCCAACCAACATAGATGTGATTGACCAATAATCAAAGCTCTGCATTCTTGAGATAACGAAGATAGAAACAAAACAATATAAGGATACAAACAAACTACACTATCCATCAGTTCTGCAACCTGCGACTGCTGTTTTATGCTCATCAGATGCATATCGACTGAAAGACGGATCTCGAACTTGAGAAGTTCCAGGTCATCCAGGAACTTCTCAAGATATTCCCTTTTGTTCTCTGCCCTGTTGGCCCTGTATATGCTCCTTACCAGTTCTATGCTATCCCTCTTGATGTCCTGTCCCAGCGTATACTTGTACTCCCTAGGGAATTCCTTCGTATACTGGAACAGCATCAGCGTGAGGCTATAGCAATCTCGATAGACGGGTAACGTTGTATATAGGGCCATCCAATCTCCTCCTAAATAGTTAAATAGTTAAATTGTTGAATAGGTTAGAAAGCCCTGAGAGGACGGACCCTGCCTTCGTAGTAGCGGTAGTAGTTGCCCTGGTACCCACTGCTGAAGTACTGTAACCACGCGTCGTCGGCGTAGCTGCTGCCCTCACTGGACGACCAGTAGTAGTCGTAACCAAAACCACCAATGGTGCTTTTTTGTGCATACATCTGAGCTAGCTCATCCTTGCTTGGAAGGAACCAGTCATTTTGGCCACCATAGGATAGATCGGAGCAGAGCTTTGCAGCATAGTTTGCTGTTGTATTATCACCAATAAATTCAGTATATGCTGCAGTTTTCATTGCACCAACAAGCAACTCTGTATTGGTCTTGCCTGTTCCAATTGCAGTTCCCGTACAATTATCAGAATTATATGTGGTCTCACCATTTACATACAAATTACTACCATTTGCAGTTTCACGATAATATCCGAAAACATAGCCTGTTGATGCATTAGAGTACCCTTCTACAGACGAATCAACCGTTGGATTTCCATTGACTACCCTGAGATCTGCAGGTGCTGCCTCGAGGTATCTCCAACCAGCTGTTGAAGAAACAAGACCATCTGAATTGCCTGAATTGTTATCTGCATCGCAATCATAGAAGACTATTCCACCAGCAGGACCTTTGTCGCCTACTGCATAGGTGGTTTCGGTTTCACTTGATGAATCGTCATCATCACATGAAACGAAACAGAACATTGCCATTGAGACAATAAGAAGAGCAATGATGAGTTTTTTTAACATACGTTTTCCCATTTTATTAAATTTGTTCATCAAAACTGATTCTTTTCAGGATACTCCCACCCGTATAGAAATTCAACTTTTTTGCGTTATAATGAGATACTGTTAGCAGCGACTGAAAATCACCCAAAAAAGACAACTTAAAATCGCCAGGAAACAGCAACGAGAAACAGCTGAAACAAAAGACATGAATCCTCTAAACTGTTGTTAGCCTAAACTTCAGGATAAGGAGGACTCATGTCCAATGAAACAATTACACAG
>Ga0208297_1000168_pt1 | contig 169575 bp, 164 predicted proteins | sample LMS_cellobiose_e_FD_187367 | JGI IMG/M metagenome (GOLD analysis project Ga0208297, IMG submission 187367) | Rumen-fistulated moose microbial communities from Alaska, USA - LMS_cellobiose_enrichment (SPAdes) (version 2) | ecosystem: Host-associated > Mammals > Digestive system > Stomach >... | reverse complement strand
GCTACTGGCAACCAAGGGTGGCTCTGATATTCAGTAGCACAAACCTGTAATCTGGTTTAAGTATTCACTAGCAAAACTGGCTCTAATATTCGCTAGCACATGGCTCAAATATTCATTGACATTCACACCAGGATGCTGGGAATCACCCTGGTGTGGGCGCAGAAGCTGGACCAAAGAGCGAAAAAGCGGTTGACGGAGCTATATCTTGAAAGCGGTGGCAGTTTATGATTCCAAATGACATCCTTCGGGAAGCCGCAGCGCGAACTTACGAGGGATTTGTGTCCGGCCTGCTGTCTGATTATGATGCGGAGTACCGTCATGAGTTCTCATCGGAATTTGAAAAAAAGATAATGAGACTGAAGCGCCGGGCCGACCATCCCATCTTTTACCAGGCGCTCCGGCGGGTAGCAGTCATTTTATTGGCATTTCTCTTCGCCGGCGCGGTATGGATTGCCGTTGATTCCGATGCCAGGGCCGCTTTCTTCGGATGGATTGGCGAAATTTCCGGCAGCTATTTTGAATACCATCATGAAGGAATAACAGACGACGCTGCCGAGCCGATGGATTACCGTCCATCATGGATTCCAGACGGGTATTCAGAGAAATCGATTAGCGTGTTTGATGACAAGACAACTGTGCGATATGAGAACGAAAAAGGAGAACTCCTAAGATTCAGTTATGTGAATAGCCACGAGAATGTTGATTGGTCTTTTGATGTTTCGAAAGGAAATACGAAGTCAAGCAGTGTAGGCCATTGCATGGCATCGTTGTTCATATCAGAGTTGGATAGTGTAGCAAACGGATTAACATGGGTTAATGATGATGACATAGCGTTTTGTGTGACAGGCTTCATCAGCGAGAATGAGTTGATAAGAATTGCGGAAAGCGTCCATATTTCAAAAAAATAGAAATCAGAGTGTCCAAAATCACCTTCTTTCATCGTATATATTATTGAGCGGCAAGAAAGGAGGTGATTTTCGTGAGATATAAATCTACTTTAGCGATTGGATTGACATTGGTTTTTGTCCTGTTACTAGTGATTCCTGCGAATGCTGAGCAAACAAGATACTGTGATGTTTATCGGAAACTGAGTTTTTCAAACAATGCCGCCATCTGCAAATGTGAGATTTCCGCAGATTCATCAAGCGATTGGATATCCGCTACTATGGAACTGTGGAGAGGAACCACCATGTTGAATAGCTGGAGTACATCTGGGGCGGAAAGTATTTCTATGGATGAAACCGAGAGTGTAACACGATACCAGACGTACCGACTGGTTATCAATTACAGCGTAAATGGAATAACGCAGTCTCCGGTTGAAACCAGCAAATACTATGGATGAACTGACAGTTGTTGTTAGGAAGACAGAGAAGACAGGGGGAAGTTTCCTTTGCCTTCCGTGGACATAAAGACAAAAGTATGTCCCCACGTCTTGTCTAATCACTATCATTACCGAAAAATAGACAAAGGAGTTTAGTATGACAAAGTCATTTTTACGTTCTTTAAGTCTCGCGCTTGTTTTCGCTCTGGCCTTTCTGTCTTTCCATCAAAAGCTCTGGGAAGCACTATATATCAAGAAGATATTTCGATAAATACTTCTGATTTTGAAGTAAAAACAACTACAACCGCAGGTACTATATTTGAACCTGAAAGCGTTAGGGCCTATTTGCCCACAGGAGCAACAGTCAACGAAGTATACCAATCATTCAGCTCACACATTGTGTATGTTGACTATAATCTCAATATGCTTCGCCATATCGACGAGTATTTACCTGATGGTACAGTACGTTACAATACCGTAGAAAACGGGATTCTTACTACAGAGTATGAAGGTGAAACCCAATTCACAAGTCTTGATTTTAATAGTTATCACTATTCTATGGAACAAGATACAGTGGATAAACTTCATGCAGCAATATCTAACGGAGAACCAATTGAATGCATTGAAGGGCTTAATGTTGAACGAATAAATGGAAAAACATATATTAGCTCATCATCATTAAGTTCAAATAATGCTATCCAATCTAGGTCCAGCGTGAGTGTTATCTCTGATGTTGAAGATTTCTTTCCAGCATATAATGCACGCCAAGTAGCCAGCTCGTGGATTTATATCGATGAATTAGGCGCTAGTCGTCCTACATATGCATATGAGACACAGGATTACTATACAACTGTTAGCGCAAACTATATAGAGTTTTTTGTTGATAATACATTAACAGCTATAACAAGCGCACTATCTTGGCCATCGTCGGTAGTAGAAAATATACTGTTAGCCTTTAATGTCTTATCATCTGCTAAAAAGCTGATTAGTGACATTCTTTTCTGTACCGATTCTGAGATTGAGTACTGGTTTGCAGTTGAAGGCGGAGTGTATGATACAACAGAAGAACATGCTGTCGTCCATGTCACTGAAGTTGAAGATTGGGGAACATTCACATACGGACTTAACCAGTACGATGAAATAGAATGGTATCGAAAACAAAATGATATTCCATTTTCATACTCATATCATCTTACCAGTAATTACCAGCCTATTCTTTCCTCGGCTGCAACAGGCTATAATAACATAATAGGAATGTACGGGTATTGGCCTTGGGGCGTAGGAACCTTCGGCTGATAAAATGCAAGAGAGCGTTCAGTTTGGCGGGCCAGACCTATCTTGCCCGCCAAACGAGTGCAACCACAGAACCCCTGCTTTCTATAAACGTGCATTGCCGACATTCATAGTGAAAAAGAGCATATTTTCACATTTAATTTAATATTCACATCTTGTAGGTAAGAAACAAGTAACGAGGTAAGGGGCAGCGGAGCAAATGAACAAAAAAACAAAGAAAGTACTATTCATCGCTTTTGGAGTAATCATCCTGCTTGCTGCGATTGTCGGTATATACGCAGTGAGCAGAAGAGTCGCCTTTAATAACAATGAAATACTTCTCAGCTTCGAGCAGTATAACCCGGAAGTCTATACATCCGAGTACTCAGGCATCACATATTACGAGTATGAATGTGAAAACGGGCGCGTGATTTGCCAATATGAGCCGATAGTCTCCACTGCTGTTCGAGACGACAAGCGGGGCTTTGTAAAGGGGTACAAAGACAATATACTGTATTTCGTGATGGATTTGCGGACCGACGCGATTATTAATTTTTTTCGTTTTCGTTATAAATCCAGTTCGCCATGTTATAACCGTTCAGAGGAGGAAGTGGCCGAGATTAAGCAGTTGTTGGCAGATGGCAACTATGCAGAGATTTCGTCTCGCTATAACGGAAAAATCATTACAACAGCAAGCGGAGCGGTTTATGTTTCGTGAAGCTGGTGCGACGTTCGGAAAGACAGGGGTGAAGACAGGGGGACGGTTCCTTTGTCTTCTGTGGACATAAAGACAAAAGAACCGTCCCCGCGTCTTGTCTAATCCCAACGGCATCAATTTCGAAAAATCCGCGACAAGGAGGGTATGTTATGCTTAGACGAACAATCTCGTTCATTTCCATTCTTCCGATACTACTGGGAATCATCCTTGTTGCTGCCGGTTGTGAGACAAAACGAGAACAAGCAAGCAGCCCTTCGCCGGCGGTCTCGGAGAACCCTCATGTGCGGGACTTAAGTGATGCAGAACTACTGGCTTTAGTCGCTGAGATTGAGCTGAATCAGGGAGGTATACCTGCGGATTCGAATCATCCTGTAAAGTATAGGATTATCAATCGGACACAAAACCAGAATGTGTTCTCAGTCAAGGTCAGCTATTACTGTGAGCCTAAAGAGAGCCTGACCGGTAATCCGGAGCAGGAGGGCCTCTGCCAACTGATTCTGCTCAAAGAGTATGTTTTTGATGCCGATGAATTTGTTTCAATGAACAGTGAGCCTTTGCCTTTTTCTCATGAAGAAGCCCAATACCGGGGGATAAGCATCGGTGATACCGTGAAAAAACTAATCGACGTGTTAGGAGAAGCAGAAGAGATAATATACCATACCAATAACGATCCGATTCCCCCGGAAGGCGCAGAGTATATTGAGTATCGCTATAAGGGCTGCTGCTATCGCATTCTCTATGAGCCTGAAATGGAGCTTGAAATGAATAGCGATGCGCAGATTGGACAAATTGAGATTACGGCGTCCTCAGAGGAAGCCGGTCCCCGGGGAATCCGCATCGGTGATTCTTTTGAATCCGTATTACAATGCTTTCCGCAGGAATATGACTATTCTTCTGATATTTATCAGCGCATTTACGGAATGCGGACGGCATTGGGGGCAGGTGGAATGGCTGATGAAAACACGGTGATTGTAACAGCAGACCCTATGAATGTCGAGCCCTTTATGCGTATAGATTTTGAGGATGGAAAGGTCCATCGTATCTTCATAGGAAATCGATGGATATGAATTCCTCAAAAATGTCAATGGGGACGGTTAATGCGAAAAAAGCGGAATGAAACCCGCTGCGGCGGGGTTTCCCTCATCCGCCCCTTCGGGGCACCTTCTCCCAGGAGAAGGCATTCTCCCGTCCCGCCCGCAGGCGGCTGGCTTCCCTTGGGGGAAGCTGTCAGCGAAGCTGACTGATGAGGGACGAAAAGCATTTTCATCCCCTGTGTGCGCGGCCCCGCCTCATGCGGTGTTCCTTTGTCTTCCATGGACATAAAGACAAAAGGACCGTCCCCGCGTCTTACGGGGACGGCCCTTTTGACAAACACTTGCGTGGAAAACTGTCAGTAGAGCCGTCCCCATGACAATATGGCGGGCTGAACGCCCGCGAACCAGTGCGCCCCCATTGCCGCGCGGCAATGGGGGCATTTTCATGTCAGTATACCCAGCTCTCGGGGACGAAGTAATCCGTATAGATGCCCGTCAGGTACTCCCGCCACTCATCCACGAAGTCCACGCTGTTGACGGTGTGGCAGTAGAGGGGGGCGCCGCTGTCCTTCACCGCAGCGGCAAGCTCCGGGGTGAGGTCCTCCGCCGGGATGACCACGGCCCAGAGTGGGTTTCCCGCCAGGAAGGCGGAGAGGGCCCCGGGGCCGGTCTCCATCCGGTAGAGGGTGAGGATGACCCGCTCCCAGCCCGCCCGGCGCAGGACCTCCGCCTCGCGGAAGCTGTAAGCCTGGGGGATGAAGCGGCCCGCCAGGTCCCCGGCGGCGTAGTAGATTTCCTGCAAAAAGGCCAGATTGTTTTCTGCCTTCACGTCGGTGACGATGCTCACTTCCTCGTGCGTCCGCAGCCAATTGAGAAGCCCCTCCAAATCCAGCAGGGTCAGCCCCGCCAGGGCGGGGGCGGCGAGAAATTCCTCCCTTGTGCGGATGCCCGGGGCGCCCAGCAGCCGCTCCGCCATGCTCTCCCAGTCGTGGAGGAGGACGATGCCTCCGTCGGAGGTGCGGGAAAAGTCCAGCTCCATGTAGCGGAAGCCCCCGGCATAGGCGGTCTCCAGGGCCTCCAGGGAGTTGGTGAGGCGGTAGCCGTCCACCGCGCCGCCGGCGTGGGCGATGAGGGCGGGGCGCTCCCATTCCGGCCCGGAGGCGGGGGAGCGATACTTGGTGAAATACTGCCCCTCATACACCGCGTCCGTCACCGCCGCCCGCCACAGGAGCATAAGGTCCCGCTGCTCCTCCGGCACGGCGCTGTAAGCCCGGCCCGCCCCGTCGGTGAAGAGGCGGGGGCGGCTCATGAGCACCTGCCCGTCCACATAGTCCCGCAGCCAGGCATAGTAGTCCGTCAGGGGGTAGCCCAGCTTTTCCAGCACGTGGAGGCCAAGGAAGGTGCTGCTCTCCATCCCGGTCTCCGTTTCCAGGCCGTAGTTGGACCAGAGGACATAGTCCGTGCAGAGCATCCGCTGCAGCTCCTCCGCGTCCCAGGCCTCGGTGTCCGTGCCGCGGGAGAAGCCCAAATCGGCGTAGATGTTGCCGCCGTCGGCCAGCCCCAGGTTGGGGAGGTGGTCCCCCCAGAACACCAGCAGCACCGGCTCCTCCCGCTCCCGCAGGGCCTCGGCCAGCGCCCCCAGGGCTTTGTCCGCGTCCTCTGCCCCGTGGACATAGGCATCCAGCACCTGAAGCTCGGTCTCGCTGAGCAGGTCGCTCACCGGGCTGATGGCCGCCGCTTCCCCGTATTTTTCGGCGGAATAGGGCTGGTGATTCTCCATGGACACGGCGAAGATGAGCTGGGGGCCCTCCCGGGCGTCCAGCTGGCTGAGGATCTCCGCCGTCAGCGCCATATCGGAAAGGTAGCCCCCCGCCATCTCCGCCCCCTCCGGGAAGGTCTCGGCGAAGCGGACGCTGTCAAAGCCCAGGGCGGGGTAGATGAGGCTGCGGTTATACAGACTGTCGTTGTAGGCGTGGAGGAAGGTCATATAATAGCCCTGCTCCGCGAATACGTCCGTGATGCATGGAATGTTCGGATAGACCTCCTCCGGCAGGGAGGTGAGGGTGTCCGCCCCCCGGAGGAAGTTGCTGCACAGCCCGGTGAGCACCTCCATCTCCACATAGCCGGTGCCGCCGCAGTAGGTCTGGGAGAGGAAGAGCCCACCGCTGCCCTCCCCCTGCAGGGCGTGGAAATGGGGCAGGGGGTCGCCCTCATACTCCACCCCCGGCAGCCGGGTCACGTCAAAGAAGCTCTCCGACATGAGGAAGATGACTGAGGGGATGACCGGCTCCGGCTCGGGGGTCGCCTCCGGCGCCGCCGGGGTGGGGGCGGGCGTGGGGGCGGGCGTGGGGGTGGGGGTGGCGCTGAGCTGCTCCCGCAAATCCGAGCGCACGCCCTCGTCCACCTGGGATGCCTCCGAGGCCGAGCTGGCCCAAAGGGTGTAGAGCCGCAGGGCGACCCCGCCCCCCTCGTAGCTGTTCGGGGCGAGGACCCGGAAGATGAGCAGCAGGGCCAGCAGGACGCCCACACCCAGGGCGGCAAGGCGGAGGCGCTTTCCCGCCCGCAGCCGCTCCCCCAGGGCGATGAGGGCCCAGAGGACGGCAATCCACAGGAGCAGCAGGAGGAAGGTGACGAAGGTGAGCCCCAGCTGGGGTGCGGCAAAGCCGAGGATGTCCCCCGCGTTCCCGAAAAGGGCAAAATCTCCGGGCAGGAGGGGGATGCCGTTGATGCGCTGCTTGTAGTAGCTGATGAGGGTGAGGAGCATCAGGGGCAGCCCCTCGATGAGCCAGGCGCACCATGCCCGCCCCGTCGCGGCCCAAAGGAGGGCTGCCGGGGCCAGGAGCAGCAGGTACTCCGCCCAGAAGTGCCCCAGGGAGAAGCCCCCCGCCTGGGCCTGGAGGAGGCGGCTCAGCAGAAGGAGAGCGGCGGGCATCGCAAGCATAATCACCAGGGGCAGCCACCGCCCCGCTTTCAGTTTTGTCGTAGCCCTCGCCTCTTTCTCCCGGTCAGGCAAATATTGAACACTTTATTTTATCAGGCGCGCCTTGCTCTGTCAAAGAAAAACGGAGGGAAAACATGGAAATCGAAATAATTACATAAACCTATTGACAAATCATGAGATTAGTTATAATCTATCAAAAGATAATAACGAGAGGAGGAAAGAGCATGTCAACCATGACCCGCATTTTGAAGGGGAAGAGCATGGACCAGTGGCTGGAGACCATCGAGAACGAGATTGTGCGGGGGAGCGTCAGCGCCACCCTGGAGGGCAAGACCGATTTTCGCAGCGGGGATGCCCGGTGCAGCGTCCGGGTCTTTGAGCGCTACAGCTGGATTGGCAAAAACCGGGTGAGCCTGTGCGTGACCCTCTTTCAGAAGGGGGACGAGGGCATCCACCTCTCTGCCATCTCCTCCGGGGGCAGCCAGGCGATGTTCTTCAAGATCAACACCCTGGGGGAGGACGCATTCCTGGACAAGCTGAAGGCGCTGGTGGACTGACAGGAGGGGCGCTTTTCACTTTTCCCGATTTGGCGTCGGATTCCGAAAGGAGAATACAACCGCCGGTTGAGTCTGTAGAGCAGCGGGCTGTTGCGCATTTCGGAAAAGGCGGCTAAACTGGATACCGTCAGGCGCGCCGACGAAATCTGCCGAAAGGAGAAAGAACCATGAGAGAACTCTGCTTTTCCAAGAGCATCGCGGAGCTGCGAAAGAAGGCGGGCGTCACCCAGGAGGAGCTGGCGGCGGCCCTGCACATTTCTTCCCAGGCGGTGTCCAAGTGGGAGACGGGCGTCAACCAGCCGGATACCCAGACCCTCGCCGCCCTCGCCGACTACTTCCGGGTGAGCATCGACTATCTGTATTATGGGGAGCCGCTGGTCTGTGACGACCTCTATCTTCAGGCAACGGAGACGGTGGCTGCCCACGGGATGATGAGCCGGGAAGCCTATGAGACCGCGCTCCGGCTTTTCGCCGCCGCCCACCATGGCATTTCCCAATGCAATCTGGTGAACGATGGGGATTTCCTTTATGAGACCCCGGCCCACATCTCCAATGAAAACGGGCTCTCCCTCCTCTCCGGCCGGGGCTACGGCGCCATCGTGACCCGGGCGTTTTTCACCCATATCACGGCGGAGACCCTGTCCTTTTCGGAGGGGCTGCTGAAAACCCTCGCTTCGCCCAATGCCCTGCGGGTGCTGGCCGCCGTCATCGGCATGAGCGACATCAGCTGTTATGAGCTGAGGGAAAAGCTCCCGACCCTGAAGGAGGAGGAGCTGAACGAGGCCCTGGACACGCTGAAAAACGCCAGATTGCTGAAGGAAAAGGAAAGCAAGCACAAGGCCCTGGGAAAAACCTACACGGTCCACGAGATGTATCATACCTGCCTCTGCATCCTGCTGGCCACTTTGGAGATGCAGCGGTTCAGCCTTGGGGGCGTTGCCTGCTGCATGGGCCCTGAGGATTACCCCATCCCCCCAGAGGCAGACCCCGCCCCGGCGAAGACCTCTGAATAAGATAAAATGCCGCCCCCGGTGTTCCGGGGGCGGCAAAAAACTGGTCAGGACGCTTTACACCCCCAGCTCCAGGCGCTGGATGTAGTTCTCCTGATCCGGCAGGGACATGTGGGTGAAGTAGGCCGAGAAGCCCGCGATGCGCACGATGAGGTCCTGGTAATCCTCCGGGTGCTTCTGGGCCTCCCGCATGACGGCGGTGTCCGCCACGGTGAAGTGGAACTGGAGGCCGCCGAAGCGGAAGTAGGCGGAGATGAGGTCCCGCACCTTGGCCACGGCATCATCCCCCTTGACGGAATTTGCGTCGAAGCGGACGTTGATGGCCCCGCCGCAGCGCAGCTTGGCCCAGGGCATCTTGGACACGCTCTTGATGTAGGAGAGAGGGCCGTTCTTCGCGCAGTCCTGCCGCGGGTCGCTGGAGATGGAAAGGGCCTCGCCGGTCATGCGCCCGTCGGGGGTGGCCCACTGGCGCATGCCGCCCATGACCCAGTAGAGGTCCAGGGCGCCGCAGTTATTGGTGCCGCCGTTGACGCCGGGACGGGAGTTGAAGTAGTCGGCCCAGAAGTTGGTGAACCACTCCACCACGCTGTCGGGCTCGTCGTCGTCGTTGCCGTAGTGGCTCACCAGGTTGAGGATGCGCTGGCGCAGCAGCTCGTGGCCCTGCCAGTTGTTAATGATGGCGTCGTACATCTCCTCCAGGGAGACGCTCTTGTCCTCGAAGCAGAGCTTCTTGATGGCATAGAGGCTGTCCCCCACGGTGGCGATGGCGCTGATCATGCTGCCCATGCCGTTGTAGGTGGCCCCGCCCCAGGTAACGTCCCGCCCGGTCTCCAGGCAGCCCTCGGTCATCATGGAGGCGGAGAGCACCGGCCAGGCGGTGTTGAAGGTGAGGGCGGAGAAGTGGTACATCCGCGCCATGATGTCGATGTAGTGGCGGCACTGGCGCTCAAATTCCCGCTGCAATTCCTCAAAGGATTCATATTCCGTCAGCTTCTTGCAGGGGAGGGAGCCGGGCATGCCGGTCATGGGGTCCTTGTTGCCGTGGATGACGTACTGGAGCACGTTGATGAGGCTGCTGCCGCCGCCGAACATGCCGCAGTTGGCCGCCATGGACCACTCCTTGCCGCTGATGGCGGGCTCCACGCAGCCGAACACGGCGTAGCGCCGGGCGTCGTGCAGGGGCACGCCCCGGTCCAGCATGGCCTTGATGACCACCTCATCATTGTTGAACTGGGGCATGCCGCCGCAGTGGATGCTGGTCTGGATGGCGATGGCCCAGATGCGGTCCGGGGTGTGCTGGTTGATGCGCAGGGCGAGGCTGGGCTCCGCCACCCGCAGGCGGTTGTAGCTGAGAAGCACCATCTCGGTGGCGAGGTTATAGTCCCCGCTGCCGTCCTCCTTCATGCCGCCCACGGTGATGAGGCTGCCGGCGGCGATGTTCTGCATGCCGCCCTGGAGGTCGAAGAAGCACTTGCCGTTCTTGTGGGCCTCGATGAGCTGGTCATTGGTGGGCTTGGGGAACATGATAATCTGGTCGCCGATGTGGAGGAGGAAGGCGTCGAAGAGCTCCTGGGCCGTCTCCCGGGTGAGGCGGCCCTCCGCGATGTCCCGCTCGGCCAGCGGGCCGAGGAAGGAGTCGATGAGGCCGGGGCTGTCGGCCCAGTGGGTGCCGTCGGCAATCAGCAGATACTGGTAGAAGAACATGGTCTGGATGCCCTCCCAGAGGGTCCGGGCCGGGTGCTCGATGATCCAGTCGCAGGAATCCGCCATCTGCAGGAGCTCCGCCTTCCGCTTGGGGTCGGCGGTCTCGGCTGCTTTTTTCCGGCAGCCCTCGGCATAGCGCTTGCTCATGAGAATCATGCCGTCGCAGACCTTGATGTAGGCCCGGTAGAAGAGCTCGCTGCGCACGTTCTCCGAGGTGGTGTGCTCCTGAATCTCCTTCAGCTTCTCCTGGGCGATCCGGCGGCACTCGCCGAAGCCCACGGTCACCGCCCGCTCATAGTTGGGGTTGAAGTGGCCGGGGAAGGTGCCGTAGAGGCCGGCGGCCCCGCCCATCATGGCGGCAAGGCTCTCCACCGTCTCCGGCGGGAAGAGGCCCATGGCGGTGGCGGCGATGTCGTTGTCCTCCCAGTAGTCGGCGGCCTCCAGGGCCCAGGCCCGGTCCTCGTCGCTGACCCAGACGCTGCCCGGCACCTGCCAGGCGGCCCGGAAGCGCTCGTCCGTGTCCCCGAAGCAGCCCCGAATCCAGGTCTGGGGGGTCTGCTCGATGTCAAAGTGCACCGTGCGGCAGCCGGGGCCGGCGTCCCCCAGGAAGATGTCGTCGTCCTCGATGTTGATTGCCCGGGTGGTGAGCCAGGTGTAGAGGAAGCCCGCCCGCTTGAGGATGGGGTACTCGTTCTTGTGGGTCTGGTAGTACTCGGTGATGATGCGGTTGCGCTCGAAGTTGAGGCGCATGTCGTGGTTGATGCGCTTCCGCTTCTCCTTGAGCCCCTGGATGCGGGGAGTCAGGGGATAGTCAAAGGTCTCCATGCTGCTCCTTCCCGCGCCGGAGTGTCCGGCGCTTGTCATATATTTATTTTTATCTCAACCAACAGAAAGCCTCGCAGAGTTCGCGCCCGCAGGCGCGAATAAGCTGGGAACATTTTTCGCGGGGACATGCGCCTCGCGAAAAATACTTATCGCGGAGCGCGCGTGCGAACAAAGTGAGTGCGCGAAGCGGAGCGCAATCTTCTCAACGGACAATCCAGCAGAGCGATTGTCCGTTGACTCAGTGGATTTGCGCGGGAAGCCCGCGCTCGGTAAAATGCTTCAGCGCCGCTTCCATGGTCTCCTCCGTGGGGGGCGTCACGTTCGTGAGCTTATACTTCCAGCCCAGCCGGTCATACTTGGAGCGCCCGGCGGAGTGGTAGGGGAGAAGCTGCACCAGCTTCACCGCATCCCCCAAAGTGACGCAGAAATCCGCCGTGGCGAGGATGTTTTCCAGGCTGTCGTTCAGCTTGGGGATGACGGGAAAGCGGATCTGCAGCGCCCCGCCGTGGGCGGCGAGGAAGCGGGCGTTATCCAGAATCAGCTCATTGGGCACCCCCGTGAGGGCCTTGTGCCGGGCGGAATCCATGTGCTTGAGGTCATAGAGGAAGAGGTCGATATAGGGCAGGATCTCCTCAAAATGCGCGGTGGGGGCAAAGCCCGTGGTGTCCAGGCAGAGGTGGATGCCGCTGCCCTTGAGACGCTTACTCAGGTTCAGGGTGAAGTCGAACTGGGCCATGGCCTCCCCGCCGGAGAGGGTGATGCCGCCCCCATCCTGAAAGAAGCCCACGTCCTTCATCACCCGGTCATAGACCTCGTCCACGGTGGTGTCCCACCCGGCGACATAGAGGGACTTGGTGATGCAGCTCTCCGCGCAGCGGAGGCAGCCGGTGCACTTTGCCCGGTCGATGACCGGCTTGCGCACCATCTCCTCCTTCCCCATGAGCTTGGTGGGCTCACCGGGGGAGATGGCCCCCTCGGGACAGGCGCGGATGCAGGCATCCTGGCACAAGTCCATCCCCAGGCATTTCAGCTCCAGATATCCCAAATCGAAGTCATGGCGCTGGCTCTCCGGGCTGTGGCACCAGAGGCAGCGCAGGGGGCAGCCCTTGGTGTAGACCGTGGTGCGGATGCCGGGGCCGTCGTGCACGGCGTAGCCCTGGATATCGTAAATGCGGCCCTTGGCGTTTATGTAGTCCAATGTTCCATTCTCCCGGTGTGATTTGCTTATTGGATATTATATTATATTTCAAGCGATATGGCAATAGAGAAAACCCGCACCGCGGGGTGGCGGTGCGGGTCACATGAAACGGGGTTTACTCCTTTTTAAGGAAGCGGGAGAACTCCTGAATGGGCATGGGCCGGTGGTAGCGGTAGCCCTGCACGGCGGCGGGGGAGAGGCTGCGCAGGATCTTCGCCTGCAGCTCCGTTTCCACGCCCACCACCACAAGGGGGAGGCCTCTTTGCTCCGCCTGGTCGAAAAGGGAGCTGAGCCTGCCGGGGTCGAAGGTGTCGGGCTTGCCTGCCTCATGGAGGGAGCGCATATCCAGCCGCAGCCCGTCCGCCGGGAGCTCCTCCTCCGGAAGCTCCGGAAGGCCGGAGATGTCCAGCAGCACCCGGAAGCCCTTTTCCCGCAGCCGGGCCATCATTCCGGCGGCCCCGGTATTCGGGTCGGCATAGGCGGAATCCTGCACGGCGGCCTGCAAAAGGCTCCGGTCCAGCCCGTGCCTGCGTACCAGGTTTTCAAAGCTCTCCGGAATGTTGAGGGAGAGGAAGTCGGAGCGGGAGACATTGAGGATGAGGGGCACGGGACGAAGGCCCAGGCCCTCCCAGGCGCGGAGCTGCCGCGCCGCCCGGTCCCACAGCACCGGGTCCAGCTCGGCGGTGAGGCCGGCGGATTCCAGGGCGGGGATGAAGCGCCCCGGTTCCACCATCCCCCAGCTGGGGTGGGTCCACCGGGCCAGGGCCTCTGCCCCGGTAACGGCCCCGTCCTCCGGGCGGCACACGGGTTGGAACCAGTAGCCGATGTCCCCCGCCTCCAGGCTTGCCTTGAGCTCGGAGAGCAGGCTGAGCTGGTTGGGCGGCGTGACGGCGGGGCCGGTGCTGTCATAATAGTATACCCGCTCCGGCGAGTCGGCGGCCACCCGGGACCGGGCCTGGGCGGCGTAGTCCAGCATGGTGAAGGCGTGCATCTTCCGGTCCGAGACGGGGTAGACGCCGATGGAAAGCAGGAAGCCCACGCTGGGGCTGATTTTTTGCAGGATGCCCCGCAGGGCGTTGTCCAGGGACTTGGGCAGCTCCGGGTCCGCCGGGAGCAGGAGGGCGAAATTCTCGCTCTCCAGATAGGAGCCGATGCCGCCGTGGTCCTTGGCGTAGGTACGCACGGTCTGGGCAACGTCCCCCAGGAGGCGATCCCCGGTCTCCCGGCCGAACCACTTGTTCACCAGGGGGAAGTGGCCGATGCCCAGGGAGAGCATATGGTAATCCTGTCCGTCCTCATCGGCCATGCGCTGGTCCACGGCGCGGTAGAAATCCTGCCGCCCGTAGAGGCCCACCAGGGTGCGGTTGGAATCCCGGCTTGCCAAATCGGGGAGGACGCCGGCCTTCATGAGGTGCTTGTTGCGGTACATGTCCGCGTCGGCCTTGTCGATGAGGGAGCGGATGCCGTCGGGGTGCAGGGCCCAGGCGCCGCCCAGGGAGATGGAGGGCGGGGCCTCCATGCCCCGCTGGAGGGAATGCCAGCGGTCCAGCCACTGCTTGAGGACCTGGCTCATCTCCTCCTCATCCAGGTTTTCCATCACCAGGAGAAATTCATCGCCGCCGTAGCGGAAGGGCGTCACCTCCGGGCTCTCCAGCTCCCGCAGGCTCTCCGCCACCAGGCAGATGAGCCGGTCCCCGGCCTCGTGGCCGAAGTTGTCGTTCACGTCCTTGAGCTCGTTGAGGTCCAGGAAATAGACCCCGGCGCTCTTGAGGTTGCGGTAGCGCCCGGCCATGAACTCCGCCAGCTTTGTGCGGTTGTACAGGCCGGTGAGCTGGTCCCTTTCGCTCTGGTCCAGGATGCGCTCCCGGTCCGCCATCTCGTTGTTGATGTCCCGGAACATGAGGGTCATGGTGTCCCGTCCGTCCAGGGTGAGGACGCGGCCCATGGCGGTGTGCCAGGCATATTCCCCGGGATCCCGCCGGTAAGAGCTGCGCAGGGTGACGCCGAAGCGCCGCCCCGGGCGGACATCGGCAAAGATTTGGACGATTTCGGTTTCGATTCGCGCCCGGTCGGCGGGATGGACGGTCTTCAGCAGAGAGGAGAGCAGAGCATCCCAGCGGAACACCCTTTCCGACGGCGTAAAGCTGCCGTCCCGGGGCAGGAGGGCTATACACTCCATGGTCTCCAAATCGATGCAGAGGATGGCCTCATAGGTCTCCAGGGCCGTGGCGAAAAAGAGCTCGCGAAGGAAGCTCTCCCGGTCCGCAGCTGCCAAATCCATGGCTGTACCCCCCCTTTCTTGAAACGTTTTTGAATGCGACAACACCATATCACGGCAGAGCGAAAAAATCAAGCACGCCGTTGAAATACCCGGATTTCGGTGATAAACTGAAGGGGAAATACAGCGGAAAGGACGGGAAAACCATGGATATCAAGGAAAAAATCGAAGAGATTGCCGGCAAGCTCCAGGGGGACAAGAACCTCATGAGCAAGTTCCAGGCCGACCCGGTGAAGACCATCGAGGGCCTGCTGGGGGTGGACCTGCCCGATGAGACGATCCAGAAGGTCGTCGCCGGCATCAAGGCCAAGCTGGGGCTGGACAGCGCCGGAGGCATCCTGGGTGCCATCGGCGGCATTCTCGGCAAAAAGTAAGCATGTCCAACTACGATCGCATGCAGGAATCGGCGCGGCAGCTTTTCCTCTCCTACGACCTGGAAAAGATGGCCCGCCGACTCGCCCTGCCCCTCACGGCGGAGGGGCTGCCCATCCGCTTTTTTGGGGAGGAGCACTTCGTCCGCCGTGCCGATGGGGAGGTGCTGGGGCCGGATGGGGCAAAGGCGAGCCACCTGGCCGCCCTCAGCATCTACGACGTACTCACCCGCACGGAATATACCCCCCATCTGGCGGGCACCTTCGTCCCCACCATGGAGCTGCACCACATCATGGGCTCCAACAGCGTCCACGAGGATTTGAACCAGCGGGATGCTCTGGTATTCTCCGGGCGGATGGGGGAGCTGGAGAAGGCCTGCCGCGCCCTGGGGGGCGAGCTGGGGGGCCGGGGGGATCTGTGCTGCCGTTTCCCGGCCTTTGATTTCTTCCCCGTGGAGCTGCGGTTCTGGGAGGCAGACGAGGAGTTTCCCGCCCAGCTCCAGTATTTCTGGGACGCAAACGCCCTGGACTTCCTCCACTATGAGACCCTTTGGTATGTCATGTCGGAGCTGATGGTTCGGCTGCGGCGGGAGATGGGGGAGTGACCGATTATCTGCAGGTCAAAGCTCCGTGAGCCGAGCCGTAGAAACTGAGTTTAGTAAAGAGAAAACAGACTATGATGTATTTTGCTGAGTGGGTAACTACGAATCAATCACTGATATTGATATGCGCTGTTGCGGTGATTATAGTTTGTACAATTATTACTATCATCGAAAAAAACCGAAGTGTGTACGGTGACGATGGCAATATACTGAAAGGGAAACACCGACATCGAATGCCAGTGTCCCCTGCAGTATATAGTATTATGCTTTTTACTCTTTGGTTTTTGACTGCTTATCTGGCTGCCCAGATGTTTTTTGGGTTTGGTTCCTTATATCGACAACTTCCTACATCACAGACATCCATTTTGTGGTTAGTATTCACGCTATTATCTGTTTTTGTTATCCCCCTCATCTTTGGAATTACATATAAAAGAATAGTCAGTCAATGGCAAAATGGGATACTTCATGAATCAGAAGCAGAATTGCAAGTTTTTAGGGTGCCGATATCTCGTAAGGCACAAACCCTTATGCTGAGATATCTTTTGCAATCGTATAGGGAGAATCTATCAAATTCCAGGAAGTCAAATCGTATCTCAGACTTTTCGCAGGCATATGACCAGTCGATCAACGCATTGGAGAAGATTCTCCTCCTGAAACGAGTAAAAGTGAACGACTTGAACCCAAGTGCTGAGTTACTGAAGCTAAAGAGCGAGTACCAATGGCGCCTCTGTGATGCAATTGAGCGCGCTACCAATTATTCTGTGAAAGAAATCAAGAACACATATCGTAACAGTAAGGAGTATCAACAGCGGGAAGTTGCCCTTTTTAGAGAAAGCATTGCCGCACTTCAAGACAGGTTTTCAGCGGAGACAGCAGCCTTCGCTGAATCATCTGTAAGAAAAATCAGTCTGCTTGTAGATAATCTTGTCGATCACTATTCCGGTGACCGATATGTATTCGATTCATTTAGTCGGTTGGACGATGTAGACAGAATGGATGGATACCAATTTGAAGAATGGTGCGCGGCGCTTTTGGAAAAGAATGGGTTTCAAGAAGTCCTTGTCACTCAGAAAAGTGGAGATCAAGGCGTGGATATTTTAGCGAGCAAGGACGACATCCGCTATGCCATCCAGTGTAAATGCTATACTTCCGATTTAGGAAATACACCCGTTCAGGAAGTCCTCGCAGGAAAGGCATATTATGGTTGTCAAATCGGGGTAGTAATGACAAACCGGCATTTTACAAAGGGAGCACAGGAATTGGCTCAAAAAACAGGTGTCTTACTCTGGGATCGGGAGAAGATACAGGGAATGCTATTAAAACAATAGCGAGTCAACGAGGACGGTTCTAATTGACACACTGCCCACAACAAGCAGACCCCCGCGCCAAAAGGCGCGGGGGTCAATGTGTTTAGATGGTGCTGTGTTCAGCCCACGGGCTCCAGGTAGGTGATGCCCACATAGTGGTCGTGGTCGGTGCGCTCACCGTCATAGCAGACGGGCTTGAAACCGTCGAAGGAGATTTCCACCTTCCAGGTCTTGCCCTTGGGCAGGTCCTCGAACTCCCAGTCGCCGGCCCAGTTGGTGACCATCTCGTGCTTCTCGCCGGTCTCGGCGCAGGTGATGGCCACCTTCGCGCCGATGCAGACCTCCTCCAGCTCCTTGGGGTAGGCCACGGTGCCGGCCAGGAAGGCGCTGGGCACATTCAGGTGCACCACGTTGCCGGGCTCGGCGGGCAGGCCCGCCAGGGGGGTGACCTTGTTGGCGGCGATGAGCTTGCTCACCGGGCTCTCCGGGTCATCCAGGTCGCCGAAGACCAGGGCCTGGTTGGGGCAGGCCTCGACGCAGCGGGGCTCAAAGCCGGGGTAGTCCGGGTCGTCCAGCAGCTCGGCGCAGAGGGTGCACTTCTGGGGCAGGTTCAGCGCCTCGTTCCAATAGACGGCGTGGATGGGGCAGGCGTCGGCGATCTGCTTCTGGCCGACGGCCTTCTCCGGGTCGATGATGACGATGCCGTCGGGCCGCTTGTAGGCCCCGCCGTCCTTGGCGGCCTTCACGCAGGCCGGGTCCTTGCAGTGGGCGCAGGGGGTGGGGACGGTGGCGGTCTTGATGCGCCGCTCGTTGTCGCCCCGCTCCCATTCCACGATGTTCATCCAGTACTGGCCCAGCTCGGGCTGAGCCTTGCTAAGGGCGGTATCCCAGCCGCAGTGCTCGTCCTTGCAGGCCATGAAGCAGGCGTAGCAGGCCATGCACCGCTTGGCATTGATGGCGATACCGGGTCTCTTCATCTTTGTTTTCAGCATGTTAAACCGCCTCCTGTTTCTGTTCGCCAAAGAGCAGGTCTGCCGCAGCGGAGGTGCGGATGGGCCGCTGGGTCTCCAGCTGCTGTCTGTCCACCTCGTCCAGAATGTGCTCCCAGCCCTGGCCGAAGTTGGGGTCGGGCTCCGCCTTCTCCACGTCGATGTTGCAGCTGTAAGGAGCCATGGCGGGCACATAGTCGCCGATGAGACGGCCGGGGGTCAGCAGGTTGATGCTGCCGCCCTTGTCCCAGCTGCCCCGCTCGCCGTAGCGGATGGGGTTGTAGATGCCGGAGGAGGTGTAGGCATGGATGGTCTCGGGATAGAGCCGGTAGGTGACACGGGCCACGCAGAGGACGCTGCCCCGGTCATTGAACAGGCGCACCACGTCGCCGTCCTTGATGCCCTTCCGGTCGGCCACGTGCTTGTTGATGTGGCACACGAGATAGGGGTTGCCGTTGATGAGGACGCGGTTCTTCGGCACCTCCCACAGCCACTTGGCATGCTGATTGTAATGGGTGTGGTAGTCGAAGCGGGGATGGGGGGAGATGAGTCCGTAGGGGAACTGGTCCGCCGTCAGGCTCTTGAAGCCCTCCCAGGAATCCTGATACTGGGGGATGGGGCGGCGGGCCTCGTCATCCGGCGCCCAGTAGGTGAGGGACTCGGAGACGAACTCGAACTTGCCGGAGAAGGTGCCCAGCAGGTGCTCCTCCTGGAAGACCTTGTGGTTCATGGTGTCGCAGGCCCGGTTCTCGGCAAACCAGCTGAAGCCGGGGCGGCGGTCCCAGTTCTCGAAGAGGCCGGTCTTCTCGTCCTTGTCCTCCTCCTTGAAGGAGACGGGGATGATGTAGTAGCCCTTCTTCTTGAAGTCCTCCCAGCTCATCTGCTTGGGCAGGTCGGAGAACTGCCAGAAGCGCTTGGCCCAATCCTCCTCGGTCCTTCCCTCGGTGAAGCGCTCGCCCCAGCCGAGGCGGGCCGCCACCTGGGAGAAGATCCAGAAGTCGGAGCGGGAATCCCACAGGGGCTCGATGCACTTATCCTGGTAGACAATCATCTGCCAGCTGTTGCCGGACTCGGAGTGCGAGCAGTAGCCGCCCAGACCGGAGGAGCCCACCTCGCCGATGTCCGTGCGCTCCAGGTTGGAGCAGGCGGGGAGGATGACGTCCGCGTGCCGGGTCTCGGGGGTGAAGTAGATGTCCTGGTTGATGACGAACTCCAGCTCGGGGCTCTTGTACATGGCCGCCCACTTGTTGGTGTCCAGCATGGTGCCGAAGAAGGAGCCGCCGTAACGCCAGAAGCAGTGGACCTTGTTGTAGCCGGGCATGGGGTAGACGTGGCGGGTGAACTCCAAATCGATGCCGCCGCCGCAGAAGCCCTCGCCGTACCACTCATAGTGGCCGTTGAGGATGGCGTCGGGCAGGTTGGGCCGGTAGAGCACCTGCTGCACGCTGTTTGCGGGCACGTCGTCGGCCACGGGGGCCTTGGCGATGGAGGCCAGGGGGTCGGAGTAGCCGCCGAACCAGAAGTTATAGTTCATGGGAGCGCCGCAGCCGGGGCCCCAGAAGGCGCGGCCGGGCTTGCCCATGCCCTGCATGGCGCTGAGGAGCACCAGGAGGCGGGCATACTCCGTGCCGTTACTGTGCCGGCAGGCGCCGCCGAAGCCGCCGCGCATGCCGGAGCCCACGGTGGTGGGGGTCTGCGCCCAGCGGCGGGCGATGGCCTTGATGTCCATGGCCGGGACCTTGGAGAGCTCCTCGGCCCACTTGGGGGTCTTGGGGGTGCCGTCGGGGCCGCGGCCGAGGATGTGGTCCGCGAACTCCTGGAAACGGTGGCCGTGCTGCCGGACATACTCCTTGTCAAAGGTGCCCTCGGTCAGCCACACATAGGCGATGGCCTCCAGGATGGCGGCGTCGGTGCCCATGCGGGGGCCAATCCACTTGTCGGCATGCTTGACGGAGGTGTAGTTGTTGAAGGGGTCCACGTAGATGAACTGGATGCCCATCTCCTTCATCCACCAGCGCCACAGGGCGCTCTCCTGGGCGGAGTAGCCGCCCCGGGAGGTGTCGGGGTCGGAGGACCAGCAGATGATGGTGTCCGCGTTCTGCATGGCGGATTCCAGCATATCATAGGGCTCGGGCCCGCCGAGACGCCAGTAGTAGCCGTAGGTGTGGGGGGTGCCCCAGTGGAAGCCCTCCCAGGAGTCCGGGTTATCCGCGATGCGGGTGTAGCCCATCATGGAGAAGAAGCGGTTGAAGAGGGAGATCTTGTAGCCCACGAGGCCCCAGGAGTGGTGGGAGCTGGTGCAGGCGGTGATGGTCTCCTTGCCGTAGGTCTTCTGCAGGCGCTTGATTTCCCGGGCCACGAGGCTGAGGGCCTCGTCCCAGGAAGCCCGGCGGTAGCCGGACTTGCCGCGGTTTTCCGTGTTGCGGTTCTTGCCGTCGGGGGTCTCCACGAAGTCCTCGCGGATCATGGGGTACTTCAGCCGGTCATAGGCGTAGGTACGGTCCTTCTCGCAGTAGCCCAGCAGGCTCATGGTGAACTTGCGCTGGGGGGTGTATTCCTTGCCCCGGGCCTTGATGACCCAGCCGGGTGTATCGTCGTCCGTCAGCACGATGGGGCGCACCCGGCGGATGACCCCGTCCAGGGTGTGAACGGTCATGGGGCCGGCGACGCAGACGCCGTGGGCAATCTTTTCCCGGGCGTGCTCGGATTTCGGGGTGATTCTTTCAGCCATTGTCCTTTTCTCCCTCCTACTTCACTTCGACCATCTGACGGGCATATTCGCCGTAGGGGTCGATCTCGACCATGGTGCCCACGTATTTCCCGTCCTTGCGCTCAAAGGCGCGCATGTTGAAATCCTCCATGACGGGAATCCAGTAGACCTTCCCGTCGGGGCCCTGGTAATGCTTGCCCAGGTGGAAGCGGTGCTGCAGCATGAAGTTGCCCTTGGAATCGTTCTTGGCCGCCTCCCCATAGTGGAGGTTCTCAAAGCTGGGGTTCACGACGCCGTACTTCTCCCAGCGCATGGGGCCGATGTCCTTCCAGTCGGAGGTCATGGCGCGCATGGTCTCCACAATCACGTCGTACACGTCCGTGCCGGGCATGCCGCAGCCCTCGAAGCCCTCGTACCAGACCCGGTAGGCGTTCATATGTTCGCTGGGGTGATCCTTGAGGATCTCCTTGATGCGCGCAACCAGCTCGTCCTTGGTGAGGGTGACGTTTTCCTCCGGCAGGCGCAGCAGATATTTTTTCGTCAGGTCCATGTTCTCCCCCTATTTCGTGCAGTCGCGCAGGAGCGCGGCCTTTTCTTCGCTCGTGCCGGTGCCCCGGGCATCGCCGTAGCCGTAGTTCCAGTCCACGGCCAAATCAAAGACCTGGGTGAGCTTTACTTCCCCCAGGAGGATGCCGGTACCCAGATAGGCCCTGCGCAGCTCCTCCTTGGCGAGGGCCAGGGCCTCCGCCTCCGTCTCGGCAAGGACGCAGACCTTCGCGGGGGGGCAGAAGACGGCCTTCGGCTCCGTGGCCTTCTCCCACTGCTTCTTCGCAGCTTCGTAGTAATACTTCTTCATGTCTTGCCTCCCGCCTCAGGGCATCCGCAGATCGGGGATCGTGCGGCCATTAATCCACGGGTCATACTTGCCCATGAAGTTCTTGTCGTCGCCGGTGAACGCGGTTTCGCCCAGCTCGGAGGGATGGACCCACTTGAATTCGTCGTAGGTCCCGGCCTTGGGCTCGGTCTGCCAGACGTTGACCGCCTCGTAATAGTTGTGCCAGTCGCACTTGGTGTGGGTATTGTGGGTGATGTTGCCGCAGGGGATGTGCTCCACCGTGCCGTCCGTGGGGTTCTTGTGGCCGGTGAGGGTCAGCTTGCCCACGCGAATCTTCATGCCCAGGCTCTCCCAGGCGATGCGCTCGGCGGCCTCTTCGTCGGTCTCGTTGACGCGGGCCCGGCCGTTGGGGAACTCCCAGTCGCCCCCGGCCTTCCGGCAGAGCAGCACGTCGCCGGTGGGGCCGGCGTGGTGCTGGATGAGAACGGAAATGGTAATCACTTACTGCACACTCCTTCCCGACGCCCGCTCAAAGGGTGTACTGATGCTCGGCGGGGGCGATGCCCTCCGCCTCCAGCATCGCGCTGACCCTGTTTCGGAACTCCGACACCGTTTCCTGCTGCACGTCCCGGTCGATGCGCCGGAGCTCCGCGCCGCTCTCGTCCAGGACGACGGCCCACTGGGTGAGGCCTCTCGGCGTGCTCCGGCAATCAAACTGGTAAGTTTTCATGCGTCTTTCTCCTTTTCCTTCAAAGTATCTGAATCGCTTTCTGAATCGCCGCTCGGATTCTGCCAGGACATGAAGTCCATGTCCTCGGCGGGCAGCTGCCCGGTCATGTCCAGGAAGGAGATGATGCCCTTCTCGGCGGCCACCATGACCCCCATAAGGTTCATGGTGGGGTCGAACTTCACGAGGAAGAGCTGGTCCGCCGCGGCGCTGAGGTTATCCAGCATGGCGGTATTCCGCTCGTTGTCCTCCCACGCCTTCCGGCGGCCCTCCTCGGAGTCGAAGGGGTGGATGAAGCAGTGATACGAGCCCATATAATAAAAGATGTACATCATCTCCATCCCGGAAAGGACGGCGACCATGTCCCCCTCTTTGACGGACTTCGTAATCTTCGCTTCCTCCTTCTTCAGGGGGCTGAGCTGAATTTTCTGCTCCCGCTTTCTGCGTTCCTGTTTTTCGGCCATCGAATCAACACCTGTTCCCGGACATTCTTCCAGACATACCGACTAATCATACACTTTAATTGTAAATGTGTCAATGGGTTCGGGGGTAGATATGGCTATGCAAATCCTGCATTTGTTCCCTGTATTTATGGATGAGGCGGCGGGGGAGAGGCGACGGTATCCGGGTTTTTCCGACCTTTCTTTTGTTGACAATTCCACCCCGAGGGACTACAATATCACTTATGGTAAAATACCCATTTCATACGGAGGTAGATTCATGGAAGAAAAGACTGCCAGCGTGGGAATGAGGGTCACGCAGGAGGCCGCCGCCGGGCAGGCCGCCGCTGCCATCAATTCCATGCCGACCTCTCTCTCCCTGTACCGCTGTCCCCTCTGCGGGAAGATGTTCGCCAGCTACGCAGACCTGGTGGACCACTACACGGCGGAGCACCCGGAGAGCGTGGTCCCCATCACCGTCACCCTCACCATCAACGGGAAGAACTGCGATCTTCTTCTCGAGCCCCATTGGACACTGAAGCAGGCGCTCCAGTTCAAGCTGGGCCTCACCGGCGCCAAGCACATGTGTGACCGTGGGGCCTGCGGCTCCTGCACCGTCATCATGGACGGGCGGCCCGTCCTCAGCTGCCAGCTCCTGGCCGCCGAGTGCGAGGGCACCCAGATCCAGACCATCGAGGGCATCGCCGCCGATCCCAAGTGGAAGCCCCTCATCGACGCCTACTGCAAGTGGGACGCCATGCAGTGCGGCTACTGCACCCCCGGCTTCCTCGTCACCGCCAAGTGCCTCCTGGACCGCAACCCCCATCCCACGGAGATGGAGATCAAGACGGCCCTGGGCGGCAACATCTGCATCTGCGGCACCTACCCCCGCCACACCCAGGCCATCCTGGAGGCCGCGGAGATCATCGGGAAAGGAGAGAACTGATCCATGGCTGACATCGTCGGAAGAAACGGTCAAAGAGAAGAGTTCCGCGTCGTAGGCAAGCCCAATAAGCCGGGCATCCTCTCCTACGCGCTGGCCTCGGGCGTCGCCAAGTTCGGCGCGGACTACACCGCCCCGGATATGCTCCACGCCAAGTTCCTCCGCAGCCCCTATGCCCATGCCCGCGTGAACGCCATCAACACCGAGAAGGCCTGGAAGGTCCCCGGCGTGGTGGACATCGTCCTGTGGGACGACCCGGACCTCATGGGCCTGGGCGGCATGCCCTTCGGCCCCCAGAAGTCCTATCTGGGCAACGTGGCCCATCAGGAAAATCAGGAAGTCGGCGCCATCGTCGTCGCCGAGACGGAGGATGCCTGCGAGGCCGGCCTCCGCGCCCTGGAGGTGGACTGGGAGGTCCTGCCCTTCATCGTCAACCTGAAGGAGGGCGGCACCAACCCCGACCTGCCCGCCGTCCGCACCCCGGAGGACGACGGTCCCCCGGATATGTTCAGCCCCGCCCCCGCCAAGCCCAAGCAGGGCAACTGGAGCTGGGCCGACAAGATCGAGGGCGACATGTCCGCCGGTGAGGCGGCTGCCGATTACATCATCGAGTACGATACCAACCTGCCCATCTTCGCCTCCCACATCCCCAACGCGGTGGGCTCCATCGCCTGGTGGTTCGACGATCCCTACCACGGCCCCGGCAAGTCCCTCCACATCGAGGGCGCGGTGCAGCGGCGGGACAACATCGCCCAGATGTACCATGTGCCCAAGGAGAAGTGCGTGCAGGAGGGCCTGTTCCAGGGCGGCAAGTACTGCGACTGGGGCATGCGCATGTCCCAGGAGATCACCCCCCTGCTGGCAAAGCGCACCGGGCGTCCCGTCCGCTGCGTGAACACCCGCGAGGAGACCTTCGACTTCCTCATGAACCAGCGCCTGTGCCATATCCGTCTGGGCTTCACCAAGGAAGGGCTCATCACCTTCGTGGACGACCAGTCCATCGCCGACAACGGCCGCCCCGGCTCCTCCTCCTTCGGCGTCGCCAATGACCAGGGCTACGGCCCCTACTATACCCTCAAGTGCGAGAACATCTCCCAGCGGTACAAAATCGTGGACACCAACACCGGCAAGATGTACCTCTCCGGCCAGCACTGCCCCTTCAACTGGGACACCCTGACCATGGGCCTGGCCATCATGGCCGAAAAGCTGGGGAAGGACCCCATCGACCTGGCGCAGCTCAACCTCCACGGCCCCACCAGCCAGCAGGACAACGACAAGGTCCCCTCCTTCGAGGCCTGCATCAAGGCCGGCAAGGAATACACCGGCTGGAACTGGCATCCCGCCGGCACCAAGCGCCTGCCCGACGGGCGGCTCCACGGCGCCTCCTTCCGCTACCAGATCTGCCCGCGCCACGCTTTCTCCGGCTACGACTGCAAGCTGGAGCTCCGGAACGGCGTGGTCCACATGCCCACCCAGGGCCCCTGCACCGGCATCTACGCCGTGGAGGCCAACGCCATGGTGGTGGCCGAGGAGCTGGGCCTGGAGTATGAGGATATCGCGGTGGATTTCGACTATCGGGAGATTTTCACCCCCGTGGGCGGCGGCTCCGACGGCACCACCGCCTCCGCCTGGGCCATGAAGGAATGCGCCAACATCCTCAAGGATAAGATTCTGGAGGCCGCCATCCGCAACGCGGACAACCCGCCTCCTCCCAGCATGTTCTCCTTCGGCGGTCCTCCCAAAGAGAACCCCCTGAAGGGCCACAAGCCCGAGGAGCTGGACCTCATCAACGGCATGGTCTGCCTCAAGAGCGACCCCAGCGTGGGCGTGCCCTTTAAAGAGGCCACCCAGGAGAACATCTTCGCCACCTACTCCGGCCGTCCCCCCGCATCCCTCTGGAGCATGGGCATGGGCAAGATGCTGGACACCATGAACACCGCCTACTGCGAAGTCGCCGTGGACGAGGAGACCGGTGAAGTCGAGGTCCTCAACTTCTCCGTCGTCGCCGACCCCGGCAAGGTCATGCGTCTCACCTCCCTGGAGAGCCAGATTGACCAGGTCATGTACTTCAGCCAGGGCTGCCAGCTGCTGGAGGAGTATGTCTATGACCAGCACACCGGCGTCCGCCTGAACGCCAACATGATTGACTACAAGAAGCCCACCCCCCTGGATGTGCCTCCCGTGAACCGCAAGTTCCTGGAGACCCGTGCCGGCAACGCGGCCTACGGCGCCAACGGCATTTCCCACAGCCTCGCCAACACGCACCTCGTCATCATCGCCATCTACAACGCCATCGGCAAGTGGGTGGATCCCCCTGCGACCCCCGACAAGGTGCTCAAGGCCCTGGGCAAAATCTAAGGAGGAGAAGACATGAGACCGTTTAATCATCTGAACGCGAAAACGCTGGATGAGGCCGTTGCCGCCCTCCAAAAGGGAGAAGCCAACGTAATCGCCGGGGGCATTGACCTGCTGGGCACCCTGAAGGACAACATCACCCCCGAATATCCCCGCACCGTCGTCAACATCAAGAGCATCCCGGGCCTGGACTATATTAAGGAAGAGGACGGGGTCCTGAAGATCGGCGCCACCACCCGCCTTGCGGACATCGGCCGCAGCGAGCTGGTGCAGAAGGTCGCCCCCGCCCTCAGCGAGGCCGCGGCCCTCACCGCCTCCCCCAACATCCGGGAGATGGGCACCCTGGGCGGCAACATCGCCCAGCTGCCCCGCTGCTGGTATTTCCGCAAGCTGGAAAACCGCTTCTACTGCGACCGCAAGGGCGGCAACACCTGCTACGCCATCCAGGGCGACAACCGCTACCACTCCATTTTCGGCGGCATGAAGCCCCACGCCAGCCCCTGCACCCAGGAGTGCCCCGCCGGCACCGACATCCCCGCCTACATGGCCGAGCTCCGCAAGGGCAACTGGGATGCCGCGGCGGAAATCATCCTCAAGGCCAACCCCCTGCCCATGTTCACCTCCCGCATCTGCCCCCATCCCTGCCAGGACAAGTGCAACCAGTGTGAATACGGCGACGGCGTGAACATTCATGCCGTGGAGCGGAGCCTCGCGGACTACATCATGGAGCATGCCGACAAGTTCTATGCCGCCCCCGCAAAGGAGAGCGGCAAGAAGGTCGCCATCATCGGCGGCGGCCCGGGCGGCCTCACGGCGGCCTACTACCTCCGCAAGGCCGGCCACAGCGTCACCGTCTACGAGCGGCAGGAGAAGATCGGCGGCGTCATGCGCTACGGCGTGCCCCACTACCGCCTGCCCAAGGACGTGGTGGACTTCGTGGTGGATGCCTTCGCGAAGATGGGCATCGAATTCATCACCGGCTGCGCCGTGGGCAAGGACATCTCCGTGGAGGAGATCGACGAGAAGTACGACGGCGTGTTCTTCGGCACCGGCGCCTGGAAGCAGCCCCTGCTGGGCATCGGCGGCGAGGACCTGGCCCTCTTCGGCCTGAACTTCCTCACCGAGGTCAACACCTATCTGCAGAAGGCCATCGGCAAGAACGTGCTGGTCTGCGGCGGCGGCAACGTGGCCATGGACGTGGCCCTCACCGCCAAGCGCCTGGGGGCCGACAAGGTCACCCTCATCTGCCTGGAGAAGCGGCACGAGATGCCCGCCACCAGCGAGGAGATTGAGCGGGCCGAGGCCGAGGGCGTGAAGATTCACAATGCCTGGGGCCTGGGCGGCGTCCTCACCGACGAGAGCGGCAAGGTCTGCGGCTTCGACGCGAAGAAGTGCGTCTCCGTCCGGGACGCCAGCGGCCGCTTCAACCCCGTCTATGACGAGGAGGAGCGCTGGCAGATTGACTGCGACTTCATCATTCTCGCCACCGGCCAGGCCGTGGACATCAGCTTCCTGGGCGACAAGTTCCTGGACCAGCTCAAGAGCGCCCGGGGCCTCATCGACGTGGATTTGAGCACCTTCAAGACCAGCCGCAAGGGCATGTACGCCGCCGGCGACGTGGCCACCGGCCCCAACATCGCCATCCGCGCCATCAACGGCGGCCGCATCGCCGCCCAGAACATGTCCGGAGAGCTGGGCGTGGAGATTGCCGGGCAGGAGATGACCCGTGACTTCGTCCACTGTGATACGGAGGGCATCGGAGAGACCAAGGCCACGCCTCAGCCCGAGCGGCCCCAGGCCGAGCGGAACCTGAAGGACGAGGATGCCTTCTCCTTCACCGCCGACGAGTTTAACCGGGAGATTCACCGCTGCATGAACTGCGCCTGCTACGCCGTGAACCCCAGCGACACCGCCCCCGCCCTCATCGCCCTGGGCGCCAAGGTGGTCACCACCAAGCGCACCCTCCCCGCCGAGGAGTTCTTCGCGGTGAACGTGCTCTCCAACACCAAGCTGGACAAGGACGAGATTATCACCGAGATTCAGATTCCCGTGAAGGCGGCCAAGAGCGTGTACAAGCGCTTTGCCTTCCGCAAGAGCATCGACTTCCCCGTGGTGAACCTCGCCATCTCCGAGACCGCCGACAAGCAGTACACCGTCTGCCTGAACGCGGTTGCCCCGGTGCCCCACCGCTGCAAGGCCGCCGAGGCGGTCCTGAACGGCAAGGACATCACCCCCGAGCTGGCCGAGGCCGCCGGCGAGGCCGCCGTGGCGGACGCCGAGCCCTTCGAGGCCAACAAGTATAAAATCCAGATTGCCAAGACCCTCATCAAGCGTACCCTGCTGGGTATGTGATTCCCGCGTAATGCTGCCCCCCATCGCCTGTGCGATGGGGGGCAGTCTGTGCTTTTGGGAAAGGGCTGACGCACGCCTCAAATCAAAAATGAAGCAGGGGCTTCATTTTTGAAAAGGACATTTCGGCGAATAAGGGCGCGGGGCAGTCTGCGTGTTTTGTGCCCCGACAGGAGGAGGGACTTGCGCGAGATATGATTTGGCTGTATTATATTGCATGGTAACGAGCGGCCCGCTCCGGCGGGCGGAAGGGAGAGCCCAATGGACAAGACGGTAAGCACGCGGAACCTTTCCCGGCGCAGGCGACTTTTGGAGGCGCTGCTGCTGTGCGTCCTGGGGATTCTGGTAAATCTGCTGGGCTCCCGGCTGGCCGCGGCCCTGGGCCTGCCCCTCTATCTGGATAACCTGGGCACCTTTTTCGTAGCGGCGCTGGGGGGTCTCATCCCCGGCATGGTTGCGGGCTATCTCAGCAACCTGGTTCTGGGCATCGCGGACCCCATCTCCGTCTACTACGGGGTCCTCAGCGTCATGATTGCCGCCTGCGTATCCTATGTCTTCCGCCGGGGCTGGCTTCGGAAATGGTGGGGCATCCTCCTGCTCATCCTGCTGCTGGCCATCATCGGCGGCGGCCTGGGGAGCGGCCTTACCTGGCTGCTTTTCGGCATGGATTTCGGCACGGGCATTTCCGCCCCCCTGGTGGCCCGGCTCTATGCCGGCGGCGGCTTCACCCCCTTCACCGCCCAGCTCACGGGGGACCTGCTGGTGGACCTGCTGGACAAGGCCGTCGTCACCCTCGTCGAGGTGCCGCTGCTGGCCCTGCTGCCCCGGGCTTTCAAGCGGCGGCTGGAGTTCCAGGGCTGGCGGCAGAAGCCCCTCGGCCCGGAGGAACAGCGGGAGCTGCACCGCAGCAGGACCAGGGTCGCCTCCCTGCGTTTCCGAATCATGCTCCTCATCTCGGCGGCCATGCTCATCATCGCGGTGGTCTCCGCGGGCATCTGCTTCCTCCAGCTCCACCGGGAGAACATCGACGCCCGGATTCGCATGGGGGAGGGCGTCACCAATGTCGTTTCGGCTTCCTTCGACCACGAGCGGGTGGCGGAGTATATGACCCTGGGTGAGGCCGCGCCGGGCTATCCGGAGGCGGAGTCGCGAATCGCCGACCTCATCCGCAGCTCCCCGGACATCGAATACGTCTATGTCTATCAAATCCTCCCGGACGGCTGCCATGTGGTCTTTGACCCGGATACGGAGGACACCCCCGGAGGCGAACCGGGGGAGGTGATCCCCTTCGACGAGGCGTTTCTGCCCTATCTGGAGGACCTCCTCGCGGGCAATCCCATTGAGCCCATCATCTCCAACGATTCCTTCGGCTGGCTGCTCACCGTCTATACCCCGGTGCTGGACAGGGCGGGGGAGTGCGTCTGCTACGCGGCGGTGGATATCTCCATGGCCCAGCTTCTGAAGGACGAGTGCGGCTATCTCGCCCGCATCCTCTCCCTCTTTGTGGGCTTCTTCATCATGATCCTCGCCCTGGGCCTGTGGCTGGCGGAGTACAGCATCATCCTCCCCATCAACGCCATGGCCAGGGCTGCCGAGGCCTTCGCCTTCCAGCAGGAGGAGGGGAAGGACAGCAGCGCGGGCTCCCTCCGGGCCCTGGAAATCCGCACCGGGGACGAGATTGAGAACCTCTACCAGGCCTTCACCAAGACCTCCGAGGACATGGTGAAGTACATCTCCGACGTCCGGCAGCAGAACGAGACCATCTCCCGCATGCAGAACAGCCTCATCGCCGTGCTGGCGGACATGGTGGAGAGCCGGGACAAGTTCACCGGCGACCATGTGCGCAAGACCTCCGCCTATGCGGAGATCATCATGAGGGAGATGCGCAAAGAGGGCCTCTTCACCGGGGAGCTGACGGAGGACTTCATCGAGAACGTGGTCCACTCCGCCCCCCTCCACGACGTGGGGAAGATTGAGGTTTCCGATACCCTCCTGAACAAGCCGGGGAAGCTGACGGAGGAGGAATATGCCCAGATGAAGCACCACACCCTGGCGGGGCAGAAGATCATCGCCCGCAGCGCCGACGCCGTGGCGGAATCCTCCTATCTGGACGAGGCGCAGCGGCTCGCCGCCTACCACCACGAGCGGTGGGACGGCAAGGGCTATCCCTACGGGCTGAAGGGGGAGGAGATACCCCTCTCGGCACGGGTCATGGCCGTGGCGGATGTCTTTGACGCCCTGGTGTCCAAGCGGAGCTACAAGGAGGGCTTCCCCGTCGAGAAGGCCCTGGACATCATCCGGGAGGGCGTGGGGAGCCAGTTCGACCCCGTGGTGGCCACCGCGTTCCTGAACGCCGAGGCGGAGGTCCGCCGCGTGGCGGCAGAGAACCGGGAGGCGGAGAAAACGTAAGATTTGTCAAGGGGACGGTTAATGCGAAAAAAGCGGAATGAAACCCGCTGCGGCGGGGTTTCCCTCATCCGCCCCTTCGGGGCACCTTCTCCCAGGAGAAGGCATTCTCCCGTCCCGCCCGCAGGCGGCTGGCTTCCCTTGGGGGAAGCTGTCAGCGAAGCTGACTGATGAGGGACGATGAGTTTTTTCATCCCTTGTGTGCGCGGCCCCGCCTCATGCGGTGTTCTCTTGACAAGTTCCATGCTATGTGTCAAGAGAACCGTCCCCATGACAATTTCGTCCGTGAAATTTTCTGCAATCGTCCGATTTGTATTGTATTCGCTGTCCGTTTCTGTTATACTGCTTCCAGAGGAAGGAGGCGTGTGCCGTGTCTATTACAGCTACTGAATTAAAAGCCAATCTTGGCAAGTATCTGCTGCTGGCGGCCACAGAGGATGTTTTTATCACACAGTACGGCAGGATTGTAGCCAAGCTCACAAATCCATTTCAGGATCGCGTCGAGATTGCAGAGTCCCTTTTCGGCATTCTTCCGCAGACCATGACACTTGAGGAAGCGAGGGAGGAGCGGCTGAACGCTATATGAAGGCCTTGCTTGATACTAACGTTGTTGTAGACGTACTACAGCGGCGTGAGCCCTGGTTTCAGGACGGAGCCGTTATTTTCCGTGCGATTGCCAATAAACAGATTGAAGGCTGCCTTACTGCGAAGCAAATCACGGATATTCATTTCTTCTCCGGAAAACAGTTCAAAGGAGAAGAAAACGTCGATGTCAAAGCACGGCAGGTAATCGGGAAACTGCTGGCCATCTTCAGTCTGATTGATACGCTCGGCATCGACTGCCAGAACGCGCTCGGCAATGAGAACGGTGATTATGAGGATGCCGTCCTTATTGAAAGCGCCGTGCGCACCGGTGCGGACTGCATCGTGACCAGGAATCCCGAACATTTCAAAACATCCACAGTCCCGGTATATGCGCCAAATCAGCTTGTATCCGTGATTCGTCAGCCGGAATAATTGCAAGCCCCGCCGCAGCGGGTTTCATTCCGCTTTTTTCGCATTAACCGTCCCCTTGACAAAAAGGGCCCCGGCTCCGCTGACATAAGCCAGCAGGAGCCGGGGTCCTTTAATCCGGGATTCCGCCGCCCCGACCTTTCCCGGAGGGAAGGAGCGGCGGGTTTTTAGTTTGTCAGGAGAATGGTTTCCAGGTCAAGACTGAGCAACAGCAACAGAAGCTGCTCCGCCGGTAAGAGTCACCGTAACAGTAAACGGAGTACCATTTGTTACACTAAGTGTGCTGAAATCAAACCAATCAATGCCACTAACATCCGCGTAGTCAAAATCCCCATTGCTAACGGCATTAACGGTCGTCTGGGCATAGGCACCGTCTGCTCCGGTTTCCAGTGCGTCGGATATTGCCTCTGCGTAAGCACTACGGATATTAGCAAGGTCAGTAGCTTCGCGGCTGCGCTCTAGCTGCTGGGTGAACACGGGAATCGCGATAGCAACGAGCACGGCGATGATGGCGACGACGATGAGCAGCTCAGCGAGGGTGAAGCCGCGGCGATTGTTTTTCTTCAATGTTTTTTCCTCCTTCAATTTGCGGATAATTCGCTTTTTGTCCTGCGGGGCTCCGGGAAGGTCCCCGCGTGTTTTTATATTTCACGGCAGCCGGAGGGCGCCATTGAAATCATGCTTCCGCCCGGGGCGACGGGGCCTGGGCGAGCCCGGCGGAAAGGATGCCCGGCGTGATGTCTGCGCCCGGAGGAGCCTTCCGCCTTTCCAGGGGGGCCCAGACCATGCCGATGGCGTTCAGCCGTTCAATCTGGCTTTCGCTGAGGCTGAGACCCTTCTTGCGGCCCATGTAGACATCCCGCTGGCGGTAAATCCAGAAGCCCAGCTTGCAGCCCCCCGGCGTCCGGTAGTCCAGGTGTACCATGAGGTTGCCGTGCTCCCTGTAATAGGCCGCCGCGTCCGCGTACCAATCGTCCCAGGCGCGCCGCCGGGTCCGCAGGCTCCAGTTCACGCCCCGGGCCTCCAAATCGGCGACCTCGGCGTCTGTCAGCTCCCCGGCGGCGTAATACTGCCGTTGCTTCACGAGCCAGTTGCCCAGGTGATAGCCGCCGTGGCTGTAGTCATGGGGGATGTCCAGGTTGCCGTGGGCGGCGGAATATTCATCCAGCCGCTCCATCCATTCCGCCCAGTCCCGGCGGTATTCCAGCTTCCACACCATCCCGATGCGCTCCAGCATTTCCGCCTGCCAGGGCTCCATATGCCCGCGCATGGAGGCGACCCGGTTGTGCTTGGCCCGCTGGCGTTCCACCCAGCGGCCCAGCAGCTCCCCCGTGGGGCAGACGTAAGCCCGGGGCACCAGGAGGTCGCCGTGCTCCTCCGCATAGCGGCAGGCGAGAAGATACCAGTCCTCCCAGTCCAGAAGGGTGTATTTCTTTTTCCCCTTCGCCACGGCTGCGCCCCCTTCCCTCATGGGTTCGGAACGCACGGGGGCCGGACGGCAGTCCAAAAACCTGTACGTTTTTGTACGCCTTCATATGTTAAAAGGGCTGATTTTTTACGGAAAATTCATAAAAATCTGCAAAGAAACAGTTGCATTCCACAAACTTTTGTGCTACATTAAACCCGCCTTTCACAGAAAAAGAAAAATCCAGGAACGTACAAGTTCCTGGATTTTATCATTTATGTCTGGTTTCAGACACGTTCCCTGGCGCAGTAATAAAAGGTGGAGCGGGGCAGACCGCAGAGAGCGGCGGCAGCGGTTATGCTGAGCTCTCCGCCCCGCCACCGCCGGACCGCCTCATTGAAATTATCCGGCAGCGGCCTGGGGGGACGCCCGAAGCGGACGCCCCGAGCCTTTGCCGCGGCGATGCCCTCCGCCTGCCGCCGGCGGATATTTACCCGCTCGTTCTCCGCCACGAAGGAGAGCACCTGCAGCACCACGTCGCTGAGGAAGGTGCCGACGAGGTCCTTGCCCCGGCGGGTGTCCAGCAGCGGCATGTCAATGACGCAGATATCCGCCCCCTTCTCCTTGGTGAGAATGCGCCACTGGTTCTGTATCTCCTCATAATTTCTGCCCAGGCGGTCGATGCTTTTGACAAAGAGAAGGTCGTCCCGTTCCATGCGCCGGACGAGGCGGCGGTACTGGGGGCGCTCGAAATCCTTGCCGGATTGTTTGTCCAGATAGATGTTTTTTTCCGGGATGCCCAGCGCCAGCAGGGAAATCATCTGCCGGTCCTCCCGCTGCTCCTTTGTGCTTACCCGCGCATAGCCATAAATTTTGCCCATGTTCGTCCCTCCAATTCTCTGTTGTCTGTGCGGCATCAGATAAATGCAATTGCTGTGTCAAACGGAGAGCGGAGGCGCCTTTTCCCCGCAATCCAAAGAAAAACCGCTGCAAACGTGAAAAAGTTTGCAGCGGCCTTTTTTGTTTGAAATGTCCCCGGTCCGGCTATGCTTCCTTTTGGGCGGGCCCGGAGGGGCGGTACTGCACCATACATACGCCCTGGAGCAGGAGCATCAGCGCCATGGCGAGGAAAAAGAGCCGGTAGGCCGTCTCCTCCGTGCTCATGAGGCCCACGGCGCAGAGATAGGTCCCGGCGCCGGAAAAGAAGAGGGTGAGCCGGGGCCGCAGCTTTTTCACGGTGAAGCCGGCGGCCATGTGCAGCCCCAGGAGGGCGGCGCAGAGCCCCAGGAAGGAGTAGAGGGTGTAGAGCAGCGCGGGCTGGTGGGCATAGGTCTTGTAAAAGACGATGAGGAAGGCGCAGACGAAGAGCACCGGCAGCACCGCGGGGAGGAAATTGACCCGCTTTACGCCCCGGTAGGCGTCCAGCGCCAGGGCCAGCCAGCCCACGCCCCCCAGGGCGGCCAGCAGCGCCAGCAGGGAGGAGAGCAGCCCATCCGCCCCGCTGCCCCGCTCCTTGAAGGTGAGCAGCGCCCCGGCCAGCATCAGCAGCATGGCGGCGGCGGAGACGATGAGGGTGGGCAGGCCCCGGAAGACGCTGCCCCAGGCCGCCGGGAGCTTATCCAGCGGCGTCTTCACCGCGCATAGGGCGAAGTATCCCAGGGCCAGGGCGGAGACGAGCAGCAGCGCCAGGGACAGGGGATGAAAGTCCATGAGCATGGTGCTCCTGTCCAGGGCGGCGTTCAGCTCCCACCGGCGCAGCAGCATGCCGCAGCCGGAAAACAGCAGGGTGAGGCAGAGAAATACGAGAGCGTTTTTTCGCATATGACCCATACCTTTGACATAGTAGTAAAGCGGAGAAGAAAAGCGGACGAGCCGTTTTCAAATCAGTATAACATAGATTTGCAAAAAAGGAAGTGTGAAAATGAAGAAGTGTAAAAGGCTCTATGGCCTCAACAGTCTCGGGCTCCTGCCCCTGCTGGTGCTCTTTCTCGCCCTTTACGCCCCGGCCCGGGGCAGCGAGGAGCCCTTTGTTTCCCCCGAGGCGGCCCCGGCGGGCCTGACCGTGTCCGCCCCCGCCCCGGAGGCCCGGAGCCATCCCACCGCCGTGCCCGCGCCCCTGCCCGCGGAGGCGCCTGCCGCGTTTGTGCCCGCCCCGGCGGAGACCGCCTCCCCGGATAAGAGCGTCCTCCTGCGCATTCTGGACGGGGGAGAGGTTCTGGAGCTGGACCTGCACGACTATCTCACGGGGGTGGTGGCGGCGGAGATGCCCGCCTCCTTCACGCCCGAGGCCCTGGAGGCCCAGGCCGTGGCCGCCCGTACCGACACCCTCTACCGCATGCTCATCGCCCGGCCCCACCGGGATGCCGACGGCTGCACCGACCCCGGCTGCTGCAAGGCCTACCTGGCCCCGTCGGAGCTTCGGAGCTTCTGGGGGGCGGACTATGACCGCTGGCTGGAGAAGGTGGAGGCCGCCGTGACCGCCACCGACGGGCAGATCCTCACCTACGGGGGCGAGCCCATCTTCGCCGCCTTCCACGCCGCCAGCGCCGGGGAGACGGAGTGCAGCGAGAACGTGTGGATTGCCGCCCTGCCCTACCTCCGGGCCGTGAGCACCCCGGAGACCGAGGCCGAGGTGCCGGGCTTCACCGCCGAAGTGCGCTTTGCTCCGGAGGAGCTGCGGGAGTACCTGAGCCGGGTGGAGGGGGCAAGCCTGGGGGAGGACCCGGAGACCTGGCTCACCGGGGCGGAGTATTCCGATGCCGGGCGGCTCCTCTCCGTCACCGTGGGGGGGAGGGAGGTTTCCGGGACGGCCTTCCGCGCCCTCCTGGGGCTGCGGAGCACCAGCCTCACCTGGAGCTTCGGGGCGGAGGGCTTCACCTTCGTCACCCGGGGCTACGGACACGGGGTGGGCCTCAGCCAGTACGGGGCGGAGGTCATGGCCCGCGCCGGGGCCGGGAGCGGGGAAATCCTGCTCCACTACTACGCCGGGGCCGCCCTGGGCAGCCTGGAGGATGTCTTTTTCGGCTGATTTCCGTTTTTTCTCAAAAATTTTTTCAAAAAAGCCGGTCAAGGGCCGTTTCTGGCCCTTGACTTTGGCATTGTTCCAAGGTTTAGACTCCTGATTACAAAGGAGTCTGCGGGCGTTTTCCCGCGCCCGCGGGCCTGAATTTTGATGTGAATAGAAAGAAGCCGAGCCATGAAAGAATTGAGAGAAGTTGTCATCGTTGACGGCTGCCGCACCGCTGTCGGCAGCATGGGCGGCGCCCTGAAGCCCCTCCACGCGCTGGATTTGGCCGCCTGCGTCCTCCAGGGCACCCTGGACCGCACCGGTCTTGACCCCAAGGAAGTGGACGAGGTCATCCTCGGCCAGTGCCGCCAGACCTCCGATGAGCCCAACATCGCCCGCGTGGCCGCCCTCAAGGTGGGCATCCCCGAGGAGGTCCCCGCCTACACCGTCATGCGGCAGTGCGCCTCCGGCATGACCGCCGTGCAGAACGGCGCCATGGAGATCATGGTCGGCCAGTCCGACGTCGTCCTTGCCGGCGGCACCGAGAGCATGTCCAATGCCGTGTTCTATGTCCGGGATGCCCGCTGGGGCGTCGGCACCGGGAACGTGGAATTCGTGGATGCCCTCACCGAGGGGCAGTTCCAGTCCCAGCCCCCCGAGACCTACGGCCGCTACAACATGGGCGCCACCGCAGAGAACATCGCCGAGCATATGGGCATCACCCGCGAGGAGCAGGATGAGTTCAGCTACCGCAGCCAGAAGCTCGCCATCGAGGCCATCGACGCGGGCCGCTTCAAGGAAGAGATCGTGCCCATCACCGTGCCCCAGGGCCGCAAAAAGCCCCCCATCGTTTTCGACACCGATGAGTTCCCCAAGCGGGACACCAACCTGGAGAAGATGGCGAAGCTGAAGCCCTGCTTCAACATCAAGCACACCGACGACGGCAAGCTGTGGAACGACAGCGCCCTCACCGGCACCGTCACCGCCGCCTCCTCCTCCGGCCGCAACGACGGCGCCAGCATCCTCACCCTCATGAGCGCCGAAAAGGCCAAGGAGCTGGGCCTCAAGCCCATCGCCAAGATCATCGGCATGGGCGTCGCCGGCGCCGACCCGCAGCAGATGGGCCTCGGCCCCGTCTACGCGGTGCCCAAGGCCCTCAAGGACGCGGGCCTCACCATGGACGACATCCAGCTCATCGAGCTCAACGAGGCCTTCGCCGCCCAGGCCCTGGGCTGCATCAAGGCCCTCCACTGGGAAGACAAGATGGACATCATCAACGTCAACGGCGGCGCCGTGGCCCTGGGCCATCCCGTGGGCTCCTCCGGCTCCCGCATCATCGTCACCCTCATGTACGAGATGAAGCGCCGCGGCCTCAAGTATGGTCTCGCCACCCTCTGCATCGCGGGCGGCATGGGCCAGGCCACCGTCATCGAGATGTGCGACTGAGCGAAAACCTCACAGGGGAAATGATATTTATTATTATAGAAAGGGTGTAGTCAGAATGGATTTCAAGAAGCTGTTTGATCTCAGCGGCAAGACCGCCATGGTCGTCGGCGGCGCCGGCGGGCTTGGCAAGCTGGTCGCCCAGGCCTTTGCCGAGTGCGGCGCCCGTGTCGCCATCGCCTCCCGCACCGAGGAGAAGCTGAAGGCCGCCTGCGAGGAGCTGAAGGGCATCACCGGCAAGGAGTTCAAGTATTACGTCATGGACGCCGGCAAGGAGGAGCAGGTGGAGGCCGTCGCGAAGCAGATGTATGCTGACTTCGGCCGCATCGACATCCTCGTCAACTCCCAGGGCGTCAACAAGAAGTTCCCCGCCCTTGAGTTCCCCATGGATGTCTTCGACGCCGTCATGCACGACGATGTGGCCTCCATCCTCATGACCTGCAAGCACTTCGGCAAGTACATGAAGGAAAACGGCTACGGCAAGATCGTCAACGTCTCCTCCGTCCGCGGAAGGATTGCCACCAAGGGCCCCGGCAACGCCGCCTACTGCGCCGCCAAGGGCGCCGTGGATATGCTCACCAAGCAGCTGGCCTCCGAGTTCGGCCCCTACGGCATCACCGTCAACGCCTTCGGCCCCAACATCATGAAGACCCCCATGATGACCAAGGTCTTCGAGATGCGCGCCAAGGAAGCCGGCATCACCGTGGATGAGTATCTGGAGAAGCAGGCCGCCAATCTCCCTCTGCGCCGGATGTCCGACCCCGATGACTGCGTGGGCACCGCCCTGTTCCTGGCCGCCCCCGCTTCCGACTTCCTCACCGGCAACCTGCTGTATCCCGACGGCGGCCTGACTGCCATCGGCTAAAAACATAATCCCCCGCTCCGGGGACCCGGAGCGGGGGAGATGTGCGAATAGTCACTTTTCCTCGATGGGGAGCCAGACCTCGAAGAAGCCGGTCATATCCTCCTCATGCTCCTCCTCCCGGACGGAGCAGACGAGGGTGCCCATGGCGGGCCCGGCGACCTTCAGGCCGTGCTCTCCGGCGTAATCCCGCAGGTATTCCAGGTGCCGGGGCGTGAAGGCGTTCCGCCCGGAGCTGCGGAAGGCGGAGTGGAGGCACTTGCGGCTCTCCAGCTTCTTTACCGGCGGCTTCACCGGCACGTTCAGCTCCTCGGCATAGTCCGAGGTGAGGGAGAAGCCCCAGGCGAAGTCGTCCCCGTCCCCCAGGAGCCCATCCTCCGGTATCTCGAAATACCGCTGGCAGAAGGGCATGTATTCCAGCCACTGGCGGCTCAGCTTCTGCATCACCGGGCGGTTGTCATAGCTGTTGTTGAAGCGGTTGAGATAGCAGATGCGCTCCGGGGACATGGCAATCTCCGTTTCGCCCATGAGGGCCTTGACCCGCTCCACCGTGTCCCGGTATTCCCGCAGGCGGCGCAGCAGCATCTCCTGCCTGCGCAGCTCCCCCTCCAGCTGGTCGCTCTTCTCGTCCAGCAGGGACATGAGGTCCCCGTGGTAGCACTCCGTCACCATGTAGGCCACCTGGGGGATGCCGAAGCCGAAGCGCTTGTACCAAAGGCAGTCGATGAGGAAATTGATGTCCCAGGTATCGTAGTACCGGTAGTCGTTGGACTGGTCCTTCTGGGGCTTCACCACGCCCTTCTTCTCATAATAGCGCAGCAGGTCCGTGGAGATGCCCAGAATCCGGGAGACATCGCCGATTTTGTAGCGCACAGCATACCACCTCAAAGCACAGAATATCAGCACCCTATTATACCACGCCAGTCCTTTTATTTCAAAATTATTTTACAGGAGGATAAGACCATGGCTTACATGCCCCTTGACAAATCCAAGCTCTATCTTGAGACCGACAAGATGACCAAGATCTGGGACCTCAGCCAGCCCTGGGGCTGGGACACCCCCCTGTGGCCCTTCCCCGGCGCCCGCGCTGACCTGCAGTTCCCCCGCGGTCAGTATCTGGAGCGCTTCCACAAGCGCACCAACACCTACACCGGCACCCTCCATGCCGCCACCCACTGCGACGCCCCCAACCACACACTCCACGAGGAAGAGGTGGACCGGGAGCGCTACGGCTACACCCTGGCGGAGATGAAGCTGGAGCATGCCATCGGCACCGGCGTCATCGTGGACCTGACCTGGATGTATGACGAGTTCGAGAAGGCCTTCAACGCCGCCGGCGGCGACCCCGCCAAAATGGGCGACTATGCCGAGATTCCCGGCGTGAAGCAGGGCCCCATCTGGCACATCATCACCCCCGAGGACGTGCAGAAGGCCCTGGATAAGGACGGGCTGGAGATTCGCCCCAACGACTTCGTGGTGCTGAACACCGGCTTCCATCGCTACTGGCGCAAGAACAACGACAAGTACTTCAACTACTATCCCGGCAACGGCCCCGAGCTCGCCAAGTGGCTGATGTACGAAAAGAAGATCAAGGCCATCGCCGGCACCTACGGCGCCTCCGACTCCGTGGTGTGGCACTGCCCCGCCAAGGAGCAGATGCCCTGGCTCGCCAACAACTACAAGCTGGCCACCGGCCGCGACATCGACAAGGATTACCCCGACTATGAGCCCTGCCACCGCCTCTTCGGCCAGCACGGCCTCATGGCCATCGAGAACGCCGGCGGCGACATCGACCAGGTCACCGGCAAGCGCATGATCCTCGCTGCCTTCCCCTTCCGCTGCGAAGCGGCCGACGGCGGCATGGTCCGTCTCGTCGCCTGGGAAGAGGGCTCCTTCTAAGAAGCCGAATCGCCAACTGATAGCCCGTGAACCCTCACGGGCTATCGGAGCGCGAAGAAGAACCCGAAATTCAACAAAAAGGAGCAGCTTTGCATTCCCGCAAAGACCGGAACAATGAAAACGTTTGAGGATATCAAAAAGATCGCGGTGCTGGGCGCGGGCACCATGGGCCCGGGAATCGCCCAGACCTTTGCCATGGGCGGCTACGAGGTCGTCATGTGGACCCGCAGTGAGTCCACCCGCGAAAAGGCCAAGGCCAGCCTCCTGGCCAGCCTGAAGACCTTCGCCGAGGAAGGCGAGATTAGGCCCGAGGATGTGGACGCCATCTATGCCCGCACCCACTTCGAGCTCACCGTGCCCGCCGCCGTGGAAGGCGCGGACTTCGTCATGGAGACCATCGTGGAGAAGCGGGACGCCAAGGAGGAGCTCTATGCTCAGCTGGCCGAGATTCTGCCCGCGGATGTCATCGTCGCCTCCAACACCTCCGCCATGAACATCTTTGAAGTCGTGCCGGAGAAGCTGCTGCCCCAGCAGATCATCTGCCACTGGTATGCGCCTCCCCAGCTTATTCCCCTGGTGGAGGTCGTGAAGAGCGAGCAGGCCCCCCAGGAGTATGCCGACATCGCCGTGAAGATGCTTCAGAAATGCGGCAAGACCGCGGTGCTCATGAAGAAGTTCATCAAGGGCTACATCGTCAACCGCCTCCAGCAGTGCCTGAACCGGGAGGTTTTCTATCTCCTGGACAACGGCTACTGCGACGCCGAGGGCATTGATTTGGCCGCCAAGGCCAGCTTCATCCCCCGGGCCGTGGTGCTGGGCCTTCTCAAGCGGGCCGACTTCGGCGGCTTGGATATGACGGCCAACAACTACAAGAACAAGAGCTACACCATGCCCGAGCACGGGGACGAGATGCCCACCTCTCTCGCGGCGCTGGTGGAGGCCGGCAACCTGGGCATCAAGACCGGCAAGGGCTTCTATGACTACGAGGGCCAGGATGTGGAGGCCCTTAAGGCGAAGCGGGACAAGCAGCTCTTCGAGGTGTTCCGTCTGGCGAAAAAATTCATGGATGACCCGGTCTGAGCGACGGGAACGAAAGGAAGAAAACCATGTCTAAAACCAACAAGATCATGATTCAGGTATGCCTCTGCGGCGCCGGCACCAAGAAGGAGCAGGCCCCCACCGTGCCCTACACCGCAAAGGAGCTCTCCGAGCAGATTGTGGACTGCGCCAAGGCCGGCGCCTCCATCGCCCACATCCACGTCCGCGAGGATAAGCTGGTCAACGGCGAGATGCAGATCGGCTACAAGTCCATGAGCCTCAAGGCCTTCACCGAGGCCGTGGAGATGACCCGGGAAGCCTGCGCCAAGGCGAATGTGGACATCATCATCAACCTCACCACCTCCGGCGGCGAGTATGAGGACTACAAGCGCCTGCAGCATCTGGGCGCCCTGAAGCCCGAGATGTGCTCCTTCGACCCCAACACCATCAACTGGGCCAACTCCTATATCTTCGAGAACAGCCCCCGGTTCCTCAACAAGCTGGGTGAGGAAGTGGTCAAGCAGGACATCAAGCCTGAGTTCGAGGTCTTTGATACCGGCCACATCGACTCCGTCATGTACTACGTCAACAAGTGGAACATCCCCAAGCCCCCCCACATCCAGTTCATCATGGGCGTGGGCGGCTCCATGCCCGGCACCGCCGAGAACCTGGCGTTCCTGGTGGGCAAGCTCCCCGAGGGCGCGACCTGGTCCGTCTCCGGCATCGGCAAGTGCCATATGCCCATGATGCTGGCCGGCCTGGCCCTGGGCTGCGACGGTCTCCGCGTCGGCCTGGAGGACAACGTCATGTTCGGCAAGAACCCCGACGGCAGCCGGGACATCGCCACCAACCTGCGCCTGGTGGAGCGGGCCGTGAAGCTCAGTCAGCTCGCCGGCCGCGAGATCGCCACCGCCCAGGAGGCCCGTGAGATCATGGGCATCAAGCGCAACTGCCTGAAGGACGAGAAGACCTATCCGGTCACCTATACTGAGTAATAAAAAGGATAAACCCGGCCTGCCGGGTCCGTGGCCCGGCAGGCCCAGGAAAAAAGGGAAGGAAAACTAAATTGGCTAAGAGTAAAGTCGTCACCCTCGAGCAGGCGATGGAGAAGTGCTTTGACGGCATGACCATCCTGCTCCCCGGATTCGTCAACTGCGGCGTTTCCGAGACCCTCATCGACGGCCTGATGAAGAAGGGCGTCAAGGACCTGAACATCATCTCCAACAACACCAGCGTCAAGGGCCAGGGCATCGGCCGCCTGGTGCATGACAACCGCATCAGCCACATCACCTGCTCCCACATCGGCAACAACACCGAGACCGTGGAGAAGGTGGTGGCCGGGGAGATTAACATCACCTTCGTGCCCCAGGGCTCCCTCTGCGAGAAGACCCGGGCCGGCGGCGCCGGTCTCGGCGGCGTGCTGACCCCCACCGGCGTGGGCACCCCCATGCAGGAGGGCAAGCAGCTCCTGGAGTGGGACGAGGAGGCCGGACAGTATAAGTTCGTCACCCCCGCCGACCCCGTGAAGGGCAAGCGCTATATCCTGGAGACCCCCCTCCACGCGGACGTCTGCTTCGTCCACGCCTGGAAGGCGGACACCATGGGCAACGTGGTCTATCACCGCACCGCCCGCAACTTCAACGAGCCCTTCGCCACCGCCGCGGACTTCGTCATCTGCGAGGCGGAGGAGATCGTGGAAGTGGGCACGCTGGACCCCGACAACATCCATACCCCCGGCGCGCTGGTGGATATGGTCGTGCAAGCTGAGAAGTGGAGGGTTACAAAATGGATGTGAAGCACTATATCGCGAAGCGCACCGCCCGTTTCTTCAAGGACGGGGACGTGGTGAACCTGGGCATCGGCATGCCCACCATGTGCATGGAATACCTGGACCCCGAGGCCGACATCTGGTTCCAGTCCGAGAACGGCATCATCGGTATGACCGGCGCCCCCAAGGAGGGTGAGCCCATCGACACCGATGTGGTGGATGCCGGCGGCTCTCCCACGGGCATGCGGCCCGGGAGCTGCTGCTTCAGCTCCTTCACCTCCTTCGGCTACATCCGCGGCGGCCATGTGGACTACACCGTCCTGGGCGCCTACGAGGTGGACCAGGAGGGCGATCTGGCCAACTGGATGATCCCCGGCAAGGCCGCCGCCGGCATGGGCGGCGCCATGGACCTGGTCACCGGCGCCAAGTGCACCATCGTTATGACCGTGCACTGCGACAAGACCGGCAAGTCCAAGATCGTTCGCAAGACCAATCTGCCCCTCACGGGCGTGGGCGTGGTGGATTACGTCGTCACCGAGAAGTGTGTTTTCCACTTCACCAAGGAGGGCATGGTCCTGGAGGAGCTTGCCCCCGGCGAAACCGTGGAGAGCATCAAGGCCATCACCGACTGCGACATCATCGTGCCCGAGGTCATCAAGTCCATGGAGGATGCCTGAGCCGCCTGAGGCAGCCGTCAATCATCCGGGGAAGGGCCCCTCTTGAGACCCTTCCCCGGCGTTCCGCCGGCGGAGAAATGCTGCTCTCCGCCGGGGAACAACATAGAAGAGGGGAAAAAGAAAAGAATGTCTATTCAGCTTCTGATCATCATCATCTACTTCATCCTCACCGTCGTCATCGGCGTGCTGGCGGGGAAGAAGACCAAGAGCGCCGCCGCCTTTACCGGTGTCAGCCTCTCCACCATGGCCATCGTCTGCGCCTCCACCGGTGAGTGGCTGGGCGGCACGGCCACCACCGGCGTTTCGGAATACGGCTTCCTCTACGGCCTCTCCGGCTGGTGGTACACCATCGCCAACGGCATCGGCGTGCTGGTGCTTGGCCTCCTGTTCGCCAAGCTCTTCCGCTCCCTGGAGACCGGCACCGTCCCCGGCATCATTGAGAAGTTCTTCGGCGTCAAGGCCCGCACCGTGAGCTGCATCATCCTCACCTTCGTCATGCTGGCCGTGGGCCTGAGCCAGATGATCGCCGCCGGCAAGCTGGGCGAGAGCCTGCTGGGCATCCCCTTCTGGATCAGCGCCATCGTCTTCGCCATCATCTTCATCGTCTACACCCTGGCGGGCGGCATGAACGCCGTGGCCTCCACCAACGTGATGCACCTCTTCGTCATGTATGCGGGCGTCATCATCGCCGTGGTGGTGGTGGTCTCCCGGGTGGGCGGCCTCTCCGAGATGAAGGCCAGCGTGGACAGCCTGAAGGCCGCGGGCTCCGGCGGCAGCTTCTGGAATATGTTCTCCATCGGCGGCAGCAAGGTCTCCAGCTGGATCATCGCCTCCCTGCTGGGCGCCTGCACCGCCCAGGCGGGCCTGCAGCCCGTGCTGAGCGCGAAGAACGCCAGGCAGGCCCGCAAGGCCTGCATCATCACCGCCTTCGTGGCGGCCCCCTTCGGCTTCTTCACCGCCTTCCTGGGCATGTCCGCCCGCGTCATGTTCGAGCAGGGCAAGCTCCTCCCCAATGCGGAGAGCGTCTCCGTCGCCGCCAAGAGCGCGCTGCCTGAACTGATGATGAACTCCGATATCATGAGCCCCATCGTGGGCGGGCTGGTGCTGGCCGCCATCCTGGCCGCCGTTCTCAGCACCGTCAGCCCCATCATCCTCGCCTCCGGCACCATGGTCACCCGTGACGTGTATCAGCGGGTGCTCCATCCCGAGGCCAGCGACGAGCAGGTCCTGAAGATGGGCCGCATCACCACCGCCATCTCCGGCGTCATCTGCTGCGTGGGCGCCATCTTCCTGTGGAAGGCCTCCGCCGTGCTGGAGCTGGTCTACGCGGCCTACTCCCTCCGGGGCGCGCTCTTCATCGTGGTGCTCTTCGGCATCTACTGGAAGAAGGCCAGCGGCAAGGGCGCCATCTGGGCCATGTGGCTCACCGCCATCGTTGCCGTGGGCTGGGTGGGCATCAAGCTCGCCACCGGCAGCTACCCCATCGTCATCGGCTCCTTCGCCGTCAGCGAGACCTATGCCGCCGTGGTGGTGGCCGCGGTCTGCACCATCGTGTTCAGCCTGATTTTCAAACCCAGCGACATCGAGGTCGCCGAGCGGGAGGCCACCAAAAAGACCGTCCGCAAGGCCATGGAGACGGCTTAATCCCGAGCTTCCAACAATGAGAATCAGCCCTGCGCCGAGGCGCGGGGCTGATTTTTCGTCCTTATTTCAGCGGAAGAACAGCCTGCACTCTGCTTGTAACGGCTTTCGTGCCGTGATATAATAACCAAAAACAAGGACAGGCACCAAATCAAGCCCGGTAAGCCGCGCTGCCAAATTGCCGGGATAAATGCCAGTGGAGGAGGCGAGAGAGATGAGCAAGGTCTATACGGTAGAGGAGCTGGAGAGCATCCTTGGCCCGGTTTTTGAGCAGTATGGCGTCAAAAAGGCGATTCTGTTCGGCTCCTATGCCAAGGGGGCGGCAACTCCTCGCAGCGATGTAGACTTATTCGTTGACAGCGGCCTGAGAGGCCTTGCTTTTTTCGGCCTCTTGGATGGCGTTTCCTCGGCACTGGATGTGTCCGTTGACCTGATCGACGCGACACAGGTGGATGCCGGCTCTCCCATTGAGAGAGAAATCGCCCAAAGCGGAGTGAAGATTTATGGATAAGAAAAATGCGGAGGTTTTGAAGAAGATTCTGAAGCATTGTGACGCCATTGCGGACTATTGCCGATTGTCGTACCCGCCAGGATTTTGAGGGCGACCCGATGCGCATGGAGGCGACGGTGTTCAATCTAATGCAAATCGGCGAGCTTGCCAGACAGTCGTTGGATGACGGGGTAAAGAGAAGCATTCCGGCAGTTCCTTGGGAACAGATTTACGGGCTGCGCAATCGCATTGTCCATGGCTATTCCGGCGTCAACATGCAGATTGTTTGGGATACGGTACAGGAAGATATTCCCAGGCTCAGGCGGGAAATCGCCGCTGCGCTTGCGTCACAGAGCTGACCTGTGAGCGACAGAAAACGCAATAACGACAATCAGCCCCGCGCCTCGGCGCGGGGCTGATTCTTCATTCCTTATTTCAGCAGGGTTTCCGAAATGATATACCGGGGGCGGCGCTTGGCCTCCAGATAGGCCTTGCCCACATATTCCCCCACGATGCCCAGCATCAGGAGCTGCAAGCCCCCCAGGGCCCAGATGGAGAAGAGGAGGCTTGTCCAGCCGGAGACGGTGTTGCCCCCAATCCAGCGCACAAGGCCGTAGATGAGGATGACGACGCTCACGAAGAAGGCGACGGCACCCAGCACCAGGGCGATGCGCAGGGGCTTCACGGAAAAGGAGGTGATGCCGTCGAAGGCGAATTCCAGCATCTTCTTCAGGGGATACTTGCTCTCCCCGGCGAAGCGCTCCTGCCGCTCATAGCTCACCGTGTCCGTCCGGAAGCCAAGCTGGGGCGCAATGCCCCGGAGAAAGAGGTTCCGCTCCCCGTACTCCGCCAGGGCCTCCAGTGCCCGGCGGCTCATGAGGCGGTAGTCCGCATGGTCATAGACGATCTCCACCCCGAGAAACTCCATCAGCCGGTAAAAGCCCCTGGCAGAACCCCGCTTGAAGCCCGTGTCCGTGTCCCGGCTGCTGCGCACCCCGTAGACGATGTCGCAGCCCGCCTCAAATTTTTCCACGAAGCCCCCGATGGCCGCCACGTCGTCCTGCAAATCGGCATCCAGGCTGATGGCGGCGTCGGCGTGGTCCTTTGCCAGCATCAGCCCGGCCAGCAGGGCGTTCTGGTGCCCCCGGTTCCGGCTGAGGCAGAGCCCGGCAAAATGGGCGTCGTGCTCGTGGAGCTTTCGGATGAATTCCCAGGTGCGGTCCTTCGAGCCGTCGTTTACAAAGAGGATGCGGCTTTCCTCCGTGATTCGTTCAGAGGTGATGAGGTCCCCCAGGATGCCACGCAGGCGCTTCGCGGTCTCCGGGAGCACCGCCTCCTCGTTGTAGCAGGGGACCACCAGATACAGTGTGAACATTCCTTCTGCCTCACTCGTCCAGCTTGAGGACGGCCATGAAGGCCTCCTGGGGCACCGAGACCGTGCCCAGGGAGCGCATCTTCTTTTTGCCCTCCTTCTGCTTTTCCAGCAGCTTCTTCTTCCGGGTGATGTCGCCGCCGTAGCACTTGGCCAGCACATCCTTCCGCAGGGCCTTGATGGTCTCCCGGGCGATGATTTTGCCGCCGATGGCGGCCTGCACCGGCACCTCGAAGAGCTGCCGGGGGATGTTGTCCTTCAGCTTTTCGCAGATGCGCCTGGCCCGGGGATAGGCCTTGTCCTTGTGGACGATGAAGCTGAGGGCGTCCACCATGTCGCCGTTTAAGAGGATGTCCAGCTTCACCAGCTCGCTCTGGCGGTAGCTGTCCAGCTCGTAGTCCAGGGAGGCGTAGCCCTTGGTGCGGGATTTCAGGGCGTCGAAAAAGTCATAGATGATCTCGTTCAGGGGCAGGAGGTAGTGGAGCTCCACCCGGTCCTTGCCCTGGTAGACCATGTCCTTGTATTCCCCCCGCCGGTCCTGGCAGAGGTCCATGATGTTCCCCACATATTCCTGGGGCGTCATGATGGCGGCGGCGACATAGGGCTCCTCCGCGTACTGGATGACGCTGGGGTCCGGGTAGTTCAGGGGGTTGTCGATGGTCTCCACGGTGCCGTCGGTGCGCACCACCTTGATGATGACGCTGGGGGCTGTGGTGATGAGGTCCAGGTTGTATTCCCGCTCCAGCCGCTCCGTGATGATCTCCATGTGCAGGAGCCCCAGGAAGCCGCAGCGGAAGCCGAAGCCCAGGGCGGCGGAGGATTCCGGCTCGAAGCTGAGGGCAGCGTCGTTCAGCTTCAGCTTCTCCAGAGCGTCCCGCAGATCGGGGTAGCGGGCCCCGTCGGCAGGGTAGATGCCGGAAAAGACCATGGGCTGGGCGGGGCGGTAGCCCGGCAGGGGCGATTCCGTGGGATTCTCCACCCCGGTGATGGTGTCCCCGGGCTGGGTGTCCGCCACGTTCTTGATGCTGGCGGTGAAATAGCCCACGTCCCCGGCCCGCAGCTCCGTACAGGGCTGGAGGCTCAGGGCCCCCATGTGGCCCACCTCCACCACCCGGTACTCCGCCCCGGAGGCCATGAGGCGCACGTCCATTCCGGCGCGGATGCTGCCCTCCCGCAGGCGCATGTAGACGATGACGCCCACAAAGGGGTCGTACTGGCTGTCAAAGACCAGCGCTTTCAGCGGCGCGGCAGGATCCCCCTTCGGGGCGGGGACGTGGTCGATGATCTCCCGGAAGACCCCCTCGATGTTCTGGCCCAGGCGGGCGGAGATCTCCGGCGCATCCAGGGCGGGGATGCCGATGACATCCTCGATGTCCGCCTTCACCTTGCCCGGGTCCGCCCCGGGGAGGTCAATCTTGTTGATGACGGGCAGTATCTCCAAATCGTTATCCAGGGCCAGGTAGGCGTTCCCCAGGGTCTGGGCCTCGATGCCCTGGCGGGCGTCCACCACCAGCAGCGCCCCCTCGCAGGCGGCGAGACTGCGGCTCACCTCATAGTTGAAATCTACATGCCCCGGGGTGTCGATGAGGTTCAGGCGGTAGTTTTCCCCGTCCGTATCCGTATATTCCAGGCTCACCGCCCGGGCCTTGATGGTGATGCCCCGCTCCTTCTCCAAATCCATGTTGTCCAGAATCTGGGCCTCCATGTCCCGGGGGCTCACGGCGTGGCAGGCCTCCAGCAGCCGGTCGGCCAGGGTACTCTTGCCGTGGTCGATGTGGGCGATGATGGAGAAATTGCGAATCTTCGTCTGGTCGGTCATGCTTCGTTCCTCCCCTCGTTTCCCGGGGCCCGCAGTTCCGCTCCGGCGCTTTTCAGGGCCGCGAGATACGTCTCCGACCGCTCTCGCACATTCTCCGGCACCCGGAGGGATGCCTCCCCGGCGTCGGCCCGCAGCCGCAGCAGCGCAAGGGCCGTCTCGGCCTCGCACAGGTGCCGGGCCTCCGTCGGCTCCAGGGCAAAATCGCTCTCCCGGTCATAAGGGCGCAGGATGCGGTAGAGGGTGAGGGTCAGCAGCTCCGACACGTCCTCGGCGCAGGCCTCCGGCAGCTGCTCCATCGCCTCCGAAAGGGAGATGCGCAGGGGACTCCGCCCCAGGAGGTAATCCGCCGACACGCCGTAGTAGCGGCAGGCGGCGTCCAGGAAGGGGAGACCGGGCTCCCGCAGTCCGTTTTCATAGTGGCTCAGCAGCGCCTGGGAGATGTTCAGGGCCGTGGCGGCGGTGCGCTGGTTCAGGTGCCGCTCCTTCCGCAGACGGCTGAGTCGCTGGGGAAAGCTCTCTGGCATGGCGGTGTTCCTTTCGCTTTCGGTCTGAAACCTGATTACAAGGTGTAGTATAACGGAGAGCGGGGGTTTTGTAAACCATGAGTTTTCCCCGGAGCGGACCGATGAACGGACCGGGGCAAAAAGAGCTTGTAGTTTATTTCCAGATATGGTAAAATACTTAATCAAAGCGTCTTTCAGGAATATGGACTTTTGTCTCCGAAGAAAGGAGTTCTCCATGATGGTCAGAATCAACACGGAGGAAGGGGTCATCCGCGTTTCCGGCGAGGTTTTCACCACGCTGGCCGGGGAGGCCGCCACCAGCTGCTTCGGCGTCCGGGGCATGGCAAAGAAGTCCGCCAGCGACGGGCTTGTGCACCTCCTCAAGCGGGAGGCCATGGGCAAGGGCGTCCGGGTTACGGTGGACGAGGGCGAGGGGAGCATCTCCATCGAGCTCCACATCGTCGTCAATACCGGGGTGAACATCCCCGTCATCAGCGATGCCATCAGCTCGGCTGTGCGCTACAAGGTCACCGAGGCCACGGGCGTGCGGGTGAGCCGGGTGGACATCTATGTGGATTCGGTCATGCCGGAATGAAGCGGAGGTCGGAGAGATGATAGAGAGAATCGACGGAGCTCTGTTCCGGGACCTGGTGGTCCACGCCGCCGCCTCCGTGGAGGCTCGGAAGAAGGAGATCAACGAGCTGAATGTCTTCCCAGTGCCCGATGGGGACACCGGCACCAATATGAGCATGACCCTGAGCGCCGCCGCCAAGGAGCTGACCGGGAAGCCGGTCACCGCCCTGGGCGCGGCTGCCGAGCGGGCCGCCGGGGCCATGCTTCGGGGCGCCCGGGGCAATTCCGGGGTCATCACCAGTCTGCTGTTCCGGGGCATCGCCCGCTCCCTGAAGGAGAAGGAGGATGCCTCCGCGGCGGAATTCGCCGAGGCCATGAACGAGGGAGTCAGTGCCGCCTACAAGGCCGTCATGAAGCCCACGGAGGGTACCATCCTCACGGTTTCCCGCCTGGCCTCCGCCGCGGCGGCGGAGGCAGCCGGGAAGGAGACGGACCTGGATGCCGTGCTCCTGAAAGCTGTGGCGGCCGGGGAGGAAGCCCTGAAGAACACCCTGGAGCTGAACCCCGTGCTGAAAAAGGCAGGGGTGGTGGATGCCGGCGGCGTGGGCTATATGGAAATCCTCCGCGCCTTCCGCCGGGTCCTCCGGGGGGAGGCCGGCAGCATCGAGCTCGCCGAGCCCTCCGGGGAGGAGGGCGAAGGTGGCGGCGACTCCGTCTTTGCCAAATTCGACACCGAGGCGGACATCCGCTTCCCCTACTGCACCGAGTTCATCGTCGCCAAGGAGAACGACAAGTCCGTGGACCTTCTGCGGGATTATCTCGCCAAGATCGGCGACAGCGCCGTGGTGCTGGACGATGAGGAGCTCATCAAGGTCCACGTCCACTCCGACCGGCCCGGGGAGGTGCTCACCCAGGCCCTGACCTACGGCTCCCTCCAGACCGTGAAGGTGGAGAACATGCGCCTGCAGCACTCCGCCAAGCTGCAGGAGGCCCAGCCCGTCGGGGCGACCGCCCCGGCGGCCCCTGCCGCGCCGGTAAAACCCCTGGGCATCGTCTCCATCTGCGCCGGGGCGGGGCTCAGCGACCTTTTCCGGGAGCTGGGGGCGGATGAGATCGTCTCCGGCGGCCAGACCATGAACCCCTCCACCGATGACATCCTCAAGGCCGTGGAGGCCACCGGGGGGGAGAGCGTCATCGTCCTGCCCAACAACAAGAACATCATCATGGCGGCCCAGCAGTGCGTGGGCCTCACGGACCGGAAGGTCATCGTCATCCCCAGCACCACGGTGCCCCAGGGTGTCTCCGCCATGCTGGCCCTGGACCCGGAGGCCGCCCCGGAGGAGATCGAGAGCGCCATGAACGCCGCCATCGCCGGGGTCACCAGCTATTCCGTCACCTATGCCGCCCGGGATTCCAGCTTTGACGGGCGGGAGATCCGGGAAGGGGAGTATCTGGCCCTGGAGGACGGAAAGATGCTCTGCAACACCGCCGAGACCGGTGAACTCGTTGAGGCCCTCACCGCCTCCATCGGGGAGAAGGGCAGCGAGTTCATCAGCATCTTCTACGGCGAGGATGTCTCCCCGGATACGGCGGAGGCTTTTTCCGCCGCCATTACGGAGCAGCTCCCCGACGCGGAGATCTCCCTCGTCTCCGGCGGGCAGCCTGTGTACTATTACCTCATCTCCGCGGAATAAGCTTTACTGAGAAACCGGAAGGGGGGCGTCCGCCTCGGAACGGGATAAGAAGAGCTTTGTCACCGGCGCTGCCGTGCTGACGGCCAGCACCATCATCATCAAGATTCTCGGCGCCGTGTTCAAGATTCCCCTCAGCAACATCATCGGCACCGCCGCCATGGGGGATTTCGGCGTCGCCTACAATATCTATGCCCTGCTGCTGACCCTCTCCACCGCCGGGCTCCCCGTGGCCCTGAGCCGCATGGTCTCCGAGGCGGATGTCACCGGGCGGCACAACCAGGTGCGGCGCACCTTCCATGTGGCCCGGGCGGCCTTTCTTACGCTGGGGGCCGTCAGCACCCTCTTCATGCTGCTGCTGAACCGGCAGCTGGCGGCGTTCATGGGCTCGCCGGAGTCCGCCACCGCCATCGCGGTGCTCTCCCCCTCCCTCCTCTGCGTCTGCCTCATGTCCGCCTACCGGGGCTATACCCAGGGCCTGGGGAACATGGTGCCCACCAGCATCTCCCAGATCATCGAGACTCTGTGCAAGGTCCTCTTCGGCCTCTCCGCCGCCGCCATCCTCATGAGCATGGGCAAGAGCGGCAGCATCGGCGCCGCCGGGGGCATCTTCGGCGTCACCGTGGGCACGGTGCTGGGCCTGGTGTATATCTTCTTCGCCTCCCTGCGCATGGACCGGCGCGTCGGCCGCCCCCTGGCTTCGCCGGATGTGCCCCGCACAGCGGGGGAGACCCTCAAGCAGCTCATTTCCATCGGCATCCCCATCATCATCGGCTCCTGTGTGCTGAACCTGGTGGCCCTGGTGGACACCAAGATGATCTACTCCCGGCTGCAGAACGCCCTGGGCTATTCCTATGAGACGGCCCGGCTGCTCTACGGCACCTATTTCAACACCCAGACCCTGTATAACCTGCCCTCCGCCTTCGCAGTGCCCATGGTCACCAGCGCCATTCCCGCCATCGCGGCCTATGTGGCCCAGCGCCGCACGAAGGACGCGGGGCAGATCCTGGGGGCCACCCTCAAGCTCATGAACCTTCTGGCCATGCCCATGGCCGTGGGTATGGGAGTGCTGGCATCCCCCATCATGGGCGCCCTCTACGGGGATACGGAGCCCGTGGCGGGGCAGATCCTCATGGTCCTCAGCGCGGCGGGCTACGGGGTCTGCATCATGATGGTCACGAACGCCATCCTCCAGGCCTACGGCTTCGAGCGCCTGCCCATCCTCAGCATCCTGCTGGGCGGGGTCTGCAAGATAAGCGTGAACTACGTCCTCCTGGGCACCCCCAGGGTGGGCATCCTGGGGGCCGCGGCGGGGAACGTGGCCTGCTACGCCGCCATCACCCTCCTGAACATCGTCTTCATCCGCCGCAAAGCGCCGGATTGTCCCCGGCTGCTGCCCATCTTCCTCCGGCCCCTGCTGGCCTCCCTTCTCATGGGGGGCGTCGCCTGGGGGGTCTACACCGTCTCGGACATCGGCCTCCGGACCCTGGGCCTCTTCCAGGGCGGGCGGCTCATGCTGCTGCTGCCCATGGCCGTCAGCATCGTGATTGCTGTGGTAGCATATCTCGTCTTTGTGGTGGTCTTTCGGGCCATCACCGCCGAGGAGCTGGAGCTGGTGCCCAAGGGGGAGAAAATCGGGAAGCTGCTGCACATCCACTGAGAGGAAATCGGAAAAATGCGACTGGACAAATATCTCAAGGTATCCCGCCTCATCAAGCGGCGCACCGTGGCCAACGAGGCCTGCGATGCCGAGCGGGTCTCCGTCAATGGCCGGGTGGCCCGGGCCTCCTACGAGGTGAAGGTGGGGGACGTCATCGAGATCCGCTTCGGCGAGCGGAGCCTTCGGGTCCGCGTCGCCTCCGTGAACGAGACCACCGGAAAGGCGGAGGCCGCCGCCATGTACGAGGAAGTGCGGGACTGATTCTCGGTACGCAAAAATCCCCGTCCAACCGGACGGGGACTACTTTTTTGCGGATGCAGGGCGTCAGCCTTTTTTGTCCTTCACATAGGCACGGATGGACTCTACGGAAGCCTTCACCAGGGCCTCCAGCTCACTGTCGCCGGTGGTGTCCACGTGGCGGAGCCGCTCCATCTGGCTCTCGGGGTCATAGCGCAGGGAGCCCAGGGCCTTGACGGCGGCGACCTTCGCCTCCCGCTCCGGGCGGGCCAGGATGTCCACGAGGATGTTGCGGGCCTCCTCGCTCTTGCCGGCTGCCACGGCCTCGGCCACGTCCACCGCATCCTGCACGTTCTTCTTCTCCGCCAGCTTGGCCAGCTTCTTCCAGTTCTTCTCCGAGACCAGCTTCATGTATTTCTCATTTGCCATCGGTGAGTTTTCCTTTCCCTCTTTAAATCGAAATGATGCAATCAGTTTACCGTTTTTGCCCCCGCTTGTCAAGGAACGGGCCCATTCCGCCCCGTAAAGTTTTTTTTGAATTTCCTCCGCCACCGTTGACGGGGGCGGGGCGCCGTGATACCATTGAACCAAAGCCGCGAAAAGAAAAGGAGGGAGAGCCCATGCAGGAGAACACCGCCCCGGAGAGCCGCTTTGCGGGCTTCCTCCATTGGATGGAAAACGTCTTCTGGTATCATTATAAGTGGTATTATTTCGCCGGCGTCTTCGTCGCCGTCATTCTCATCGCCGGGCTCATCACTTTTCTGGGGAAAAAGGACTTTGACTGGACGGTGCAGTTCGTCCACACCGGGGCAGCCGATCCCGCAGCCGTGGCGCGGCTGACGGAGACCTTTGCCGCCGCCGCCACCGACGAGAGCGGCAACGGCAGGGTGCAGGTGCTGGTGCTGGAGACCGCCGAGTCCGCCGACCCGGGCCGCCGGGACATCCTCGGCCTGATGGGGGACCCGGGGAACATGCTCTATGTGGTGGATGGGGAGACCCTGGCCATTTATCAGGGCCTGGGGTATTTTGCCGGGGCCGTGCCCCTCCCCGGCGGCCTGTGGGCCGCTACCCACGACGCGCCCGTCATCCCCTACACCCTGGAGGAATACGCCCCCTACGGCTACGACCAGGCGGGCATCGACGAGGCCAACCTCTGGCAGGAGACGGAGCACGCCCGCCTTGTGGCGGTGGCGGAGGAAATCCTTGTGCGCCTGCAAAGCTGAATAAGGAAATGATCAGCGCCCCCGGAGGCTTTCTCCGGGGGCGGATTCATATTTAAGCATTCAGAGGCCTCGCAGAGTTCGCGCCCGCAGGCGCGAATAGAGTTTGGAACATTTTTCGCGGGGACATGCGCCTCGCGAAAAATACTTCTCGCGGAGCGCGCGTGCGAGCAGAGCGAGTGCGGGAAGCGGAGCGCAGCCTTTTCAAAACGCAAACCAGCGAAGCGTTTGCGTTTTGAGCGCGGCGACCCTGTCGGCGCGCTATTTGTATCGCTGCTCCGCCTGGGCGTCCAGCAGCTCCCCGATGAGCTGGCTGGAGAGGAGGAAGCCCCGGGGGGTGAAGCGCCAGCGGGCCTCCGTCTGCCGGGCGAGGCCCAGGCGGAGATAGCCCTCCAGCAGGGTCTCCAGCGGCCCGAAGGGGGCGCGGAAGAGCCGCTCATACTCCGCCTTTTCGATGCCATGGGTGGTGCGCAGCCCCAGCATGACGTATTCCGCCGCCCGCTCCAAAAGGCTCAGCTCCTCGGCTTCACTCACCAGCTCGCCGCCGCTCTCCAGGGCGGCGATATAGCCCTCCGCATCCGGGAGGAAGGTGAAGCGCTGCCGGCCGATGTTGGAGGCGGCGGAGGCCCCGAAGCCCAGGTAGTCCTCCAGCAGCCAGTATTTCAGGTTGTGCCGGGAGGCATAGCCCCGCCGGGCGAAGTTGGAGATCTCATACTGGGCGTAGCCCGCCGCCGCCAGGGTGTCCACGGCGTAGAGGTACATGTCCGCCTGGAGGTCGTCGTCCGGCACGTCGGGGGAATTGCGGAATCTCCACAGGGGGGTGCCTTCCTCAAATTTCAGGCCGTAGCAGCTCAGGTGCTTGGGCTGAAGCTCGATGGCCCGGCGGAGGGTGTCCGCCCAGTCCTCCCGGCTCTGGGCGGGGAGACCGTACATGAGGTCGAGGCTCAGGTTTTCAAAGCCCGCGGCCCGGGCCTCCTCCACGGCCCGCACCGCCCCGGCCCAGTCGTGCCGCCGCCCCAGGAAGCGGAGAATGGCATCGTTGGCGCTCTGCACCCCGAAGGAGACGCGGTTGAAGCCCGCGCGGCGCAGGAGCTTCAAATCCGGCAGGCTCACGCTGTCCGGGTTGGCCTCCAGGGTAATCTCCGCCTCCGGCGCGAGGGAATAGTGCTTTCGTATGTCCCCCAGAAGCTCCATGAGGTTCTTCGCCCCGTACCAGCTGGGGGTGCCGCCGCCGAAATATACCGTGTCCACAGGCCGGCCCTCAAAGCGGGGGGCCGCCTCCCGCAGGTGCTGAATCAGCGCCGCCTGATACCGGGGGATGAGGTCCCGCCGGTCCGCCGTGGAGCAGAAATCGCAGTAGGCGCAGCGGCTGGCACAAAAGGGGATGTGGAAATAGAGCCCCAGGGCCCTTCCCGTTTTCCGCTTTCCGGCCATATCCGCGCCTCCCATCCGTGTGTTTTTCTCATTCTAGCACATTCAAGGGCAAAAGCACAGAAAAACCTGCCGGGCACGGAAGAAAGACTTGACAAAGCGGGTCTAATCAATTAAACTAGCTGCGAGTTTAATCAATTAGACCAAAGGAGGCAGCGAAGTGGAGACAAAACGCCTGAGCTTTGGAGAGACCCGCTTTCTGGACATCATCTGGGATACCGCGCCGGTTCCCTCGGGGAAGCTGGTGGAGCTGTGCCGGGAGAGACTGGGCTGGAAGAAGTCCACCACCTACACCCGACTTCGGCTGCTGGAGGAGAAGGGCTATGTGAAAAACGAAAACACCGTGGTTACGGTGCTCCTGACCCGGGAGGAGGCCCGGGCCAGGGAGAGCGCCTGTGTGGTGGATGAGACCTTTGCCGGGTCCCTGCCCATTTTTCTGGCCTCCTTTTTGGGGAACGGGCGCACCTTGACGGAGAGGGAGGCGGAGGAACTGAAAAGGCTCATCGACGAGCATCGGGAGGGCTGAGATGGAAGGCATCTTTCTCCGGCTCCTGAACATGAGCCTTTCCGCCTCTGTGGTAATTGTCCTGGTACTTCTCGTGCGCCTGATGCTGCGGAGGGCGATGAAGAAATGGTCCTGTTTCCTGTGGGCGGCTCCGGCCTTTCGCCTGCTCTGCCCCGTGAGCTTCCGGGCTTCCTTCAGCCTGTTTCAGCTTCGCCCCCCGGCGGGCGGGAGCGGTCCTGCCGCCGGACTGACCTACATCTCCGGGCCCGCCGTTCCCATCACCGTGCAGCGGGGGGAGACGCTGGCGGGCCCGGTTCTGAGCATCGCCGCGGTCCTCTGGTGCGCGGGTCTCATGGCGCTTATCCTCTATGCCGTCGTGAACGGACTGCGGATGCGGAAGCGGCTCTCCGACGCAGTGCAGCTGGAGGACAGGCTCTATGAGACAGACCGAATATCCGCCCCCTTTCTTATGGGGCTGCTGCACCCCCGAATCTATCTCCCCGCCGGGCTTAGCGGGGAGCGGCGGGACTATGCGCTCCTGCACGAGCGCGCCCACCTCCGGCGGGGCGACCACTGGGTAAAGCTGCTGGCCTTCCTTGTGCTGTCGCTCCACTGGTTCAATCCCCTGGTGTGGCTGGCCTTTTTCCTTCTGAGCCGGGATATGGAGATGAGCTGTGACGAGCGGGTGCTGGCCGAGGAGGGGTGCAGCGCCGGGGAATACAGCCGCTCTCTGCTCTCCTTCGCCGCGCCCCGGCGTTTTCCCCTGGGGCCTCCGGCCTTCGGGGAGACGGGAGTGAAGCGGCGGATTCAAAACGCGCTCCGCTGGAAAAGACCCCGGAAATGGGTGGAGCGGGGCCTGCTGCTCCTCTGCGTGCTCCTGCTGCTGCTCTGCGCCGCGAATCCCATCGTGGTGAAGCATCCCTGGGTGCAGGAGTATCTGCCCGGACAGGGGAACATCAAGGGCCATGTGAATACGGCGAAGTATCTCGCCGTCAGCGAGGATTTCGCCATCGGCGCCAATGCGGCGGGTTACGCCGTATTCAAGGACCCCTACAGGGCACTGAGGACTCTCTCGGTGGAATATGCCGACACACTGGGGAAGCTGCGAACACAGAATCTCCTGCCGAGACTGAGCTATGGGAATTATCGCCGGTATCAGCGGGTCTCCTGGAACCCCGCCTGGGCAGCCACGGAGGAGGAGAGGCGGGATGCCGCGTTCATCCTCGGCTTCTTCGACATCTACGAGAACAGTTTTGAACCGTAAGAGACAAAAAAACAGCGCGGAGCCCGGACCGAAAGATGCCACGGGCTCCGCGCTGCTTTTTTCGCCGGGGCTAGCCCCGGTCGTTGGTCACATCCCCGCTGCCGGTGAGGGGGATGGCTTCCCCCAGGTACGTTGGCTCCGGCTGAAAGACGCATTTCACAAAGTCCTTGTCCCGGGCCAGGAGCTCCCGTACATCCCGGTAAAGCTGGCCCCGGTACCGGGCCGTGTCGCAGGGGACCCCGGCGGCCTCCAGCCCCAGCCGCTGAGCGATGTAGATGGCCCGGGGCAGGTGGTAGGCCTGGGTGACGACGAGGATTCGCCTTGCCCCGAAAATGTCCCTGGCCCGGTAGAGGCTCTCATAGGTGGAAAAGCCCGCGTGGTCCATGAACACGTCCTCCGAGGGGGCCCCCTGCTGAAGGGCGGAGGCCTTCATGGCGTTCACCTCGTCGTAGTCCTCCCGCCCGTGATCTCCGCTCATGAGGAGCTTGGGAGCGGCCCCCAGCTCATAGAGGGCCACCCCGGTGTCGATGCGCTCCGAGAGCATGAGGTTGGGCCGCCCGTCGGGGAGGAGCCCCGCCCCCAGGACGAGGATGCAGTCGGCCTCCCAGTCGGCGGCGGCCTCCGGTGAGAGCAGGGCATCCCGGGTGCTTTGCAGGATGACGGCATTGGGCAGGAACACCGCCAGGGCGAAGAGCAGAATCGCCGCTCCCAGGGCGATGAGAAAGCGGTACCGTTTCTCTTTCGTCATTTGTTCTCCTTACAGCTTTTCCAGCTTCATCCCCGCGGAGATGCTGCGGGGGGTGGTCAGGTCGTCAAAGTCAATGAGGTAGGCGTGCTTTTCCCCGTCCAGCCGGAGCACGGTGCCGGTCCCCAGGATGGGGTGGCGGACGCGGTCGCCGGGGTCGAAGGCGAAATCCCCGGGGACGGGAGCGGGGGGCAGCAAATCCGGGAGCCGGAGGCTGGCATCCAGGGGCGTCAGATAGTCCACGTTTTTCTCCCCGGTGTCAAAGAGGAAGCGGCTGGGGAGGCGGAGGCTCCCGGCCCCCGGGAGCCCGGCGGCGTCGGAGAGATAGAGCCGCTCCCCGGCCCGGGTATAGGCCACATAGCACAGCCGCCGCTCCTCCTCCAAATCCTCCGGGGTCAGCACCTTGCGGGAGGGGAAGCTCCCCTCGCTGAAGCCCACCAGAAAGACGGTGGGGAATTCCAGCCCCTTGGCGGCGTGCACCGTCATGAGGCGCACGGAGGCGGCCTTCTCCTTTCGGTCCAGATCGGTGAAGAGGGCGGCCAAATCCAGGTATTCCCCCAGGGTGACCTCTTCCCCGGCGCTCACCTCATAGTCAAAGATGCTCTGCTTGAGCTCCGACAGGTTGTCCAGCCGGTCCTGGGCCCCGCAAAGGCGCAGGTATTCCTCATAGCCGCTCTCGTGCAGGAGCCGGGTGAGCAAATCCGTGAGCTTCATCCCCCGCCAGCACCCCCGCAGCTCCTCAATGAGGGCGACATAGCCCGCCGCCTTCGTTCCCTGGAAGAGGGGGAGGGCGAGGGAGGCCTTCAGGGTGTCGTAGAGGCTCCGGCCGGCGTGGACCGCCTGGGCCCGGAGAAAGGCGATGCGCTTTTTCCCCATGCTCCGCCGGGGCTCGTTCACCGTGCGGAGAAAGCTCAGGTCGTCCCCGGCGTAGACCATGCGGAGATAGGCCAGCACGTCCTTGATTTCCTTGCGGTGGTAGAATTCCACCCCGTTGTAGAGCGTATAGGGGATCTTTGCCTGGATGAGGGCCTCCTCAAAGGCCCGGGACTGGTGGTGGGCCCGGTAGAGGAGGGCGATGCTCCCCGGCTCCTCCCCGTTTTCCAGCAGCTTCCCGATGACCTCCGTCACCCATTTCGCCTCCGCCTCCGGGGTGGGGGCACGGTAATACAGGGGCCTGTCTCCGCCGGAGCGGGTGGGGGAGAGGTCCTTTTTCAGGCGGTTTTGGTTGTGGGAAATGAGGGCGTTGGCCGCCGCCAGCACCGGGGGCAGGCTGCGGTAGTTTTTGGTGAGGGTGACGGTCCGGCAGCCGGGATGCCGGGCCTCAAAATCCAGGATGAAGCCCACGTCCGCCCCCCGGAAGGTGTAGATGGTCTGGTCCGGGTCCCCCACGACGAAGAGGTTTCCGTGCTTCCCGGCGAGAATCTCCGAGAGGGCGTATTCGTCCTTGTCGATGTCCTGGTATTCGTCCACCATGATGTATTCCAGGCGGTCCTGCCACTTCTCCCGGGTCCCGGCATCCTGCCGGAGAATGTGGAGGGCGAAGTAGATGAGGTCGTCGAAATCCAGGCCGAAGGTCTTCCGGGTCTCGTAGAGATAGCGGAAGAGCACCTTTTTCCGCAGCTCCGTGGCCGCCGCCTCCAGGCCGGAGAGCTTCCGAAGGTCGGGGTCGATGAGGGTGGGCACATAGTCGTGGCCCCCCTTGTACTCGGCGATGAAGTCGCTCGCGTCCTTCACCGTGAGGTCCCGGCTGGTGACGCCCAAATCCTCGAAGATGCCCTTGATGATGTCCTCCTTGTCCTGGTTGTCCAGCACGGTGAAGGTCTCCGGGTACTGCACCACATGGCAGTCCTCCCGGAGAAGGGTCACTGCGAAGCTGTGGAAGGTGCAGATATAGCCCAAATCCCGCCCCGGCAGCAGGGCGCGGATGCGCCGCTTCATCTCCGCGGCGGCCTGGTTGGTGAAGGTGACGCAGAGGATGCCCGCCGGGGAGATACCTAAAGCTTCCGCCAGGTACACAAAGCGGCGGGAGAGGGTCTTCGTCTTTCCCGTGCCCGCCCCGGCCACCACCCGGACATAGCCCTCCGTGGCGGTGACGGCGGCCCGCTGTTCCTCGTTCAGGTCCCCGAGAATTTTCTCCAGCATCCCCGCACCTCCTTTTTTCGACATTATAGCACAGAGGAATGACCGATAAAATGGACAGTGCTTCCGTTCCCGGGAAAAATGTGATATTTTTAGAAAAAACCATCGTAAAAAGGGAGGAAAAAACATGGAAATCGGTATCACGAGAGAGGAAGCCTGGGCGCTGCTGCGCAAATACAATTCCGAACCCTTCCACCTCCGCCACGCCCTCACGGTGGAGGCGGTGATGGACTGGTTCGCGGAGCGGCTGGACCCGGAGAACCGGGAATTCTGGTCGGTGGTGGGCCTCCTCCATGACATCGACTTTGAACAGTGGCCGGAGGAGCACTGTCAGAAGGCTCCGGAGCTGCTGCGGGCCGGGGGCTGCACGGAGGAGTGCATCCACGCGGTTTGCAGCCATGGCTGCGGCATCTGCTGCGATGTGGAGCCCACCCTGGAGATGGAAAAGGTCCTCTTTGCCGCCGACGAGCTCACCGGCCTCATCTGGTCCGCCGCCCTGATGCGCCCCAGTAAGAGCTGCACGGATATGGAGCTATCCAGCCTCAAGAAGAAATTCAAGGACAAGAAGTTTGCCGCCGGCTGCTCCCGGGACACCATCCGGGAGGGGGCGGAGCGCCTGGGCTGGGAGCTGGACAGGCTCCTGGGGGACACCCTTACCGCCATGGCAGCCTCGGAGGAAAAAATCAACGGGCTTGCGCAACATTTTTGATTATTTCGCGTCTTAAGAAGTGAAGCGAACAAAAAAGGGGGGGAGCGGCATGGATAAAACCCGGCGGACGGCCATCTACGCCTTCGGGCATTTTCTCGTGGACTTCCTCTGCGCCTGCGGCATGTTCCGCTTCTGTTATCCCCGTGAGGGGTGGGGGACGGCCATGCTCCTCTATAACTTCTGCGCCTTCGCCCTGCAAATGCCCCTGGGCCTGCTGGCGGACCGGCTGGGAGCGGAGCGCTCCTTCGCCGTCTCCGGCGGCGTCCTCACCGCCCTGTCCTGCCTGCTCCTGGGGGGCCTGCCCCTGGGCTTTGCCGTCCTCGCGGGGCTGGGCAACGCCCTCTACCATGTGGGAGGCGGCGTTGCCGTCCTCCACGCTTATCCCCGGCGGGCGGGGCCGCTGGGGGTCTTCGTGTCCCCCGGGGCCTTCGGCATCTTCTTCGGCACGATGCTGGGAAAGAGCGCCGCCCCCGTCCTCTATCCCGCCCTCGTCCTCATGGCCCTCTGCGCCCTGGGCATCCTCGCCCTCTGCAAGGGGGAGAGGGCCCCGGTTCTGGATGTGGAAGCCAGGGGCGCGGGGACCCTCGCCCTTCTCTGCCTCTTTCTGGTGGTCTGCCTCCGCTCTTACCTGGGCTTTCTCTTCGTTTTCCCCTGGAAGACCGGGGCCTGGGCTGTCCTGGCCGTCTGCGGCGTGGTGCTGGGGAAGACGGCGGGGGGCTATCTCTCCGACCGCATAGGGGCAAAGTGGGCCTCCATCGGCTCCCTGGGCCTCGCGGCGGCGCTGTTTCTCCTGTCGGCAAATCCCATCTGGGGCATCCTCGCCATCTTCCTTTTCAACATGTCCATGCCCATCACCCTCCGGGCGGCGGCGGATGCCCTGCCGGGGATGCCGGGCTTCAGCTTCGGCCTCCTGACCTTCGCCCTCTTTCTGGGCTTTCTCCCCACCTGGCTGGGGTTCTCTGCCCCGGCGGGGGGCTGGTTCCTCGCTTTGGGGGCGGCGCTGTCCCTGGCGCTGCTGCTGCCGGGGCTGCGGAAGAAAAAGCCATGAATCCCTGGTTTGTTTCCCTTGGCGTGTCTCTGGCGCTCACGCTGGCCTTTGAGCTGGCCTTTGCCCTCCTGTGGGGTCTCCGGGGGCGGGACCTCCTTCTCTGCTGCCTCGTCAATCTGCTGACGAATCCCCCGGTGGTGCTCCTTGCCCTTCTGTGGCGGCATTTCGGGCCCAATCCCGCCTGGCTCCCCGTGCCCCTGCTGGAGGCGGGGGCGGTGCTCATCGAGGGGCACTTCTACCGCTGGGATGGGGAGAGGGTGCGCCGCCCCTTCCTCTTTTCCCTCTGTGCCAACGCCTTCAGCTGCGGGCTGGGGCTGGTTTTCAACGCCATCTTCTGAGGAGGTGCAGGATGAAACGGATATGGGCCTTTGTCCTCGCTGTCGCTTTTTCCCTTGCCCTGGCGCTGCCCGCCCTGGCGGACAGCATCGCGGAGCCGCCGGGGAACGACTTCTACCGCAGCCATCAGCGGGAGCTGACGGTGGAGAACCGCTTTTATTTCTTAAATGGGGCCGAGGGCTATGTGACCCTCTTCGAGGCCCCGGAGGGGAGAGCCGTCGAGAATCTCCCCAACGGGGAGCGCCTGCAAATCTACGCCATCTGGGAGGAGAGCTGGGGCATCGTGTCCTACGCCCTTTCGGAGGAGCGGGAGGACAGCGCCTGGGTGCGCCTGGAGGACATGGCCGAGCAGTATGACAGGGTCTGCTTCACCCGTGACCACGCCGACGAGCTGCGCACCCTCCCGGAGCCCCGGCTGCTGGATTTTACCCAGGCCGGGAGCGCGGCACTGTGGGAGTTTCCGGGGGCGGAGGAGCCCGCCGCCCTGCTGGAGATTGGCGCTTTTGACAGCTATGTCTGGAAGGCCGCGGACGGGCAGGCATATTTCCACCGGCTCTACACCGACCCCCTGGGCCGGGAATGGGGCGAGGTGGAGGACAGCAAGCTCTATTCCGGCTGCTGGGTCTGCCTGGCGGACCCGGCATCGGAGGCCCCCGCCTATGTGGATGAGGCCGCCGCCGCGAGACGGCGGGGGGAGGGGCTGATTCCCGCCGCCGAGACTGTCCCCGTCATAACCCCGCCGGGCTCCGGTTTCCCCTGGCCGGCCCTGGGGCTGGCAGCCGGGGCGGTGCTGCTCTCCGCCCTGCTGCTGGCGCTTTTCCGAAAGAAAAAACACGGAGGTACGACATGAAACGCTGTGTGACTCTTGTTCTCGCCCTTACCCTCTCCCTCGCCCTGGCGCTGCCCGCCTTGGCGGACGTCATCTATGAGCCGGAGGACGACTTTTATCGCGACCACGCCAAGGAATGCAGCTATGAAAACCGCTTCTATCTCACCAATGGCCCGGAGGGCTATGTCACCGCCTATACCTCTCCCGTCTCCGATAGGGCCGTGGTCAACACGGCAAACGGCACGGAAACGCTGGTCAGCTATGTGTGGGAGGGGGGCTGGGGCCTCGCCACCCTTCAGGCGGAAGGGGAGTGGGTGGAGGCCTGGCTCCCCATGGAGGAGATGGTGCCGGTCTATGACAGCCGGGCCTTCATGGCGGACCACAGCGAAGAGCTCACGAGCCGGGACGAGCCCCTGACCCTGGACCTCACCGGTCTCCCCAAGCTGGTGCTCTGGCCCTATCCCGGCGCGGAGAAGATTTACACCACCCTGGATTTGGAGGGGATTGACGGCTGGATGGCCGAGGAGGGGCAGCTTGACTTTACCCTCACCTATGAGGACGCCGCCGGGCGCAGCTGGGGCTATATCGGCTATCTCTACGGCATGCGGGACAAGTGGGTCTGCCTCTCCGCGCCCGACGCGGGGGAGGACGCAGAGGAGCTTGCGCAGCCCGCCCCCGACCACGGGGAGACGGAGGAGCCCGCCGGGACCCCGGCTCCCAGCCCCACCCTCATCCCCGCTGCGGAGGTGATTCCCCCGGTGGAGAAGGGCGGCAGTTTCCCCTGGCTCCCCGTGGGCCTTGGGGCGGGTGTCGTCGTCATCGCCGGGGCCCTCCTGGCCCTGTTCCGCAAGAAAAAGTAAAAGGGAAAACCTGCGAAGGACGGGGGAGAAAAGCCTCCGTCCTTCTTCTTTTTTATCGATTTGGCAAAATACACTTGCATATAATCATAAAATCCGATATATTACCCATATCTAACTGCGGCCCCGGCCGCGCAAAAAGGAGGCAGAAAAATGAGCTTCGCGTCCGAAGAGAAGCTGGTGGAGGCCTTCCACAGCATGTGGGACAACTATCCCGAGCAGGTCCGCCTCATCGACAGGACCTTCCGGGTGGTGGCGGGCAACAAGGCCTACACCGCCATCGGCGGGCCGGTGGGGGTCCACTGCAACGAGGGGGACCCGGCCATGCACAAGGGCTGCCAGGCCCAGGCGGCACTGAGAGACGGGGAGAGCAAATCCATGAAGAACGAGGCCATGGGCATCCCCATGGAATCTCTCTGGGTGCCCGTGGCGGGGGAGACGGACTATTACATCCACTTCACCAACGGCATGAACGACTTTTTCAGGAAGCTGATGGAGCAGCAGCCCCCCATGGGGCAGCCCCCGCAGGGATAACGAAGCGCAAAAGAGGCCCGGGCGTCCGAAAGGGATGCCCGGGCCTGAGCGTGTCGACAAAGTCGGCACGCTTCAAATCACAAACGCTTCGCTGGTTTGTGATTTGAGAAAGCTGCGCTTCGCTTCCCGCACTCGCTGACGCTCGCACGCACGCTCCGCGAGAAGTATTTTTCGCGAGGCGCATGTCCCCGCGAAAAATGTCCCAGACTTTATTCGCGCCTGCGGGCGCGAACTCTGCGAGGCTTTGTCTACAGTCTGAGGCCCGGGCGTCCGAAAGGGATGCCCGGGCCTCTTTTGCGGATGAAATGTCAGTCTGCTTTCTCCACATCCATGGCATAATGCTCTTTTGCGGAGTCCAGGGTGACCAAAGTGACGCCGGAGGCGGCATCAAAGCCGAAGTCCTGCCGGAGGAAGCTGATCTCCTCCCCGCCCGCCAAAGCGGCCTCCTGCTTTGTGAAGCGGAGATTGCTCCCAAGGGTGGTCACCAGGTCATAGCCGTCCCGGTCAGCGTTTTTGCCAACCCCGAAGTCCTTGCTGCGGTGCTTTACCGTGGTGACGCCGATGTCCAGGCTGCCCCCGGCGGGTACGGTCACGGTGAAGCGGGCATAGAGCACCCGCGCGTCCCGCAGATGACCGAAGGCGTCCTCCACAGACCAGTAGCCCAGCGGCCAAAAGCAGCTGTAGTCCCCGTCCAGCAGCCCGAGCATTTCCAGCCACTCCGAAACCACATCCTCAGCCTGGCTGAAAACGGCGGTGGGGATAGGGGCCATGAGCTCACTCATGCTGTCCAGCAGCCGGGGGATCATCTCCCCCAGGGTGGATTCATAGCGCAGCACCGTGCCTCCCGCCTCCGACAGGGGAAGGGTGCAGCTCCCGTCGGTGTAGCCCCGGAGGGTGTATTCCCCGATGTCCTCCCCCAGCACCAGAAGGTAGACGCTCTCCCCGTCCCCCGCATTGCCGGGCCGGGGCACGGAGCTGTGGCGCCGGCAGTCTCCGGTCTCAAAATCATCGCTTCCGCCGTTGAAGCCGTAGGTGAGGACGGCGGTCTTTTCCCGGTCAAGGGTGAAGGCCAGCTCCAGGGTGGGGGCGGGGGCCTCCTCGGAGTGCTCGGCCCAGCGGTCCTTCAGCTCATAGACCGTCACCGGCACGTCCAGGGAGAGGGGCTCCGCCAGGGCCCGGAGAAGATAGTCCTCCCCCATCAGGCTTTTGTAACCGCTCCAGGAGCCCAGATCCAGCAGATTCCCACGGGCGTTGGTAATGGGTCCGAAAAGCAGCTCCGTTGCCGCCGGGGCCCCCGCCACGGTGACGGCGGGACTCGTTTCCTCCTGCAAATCCAAAGCATACGGATAAAAGAGCTCCAGGGTCCTGGCCTCCCCGCCGGGATTGGTCAGCCGGTAGCTGTCCGTCACGGTAATTTTCCTGTCTTTTTCCGTGAGGTCGCCGTAGCCGCTGAAATCAAAGGTCACCCGGCGCTCCGCCGTGATGTCCCCCGCATCCTCCGCCGCCGTGAGGGGGAAAACCGGCCCGGCATAGGACATGTAGTGGTCGCTGAGAACCGCAGCGCCGCCGCCCCCGGTGCTGCCCCCGGAGGAGGATCCCAGGGGGGTGGGGAGGCCCAGCTCCCCCGCGAGATAGAAGCCCAGGCCGACGAGGAGGCAGAGGCCCGCCGCCATGGCCCCCAGCACCGCCGGGCTCGGCCGCCGCAGCCCGGCCTTTTTCCCGGCCTCCTCCACCAGCTCCCCCCGAATCTCTCCCAGGGCGGAGAGCAGCTTCATGGTCTTTTCCGTGTTCACAGGCTGTATCCCTCCTTTTCCAGGGCGTCCCGGAGCCGCCGCCGGAGACGCAGCATCCGCTGGGCCAGCTTCGCGGGGGTCACGCCCCGGCGGGCGGCCAGCTCCTTGAGGGGCGTCCCGTACCAGTAGCGCAGGAGGAACAGGGTCCTGTCCTCCCCCGGGAGGCCCGAGAGCCACCCTTCCAGAAAGCGGGTCAGCTCCGCTTCCTCCAGGGCGGTCTCCGCCGTGCCGGGGGCGGGCAGGCAGTCCTCCAGCTCACTGAGCAGCTCCGGGATGCTCCCGCTGCGCTTGAGCCGGTGGTTCTTGTTCCAGAGGGTGAGGGAATGGTTCCGGGTCACCCGGCCCAGCCAGGCCTTCAGCCTCTCCGGGCGCTGGGGCGGCATGGAGCGCCAGGCGGTGTGGTAGGTGTCGCTGACGCACTCCTCCGCGTCCTCCGGGATGCCCAGGAGGTTCACCGCGATGCCGTAGAGAAAGCCGCCGTATTTCGCCGAGGTCTCCGCAATGGCATTTTCGTCCCGCTGCCAATAGAGCTCGATGATTTTCCCGTCCTCCATGGCCCGCCTCCTCTCGATTTTCTCTATATAATCCAAGTAGCGTTTTTCAGGGGGATATTGCCCGCCGGGAAAAGAAAAAATGCGGGGCAGCCCTTGGCTGCCCCGTACCCCGCAAAAGCTCAGCTGCGGCTGCGCTCGTCCGCCTCGATGCGCTTTTTCCAGCTCCTTTTCAGGGGCGCGCTGGCGCGCACGGCGGAGACGGCCTCCTCCAGCACCTGAAAATTCAGGGCGGTGCCCTGGGCGTCGGCCCGGTAGGTGACGGCCCGGTCCTCGGCGATGCCGAAGTGCCTGGCTGTCTCCACGGCGTCGATGTTGGCCCCCAGGAAGAGGAACTCCCAGCCCGCCTCCTTCTGCTTTTCGATGAGCTTCTTTACCTCGTCGCTGCCGAACTTTTTGGAGGCGTTCTCCATGCCGTCGGTGGTGATGACGAAAAGGGTGTGCTCCGGCACGTCCTCCGGGCGGATGTAGCGGTGGATGTCCGCGATATGCGCCACCGTCTCCCCGATGGCGTCCAGCAGGGCGGTGCAGCCTCCCACGGCGTATTCCTTTTCCGTCATGGCCGGGACGGAGGCGAGGGGGATGCGGTCATGGAGGGTCCGGGCAGCGTCGGAGAAAAGGACGGTGGTGACCAGGGCCTCCCCGGCCTCCTTCTTCTGCTTTTCAATCATGCCGTTGAAGCCGCCGATGGTGTCGGACACGAGGCCCGCCATGGAGCCGCTGCGGTCCAGGATGAAGACCAGCTCTGTGCAGTTCTTTTTCACTTCGTTGTACCTCCCGTGTTGTTTTGTGGCCCCAGTGTACGGCAACCCGGGAGGTATGTGGTCGCCCGTCGGGCGACATTTTTCAGAAGCTCCCCAGGAGGCTCTGGTCGTAGGCGAAGAGGGCCTCGTTTACCCGGTCCAGGTCGTAGTCCCTCCGGTCCAGGAACCACTCCACGATGATGTCGAATTTGCTGGAGCGGGAGAGGGCAAAGCCCGCCTTTCTCAGCAGCTCCCGGGTCTCCGCCGGGCTCAGCTCCAGGGCGAAGGCGAAGGCCAGGGCCGTGGGCTTTGAGGGGCGGTAGAGGCTGTCGGAACGGATCTTGCTGAAGAGCTTGCGGTCGATGTTGGCCTTTTTGTAGCACTGGGCGTCCGTCATCCCGGACTCGGTGATCTTCCGCAGCAGCATCTGGGAAAAGCTCTCGTCCAGCGTTTTCAGGGCCTCCTCCAGGTTGGAGGCGGCGAGGGGCGCTGCTGCCTCCTCTGAAATGACCGACTCCTTCCGGGCCGCCCCGGCGGGGAAGAGGCCCCGGCGCTTCTCCCTGGGCGCCGCAGCGGGCCGCGGGGGAAGGTTGTCCGCCGCCATGGAGCAGGAGACTATGTCCTCCTCCCTCCGCCCGGAGAGATAGGAGCCCAGGCCGGGGAAGCGCCGCTCCGTGTCGGCGGGGTCCGGGCGGTGGAGCACCAGGGTCACCGCCATGTCCGCGTCTTTCAGGAATCGGCGGATCTCCGTGGTTGCCACCACCAGGGCGGCCTCCCGGGGGTAACCGAAGGTCCCGGCGGAGATGAGGGGGAAGGCGATGCTCTCGCAGCCCTTCTCCTTTGCCAGGTTGAGGGCGTTCCGGTAGCAGGAGCGGAGGGTCTGCTCCTCTCCCTCGCCGCCGCCCCGCCACCGGGGCCCCACGGTATGGATGACGTATCGGCAGGGGAGGCGGTATGCCCCGGTGAGCTTCGCTTCCCCGGGGTCGCAGCCCCCCAGAGTCTCGCACTCCGCCAGAAGCTCCGGCCCGGCGGCATGGTGGATGGCCCCGTCCACGCCCCCGCCCCCCAGGAGGGATTCGTTGGCGGCGTTCACGATGGCGTCCGTACTGAGCTTGGTGATATCTCCGTGCACAAAATTCAGGGGCATGGTGAACCCTCCTTTTTGTTTATTATACACCCCGGGCGTCCCCGGACGCAACAGACCGGATGCGGAGGTTCCGCACCCGGTCTGCTGTGCTGCTGCAGAAAAGGGGAAATAGAGTATGAAAAGGAGTAGAAATGTGTCAGATGTAAGGTTCAGTTTCCGAAGTGGCGGTAGCCGCCCCGTTCCTGGGGCGCTTCCTCGGTTTCGGCGTCCTCGCTGCCGAAGAAGCGGCCGAAGAAGCTGCCGAACCAGTCCTCGATGCTGCTGCCGAAGTCGTCCCCGAAGCCGTCAGCCCACTGGCCGAAGCCGTCGGACCACTCGCCGTACCAGCTGCCGGAGGAGGAATCATCCTCGCCGCTGCCGGGCTGCTGCCGGGGTTCGGAGGGTCCGTCGCCGCTGCCGTCCCCGAAGGGGTCGGTATAAACGCCGCTGTCGATGGCGGGCAGCTCCTTGGGCTCCTCATCAAAGGTCACGGTGAGGGTGAGAGTCTCCCCATCCCGGTAGAGGGTGACGGAGGCGCTGTCCCCGGCCCGGTAGTCCTTCTTGGCCTCCGAGAGGTCGGCGGTGCTGGTCACGGGGGTATCCCCCAGGGCGGTGATGACGTCGCCGGCCTGCATGCCGGCCTTCTCGGCACAGGAGTCCTCCTCCACGCTGTAGACATAGGCCCCCTCCACGCTGTCCCGCTCCTCGGCGTCCGCGGCGGTCATGTTCGTGACCACGATGCCGAAGTAGGCGCGGCGGATGGAGCCATTGGCCACCAGCTCCTCCGCAATCTTCACCGCGTCATTGATGGGGATGGCGAAGCCCAGACCCTCCACGCCGTAGGAGCCGTATTTCGCGGTGACGACGCCGATGACCTCGCCGCAGGCGTTGTAGACGGGGCCGCCGGAGTTGCCGGAGTTCACGGCGGCATCCAGCTGGAACATGCTGATCTTCGTGCTGGAATCAAAGGCCACGGCCCGGTCCAGGGCGGAGACGATGCCCGCGGTCATGGTGTAGGTCAGCTCCCCCAGGGGGTTGCCCACCACATAGATGTCCTCGCCCACCAGCATTTCGTCGCTGTCGCCGAAGGTGACGGGCTTCAGGCCGGTGGCCTCAATCTTCAGAACCGCCACGTCCGTGTCCCCGGAGGCGACGCCCACAATCTCCGCGGGGTATTCGCTGCCGTCGTGGAGCATGACGGTGACGGTGCCGCCGTCGGCATAGGCGTCCTCCACCACATGGTTGTTGGTGAGAATGTAGCCGTCCTCGCTGATGATGAAGCCGGTGCCGGAGACGGCGGCGCTGGAGAGCTGCCCGAATGTGTTGTAGCCCCGGATGGTGGAGGAGATGCCCACCACCTGCTCACAGGCGAGGTCGTAGATCTCTGTGGCGGCCAGTTCCTCTGTGGAGGTCCCGGCCCGCAGGGGGGTGACGGTGGCGCCGGTATCTCCATAGGAGAGGGCGGAGAGCTGTACGCCGGTGTCGGCGGTCTCCGCGGCGGCGGTCACATTGTTCACGTGGGCCACGGTACTCAGACAGGCGGCCCCGCAGAGGAGCACGGCGGCCAGGCAGATGGCGGTCACGGCGATGACGGTCTTTTTCATGAGTGTCCCTTCTTCTTGATAATTATGTTCCAAAAATCGGTTTTTCCTTTTTGTGCTTCAAAAGTTACCACGCCCCCTTGAACAATGCTTGAACCCCCTGTGAACAATTCGTAAATTCCCCGCCCTTGTCATTTTCGCCTCAATGGACTAAAATGAAGAAAAACACCCGGGAGGTATGGCCATGACGGAGCGGGAGGAGCTGGCGCAGAAGCTCTGGGGGACGGGGGCGCTGAAGCTCTCGGCGGGGGAGCAGCCCCTTCTTTGGGACGCGGACGCCTTTTGGAAAGCCCGGCAGCCCTTCGCCGGGGCCCTGGAGGCCCTCTGCCGGGACCACTATGCCGCATCGGAGGCCGTCATCGGCGGCCCCTGGGCTGAGGAGCTGGCCCTTCGCCTGGGCCTCCCCTATGCGCCGCCGGAGCTGCCGGAGCGGGTGCTGCTGGTGCTGGAGGCCGTGGGGGAGCGGGACGGGGACATCGCCCGCGCCCTTAAGCTCCGGGCGGGGGGGCGCAGTGTGGCCGCCGCCGCCGTTTTCAATTTCGGCCGCCCCGCACTTCGGCGGGAGCTGGACCGGTCAGACCTTCGCCTCCACTGGCTCACGGACCTGGAGACCGCCGCCGCCGTCGCCCTCCAGGGAGGCATCGCAGACTTTGAAGATTATGACCGGCTGCTGGCCCTGATGGAGGACCGGTAGGAATATTACGAAAAAAAGAAGTTGACGCCCTCCATATAGTATACTATAATATGTGAGTTTTAAGGTACATGAAAATCTTGTCATAGAAAGTTGAGCGAAATCCATGGCCAGTGAAGCAGCAGCCCTGCGGGCCCAGGAAAACCACGACCTGACCCGGGGGCCGATCACCAAAAAGATACTCCTCTTTGCCCTCCCCACCGTGGCGGGCAACCTTTTCCAGCAGCTGTACAATGTGGTGGACTCTCTCATCGTGGGCAACTTCGCCGAAAACGGCACGGGCTGTCTCGCGGCGGTGAACGCCAGCTTCCCCGTGATGATGTTCTTCAGCTCCCTCTTCATGGGCGTGAGCATGGGCGCGAACATCATCGTCTCCCAGTACAAGGGCGCGAAAGACCATGAGAACCTGGAAAAGGCCATGACGACCACCTTTACCCTGAGCATGCTCACCGGCATCGTCATCACCATCCTGGGCCTCTTCTTCACCCGCCCCATCCTGGAGCTGCTGGGCACGCCGGAGGAGATTCTGGACATGAGCGCCACCTATCTGCGCATCGTGTTCATCGGCACCTGCGGCAACATCGTCTACAACGGCATGAACGGCCTCATACGGGGCCTGGGGGATGCGAAGAAGCCCATGTATGCCCTCATCATCGCCGCCATCATGAACATCATCCTGGACGCGATCTTTGTCATCGTCTTCCACTGGGATGTGGCGGGCGTAGCCTGGGCCACCATCATCTCCCACTTCGCCTCCGGCCTGCTCCTCCTGTGGTGGCAGAGCAAGGGCACCTACGGGGCGAAGATCAACTTCCGCAACCTCAAGCCGGATAAGCGCATCTCCGGCCTCATCATCCGCCTGGGCCTGCCCGCCGCCGTTCAGAACGCGGCCTTCGCCTCCGGCATGCTGGTGACCCAGGGCTTTGCCAACCGTTTCAGCACGAACTTCATCGCCGCCAACGCCATCATCATGAAGGTGGACGGCTTCGCCATGATGCCCATGATGGGCCTCCAGGCGGCCATCACCACCTATGTGGGCCAGAACATCGGCGCCGGGGACCTGGACCGCACCAACAGGGGCATCCGCTCCACCTGCGTCATGGCGGTGGTCTTCTCCATCTTCCTGGGCTTCATCCTCTTCTTCTTCGGCAAGTACCTCATGGCGGCCTTCAACGTCAATGAGACCGCCCTGGAGATGGGGGTGCGGGGGCTGCGCTTCCTCTGCTTCTTCTATGTGTTCATGTCCGTGCAGAGCGTGCTGGGCGGTGCGCTCCGGGGCGCCGGGGCCTCCACTGCCTCTGCCCTGATGGGCATCATCAACACCGCCATCCGTCTGCCTCTGGGCTACCTCCTGGCCATCGTCCCCCTGAACAGGGACTGTCAGGCCGCCGTGGAGGCCGGGCTTTATGCCACCCGGGAGCTGGCGGAGGCCGCCGGGGTGGGCAACGGGCACTATTTCGGCCTTTTCCAGACCTTTGCCTTCGGCATGATCGCGGGCCTCATCGTCACCGTGCCCTATTACATCTGGGGCAACTGGCGCTCCAAGGGCATCACGGACAAGGCCAAAGCCGCCGCTATCAGAGAAAAAGAAGAGTAGTACGAAAACTATATGGGGGCGGGCAGCTTGTCCGCCCCCCTTTTAGAAGGAGAATCGCCATGAAAGAGTATAAAGCCGCTTTCAGCCCGGAGGTCTCCCCCCGGGAGAAGGAACACCTGGCCCTGGTGCGAAGCCTCGCGCCCCAGTGCATGGTCCTGCTGGAAAACGACGGGACCCTGCCCCTGGCCGGGCCCTGCCGGGTCGCCCTCTACGGCGCGGGGGCCCGGCGCACCGTCAAGGGCGGCACCGGCTCCGGGGATGTGAACTCCCGCAGCGTGGTGAACGTGGAGCAGGGGCTCAAAAATGCCGGCTTCGAGATTGCCACCGCAGCCTGGCTGGACGAGTATGACCGCATGTATTACGATGCCTTCACCGCCCACCGGGCAAAGATGCAGGAGCGCATCGACGCCGGGGAGCACCCCATCATGGTCTATTTCGCCATGCCCTTCAATGAGCCGGAGGGGCCGGTCATCGACCCCGCCGCCGCCCCCGCCCCCCTTGCCCTCTATGTCATCTCCCGGAACTCCGGGGAGGGGAAGGACCGCTCCAATGAGCCGGGGGATTATCAGCTCTCGGAAAAGGAGAAGGCCGACCTCGCCGTTCTCGCCGGGGGTTATGAGCACCTGGTGGTGCTGCTGAACGTGGGCGGCGTCATGGACGTGAAGGAGCTGAAAAAGCTGCCGGGCCTCAGCGCCCTGCTGCTCATGAGCCAGGCCGGGGCCGTCACCGGGGACGCGCTGGCGGACTGCCTGCTGGGCGTCACCCCGCCCTCCGGCCGCCTGACGGACACCTGGGCGGAAAACTATATGGATTACCCCTCCTCTCCCACCTTCGGCAAGAACGACGGGGAGACCCTCACCGAGCCCTATGGGGAGGGCGTCTATGTGGGCTACCGGGGCCTGGACACCCTGGAAAAGCCGGTCTCCTACCCCTTCGGCTATGGCCTGGGCTACACGGAATTCGAGCTCATCCCCAGCATCGGGGAGGCGGATGCCTACGGCATCAGCGGCAAGGTGAAGGTGAAGAACATCGGCGCCCGGCCCGGCCGGGAGGTGGTGCAGGTCTATGTCTCCGCCCCGGCGGGAAAGGTGCCCAAGCCGGTGCACCAGCTCGCCGCCTTTGCCAAGACCCGGCTGCTGGAGCCGGGGGAGAGGCAGGTCATCGACATCTCCTTCCCCCTGAAAAACATGGCCTCCTACTCCGAGGCCCTCGCCGCCTGGGTGCTGGAGCCGGGGAAATACTATGTAGAGGTGGGCCGCAACTCCAGGGACACCGTGGTCTGCGCCGCGGTGGAGGTCCCCGAATTGGTCATCCTGGAGCAGTACCGCAACCTCACCCCGCCGTTGAAGCCCCTGGAGCAGATGGTTCTCACCCCCCGGCGGCGGGATGCCGAGGCGGCCTCCGCCCCGGTGCTGACGCTGGACTGCAGCGCTATTGAAACGAAGAAGGCTGTCTACTGCGACGAGGACGTGTTCGCCGTCCCCGCCCCGGCGGAGAAGGTCACCATGGCGGATGTCCTCGCCGGAAAGCATACGCCGGAGGAGCTGGCGGCCCAGCTCACGGTGGAAGAGCTGGCCGCCCTCTGTGTGGGCGAGTTCGGGGACCAGAGCATGGTGGGCGCCGCGGGGAAGGACGTGCCCGGCGCGGCGGGGCAGACCATCCATGCCCTCTCGGAGAGCCGGGGTATCGGCAGCCTGGTGCTGGCCGACGGCCCCGCCGGTCTCCGCCTCAGCCGCCGCTTCATCACCGACGCCGAGGGGAACCTCGTGGAGGACCCCAACCCCTTCGCCCTCTTCGGGGAGGAGGAGCAGGCGAAGCTGCCCCCGGACGCCGTGGAGCGCTATCAGTTCTGCACCGCCATTCCCATCGCCACCATGATCGCCCAGAGCTGGGATGTGGAGCTGGCCCGGATGCTGGGCCGCCTGGTGGGCCGGGAGATGGGGGAATTCGGCGTACACAGCTGGCTGGCCCCCGGCATGAACATCCACCGCAACCCCCTTTGCGGGCGGAATTTTGAGTATTATTCCGAGGACCCGCTGCTGGCGGGTATGATGGCCGCCGCCGATACCCTGGGCGTCCAGGAGACCCCCGGCGTGGGCACCACCCCCAAGCACTTCTGCTGCAACAACCAGGAGGATGACCGGGGCTATACCGACGCCGTTGTCTCCGAGCAGGCCCTGCGGGAAATCTACCTCCGGGGCTTCGAAATCTGCGTCCGCAGCGCCCAGCCCATGTTCATCATGACCTCCTACAACCTCATCAACGGCCTCCACGCCGCCAACCATCGGGAGCTCCTCACGGATGTGCTCCGCCGGGAGTGGGGCTTCGGCGGCCTGGTGATGACCGACTGGGGCACCACCGGCGGCGGCGCGGGAGAGGCCAAGGGGCCGGACAGCATCCCCGCCCGCTGCATCTGGGCCGGGAACGACCTCATCGAGCCGGGGAACGAAAAGGACGTGCAGGACATCGTGGACTCCGTGGCGGGAAAGACGGAGCACCCCCTTTCGGAGGCCTCCCTCCGCATCTGCGCCAGCCGCATCCTGCGGGTCATCGCCGGCAGCAGCCTCTACCCCGAGGCCCTGCCCTGGACCGGGCGCTTTGCCACGGAGTGGTACATCGTCACAAAGTAAAAAAGCGAGAGGCCCCCGGCAGCCGCCGGGGGCCTCTTTTCAACCTGCGGTTGAACCGCCGGTTGAAGGACTCGAAAAATGAGCGCTTCCAAAGCTGCTTCCCCCCGGGTATCCTAGGGTCAAAAGGATAAAGGAGGTCACGAAAATGAACATCGGGCAAAATCTCGCGCTCCTGCGCCGGGAGAAGGGCTTTACCCAGCAGCAGCTGGCGGATAAGCTGGGGGTCTCCGTCCAGGCGGTCTCCAAATGGGAGACCGATGTCTGCGCCCCGGATGTGGGCCACTTCCCGGTTTTGGCGGAGCTCTTCGGCGTCTCCATCGACCGGCTCTTTGGCTTTCGGCTGAGCGAGGAAAGTGAGATGCGAAAAATCGTGGAGGAGGCGGACCAAATCGACGATTTGGAAGCAAACATCGCTTTTCTAAAAACCGGATTGGAAAAATTTCCTAATAGCAACACCCTGCGCCTGGCACTGGCCATGTCCTTCCTCTCGCTCTGGCGGGTGAGCCGGGAGGAGCGGGAGCGGGCGGAGGCCCTGGAAGCCTGCGTCCGCCTCTGCCGGGAGGTGGTTCAGCTCTCCGGGGACCGGAAGCAGGTGGACGAGGCTCTGGAGACCCTGCGGAGGGCCTATCTGGAGGGCGGGGAATATGACAAAGCCCTGGATTGCCTGGAGCGCCTCAGCGCGGAATCCTATGACCTGCGCATCGTGGGCACGGTGGAAACGCTCCTGCGCCGGGGGGAGCTCTCCGCCCTGGAGCGGTTCGGGGAAGGGGAACTGAAGCGGCTGTGGCTGACGATGGAGTTCCTGCTGGCGGACCTGGACATTAGCTTTGACACTCGTGGGGAAAAGGAAAAGGCGCTGGCCTTTGCCGAGGCCCGGGAAAAGCTGCTCGCCCTCTTTGACGCGGGCTGCCCGGATTTCCAAGCCCTGCACAAGCTGCTGGCCGCGGAAAACGTGGCCTCCCGATATATGCTGGCGGGGGATCGGGCGGGCTGCCTCAGCGCCCTTCGGCGGGCGAGGGACCTGCAGCGCCGAATCCGGGAGAGCGGGGGAGCGGGCAGTCACCACATGGCGGACCGGAACCCGCTGTTCTTCTCCGGACTCCGGGAGGACTCGGCGGCCCTGGAGGAATGGGGCGAAGATGTCCCCATGGCCCTGTTTCTGAAAAAATATGCCGATTTCCTGAAGGACAGCGAAGAATTTTCCGCCCTGCGGGAAGAAATGGAAAAATAAGGAAACGACGAATAATCCCCCGGTCATCGGGCATACTGAGGCCGAAACGAATGATCGGAGGGTCCTCAAAATGATCATGGATAAGATCATGCTGACGCTGGCTGTCATCGGCGCGCTGAACTGGGGCTGCATCGGCATTTTTAAGTTTGATGTGGTGGCCTGGCTCTGCGGCGGGCAGACCTCCACCCTCAGCCGCGTGATCTTCACGCTGGTGGGGCTGGCGGGCGTCTGGTGCATCTCTCTTCTCTTCCGCAATCGGGAAGAGGAAAGAGAAATGTGACGGGCAAAAACCCGGATAGAAACCGACGCAAGGTTTCCATCCGGGTCTTTTTTATTTCGGGAGTTCCTCCCCCGGCACCGGGACAATCTCCGGGATGCCCTCCCGGATAAGCCGCTCCTTCTCCCCGTGGGGGAGCTGCTTGAGGCGGTATTCCAGCCTGCCGGCCGCCGCCCGGTCCGGCAGCACCCAGGCCCCTGCATAGCCCAGCGCGCCCCGGGCGCGGGTATACTTCGCCCCCCGGCCCCCCTCTCCCCGGTGCTCCCGGAGGCGGCGGCCCAGGTCTGTGGTGATCCCGGCATAGAGGCTGCCGTCCCGGCAGCGCAGCAGATAGGTGTAGTACATAGCTTCAGTATAGCACGTTTTCCCGGGGGTGACAAAGCCTGTTTCCCGTGGTATACTGCCCCCGGTGATGAAGATGAAGGAAAAAGTGATGGCGCTGGACTACGGCGATGCCCGCACCGGGGTCGCCATTTCCGACAGCCTGGGGCTTCTGGCCGGGGAGACGGCGGTGCTCCCCTCCCGGAACCATGAAAAGCTCCTTGAGGACGTGCTGGCCATGGCGGAGACGCGGGGCATCCGGCAGGTCGTGCTGGGCCTGCCCAAAAACATGGACGGCTCCGAGGGTCCCCGGGCGGAAAAGAGCCGCGCCTTCGCTTCCGAGCTCACGGAACGGGGCCTCGCCGTCACCTTTGTGGATGAGCGGCGCACCACCGTGGAGGCCCACGGCATCCTGTCGGAGGCGGGAAAGCACGGGAAGAAGCGCCGGGAGCGCATCGACGCCGTGGCCGCGACCCTCATTCTGGAAACCTATCTCAACAGCCGAAAATAGTCGGAAATCAATCGTCAACATGCCGCAGGAGCGCTTGGGCCAGACAGTCCCCAAAGAGCTCCGCGGCTTTTTTTGCCTCCCGGAGGGTGTTCGCCTCCGTCCCCACCTCCACCAGGAATGCGCCGGGGGAGAGCTGCTGGTTGTAGCGGGCGGGGGAGAGGCTGAGGGGCCGGGCCAGGCCGTCATAGCTCCCCTCCAGCTCGCTCTGCACCTCCAGCCCCAGCTTCAGGTTCTCCCGCCAGTTGGGGTGGTACAGCCCGTTTTCCCCGGTGGTGAGGAGCAGCATCACCTGGGCGCTGTCCGCCCCGTCCGGGGTCACATATTCCGTCCGTTTGCCCCCCAGAGAGTCCCGGTGGAGGTCGATGACCACCCGGAGGGTGGGGTTTTCCTCCAACAGCGCCAGCACTCTCGCCCCGGAGCGGTCATAGGCCCCGTTGTATTCCGGGTAGTCGAAGACCTCCCGGCAGTGGAGGACAGTGAAGCCCGCCGCCTCCAGCTTTTCCGCCAGCGCGTCCCCCACGGCGATGACGCTCTGACTCGCCTCCAGGGTGCGGTAGTCCCCGCTGGGTTCGTAGTCATCCCCGCCGGAGGGGGTGTAGGCCTCGCAGCTGTGGGTGTGGTAGATGAGGATTTGGGGGCCCTCCGGCGGCAGGGTATGGTCCCAGCCCTCCCGCAGCAGGGCCCGGGCATCCACGGGCAGGGTGCCGCTGTTCCGCACCCGGGGGGTGGAAAAGCTGAGGACCGGGCTGGGCGCGGGCAGTACCTCCGGCGTCGGCGCGGGGGTGACTTCCGGCATCTCCGGCGCCGCCGGGGGGACATAGGGGGCGCTCTCCGCCTCCCAGGTCTCCGCCGCGTCGGCGAGGGCACGCACCGTGGGCAGCAGCCGCCCCGCCAGGGCGGCGTAGAACCCCAGTCGGTCCAGCCCGAAGGCCAGCAGACTCACCAGCATCAGCACGCTCAGGTCCCGCAGCAGCCGTTTCAAGGCCCATCACCCCCTCGAAGAAGCATATGCCTGTCCGGGGCTTGCAAGAACCGCGAAGGATGTGATATGATGGCGCCGGGAAATCACAGAGATAAGGAGAACCGAATATGCAGTATACCTACAAGACCAAGGGCGTCTGCTCCAATGCCATCGTCATCGACATGGAGGGGGACACCATTCAGCACGTGGAGATCGTGGGGGGCTGCCCCGGCAACACACAGGGCGTCGCCCGCCTCAGCGAGGGCCGGAACATCGACGAGGTCATCGCCATTGTGGACGGCATCAAGTGCGGCCCCAAGCCAACCTCCTGCCCCGACCAGCTTGCCCAGGCCCTGAAGGCCATCAAGGCCCAGCAGTAAGAACGGCAAAACGACAACGCCCCGGCGCGGTTCCATTCAAAACCGCGCCGGGGCGTAGTGTTTTTTCAGAGAATGACCGTTGTCATTTCCCCCTTTTCGGGGCGGCAGAGGGGGAAGGCCCAGTCGATGTCCCGCCCGTGGAGCAGCCCGTAGAGGCACTTGATGACCCCCGCGTGGGTAATGATAACGATGTCCCGGCGCTCATCTTCCCACAGCAGGGCCAGCAGCGCCTTTCGGACCCGGTGCTGCACCATATAAAAGCTCTCGCTCCCCTCATCGAAGCGATAGCTCATGAGGTACTGGCCCCGGCGGGCATACTCCGCCGGCCAGCGGGCCTTTACCTCGTCGATGAGGAGCCCGTCCCAGGCCCCCAGGCTGATTTCGGAGAAGTCCTCCACTTCCCGGAGGGGCAGTCCGAGACGCTCATTCACGATTGTCGCGCTGTCCTTCGCCCGGCGCAGGGGGCTGTGGTAGAGACAGGCGCAGTCCGGCTTTTCCCCCGCGAGGCGGCGGCCCATCTCCGCCATCTGCTCCCGGCCGATGTCGGAGAGGCGGGCGTCATAATGCCCCATGATGACCTTGCCGCTGTGGAGCTCGGTGGCCCCATGGCGCAGGAGGAAAAAGCGGCGGCCCTTCATGAGCTCCCCCAGGCCGTCGTCTTCGGCATAGGCACAGAGGGCGGCGTAGTCCGCCGGGGTGTCCATGTCCAGCACCGTGCCCTCCCAGGGCATGGGGAGGCGGAGCAGGGTGTCCTCGTGGAGGAGCCTTGCCCCCTTGAGACCCCCGGGGCCGTCAAAGTGCAGGAGCTCGTCGAAGTAGCGCTTCGGTATCCACAGGGGGTGGCCGTTCCTGCCGTCATAGGTGGGGAGGGCGTATTCCCCCCGGTCCCCGGCGCAGGCGATGAGCTGGGCTGCCGCCTCCTTGGGTACGGCGGCGCAGTCGCAGGGGAGGAGGAGTACCCCCTCCGCCCCCAGGGCCGCGAAATGACCCACCCCCGCGAGGACGGAGGTGAACATCCCTTCGTCATAGCGGGGGTTTTCCACTTCTAACGCGCCCAGGGCATGAATCAGGGGCCGCAGTTCTGCCGCCCGGTGGCCGGTGACCACGGCGACCTCCGAGCCGACAGCGCGCAGGGTCTCCACACTCCGCCGGAGGGCCGGGATGCCCGATACCGGGAGCAGGGGCTTGAAATCCCCCATGCGGGAGGAGTAGCCCGCCGCCAGGACGACGCCGCCAATCACAGCTTTTCCGCCGTCAGGAGGAAGTAGCCCGTCTCCTTGCCGATCTTTGCCCGGCAGAAGGGCTTGCTCCCCTCCGGGAGGGTGGCTCTCCAGTACTCCTCCAGGGAGCCGTAATCCATGAGAAGCTGAGCATACCAGTCCTTGAGCTCCCGGGTCCGGTCCCGGAAGAGGGTGATTTCAAAGCCCGCCTGCCGGATGGCATAGAGCAGGTTGTCCACCACGAACAGCCCGTCCAGCAGATAGGGGGAGGGGTATTCGTCCGAGGATTCGCAGTCCCCCTCCTGCCGGGGGGTGTCCAGGATGCGCCGGGCCTCGTAGTAGACCTCTCCCGCCCGGTCCTTGTCGGGGTTGATGTAATAGAGGTCGGAAATGGCCATCCTGGCCCCTTTTTTCAGCACGCAGTAGAGCTCGTTCAAGAGCTCGTCGTGGCGGTTCATGAGGCTGAAGGAGCACTCCAGCAGCGCCCCGTCGAAATAGAGGGAGGGGAAATCCAGGCTCATGCCGTCGGTCTTCCGCAGCTTGAGGCTGCCGTCCAGGGTTCGCGCCCGGGCCAGCATCCCCTCGTCGGTGTCGCAGCCCACGGGCTTTATGCCCAGCCGGTCCCGCAGGAGCACCATGCTCTCCCCGCCGCCGCAGCCCAGATCCAGAATGTGGTCCCCTTCCTTCCAGCCGCATGCCTTCGCGGCCTCCAGGGTCAGCGTCTCGCCGCCGGGATGGCAGCCACTCAGTTTTGCCATAGCTATCTCACTCCAGAATATCGGTGATGTCGTTCAGACCCTCGGCGGTGGTGACCACCAGCACGTGGTCCCCCCGGCGGATGACGTCCGCGCCCCCGGGGATGATGGGACGCCCGTCCCGGATGATGCAGGCCAGCAGCAGGTCCCGCCGGAGCCTTAAGTCCTTCAGGGGTACCCCCGCCACGCCCTCGGCCTGTTTCCCCACGGAGAATTCCAGGGCCTCCGCCTGACCGGCGCATAGGGTGTGCAGGGCCTCCACGTTGCTGTCCAGGGAGTTGGACATGCCACGGACATAACGGAGGATGAGGTTCGCGGTGATGTGCTTGGGGCTGAGTACGCTCTCCAGCCCCGCCCGCTCACCCAGGCGCACCAGGTTGCCGTTGCTCACCTTGACCACCACCTTGCGGGCCTCCCCCAGAGAGTCGGCGTACATGCCCAGGATGATGTTCTCCTCGTCCGAGCCGGTGAGGGCGGCCACCCCGTCCATGTTCTGTATGCCCACCTCGCCCAGAAGCTCATGGTCGGTGCCGTCCCCATGGATGACGGTGGCGTCCGGCAGCAGCTCGCAGAGGCGGCGGCAGCGCTCCTCGTCCCGCTCCACGATGACGGTGCGGGTGCCGATGCCGCAGAGCATCCGCCCCAGGTAATAGCCCATGAGGCCGCCCCCCACCAGCATCACATCGTCCACCTTTTTCCGCAGCAGACCCCATTTCCGGAAGACCCGGGTGATCTCATTGGGCTCGGCGGTGATGCTGATGCGGTCCCCGTCCTGGAGGATGAAATCCCCCTTGGGAATGAAGACCTGCTCCCCTCGCTGCACGGCGCAGATGAGGATGCGGGCCCCGGAGTTCTTCGGCAGGTCCCGCAGGGGCTGCCCCGCGAGGCCGCTGCTTTCCGGCAGCGTCACCTCCACGATCTCCACCCGTCCCCCGGCGAAGACCTCGATCTTCTGGGCTGAGGGGAAGCGCAGCAGGCGGAAAAACTCCGAAGCGGCGGAGTACTCCGGGTTCACATACATGCTGAGCCCCAGATCCTCCGCCAGGAATTCCATCTGCCCCACATACTGGGGGTCCCGCACCCGGGCGATGGTGTGCTTCGCCCCCATCTTCCGGGCCAGGAGACAGGCCAGCAGGTTCTGTTCGTCCGAGGCGGTGGTGGCGATGAGCAGGTCCGCCTGCCCCACCTGGGCTTCCCGCATCACATTGAGGGTGGCGCAGTTGCCCACGATGCCCATGACATCATACTGGTTGCCAAGCTCCGTCACCCGCTCGGCGCTCACGTCGATGACGGTGACGCTGTGACCCTCCTGGCTCAGCTGCTGGACGAGCTCACCGCCCACCTTGCCGCCGCCGGCGACCACGATATTCATAACGATTCCTCCAGTGGAGAATTGATAATGGTATGTACCTTATTCAAAGCTGAAGCTGCGGTACTGGATGGCCTCCGCCAGATGCCGGGGCTGGATGTCCCCGCTCCCGGCGAGGTCCGCCACGGTGCGGGCAACACGCAGGACCTTGTCATAGCTCCGGGCGGTCATGTTCAGGCGCTCGTAAGCGCCCCGGAGCATGCTCTCCGAGACGCTGTCCAGACGGCAGACTGCCCGCAGCTCCTCCCCCGCGAGGCGGGCGTTGACCTTCCCGCTCCGGGCGGCCTGGATGTCCCGTGCCCGCTCCACCCTGGCGCGGATGGCCGAGGAGGGCTCTCCGGCGGGGTCATCCCGCAGCTCGTCGTATTCCAGGGAGCGGACCTTCACCATGATGTCCATGCGGTCCAGCAGCGGGCCGGAAATGCGCTGGCGATAGGCCCGGACGGCGCTCTCGGAACAGGTGCAGCGCCCGCTGGGGTGCCCATACCAGCCGCAGCGGCAGGGGTTCATGGCGCAGATGAGCATGAAACGGCTGGGGAAGGTCTCCGTGCCGGCGGCCCGGGAGATGGTGACCTCCCCGTTCTCCAGGGGCTGGCGCAGCACCTCCAGGGTGGAGCGGTTAAACTCCGGCAGCTCGTCCAGAAACAGCACTCCGTTGTGGGCAAGGCTGATCTCCCCCGGCCGGGGGTTGGAGCCGCCCCCGGAGAGCCCCGGGCCGGAGATGGTGTGATGGGGCGCCCGGAAGGGCCGGGTGGTGACCAGGGGGCTCTCCGCCCCCGTGAGCCCGGCGACCGAGTGGATCTCCGTGGTCTCCAGCATCTCCTCCCGGCGCATGGCGGGAAGAATGGAGGGCAGGCGGGAGGCCAGCATGCTCTTTCCCGCCCCCGGCGGGCCGGAGAGCAGAACATTGTGTCCCCCTGCCACCGCCACCTCCAGGGCGCGCTTCACATCCTCCTGCCCCTTCACGTCGGCGAAGTCCGGCAGGTTTTCCAGGGCGGGGGTGAAGCTGCCCGCCGGGGTGGGGGAGAGGGCGGATTCCCCCCGAAGATGCCCCAGCAGGGCATCCACATCCGCCGCGCCGTAGACCGTGACCCCTTCGGCGAAGGCGGCCTCGGCGGCGTTGGCGGCGGGAACGAACAGCGTTTTCACGCCCTCCCGCCGGGCGGCAAGGGCCATGCTGAGGGCGCCGGGGACGCCCCGAAGCGCCCCGCTGAGGCTCAGCTCCCCCAAGAAAGCGGCGTCGGCGGGCAGGGGCGGCAGCTGCTCTGTGGCAGTGAGGACGGCGAGGAAAATGGGCAGGTCGTAAACCGTGCCCCCCTTGCGGGTGTCCGCGGGGGCGAGGTTCACCGTGATGCGCCCCGGCGGAAAGCGGAAGCCCCGGCTCTTCACGGCGGCGCGGACCCGGTCCCGGGCCTCCCGCACGGCGGCGTCCGGCAGGCCCACAATCTCAAAGGTGCTCTGCACCCCGTGAGCGGCATAACACTCCACGGTGACGGCGTAGCCCCGGATGCCCTGCACCCCGAAGCTGCGGACGGTGGTCGTCCCTGCCATGGTTCCCCCTTTTCTCCGCCGGGGATCTCGGCGGATACTCGATAATAAGACACTTTATTATACTGTATCTCCCCGGCTTTTGCAAGGTCGGGCCGGAGACGGAAAAAGCGGCGCAGGCGGTTGCTGGAGGGAATGATTTGTGGTATAAGTATAGCAATATAAGAAATTCCCCCCGACAGAGGGAAGGAGCTGATGCCATGAAAAAAGTGATGCTGGTTTTCGGTACCCGCCCGGAGGCCATCAAGATGTGCCCCCTGGTGCTGGAGCTGAAAAAGCGCCCGGGCATCCGGACTCTGGTGTGCGTCACCGGGCAGCACCGGGAAATGCTGGACCAGGTGCTCAAGACCTTCGGCGTCGTCCCGGATTACGACCTCAACATCATGAAAGCAAGCCAGACCCTCTTTGATATCACCGCCTCCATCCTGGCCACCATCCGGGAGGTGCTGGAAAAGGAGCGGCCGGATGTGGTCCTCGTCCACGGGGACACCTCCACCACCTTCGTTACGGCCCTCGCCTGCTTCTACCTGCAAATCCCCGTGGGCCATGTGGAGGCGGGGCTGCGGACCTACGACATCTACTCCCCCTATCCGGAGGAGTTCAACCGCCAGGCGGTCTCCATCATCAGCCGCTATAACTTTGCCCCCACACCTCTGGCTGCCGAAAACCTCCGGCGGGAGGGAAAGGACCCCGCCGCCATCTACGTCACCGGAAACACGGTCATCGACGCCATGAAGCACACCGTGCGGGAGGACTACCGCCACCCGGAGCTGGACTGGGTGGGGGAGAGAAAGCTCATCTTCATCACCGCCCACCGGCGGGAGAACCTGGGGGAGCCCATGCACCGCATGTTCCGGGCCATCCGCCGGGTGCTGGAGGAGCACCCGGAGTGCCGGGCCGTCTACCCCATCCACATGAATCCCCAGGTGCGAAAGGCCGCCTCGGAGGAGCTGGGGGGCTGCGAGAGCATCCGCATCATCGAGCCCATCGAGGTCTTCGACTGCCACAATTTCGAGGCCCGCTGCCACCTCTGTCTCACGGATTCCGGCGGCATCCAGGAGGAGTGCCCCAGCTACGGGAAACCGGTGCTGGTCATGCGGGACACGACGGAGCGGCCGGAGGGCGTGGCCGCCGGGACCCTGCGCCTCGTGGGCACGGATGAGGAAAATATTTATAAAAACTTCAAAGAACTGTTGGAAAACAATGAAGAATATGATAAAATGAGCCGTGCCTGCAATCCCTACGGGGATGGGCAGGCGTGCCGAAGAATCGCGGACATCCTGGAAACCGGGAGCTATGAGCCCTGGGTGCCGGGGACTTCTGCCGGGGTATCTTAATTGCTAGATAGGAGTGGAACACCATGCGCGTAGTCATTCAGGACGATTATGAGAAAATGAGCCTCTGGGCGGCGAATTACATCGCCGGGAAGATCAGGGCCCACAAGGAGGATCGGCCCTTTGTGCTGGGCCTTCCCACCGGCTCCTCCCCCATCGGGGTCTATCAGGAGCTGATTCGCATGAACAAGGCCGGGGAGCTCTCCTTCAAAAACGTCGTTACCTTCAATATGGACGAGTACCTGGGCCTCCCCAGGGAGCATGACCAGAGCTACTGGTATTTCATGCACGATAATTTCTTCGACCACCTGGTGGATATGGACCCGAAGAACATCCACATCCTCAACGGCATGACGGACGACCCGGAGGGGGAGTGCGCCCGCTATGAGGAGAAGATTGCCGAGTACGGCGGCATCGACCTCTTCATGGGCGGCATCGGGGTGGACGGGCACCTGGCCTTCAACGAGCCCTATACCTCCCTTTCCTCCCGCACCGGTCTCCGGGACCTCACCACCGATACCCGCATCGTCAACTCCCGCTTCTTCGGGGGCGACCCGGAGAAGGTGCCCGCCCAGGCCCTCAGCGTGGGCATCGGCACGGTGACGGACGCAAAGGAGGTGCTGGTGCTCATCAGCGGCCACAATAAGGCCCGGGCCCTCGCCGCCACGGTGGAGGGCGGCGTCAGCCAGAAGTGGACCTGCAGCGCCCTCCAGCTCCACAACGCGGCCATCATTGCCTGTGACGAGGCCGCCTGCGGTGAGCTCACGGTGGACACCTACAAATACTTCCTGGACATCGAGCGCAAAGAGCGTCTGTAAATCTGCGGCCACTCCGCCCCGGATGCATTCCGGGGCGGATACTTTTTTCTTGCCAAAAGGGAAGTTTTCCATTAGAATCAGAAACAAAGCTTTTACAGCCACCGGGAGGGGACGGGCATGCACATTTTAGTCACCGGCGGGGCCGGGTATATCGGCTCCCACACCATCGTGGAGCTGCTGGCTGCGGGCCACAGCGTTGTGGCGGTGGACAGCCTCGTCAATTCCAGCCGGGAGGCGCTGAGGCGCCTGGAGACCATCACCGGGCAGGCCATCCCCTTCTATGAGCTGGACATCCGGGACAGGGATGCCCTGGAGCGGGTTTTCCGGGACCACCGCTTTGACTGCTGCATCCACTTCGCCGGGCTGAAGGCGGTGGGGGAATCCGTCCGGGAGCCCTGGAAATACTATGACAACAACCTGGTGGGGACCCTCGTCCTCACGGAGGTCATGGCCCGCCATGGCTGCAAGAGCATCATTTTTAGCTCCTCCGCCACGGTCTACGGAGAGCCCGACCGCGTCCCCATCACGGAGGAATTCCCAAAGGGCCGCTGCGAGAGCCCCTATGCCTGGACCAAGTGGATGCAGGAGGAGATGCTCGCCGACCTCCACACCGGGGACGTGAAGAAGGGGGACCCGAAGCCCTGGAACGTGGTCATTTTGCGCTACTTCAACCCCATCGGCGCCCACCCCTCCGGCCTCATCGGGGAGGACCCCAACGGCATCCCCAATAATCTCATGCCCTACATCACCCAGGTGGCCGTGGGCAAGCTGGAAAAGCTCCATGTCTTCGGCGATGATTACCCCACCCCCGACGGCACCGGCATCCGGGACTATATCCATGTGGTGGATCTGGCCCGGGGCCATGTCAGCGCCCTGCGGGCCATCGAGGGGGGCTGCGGCGTCAAAGTCTACAACCTGGGCACCGGCAGGGGCAGCAGCGTGCTGGAGGTGGTCCGGGCCTTTGAGGTTTCCTCCGGCATCTCCATCCCCTATGTGGTGGACCCCCGCCGCCCCGGGGACATCGCCGAATACTGGTCCGACCCCACAAAGGCGGAGCGGGAGCTGGGTTGGAAGGCGCAGTATGACCTCAAGGATATGTGCCGGGACAGCTGGAACTGGCAGAGGAAGAACCCCCGGGGCTACCGGGGCTGACCCACGGAAGAACGAAAGGCGGCGGATGAAGCGTTGAGCACCTTTTCCGGCATTGAGGAGGCCCGGGAATTCTTCACCGGGGACCGTTTCGCCATGTCTAACGGCATGCACCTGGACGAGCTCACCGACGAGGGCTGCACCGTCAGCATGGATCTGCGGGAAGAGCACCGCAACGCCCTGGGGGGCGTCATGGGGGGCGTCATCTTCACCCTGGCGGACTTCGCCTTCGCCGTTGCCTCCAACAATGACCACCAATCCACCGTGGCCCTGGATGTGAACATCCACTTTTTGAGCAGCACCAAGGGGCAGCGCCTCACCGCGAGGGCCCGATGCGTCAAGAGCGGGCGCGCCACCGCCGTCTATGAGATTACCGTCACCGACGACACGGAGAGGACGGTTGCCCTCTTCATCGGGACTGGGTATAAACTGTAAGACAGGAAGGAAAGGGAAAGAAGAATGGAGATTACCCGGGATATCCGCTATATCGGCGTCAACGACCATCAAATCGACTTGTTCGAGGGGCAGTACGTTGTCCCCAGGGGCATGGCCTATAATTCCTATCTCATCCTGGATGAGAAGATCGCCGTCATGGACACGGTGGAGGAGGGCTTCACCCACGCCTGGATTGAGAAGCTCACCGTCGCCCTGGGCGGGCGGCAGCCGGACTACCTCATCGTGCAGCACATGGAGCCGGACCACTCCGGCAGCATCGGCTGCTTCATGCACACCTATCCCCGGGCGACGATCGTCGCCTCCGCCAAGGCCTTCGCCATGATGAAGAATTTCTACGGCGAGGAGTATGAGGACCGGCGTATCGTGGCGGGGGAGGGGGACAGCCTCAGCCTGGGAAGGCACACCCTCACCTTCCTCGCCGCCCCCATGGTCCACTGGCCGGAGGTCATCGTCAGCTACGACGCTGCGGATAAGGTCCTCTTCTCCGCCGACGCCTTCGGCAAGTTCGGGGCCCTGGACGTGGAGGACCCGGAGGGCTGGGCCTGCGAGGCGCGGCGCTACTACTTCGGCATCGTGGGGAAATACGGCGCCCAGGTCCAGGCCCTGCTGAAAAAGGCCGCGAATCTGGAGATTGCCGCCATCTGCCCCACCCACGGCCCCGTGCTCCGGGGGGACTTGAGCTATTACCTGAACCTCTATGATGTTTGGTCCTCCTATGGGGTGGAGTCCGAGGGCGTCTGCATCGCCTACACCTCCGTCTACGGCCATACGAAGGCCGCCGCGGAGCTGCTGGCGGAAAAGCTCTCCGCCCGGGGCTGCCCCAAGGTGGCGGTCACGGATTTGGCCCGGGACGACATGCCCGAAGCGGTGGAGGATGCCTTCCGCTACGGGAAGCTCGTCCTTGCCACCACCACCTACAACATGGATGTCTTTCCTCCCATGCGGGAGTTTATCAAGCACCTCACCGAGCGGAATTACCAGAACCGCACCGTGGCCCTCATTGAGAACGGCTCCTGGGCCCCGGCGGCGGCCAAGGGGATGACCGCCCTGCTGGAGGGCTGCAAGAACCTGACCTTCGTGGAAAACAGCGTCCGCATCCTCTCCGCCCTCAATGAGGAGAGCACCGCCCGGCTGGAGGCCCTGGCCGCGGAGCTCTGGCCCTGAGCGTTTTACCCCCGGAGCGGGAATCATTGATAATCATTTTTGAAACGGAGGAAATAACCATGAAGTATGTCTGCAGCGTCTGCGGCTGGGTCTATGACGAGGAGGCCGGCGCCCCCGAAGTGAACGTCGCCCCCGGCACCAAATTCGAGGACCTTCCCGAGGGTTTCGTCTGCCTGCTCTGCGGCGCGGAGAAGGAAGCCTTCACCAAGGAGGACTGAAGCCCGTCTGAAGAAATATTTTCAAAACCCCTTGACAGGGAGACCGCGCCGTAGTATCTTACAGTAAATCGCAAGCAGGGAGAAGTTTCATGAAAAACCGCAATTGCATCGCTTTCTTTTGGTGGCGCAGCTTTACCGGAAAACTCTGGTAAGGTTGATTTGCGGTGCACGAAAACATGAAACCCTGAACGGGACATGAATCGGAAGCGGCCCAGATCAATCTGGGCCGCCTCTTTTTTTACCATGCAATACCGGAAAGGAGAACCGCCATGAGGATGTTCCTGCCCACGGACGCCCCCGGCCGCCGATGGCGGCCCGGCAAAGCCCCCGTACTCTCCAAAAAATGAAAATGAAAAATCATAACAAGAAAGGAACACACGACCATGGAAAAGATCCCCTATAAAATCTACCTCACCGAAGATGAGATGCCGAAGGCCTGGTACAACCTCCGCTCCGCCATGAAGAACAAGCCCGCGCCCCTGCTGAACCCCGGCACCCACCAGCCCATGAAGGCCGAGGAGCTGGCCCCCGTCTTCTGCGAGGAGCTCATCAAGCAGGAGCTGGACAACGACACCCCCTATTTCGAGATTCCCCGGGAGGTCTACGAGTTTTACAAGATGTACCGGCCCTCGCCCCTGGTGCGGGCCTACTGCCTGGAGAAGGCCCTGGGCACCCCGGCCCACATCTACTACAAGTTTGAGGGCAACAACACCAGCGGCTCCCACAAATTAAACTCCGCCATCGCCCAGGCCTATTACGCCAAGAAGCAGGGCCTGAAGGGCGTCACCACCGAGACCGGCGCGGGGCAGTGGGGCACCGCCCTGAGCATGGCCTGCTCCTACTTTGAGCTGGACTGCAAGGTCTACATGGTCAAGGTCTCCTATGAGCAGAAGCCCTTCCGCCGGGAGGTCATGCGCACCTACGGCGCGGACGTGACCCCCTCTCCCTCCGAGACGACGGGTATCGGCCGCAAGATCCTCGCCGACCACCCCGGCACCACCGGCAGCCTGGGCTGCGCCATCTCCGAGGCGGTGGAGGTCGCCACCTCCACCCCCGGCTACCGCTACGTGCTGGGCAGCGTGCTGAACCAGGTGCTGCTGCACCAGAGCATCATCGGCCTGGAGACGGAGGCCGCCCTCAAGAAGTACGGCATCGTCCCCGACATCGTCATCGGCTGCGCCGGCGGCGGCTCCAACCTGGGCGGCCTCATCGCGCCCTTCATGCGGGACAAGATTGAGGGCAGGCTGGATGCCCGCATCATCGCCGTGGAGCCCGCTTCCTGTCCCAGCCTCACCCGGGGCAGGTACGCCTATGACTTCTGCGACACCGGCATGGTCTGCCCCCTGGCGAAGATGTACACCCTGGGCAGCGGCTTCATCCCCGCCCCCAACCACGCCGGCGGCCTGCGCTACCACGGCATGAGCTCCATCCTCTCCCAGCTCTATGACGACGGGTATATGGAGGCCGTCTCCGCCGTGCAGACGGATGTCTTCGCCGCCGCGGAACGCTTTGCCCGGGTGGAGGGCATCCTCCCCGCCCCCGAGAGCTCCCACGCCATCAAGGTGGCCATCGACGAGGCCCTGAAGTGCAAGGAGACCGGGGAGGCGAAGAACATCGTCTTCGGCCTCACCGGCACCGGCTACTTCGACCTGGTGGCCTATCAGAAATACCACGACGGGCAGATGGACGACTACATCCCCACCGACGCCGACCTCCAGAAGGGCTTCGACGCCCTGCCCGTCATCGGCTGAAATTTCAGCCCCGCCCCTCTTGACAGACGGGAAATTCAGGTGTATAGTGATTTAAAAGAATGAAGTGAACGCCGCTTTTCACCCTTTGCGGCGGGCCCGGGGAGCGGGCGGAAGAAAAACCGGCCCTCCCCGGGGCATCATTCCCAGATTATCCGTCAAGAGAGGAAGAAAACCCCATGGACAAGACCGCCATCATCACCCTGATCCTCATCATCTGCTTCTTCGCCGTCATGATCTTCATCGGTCTGCGCTCCCGCCGCCACACCGCGGATGTCAACGGCTTCGTGCTGGGCTCCCGCAACGTGGGCCCCTGGCTCAGCGCCTTTGCCTACGGCACCAGCTATTTCTCTGCCGTCATCTTCGTGGGCTATGCCGGGCAGTTCGGCTGGAACTTCGGCGTTGCCTCCACCTGGGTGGGCCTGGGCAACGCCTTCATCGGCTCCCTCATGGCCTGGAGCATCCTGGGCCGCCGCACCCGCATCATGACCCAGCACCTGGGCAGCAAGACCATGCCGGATTTCTTCGGCACCCGCTTTGGCTCCCCGGCGCTGAAAATTGCCGCCAGCGTCATCACCTTCCTCTTCCTCATCCCCTACACCGCATCCCTGTATAACGGGCTGAGCCGGCTCTTTGCCACCGCCTTCAACGGCGTGGATTATGCCGTCTGCGTCATTATCATGGCGGTGCTCACCGGCATCTATGTCATCCTGGGGGGCTACATGGCCACCGCCCTCAACGATTTTATCCAGGGCCTCATCATGCTGGGAGGAATTGTCGCCGTCATCGCTGCCGTCCTTCGGGACAACGGGGGCCTCATGAACGCCATGGCGGGCCTCGCCACCGGCGAGAACGGCGGTTGGCAGTATGTCTCCTTCCTGGGGGCGGATCCCCTCTTCCTCCTCTTTGTGGTGCTGCTCACCTCCCTGGGCACCTGGGGCCTCCCCCAGATGGTGGGAAAGTTCTACGCCATCAAGAACGAGGATTCCATCAAGAAGGGCACCATCATCTCCACCCTCTTCGCCCTTGTGGTGGCGGGCGGCTGCTACTTCCTGGGTGGCTTCGGGCGGCTCTACGACGTGGATGTGGCCGCCGGCGGCTTTGACGCCGTCATCCCCCAGATGCTCTCCACCCTGCCCTCCGTCATCATGGGCATCGTCATCGTGCTGGTGCTCTCGGCCTCCATGTCCACCCTGTCCTCCCTGGTGCTGGCCAGCTCCTCCACCATCACCCTGGATTTCATCGACCCCCTGCGGAAAAAGCCCATGGAGGAGAAGCGCAAGCTCCTGGTGATGCGCCTCTTTATCGTGGTATTCATCGTCATCTCCGCTGTCATCGCCATTCGTCAGGCCCGGAGCCGCAGTCTCTTCATCGCCCAGATGATGGGCGTCTCCTGGGGCGCCCTGGCCGGGGCCTTCCTCGCCCCCTTCCTCTACGGCCTCTACTTCAAAAAGACCAGCAAGGCCGCCGTGGCCGTCTGCTTCATCTGGGGCGTCGCCCTGGAGATCGTGCAGCTGCTCATCTCCCTGGGGGCCGTCAGCGTGGCTAACAGCCCCTTCCTGGCCTTCGTTTTCAAAAACTCCATCTACTCCGGCGTCATCGCCATGGTGGGCGGCCTCGTCATCGTCCCCGTGGTGAGTCTCCTCACCGCAAGCACCGTGCCGAAGAACACGGAGCAGATGTTTGAGTGCTACAACGACCGCAAGACCGTGGGCATCACGGACAACCTGGGCAAATGATGCCCTGCGGGCAGTTCCGGTCTTGTAATCCTTTAGCCCGCGTCATATAATCAATCAGCAAAAAGGAGAAAGGACATGCAATGAGCAACTATTATCAGAAAGAGATCGAAACTGCCCCCCGCGAGAAAATCGTCGAAATCCAGAACGAGAAGATCGTCAAACAGGTCAAACATGTCTATGACAACGTGCCCTATTACCGGGATTTGATGGACAAGAAGGGCGTGAAGCCCGAGGACATTCAGAGCATCGACGATATCAAGAAGCTTCCCTTCCTCTCCAAGGCGGACCTGCGGGAGGCCTACCCCTACGGCCTTCTCGCCACGGACCTGAAAAACTGCGTCCGCATTCATTCCACCTCCGGCACCACCGGCAAGCGGGTGGTGGCCTTCTACACCCAGCACGACATCGATTTGTGGAACGAGTGCTGCGCCAGGGCCATCGTGGCCGCCGGGGGCACGAAGGACGACGTGGTGCAGGTCTGCTACGGCTACGGCCTCTTCACCGGCGGGGCCGGGCTGGACGGCGGCTCCCACCAGGTGGGCTGCCTGACCCTGCCCATGTCCTCCGGCAACACCGACCGGCAGATTCAGTTCATGATGGATTTGAACGCCACCATCCTCTGCTGCACCCCCTCCTATGCCGCCTTCATCGGCGAAAGTCTGGCCGAGCGGGGCTATAAGCCCGAGGACAACAAGCTCAAGGCCGGCATCTTCGGCGCCGAGCCCTGGACGGAGGAGATGCGCCGCAGCATCGAAAAGAGCCTGGGCATCAAGGCCTATGATATCTACGGTCTCACCGAGACCAGCGGCCCGGGCGTCTCCTTCGAGTGCGAGGAGCAGACCGGCATGCACATCAACGAGGACCACTTCTATGCCGAGATCATCGACCCCGAGACCGGCGAGGTGCTCCCCGAGGGGAGCAAGGGCGAATTGGTTTTCACCGCCCTGGATAAGGAGGCCTTCCCCCTGCTGCGCTACCGCACAAGAGATATCTGCGTCCTCAGCCGGAAAAAGTGCGCCTGCGGCCGCACCCATGTGAAGATGTCCAAGCCCATGGGCCGCAGCGATGATATGATGATCATCCGGGGCGTCAACGTATTCCCCAGCCAGATTGAGACCGTGCTCCTCAACGAGGGCTACACCCCCAACTATCAAATCCTGGTGGACCGGAAGAACAACACCGATACCCTGGACATCAATGTGGAGTTCAGCCCTGAGCAGTTCTCCGACAAGATCTCCGAGATTCAGGCGCGGGAGAAGGCCCTGGAGGGCGCCATGCGCACCATGCTGGGCATCGGCCCCAAGATTCACCTGGTGGCGCCCCACTCCATCGTGCGCAGCGAGGGCAAGGCCGTCCGCGTCATCGACAAGCGCAAGCTCCACGACTGATTGGGAAAGGAGAAGAGATCAATGGCTATTACGCAGCTCTCCGCTTTTTTGGAGAATAAGCCCGGCCAGCTGGCCGCTGCCGTCAAGGCCCTCTCCGACGGGGGCGTGAACATCCGCGCCATGAGCATCGCCGATACCAAGGAATTCGGCATCCTGCGCCTCATCGTCTCCGACGCCGCGAAGGGCAAGGAGCTCCTGGGGACGAAATGTATCGTCACCGACACCCGGGTCATCGCCGTGCCCATGGACGACGTGGCCGGCGCCCTCAGCACCGTTCTGCAGGTGCTGGACGGGGTGCGCATCAACGTGGAATACATGTATGCCTTCACCGGCTCGGCGGCCGCCAGCGCCTATGTGGTGCTCCGGGTGGAGGATGTGTCCCACGCCGAGGACGCCCTGAAGGCCGCCGGCGTTAAGACCCTCACCGACGAGGAGCTTTCAAAGCTCCTGTAAACGGACCGGCAGAAGCGGCGGGCGGCTCGGGAAATGGGCCCGCCCGCCATTTTTCCCTTGACAATCCATCCCGCCTGTGATATACCTACCGAAAAAGTAGGAAAAAGGAGAACTACCATGGCTTATCAGAAGATACTCACCGTTCAGGACATCTCCTGCGTGGGGCAGTGCTCCCTCACCGTGGCCCTGCCCATCCTCAGTGCCTGCGGGCTGGAGACCTGCATCCTGCCCTCGGCGGTGCTCTCCACCCATACCGCCGGCTTCACCGGCTACACCTTCCGGGATTTGACGGAGGATATGGATGCCATCATCGCCCACTGGCAGAAGGAGGGCATCCGCTTCCGGGCCGTCTACACCGGCTACCTGGGCAGCGCCCGGCAGATTTCCTCCGTCCACCGCATCATCGACAGCCTGGGGGAGGAGGACTTCACCACCCTCATCGACCCCGCCATGGCGGACAACGGCAGCCTCTATCCCGGCTTTGACGATGCCTTCGTCGCCGAGATGCGCACCCTGGTTGCCCGGGCGGATTACATCCTGCCCAACATCACCGAGGCTGCCCTCCTGGCGGGCATGGAGTACCGCGCCGAGCCGGACCGGGCCTATGTGGACGCCCTGGTGGAGAAGCTGCTGGCCCTGGGGGCGAAGAACGTGGTGCTCACCGGCGTGGGCTTCCGCCCCGGCATGACCGGCGTCCTCGTCTGCGGGAAGGACACGCGGGAGTACTACGAGCACCGGAAAATCGAGAAGGGCTGCCACGGCACCGGGGATGTCTATGCCTCCGCCTTCGTGGGGGCCTTCCTGGGGGGGAAGACCGCCTTCGAGGCGGCGAAGATCGCCGCGGATTACACCGTCCGAACCATCGAGAACACCCAGGGGGACCCGACCCACTGGTATGGGGTGAAGTTCGAGCCCGTGCTCCCGGAGCTCATGGAAATGCTGAAATAAACCCTCTCTTGAACGCCCCGCCCCGGGGGAGAGGACCTGCCCCTCCGCCGGGGCAAAAAAATATTATAAAAACCTACTTGACGAATGGGTTTTTCCGTGCTATCATTCACTCACCTACTAAAAAGGTAGGCAAAAGGAGGCGAGACCATGAAGGGCTATCCCTTTCCCTGGGGACGAATGTGTAGAAGCTGAGACACACCTCCCACACCTGCACATTTTTGATTGACGAAAGGAAAAAATCGCCATGTCTGATTACCGTTTTGAGACCCTGCAGGTCCACGCCGGGCAGGAGAGCCCCGATCCCGCCACCGATGCCCGGGCCGTGCCCATCTACGCCACCACCTCCTATGTCTTCAAGGATTCCGCCCAGGCGGCTGGGCGCTTCGCTCTCACCGAGGGCGGCAACATCTACACCCGCCTCATGAACCCCACCAGCGATGTGTTTGAAAAGCGCATCGCGGCCCTGGAGGGGGGCGCGGCGGCCCTGGCCACCGCCTCCGGCTCCGCCGCCATCACCTATGCCATCCAGAACATCGCCGTGGCGGGGGACCATATTGTGTCCTCCACGAACCTCTACGGCGGCACCCACAATCTCCTGGCCAACACCCTGGTGGAGCAGGGGCTCACCACCACCTTCGTGGACCCCGCCGACCCGGAGAACTTTGAAAAGGCCATCCGGCCCAACACGAAGCTGCTGTATGCCGAGACCCTGGGCAACCCCAATTCCGATGTCATCGATTTGGATGCCATCGCCGCCGTCGCCCACCGCCACGGCATCCCCTTCATCGTGGACAGCACCTTTGCCACGCCCTATCTCCTGCGGCCCATCGAGCACGGGGCGGATGTGGTGGTGCACTCCGCCACCAAGTTCATCGGCGGCCACGGCACGGTCATGGGCGGCGTCGTGGTGGACGCGGGGAAATTCGACTGGGCCCAGAACGACAAGTTTCCCGGCCTCAGCAAGCCCAACCCCTCCTACCACGGGGTCGTTTTCACCGAAGCCACCGGTAACCTGGCTTACATCATGAAGCTGCGCACCACCCTCATGCGGGACCAGGGGGCCACCATCTCCCCCTTCAACTCCTTCCTGCTGCTCCAGGGGCTGGAGACCCTCTCCCTCCGGGTGGAGCGGCATGTGGAAAACGCCCTGAAGGTAGTGGATTACCTGAAAAACCACCCCCAGGTGGAAAAGGTCAACCACCCCTCTCTCGCCACCGGGCGGGCCAAGGAGCTGTATGACACCTACTTCCCCCACGGGGCGGCGTCCATCTTCACCTTTGAAATCAAGGGGAACGCCGAGACGGCGAAGAAGTTCACCGAGAGCCTCAGGCTCTTCTCCCTTCTCGCCAACGTGGCGGATGTGAAGTCCCTGGTCATCCATCCCGCCTCCACCACCCACAGCCAGCTCAGCGAGGAGGAGCTGCTCTCCGGGGGCATCAAGCCCACCACCATCCGCCTCTCCATCGGCACCGAGCATATCGAAGACATCATCGCCGACCTTCAGCAGGGCTTTGAAGCCGTGAAGTAAGAAAGGAAGTAATCAAAATGTCCAATATCTATACCGCCGCCGACCAGCTCATCGGGAAGACCCCCCTGCTGGAGCTCACCCATATCGAGGCTAATCATGGCCTGAAAGCGAAAATCTATGCCAAGCTGGAGTACTTCAACCCCGCCGGCAGCGTCAAGGACCGCATCGCCAAGGCCATGCTGGACGACGCCGAGGCCGCCGGGAAGCTGAAAAAGGGCTCCGTCATCATCGAGCCCACCAGCGGAAACACCGGCATCGGCCTGGCCTCCGTGGCCGCCGCCCGGGGCTATCGCATCATCATCGTCATGCCGGAAACCATGTCCGTGGAGCGCCGCCAGCTCATGAAGGCCTACGGGGCCGAGCTGGTGCTCACCGAGGGGGCCAAGGGCATGAAGGGGGCCATCGCCAAGGCCGACGAGCTGGCCGCCGAGATCCCCGACAGCTTCATCCCCGGCCAGTTCGTGAACCCCGCCAACCCCAAGGCCCACTATGAGACCACCGGTCCGGAGATCTGGGCGGATACCGACGGGGATGTGGACATCTTCGTGGCGGGCGTGGGCACCGGCGGCACCGTCACCGGCGTGGGCAAGTACCTCAAGGAGCAGAAGCCTTCCGTCAAGGTGGTGGCCGTGGAGCCCCAGTCCTCCGCCGTGCTCTCCACCGGCGTCGCCGGGAGCCACAAGATTCAGGGCATCGGCGCGGGCTTTGTTCCCGACGTGCTGGACACCAAGGTCTATGACGAGATCATCCCCGTCACCAATGAGGATGCCTTCGCCACCGGCAGGCTCATCGGCAAGCAGGAGGGCGTCCTTGTGGGCATCTCCTCCGGCGCGGCGGCCTGGGCCGCCATCGAGCTGGCCAAGCGCCCGGAGAACGCCGGGAAGAAGATCGTCGTCCTCCTGCCGGACACCGGCGACCGCTACCTCTCCACCCCGCTCTTTGCGGACTAATCAATCTGACTGAACGCTCGAAAAGGGGGACCTCCCTTGAAGATTTACGCGGATAACGCGGCCACCACCTGTATGAGCCGCCGGGCCATCGAGGCCATGCTTCCCTATATGGAGAAGGTCTACGGAAACCCCTCCAGCCTCTATGCCATCGGGCAGGAGGCCAAGGAGGCCCTGGAGACCGCCCGGGCTCGGGTGGCCGCCTGCCTGGGCTGTACCCCCCGGGAGATTCTCTTCACCTCCGGGGGCAGCGAGGCGGATAACCAGGCCATTCGCTCCGTCGCCCTCTGGGGGGCAAAGAAGGGGAAGAAGCACATCATCTCCACCAAGTTTGAGCACCACGCCGTCCTCCACACCCTGAAAAAGCTGGAGCAGGAGGGCTTTGAGGTGACGCTGCTGGACGTGGCCCCCAAGGGCCTCGTCACCCCGGAGCAGGTGGCTGCCGCCATCCGGGAGGACACCTGCCTCGTCACGGTGATGTACGCCAACAACGAAATCGGCACCGTCCAGCCCATCCCCGAGATCGGGGCCCTGTGCCGGGAGAAAGGCGTCATCTTCCACACAGACGCGGTGCAGGCCGCGGGGCACCTGCCCATCAACGTAGTTGAGCAGAACATCGACCTCCTCTCCCTCTCGGCCCACAAGTTCCACGGGCCCAAGGGGGTGGGCGCCCTGTATTTCCGCCGGGGCGTGAGCCTCACAAACATCATTGAGGGGGGCGCCCAGGAGCGGGGCAAGCGGGCCGGCACGGAGAACGTCCCCGGCATCATGGGTCTCGCGGAGGCCCTGGAGGAGGCCTGCGAGGGCATGGAGGCCAACGCGGGGAGGCTCATCCCCCTGCGGGAAAGGCTCATCGACGGGCTTTCCGCCATCCCCTATTCCGAGCTCAACGGCGACAGGGAAAAGCGCCTCCCGGGCAACGTGAACTTCTGCTTCGAGGGCATCGAGGGGGAATCCCTCCTCCTGCTGCTGGACGATTTGGGCATCTCTGCCTCCTCCGGCAGCGCCTGCACCTCCGGCTCCCTGGACCCCAGCCATGTGCTGCTGGCCATCGGGCGGCCCCACGAGGTGGCCCACGGCTCTCTCCGCCTCACCCTGGGGGAGGACGCCACGGAGGAGCAGGTGGATTATCTCATCGCCTCCGTCACCCAGGTGGTGGAGCGGCTGCGGGGCATGTCCCCCTTCTGGCGGGACCTCACCACCGGCAAGCGGCCCCATGTATTTTCCAAGTAAGGAGGTCTCCGACCATGGCTCTGTACAGTGAAAAAGTAATGGACCATTTCCGCAATCCCCGGAACGTGGGCGTCATCGAGAACGCCTCCGGCGTGGGGGAAGTGGGAAACCCCGTCTGCGGGGACATCATGAAAATCTATCTGCAAATCGAGGATGACGTGATCACCGACGTGAAGTTCGAGACCTTCGGCTGCGGCAGCGCCATCGCCTCCAGCTCCATGGCCACCGAGCTCATCAAGGGGAAGCCGGTGTCCGACGCCCTGAAGCTCACCAACAAGGCCGTGACGGAGGCTCTGGACGGGCTGCCCGCCCACAAGCTGCACTGCTCTGTGCTGGCGGAGGAGGCCATCCGCACCGCCCTGAAGGATTATTACGACAAAAACGGCATCCCCTATGACCCGGCCCAGTTCCCCGATGAGGACAGCTGCGCCCACTGCGAGAAAGCGGAGTAGGGAAGATGCTGGTTTCCACAAGGGGGCGCTATGCCCTGCGAGTCATGGTGGATTTGGCGGAGCAGGGGGGCGGCGGATACACCGCCATGAAGGAGGTGGCCGAGCGCCAGCAGATTTCCCTCAAGTATCTGGAGCGCATCCTGCCCCTCCTGGTGAAGGCCGACCTCATCGAGGGGGTCCAGGGCAAGGGGGGCGGCTACCGTCTCACCCGTGCCCCGGAGGACTACCACATTGGGGAGATTCTACGCCTCACGGAGGGGGATTTGGCCCCCGTCACCTGCCTGGAGGATTCCGCCCAGCCCTGTGAGCGCATGGCGGACTGCCGCACCCGGCCCCTCTGGAACGAGTTGGACCAGGTGGTGAACGAATACCTGGACCGGAAAACCGTCGCGGATTTGATGAGAAAGTGAAAGCCTGCCCCACATAGGCCAAGGCCTCCGGCTCAGCCGGAGGCCTTGTCTTATGCTGTTTCATTTCGGCAGGTATTTCCACACCCGGAGGCTCACCGTCACGGCGAGGAAGGTTTTGACGATGTCCGGCAGAATGTAGGGGAGGACACAGATGCCCAGGGCGGTGAAGAAGCCCATCTCCTTCCCCTGAAGGCTGTACACCGCCGTGAACCACAGCGTCCCCACCAGATAGCAGGGGATGAGGGCGAGGGTGCAGGCCAGGGTGTGGATGAGCTTTCCCCGCCCGGCGAGGGGCTTTTCCATGAGCAGGTAAACAAGCCCGGTGAAGAGGAAGCCCACCAGATAGCCCCCCGTGGGCCCCAGCAGATGACCCGGTCCCCCCCGGAAGCCGGAAAAGACCGGCAGGCCCACGAGGCCCAGGAGAAGGTACAGGCCGATGGCCAGCAGCCCCCGTTTTCCCCCCAGCAGGAGGAGGGCGGCGATGACGGCGAAGGTCTGCATGGTGAAGGGCACGGTAAAGGGAATGGTGAGCCAGGAGCAGAGGCAGATGACCGCCGCCGTCATGGCGATGAGGGCACCGTCCCGGAGCTTTACGCGATTATCCTTGTTCAAGTTTCTTTATGCTCTCTTTCCCGGCGGGAGAGCTCGATGCTCCCGCCGTTTGTCATGTCTCTGCCCTCCAGCAGCAGCAGCTTTTCCGCAAGGAGACGGGCAAAGGCGCTGGCGATGGCAGAGGAGACGATGAGGTCGGTGGGGTCATCGGTGGTGTACTCCGTGGCCTGGTCGTGGCCCAGGATGCCCCCGGCTACGTTCCGCACCGCCTCCAGGAAATACTTCGCCGACAGCCGGTGCCGCCGGACATAGGCGTTATAGCGTGTTTCCAGCTCCTCCGGGGGAAGGGGATGGGGAATGATGGTCTGGAGGGTGGCGATGCTGAGCCCGTGCTTCAGCGTGCAGATCATGATGAGATAGGCGATGTGGGACCGGTAGTATTTCTTCTTCACCGGCTCCGGCATGATCTTTTTGCGGACATAGTTGTTGATGGTGGCGGGGGTGATGAACTGCTCCTCCTTCAGCTCCGGGGGCAGATAGTCCAGATACCCTTTCAGCAGGGTCACCACCTGGTCCATGTAGAGGCCGAAGTCCGGAATGTCCTCCCAGAAGGGGAGCCGGTACTCCTCCAGGTACTTTTCCCAGCGGCGGAGCTTTCCCGCCACCAGCGCCTTGTTGAACTGCATATCTCTGCCCTCAAATCCGGCGGAAATTCCGGTCCAGCTGTTTTTTGGTGATCGTCATGGAGACAGGCCGCCCGTGGGGGCAGTATTTCACGTCCCCCCGAAGCACCGCCTCCGCCACCGGCACCCACTCCAGGGGGTCGGAGCTCCTGCCCGCCTTGACGGCGGCCTTGCAGGCCATGGTGGCAAGGCTCTCGTCCTTCACCCCCAGGCTGCCGGGCCGCTGCCCCAGCTGCAGGGCGGCGGAGACTTCGCAGAGAAGGGCCTCCGCGTCCTCCGCATCAAAGCCCTGGGGGAGCTGGCGCACCAGCAGATCATTCCCGCCGAAGTCCTCCGCCTCAATGCCCAGCTCCTGCAGCAGGGAGAGATTTGCCAGCAGCCGGGCCTTGTCCTCCGGGCTCAGGGCGCAGACGGCGGGGGAGAGAAGGAGCTGCCCGGGGGAATCCTCCGGCTGCCGTGCCTTCAGGGCGTCAAAGAGCATCCGCTCGTGGGCGGCGTGCTTGTCGATGAGGAGGAGCTCCTCCCCGGTCTCCACGATGATGTACTCCCGGAAGGCCTCTCCCAGGATGCGATAGGGGGGCAGGGGGGCTGCCTCCTCCGCCTCGACCGGGGTTTCCGCCGCCGGCTCCGGCACCCTTTCCGTCGGCTCCGGCGGGGCGAAGGTGTGGATGATGGGCTTTTCCTCCGACGCCGCCGACGGGGCGTTATACTCCCGACGGGACCCGGCAAAGACCAGCTGCTCCACGATCTCCGGCATCTTTGCAGCATCCGGCGGGGGTGAATGATCCGGCTCCCGCCGGGGCGCATCGGCGCGCTTCGGAGCTGCCTGGGGGGTAAAGACCGGGGTATAGCCGGACCTGGGCGGGGGAGAAGAAGGGCCTGTCTCCTCCGGGAGCCGGACTTCGGGCTTCTCTGTCTCCCCGTTCAGGGCGGAGAGCACCGAGCGGTGGACGGCGGTGAATACGGCGTTTTCCTGGAGAAAGCGCACCTCCGTCTTGGCGGGGTGGACGTTTACATCCACCTGGTTGGGCTTCATGGAAAGGTTCAGCACACAGGCGGGATAGCGCCCGGTGAACAGGGAATTGCGGTAGGCCTGCTCCAGGGCGGCCTGCAGCAGCTGGGAGCGGATGGCCCGCCCGTTCAGGAAAAAGTATTGCAGCTTTCGGTTGCCCCTGGCCCCCGCGGGGGTGGAGACATAACCCTCCACGGTCATGTTCTCCCCGGTGCCGCGCACAGGGAGCAGGGCCTTGGAAAAATCCCGCCCCAGGAGGGAATAGATGGTTCCGTCCAGCTTCCCGTCCCCGGCGGTCTGGAATTCCTCTTTCCCGTCGTGGAGGTAGCGGATGGAGACCTCCGGGTGACTCAGGGCGCAGCGGATGGCCACCTGGGTGACGGCGGCCAGCTCGGCGCTGTCCTTCTTCATGAATTTCAGCCGGGCCGGGGTGTTGAAAAAGAGATCCCGCACCAGAATGGTGGTGCCCTCCGGGCAGCCCGCCGGGTCGCGGGAGACCTCCGTCCCCGCCTCCAGCAGAAGACTGACCCCCTCCTCGGAGCCCCGCAGACGGGTGAGGAGCTGCACCCGGGACACGGAGGCGATGGCGGCCAGCGCCTCCCCCCGGAAGCCCAGGGTGCCGATGGCCTCCAGCCCGAATTCGTCCCGGAGCTTGCTGGTGGCGTGGCGGAGAAAAGCGGTGGAGGCGTCCTCCGGGGTCATGCCGCAGCCGTCGTCCGTCACCCGGATGAGGCCCATGCCCCCCCGCTGCACCTCCAGCGTCACCTTCTTCGCCCCGGCGTCGAAGCTGTTTTCCAGCAGCTCCTTCACCACCGAGGCTGGGCGCTCCACCACTTCCCCGGCGGCGATGAGGTCCGCCACATGGGGGGAAAGCTGTCGGATGATGTTCATTCTCTGATCTCCACGGGGAGGAAGTGCAGGCTGCGGGGGTCGGCGTCAATGGTGGCCGTCTCGCCCGGGGCGAGCTCGCACTTCGTGACGTCCAGCACCAGCCCGGTCATGCCCACCTGGCCCAGCACCCGCACCTGCTTCTTCCCGATGCGCACCACCGGCTCGAATTTGCCCGCCGGGTCAAAGAAGCCCTTGATGCGGCGCAGCAGCGGCAGCTCCTGCCGCTCGGAGCGGTGGAGGGTGCCGATGCCGTTGGCCCAGCCTAAATCCAGAATGGCGATCCTGGTGGGCTTTTTCAGCTTTTTGCCCCGCCCCAGGCCCATGACCGTCCCCTCCGGGAGCCACTTCACTTCCTCCGGGGTGACCTCCACGGTGCCCACCTTGGCCAGGTTGGCCCCGGTTTTCACCGGCGTCCGCCCGATGAGGGCGGAGCCCACCAGCACCGCCTGCTGCTCCCCCGCGTCCAGGCGGAAAAGGGAGCAGGAATCCAGGGCCATCAGGGTCCCCACGTCCACCCCCTGGCCCCGCAGGGTCTCCGCCACCCCCAGGAAGGTCTGGTACTGCGCCTCCGCGGCGCTTTTCAGGTTCACGCCGGACATGCGGGTGTACATCCCGGTGATGGCAAGGCCCGGCATGTGGCGGTAGAGGTTCAGCAGCTTGTCCGTCTCCGTGGGGAGGAAGCCGTATTGCCCCAGCCCCGTGTCGATGCGGATGCGGGCCTCTGCCACCGTGTGCAGCTCCCCGGCGAGGCCGTTGAGGGCGATGCCCGCCTCGTTGGAGCCGATGGTGAAGGTGATGCCGTTGTCCAGAAGCTCACTCAGCTCCCGCACATCGCTGATGCTGCGGAGCATGAGGATGTGGGCCTGCTGGAGACCGGCGCGGCGGAGCTGTATGGCATCCCGGGTCTCGGTGACGGCGAAGCTCGTCACCCCCTCCTCAGCGAGGAAATTCGCCATTCGCAGGAGCCCCAGCCCCTGCCCGTCGGCGCTGAGGTCCGCCACAATCTCGGCGTTCCCGGCCTTGGCGCGGATCTCGCTGAGGTTGAGGAGCAGCGCGTTCTTTTGTGCGACCAGCACTTTCATACTATCATATCCTTTCGGAAATCAATCCAGCCTGGAGCTGCGGTAGTACACCCACCCCAGAACGGCGCAGAGGGCGAGGATGCCCAGGCTGATGAGCAGGGTGGGGACATAGCCGCTCCCCTGGGCCCAGATATCCAAATCAAAGCGGGTCAGGGGGTGGAGGGGGATGAAGCGGAGAAAAACGCTGTAGGCGGCGATGGCGGCGGCGCAGAAAAAGAGATTGGTCAGCACGAGCCCCAGCAGCAGCGCCGGGGCGACGAGGGCGCAGTCCCTGAGGGCATGGAGCAGGAGCCGGGACCAGACATAGAGGGCCGGGAGCCGGGTGAAAACGGCCCCGGCATATATGCCCGCCAGCAGCAGGATGCCCAGCAGGGAGACGCAGAAGCAGACGAGGAAAAGGAAAAGGATTCGGGAGATATAGAGGGCAGACCGGCTGTGGCCCACATAGAGGGCATTGCGGGCATTTCGCCGCTGCCTGTCCATCAGGAGGAAGAAGGCGGTGAAGAGGGCGGGGAGGAAGAGCATCCCCCGGGTGCTGGCCAGCACCCAGCGGAACTGATAGGGCATCACGTCCCGGAAGACCTCCGTGACCTCCTCCGCGTCACTGCTCTCCAGCTGCCCCCGCTTGATAAAGAAGTTCTTCGCCCCGTTCAGGCTCATGTTCGTGCGCTCGGCGTAGCTGTTGAAGGCGCTCATGGTGCAGAGCATGGGCAGGTCATACATGTTTTCGGTGGTGACGTCCACCCGGGAGCTGGCGTATAGGTCCCCCACCAGCATCACCAGCAGGGCGATGAGCAGCGGCGCGCTGCGAAACAGCCGGTAAAAATCGGCTCTCATCAGCTGTTTCATGCCCCCGCCTCCTTTTTCAGGGCCTCCTGCAGGGCCTGCAGGGTCTCCGGCCCCGGTTCCCCCGTGAGGCGGGAGGAGAGCTCCTCCCTGGTATATTTCCCGGAGATGCGGCCCCCATGCAGGAAGAGATAATCCGTTGCCAGGGGCCAGAGGGCGGCGAGGTAGGGGGAAGTGACCAGGGTGGCCATCTCCCGCTCCGCCGTCTCCGAGACCAGCAGCTCCGTCATGCGCAGGGCGTCGTCGCTGTCGAGGCCGGAAAAGATGTTGTCCAGCATCAGAAGCTTCGGGCTCCCCAGGAGGGCCATGGCCGTTCCCAGACGCAGCTTTACAGAGGCGGGGCAGGAGCCCGCGCTCCGCCGCCCGGTCTGCCGGGGCAGGATCTCCAGTGCCTTCATCAGCTTGCCCATGCGCTTGCGGTCCGGCTTTCCCAGAATGCGGCCCATCATCTCCAGGTTGCCCGGCACGCTGAGCTCGTTCCAGAGGGCGGGCTCATGCACCAGCATGCCCGTTTCCCGGCGGGAGGCCGCCTCCGCGACGCTGACGCCGTTAATGGCGGCGCTGCCGCTTTCCAAGGGAATCAGCCCGGCGACACAGCGGAGGAAGGCGGTCTTCCCGCTGCCGGGGTCCCCCACCAGGCCGTAGATGTGCCCTGGATAAAGGGCGAGGGTCACCCCGTCCAGCACCGGCGCCCCGCCGGAAACGCAGCGGAGGTTTTCCGCCGTCAGCACAGCCGTGCTCATGTCCGTTCAACGCTCCTTTATCCATCCGATGCCGAAGCAGATCAGCAGGATTAGAATATCCACGCACACCACGCTGGCCCCCGTGGGGATGGCCAGCGCGAAGGAGACCAGGGTGCCGATGAAGAAGCACAGCACCGAAATCACCGCCGAGACTATTATAACATGCTTGAATTCCCGGCACAAGCGCATGGCGCTGAGGGCGGGGAAAATCACAAGGCCGGAGATGAGCAGCGCCCCCATCATCCGCATGCCCACCACCACGGTAAGGGCGGTGAGGAGAGCCAGCAGGGCGTTGTAGGCCCCGGCCCGGGTGCCGGTGGCCCTGGCGAAGGTCTCGTCAAAGGTCACGGCGAAGATGCGGTTGTAGAAGATAAGGAAGAGGAGCAGCACCGCCGCCGCGATGCCCAGGCTCAGGCGCACGTCCGAGGCGGACATGGAGAGGATGCTGCCGAAAAGGTAATTCCCCGTCTCCGTATTCATCCCCGTGGAGAGGGAAATGACGATGACCCCCAGGGCCAGGGAGCCGGTGGAGATCATGGCGATGGCAGCGTCCCCCTTGATGCGCCCGCCGGCGCTGAGACGCAGCAGGAGGAAGGCGGCGGCCACCGTCACCGGGATGGCCAGGGTGAGGGGCGCGGCGTTCAGGGCGGCGGCGATGGCCAGGGCCCCGAAGCCCACATGGCTCAGCCCGTCCCCAATCATGCTGTAACGCTTCAGCACCAGGGGGACCCCCAGCACCGCCGCGCAGAGGCTCACCAGCCCCCCAACGATGAGGGCCCGGGTGAGGAAGGTATAGGAGAGCATCTCCCGCAGAAGACTCATGGCTCCTCGCCCCCTTCCATAAAGCTGCGGCCGATCTCACTCAGGCGGTAGTCCCCGGAGTTCCCGTAAAAGAGAGGCACAGTGCGCAGGTGCAGGATGGTCTTGGAGTGCTCGATGGCGCAGTCCACATCGTGGGAGACCATGATGATGGTGACCCCCTCGTCGTTCAGCTCCTGGATGATGCGGTACAGCTCCGCCGAGACCGTGGGGTCCAGCCCCGTCACCGGCTCGTCCAGCAGGAGGAGCTTCCGGGTGGCGCAAAGTGCCCGGGCCAGCAGCACCCGCTGCTGCTGCCCCCCGGAGAGGTCCCGGTAGCAGCGCTTCTGCAGCTCTACCAGCCCCAGGCGCTCCATGTTCTCCATAGCCCGACGCTTTTCCCCGGGGCCGTAAAAGGGCCTGGCCCGGCAGCCGGAGAGCACCACCTCCCGCACCGAGGCGGGAAAATCCTTCTGGGCGGGGGTTTGCTGGGGGAGATAGCCGATCTCGTTCTGCCGGAGGCCGTCCCCGTAGGAAATGCTGCCGCTCTGGGGTTTTTTCAGACCCAGCAGTGCCTTGATGAGGGTGCTCTTGCCGCTGCCGTTCTCCCCCACGATGCAGAGGTAGTCCCCGGCGGCCACCGAAAAGCTCAGGCGGTCCACTGCGGTCTTTCCCTCCCAGGCGAGGCAGAGGTTCTCACAGGTGATGAGAGACATAGCTAGTTCAGCGCCTCCTCCAGTGCATTCAGGTTTCGCTCCATGAGGGTGAGATAGGTTTCCCCCGCCTCAAAATCCGCCCTGGAAACGGTGTGGGCGGAAAAGAGAGTGAGGACCTTCGCCCCCGTGGCCTCCGCGATGGTCTCTGCCAAAGCCCCGGCGGAGAGGTCGCATTTGAAGACAACGGGGATGCCCTCGGCCCTCACCTCGTCGATGAGGCGGGCCACGGTGGCGGGGTTCGCGTCCGTCTCCCCGGAGCAGCCGGGGAAGGCGGCGGCGTAGCGGAGGCCGTATTCCCGCGTGAGATAGAGGAAGGGGAAGCGGTCCCCGAAAACCAGCAGATCCCGCTTCGCCCCCGCCGCCAGCGCTCGCAGGCGGGCGTCCAGCTCCGCCAGCTTCCCCAGCTCTGCTTCGGCGTTCTCCCGGTATTCCTCCGCCCCGGCGGGGTCGATGGCGCAGAGCGCGTCCCGGATGGCCTCCACGATGGTCATGGCGTTTTTGGGGCTCGTCCACACGTGCTCGTCGTAGACGTCCTCTTCCTCCTCCGCCTCCGCCACGGTCATGTAGTCCAGCGTTTCCTCGGCCCGGAGAAGGGCGTGGTCCATGAAGGCCAGGGTTTGAAGGCCGCTCAAATCCCCGGCGGAAATCATCCGCTCCGCCCACACGTCGCTCTCCCCGCCGCCGTAGACGAAGAGGTCGCAGCCCTGGAGGGCCAGAATGTCCTGGGGGGTGGGCTCATAGGAGTGGGCCTCCGTTCCCGGCCTGAGGAGGAGGGTGAGGGTTGCCCGGTCTCCCGCCACGGCCCGCACAAAGTCGTATTCCGGGAACGCGGAGGCCACGATTTGCAGCTTCCCGCTCTCAGGCTCCCCCCGGGAACAGGCGGCGAGGGGGAGAAGGACAAGAACAAACAGCAGAAAAACCAAAATCCGCTTCACTTTTCCGCCGCCTCCTTTTTCAGGCATTCGGCACAGGTGCCGTAGAGGGCGCTGCGCAGGGGGTCCGTGCGGAAGCCGTGCTCCTTGAAGATGTGCTCCGCCAGCCGCCCCATCTCCGGGCAGTCCAGGTGGATGAGGGCCCCACAGGAGGCGCACTTGAGGTGGAAGTGCTCCGCGCAGCCGGCCCCTCCCTCCCCGATGTACTGATAGCAGGCGGGGCCGCCGTCGTTCGTGTATTTCTGCACCCGCCCTTCGGCGGTGAGCTTCTCCAGCTGCCGGTAGATGGTGGCGGTGCCCATCTTCTCCGGCAGATTCTCCGCGATTTCGGCGGCGGAGACATGCCGCCCCCCGAGGGAGCGGAGATAGTCCGTCAGGGCCTTGCTCTGCTTCGTCTGATAAGACATGGTATCACCTGAATTTGAAAATGATTCTCATTTTCAAATTATAGCTTTTTTTCCCGGGCTGTCAAGTCTTTTCTGTTGACAAATGCCGCCCCTGTGGTATAATAGCCGCAATCGGCTATTATACCGGGATTGGCGCGACCGCCTCCCCGCTGCGCGGGAACCGGCGGCGATGCCAATATACCATAGCTGGCGCTATGGTATAATAATTACCGTTTAGCGAAAAATATCGACACCTCGATATTTTTCACTGCCAAACGACACGTTTGGCAGCGAATGAATTTTTTATTCATTCGCACGGTACTCATTGCAATGATCATATGGCAAAACAGCCATGCTGTTTTGCTGAGCCGTGAAGCGGCTCGGCGAAACGCTTTGCAGCGTTTTCGCCATCATATGATTATTATAATCGGGCAAAAGTCAAAACGCCTTATCGAGAGTGGCGGAGGGAACGGCCCTGTGAAGCCACGACAACCTACCCGGCCCCCGGGCCGTGAAAGGTGCCAATTCCGACGGACGACGAAAGATAAGGCCGGGAAATGCGCCCTTTCTGCGCTCCGTCGGATGGCGGGGCGTTATTTGTTTTTCGGAGGGCAATTCATGAGCATCATCAGGGACCCTGAGCTGAAGGAGAGCGGGCTGCGGAAGATCCGCTGGGTGCGGGACTATATGCCCGCCCTGGGGGGCATCGAGAAACGTTTTGAAAAGGAGCAGCCCTTCCGGGGCCTGCGCATCGCCGTTTCCGTCCACCTGGAGGCCAAGACCGCAAACCTGGCGCTGGTACTGCAGAAGGGCGGGGCGGAGGTGTATCTCACCGGCTGCAACCCCCTCTCCACCCAGGACGACGTGGCCGCCGCCGTGGCCTCCCTGGGCATCGAGACCTTCGGCATCCGGGGCGTGGACGGCGAGGGCTACACCCGACTCCTGCGCGAGACGCTGAAATGCCACCCCCACATCATCATCGACGACGGGGGGGACCTGGTCAGTCTCCTGGCCGGGGACTGCGGGGAATATGCCGACTGCCTCCTGGGCGGCTGCGAGGAGACCACCACCGGCATCCTGCGCCTCAAGGCCCGGGAGAAGGCCGGGGCGCTGCCCTGCCCCATGGTGGCGGTGAACGACGCCAAAAGCAAGCACTACTATGACAACCGCTACGGCTCCGGCCAGAGCGTGTGGGACGGCATCCTCCACACCGCCAATCTCATCGTGGCGGGAAAGACCGTGGTGGTCGCCGGCTACGGCTGGTGCGGCCAGGGGGTCGCCCTCCGGGCAAAGGGCCTGGGGGCGGATGTCGTCGTCACGGAGGTGGACCCCTTCAAGGCCCTGGATGCCACCATGAACGGTTACCGGGTCATGACCATGGAGGAGGCCGCCCCCCTGGGGGATATCTTCATCACCGTCACCGGCTGCCGGGATGTCATCACCCCCCGGCACTTTGAAAAGATGAAGGACGGGGTGCTCCTGTGCAACGCGGGCCACTTCGATGTGGAGGTGGACGTGGCGGGGCTGAAGGCCATGGCCGCGCACCACTATCCCCGGCGGGAGAACATCGAGGGCTATGTCCTCTCCGACGGGCGGACCCTGAACCTCCTGGGGGAGGGGCGGCTGGTGAACCTCGCCTGCGGAAACGGCCACCCGGCGGAGATTATGGATATGTCCTTCGCCGTCCAGGCCCTCACCGCCGAATGGGTCGCCAAGCACCCCGGCCTTGAGAAAAAGGTCTATAAGGTGCCGGAGGAGATCGACAGCGAGATCGCCTGGGTGAAGCTCCGCTCCCTGGGCCTCCGGATTGACACCCTCACCCCGGAGCAGGAGGAGTACATCTCCGGCTGGGAAGTCAACTGAAATATCATCCATCAAAGGAGACACCGATATATGAGCAAGCGCCTTTTCACTTCCGAATCCGTCACCGAGGGGCATCCCGACAAGCTCTGTGACCAGATTTCCGACGCCGTTCTGGACGCCATCCTCGCCCAGGACCCCACCGGCCGCGTGGCCTGCGAGACCACCGCCACCACCGGGGTCATCTACATCATGGGGGAGATCAGCACCACCGCCAATGTGGACATCCCCGAGATTGCCCGGCAGGTGGCCCGGGACATCGGCTACACCGACGGCGCCTTCGGCTTCGACGGGGATTCCTGCGCCGTCCTCACCGCCCTGGACAAGCAGTCCCCGGACATCGCCATGGGCGTGGACAAGGCCCTGGAGGTCAGGGCCGCCGGGGATGGGGAGCTGCAGAACGGGGCCGGGGACCAGGGCATGATGTTCGGCTATGCCTGCACCGAGACCCCGGAGCTGATGCCCCTGCCCATCGCCCTCAGCCACAAGCTGGCCGCCCGGCTGGCCCAGGTGCGCAAGTCGGGCACACTCCCCTACCTCCGTCCCGACGGGAAGACCCAGGTCACCGTGGAATACGAGGACGGAAAGCCCAGGCGCATCGACACCGTGGTCATCTCCACCCAGCACGCCCCGGAGGCCGCCCTGGAGGATATCCGCCGGGATATGCTGGAATATGTGGTGAAGCCCGTCATCCCCGCAGAGCTGCTGGATGAGAGCACGAAGTATTATGTAAACCCCACCGGGCGCTTTGTGGTGGGCGGGCCCCAGGGGGACAGCGGCCTCACCGGGCGGAAGATCATCGTGGATACCTACGGCGGCTATGCCCCCCACGGGGGCGGCGCCTTCTCCGGCAAGGACCCCACGAAGGTGGACCGCAGCGGCGCCTACGCCGCCCGCTGGATTGCCAAAAACGTGGTGGCGGCGGGCCTGGCGGAGAAGTGCCAGGTGGAGCTGGCCTATGCCATCGGCGTGGCCCAGCCCGTGAGCATCCTGGTGGATACCTTCGGCACCGGCACCGTGGCGGATGAAAAGCTGGAGGCGGCGGTGCGCGCGGTCTTTGATTTGCGGCCCACCGCCATCATCCGGGCCCTGGATTTGCAGAAGCCCATCTACCGGAAGCTGGCCGCCTACGGCCACATGGGCCGCACGGATTTGGGCGTCCGCTGGGAGGACACAGACAAGGCCGAGGCCCTCCGGGCCGCCGTGGGCGCATGAGGGTCCTGTTCCGGGGCATCCGGGCCCTGCTGCCGGATATGAGCATCCGGGAGACGGATGTCTGCGTGGAGGGGGAGCGCATCGCCGCCATCGGCGCTATTCCGCCGGGCTTCACCCCTGACACCGCTGTAGAGGGGCGGGGCAAGCTGCTGCTTCCCGGCATGGTGAACGCCCATACCCACAGCTATATGACCATGTTCCGGGGCTGCGGCGACGATCTGCCCTTTGCCGAGTGGCTCAGCGGACGCATCGACCCGCTGGAGGGGCGGATGACCGCCGAGGACTGCTACTGGGCCACCCTCCTGGGGAACATGGAAATGATCCTCAACGGCATCACCGCCTCCATTGACATGTTTATCTTCACGGAGACCGCCTCCCGGGCCGCCGAGGAGAGCGGCTTCCGCACCGTCCTCACCCGCGGCCTCACCGGGCCGGAGGGCGGGGAGCGGCGGCTTAATGAGTTTTTCGCCGAGTACCGGGCCTGGCAGGGTCGGTGCAGCCGGGTCACCTTCGCCCTGGGGCCCCACGCCCCCTACTCCTGTTCGGAAGAGTATTTAAAGGAAGTCGCCGCCCTGGCGGGGGAGCATGACCTGGGGCTTCACATCCACATCTCCGAGAGCGACTTTGAGCAGGCCGCCATCCGGGAAAAGTACGGCTGCACCCCCTCGGAATTTCTGGACGCCTGCGGCATCCTGGGGCCGAAGACCCTGGCTGCCCACTGCGTCAAGGTCAGCGATTCCGATATCGCCCTTCTCGCCGAAAGAGGGGTCAGCGTGGCCACGAACCCCGTGAGCAACCTCAAGCTGGGCAATGGCATCGCCCCGGTGCCGAAGCTGCTCTCCGCCGGGGTGAACGTGGCCCTGGGCAGCGACGGGGCCGCCAGCAACAACGCACTGAACCTCTTCCGGGAGCTGAGCTTCCTCGGCCTTCTCCACAAGGGCGTCACCGGGGATACTACTGCCGTCCCCGCCGCCGAGGCGCTGAAGATCGCCACGGTGAACGGGGCAAAGGCCCTGGGCCTTCAGGACTGCGGGGAGATCCGCCCCGGTGCCAGGGCCGACCTTGCGGTGCTGGACATCGACGTGCCCTGGCTCCGGCCTCACAACGACATTCTCTCCAGCCTGGTGTACTGCGCCAGGGGGGACGAGGTGCGGGACGTGATGGTGGACGGGGTCTTCCTCCTGCGGGACCGGGAGCTTCAGACCATCGACCGGGAGCGGGTCCTCTATGAGGTGGACAAGACCTGTAAAAGACTTGGACTATTGAAAGAGTGAAAAAATAAAGGCCGTGCGGGGGGGATTCCCGCACGGCCCTTTTCTATGTCCCAGTCAGTGGATGACCACGTTCTTTACCCCCATCTCCTCCAGCAGGGCCTTCAGCTCCTGCATCTGCTCCTCCGAGGGGGGGATGGCCTCCAGCGCGGGGCCGGAGCGGCCCAGGCGCTCCCACTTCACGGCCCCCAGGTTGTGGTAGGGGAGGAGCTGCACCGTCTCCACCGCCTCCCCCAGCTCCAGGATAAAGGCCCCGAATTCCCGGTAGCTGGCCCTGGAGTTGTTGAACATGGGGATGGTGGGGATGCGGATTTGCAGCCTGGCCCCGGCCCGGGCCAGCTTTTTCGCGTTTTCCAGAATTACGGCGTTCTCCACGCCGATGACCCGCTTGTGCTTCTCCCCGTCCATCTGCTTGAGGTCATAGAGGAAGAGGTCGGTATAGGGGAGCACCCGCTCCAGAATCTCCCACTTGCAGTAGCTGGTGGTGTCGACGGCGGTGTGGATGTCCAGCTCCTTGCAGGCCTTCAGCAGGGCCAGGGTGAATTCCGGCTGCCACAGGCACTCCCCGCCGGAAACGGTGACCCCGCCGCCGGAGCGCTTGAAGAAGGGAATATCCCTTTTCACCCGGGCCACCACCTCCTCGACGGTGTAGTCCGTGCCGCAGCGGTACAGGGCGTTTTGGGGGCAGGCATCGGCGCAGCGGAAGCAGGATACGCACTTAGCCCGGTCGATCTTCACCACGGTGTATTCGCTCCCGTCCTTGGGGGAGAGCTTCTTCTCCCCGGGGGCGATGGCCTTTTCCGGGCAGGCGAAGAGGCAGCGGGCGCACTTCTCCGTCCCCTCGCAGCGAATCTCCATCCAGTTGAGCTCCGTGGGGAATTCCTGGCTCTCCGGGCTGTGGCACCAGGGGCAGCGCAGGGGACAGCCCTTGAGAAAGACCGTGGTGCGGATGCCCGGCCCGTCGTGGACGGAAAAGCCCTGGATGTCGTATATCCTGCCGGTGATCACTTTCTCTTCCATCTTTTCTGTTTCCTTCCCGAGGCAAAGCCCGAAGTCTTTTCCTCATTTTATCAACACGGGGGAAAAACCGCAAGCCCCCGATTGCCTTGCGGAGAATCGACGGGGGAGTGAAGATATGCGTTGACATTGACCGGATGCGGCTGCATTATTGGAAGAAAGGATGGGCGGCCGGGGAGCCGCCGGACGGAGAAAGGAGAAGCATCATGCCCTATATGCGCGTAAGCCTGTCTGCCAGGCTGACGGAGGAACAGCGGCAGAGCCTGTATGAGAAGCTGGGGGAGGCCCTGCGAAATATCCCCGGAAAGGAGCCCTTCATGCTCATCGCCGACATCGAGGACGGGCGGCAGTTCTATGCCTTCGGAAAAAGGCAGGAGAATTTCGCCTTTGTGGACGCCCGCTACTTCAGCCGCGTGGAGTACCACGCGAAGCGGGACTTCGCGGTGGCCGTCATGAAGGCCATCGGGGAGGTGGCGGGCACGAAGAGCGAGAACATCTCCATGAACATCTTCGAGCTTTCCGCCTGGGCCGGCTTTGGGGACCTGAACGACGAGTTCTACAAGGACCCCGCCGCCGATTGACAGAAAACCGGGGCGACTGTTTTCAGCCGCCCCGGTCCTGCGTTTCAGGGAAGTGATTTCAGGCCCCGAGAAAATGGGCCAGCCGGTCCAGCCCCCGGCGGATGTCCTCCATGCTGGCGGCATAGGTCCAGCGGAGGTAGTTGGGCTCGCCGAACCCGGCGCAGGGGACGAGGGCCACGTTCTCGGCCTCCAGGAAGGCCATGGCGAAGTCGCCCCCGTCATGGATGACCTTGCCCCCCAGGGTCTTGCCCACCAGGGCTTCGATGTTCATCATGATGTAGAAGGCCCCCTCCGGCAGCAGGCAGGAGACGCCGGGCAGCTCATTGATGCGCCCGGCCATGTAGCTCCGCCGCTCCTCAAAGACCTTGCGCATGGCCTCCACGCTTTCCTGCTCCCCGGTGAGGGCTTCGATGGCGGCCCACTGGGAGATGGTGCTGGGGGCGCTGGTGGCGTGGCTCAGGTAGTTGGACATGACCTTTGCCAGCTTCGCGTCGCAGGCGGTGTAGCCGATGCGCCAGCCGGTCATGGCGTAGGACTTGCTGACGCCGTTGACGAGGATGGTGTGGGCCTTGATCTCCTCCGAGAGGGAGGCGACGCTGGTAAAGACCCGCCCGTCATAGATGAGCTTATAGTAGATCTCGTCGGACATAATCCAGAGGTCATGCTTCACGCAGACTTCGCAGATGGCCCGCAGCTCGGAAGCATCATAGCACATGCCCGTGGGGTTGGAGGGGTTATTGAGAATGAGAAGCTTCGTCTTGTCGGTGATGGCGGCTTCCAGCGCCTCCGGGCGGAGCTTGAACCCGTCCCCGGCGGCGGTGCGCAGCACCACGCTCTTTCCCCCGGCCATGGCCACGGCCTCGGTGTAGGTCACCCAGTAGGGGGCGGGGACGATGACCTCGTCCCCCTCGTCCAGGAGGGAGCAGAGGGCGATGTAGATGCTGTGCTTGGCCCCGGAGGCCACCACAATCTCCCCCGGCTCATAGTGCACGCCCAAATCCGCCTCCAGCCGGCGGCACACCGCTTCCTTCAGGGCGGGGAGCCCAGCGGCGGGGGTGTATTTGGTCTTGCCGGCGCGGATGGCCTCAATGGCGGCGGCCTTGATGTTTTCCGGCGTGTCGAAATCCGGCTCCCCGGTGCCGAAGTTGATGACGTCCTTCCCCTCCGCCTTCAGGCGGTTCGCCAGGGCGCTGACGGCCAGGGTGCTGGATTCATGGATGGCGCTCGCTCTTTTGGAAAAACTCTTCATGGTCCGATCCTCCGTGCCGAGACAAGTAATATGGAAGGGATTATACATTCATTCTTGCAGAATTGCAAGGGAAACTTTGAAAAAACCGGATAAAATGCAGGATACCGGGGGAGAAAAATTCATAAAAATCACAAAAGATGGGCGCGAAGGGGGAATTAACCCCCTCGCGCCCATTCTATGCCCGATCTTACAAAACTGCGCCGCCCATGGCGGTGGCGGTGAAGCGGGTGCCCAAATCTACCTGCAGGCCCTTGGAATCCGGGACCCGCCGCTCCTCCGTTTCCACGGAGATTCGGAGCTCCCCGGTAACGCCCCGGCGCCTTGCCTCGGCAGCGGCCAGCTCCCGGGAAAGGGCTTCGCAGCGCCTTTCCGCCTCTGCCCGGGTCTCGCAGTATTCCTGCCGGTCGCTGGCGGAGACGAAGTAGCCATGGATGCCGTCGGCGGTGTAATTGGGCCGCAGCTCCACCTCCGCCTCGGCGGAGATATTGCCCACCACGGCCCCCACGGCGTTGGCCACCCCGGCGTTGGGGGGGATGACGCACTCCGTGCCCAGGGCCCGGGCCACGTCGGGCAGGAAGATGTGGATGGGGGCGCCGATGCCCACCAGGGCAGCGGTGGTGGTGAACTCCGGGTCAAAGAAGCCGGGGGCGGCGTCCCCCTTCTTCAGCTCCTCCCAGCGGGAGGCGATGATGCCCTCCAGCTGGGGGCCCAGGCCCTCCTCCCGGAGCCGGGGCCAGCGGTCCAGCAGGAGGATGCGCACCAGGCTCGTGTAGAGCTTCTTCTTCACCCGGTCATACACCTCGTTGCAGAGGAGGGCAAGGGTATGGTCGGAGTCCGCGTCCCGGTTCATGTTTCTCAGGAGGTAGCGGGCGGCCAGCCGGGCCGCCTCGGTGTCGTAGGCGTCGAAATCCCCCTTGAGGTGCATGAAGTCCGTGGGGGTGAGGCCGCTGCGCAGGACGATGCCCTCGGTTTCCAGGCGGGAGACATCCAGCCAGTAGATGTCCGTCCCCACCGCTTTGGCGGCGGCGCGGATATCCAGGGGGCCGTTTTTCAGGGCCCGGCAGAAGGCCTTTTCCTCCGCTGTGTAGCCCGGCTGCTCCCCGATGTCCCGCACCAGGGTATAGAACTCATGGATGGGGCGGGTGTGGACATATCTGCTCTCCACCAGCTGCCGGAGCACCTCCTTGACCTCCGGGTGCTCCTTTGCCAGCAGGGAGATGGGCAGCACCCGCTCCGTGCAGAGCTCGAAATCATGTCCCCGAAGTCGGATGGCGCTGTCGCCCCCCAGGCCGAAGGTGTCAATCTGCACCCCCCGCACGAAGGTCCGCCAGGCGCCGATCTGGATGCCGCTTTTGACCCGCACGGGCCGCCCGGCCTTGACGAGGCTCACGTCCGTGGTGGTGCCCCCCATGTCCACGATGATGCTGTCTTTCCTGCCCGCCAGCTCCACGCCCCCCAGCACACTGGCGGCTGGGCCGCAGAGGATGGTCTCCACCGGGCGCAGGCGGCTGAAGGCCTCGCTCATGAGGCTGCCGTCGGAGCGCACCACCACGATGGGGGCGCGGATGCCCAGGGCCCGGAAGGCCCGGATGGTGGCATCCATGAAATCCCGGATGATGGGCACCAGCTTGGCGTTGAGCAGCGTGCCGGAGCCCCGCTGTACGCTGTTGAGGCCGCTGAACAGCTCGCTGGACAGGACCGTGGGAAGGTCCCGCACCCGCCTCAGCCGGTCCCTGGCCTCCCGCTCCGCCACGGCCCCATTGTTCATGGCGTAGAGCTCCACGATGCCGAGACCGTCGGCATCGCTCAGCCATTCCTCCGCTTCCCGGGCAATCCGCTCCCAGTCGGGGGCGGGGAGGACCTGCCCGTCAAAGCTGCCCGCGCCGGGGTAGGCGTGGACCTCGCCCTCCCCGCCGAGGCCGTATTTGCCCCCCACCCGCCGGAGGGTTTCGTCCTCCAAGCCGAGAAATAACAGCTTGGCCCGCCCGCCCTTGCCCTCCACACAGGCGTTGGTGGCCAGGGTGGTGCTGAGGGCCGCCACCTCCGCCCGGGGCAGAAGCTCCGCGTCCAGCTTCCCCAGGGCGCTGAGGATGCCCACGGAGAGGTCGTTTTTCGTGGTGAGGGACTTCGCGGAGGAAAGGACCTGCTTGGATGAAAATTCATAGATCACGGCGTCCGTATAGGTGCCGCCGGTGTCGATCCCGATGCCGATTTTCAAGAGTGCCGCTCCTTTATATATATCTCCAACTCCGGCGAAAAGGATACCATGTTTTCCCGGCAGCGTCAACTCATAACGGGGGTAAACCAAGGGCCGATGAATATTCATTGGCCGGTGAGCCGCAACGCGGGCAAAAGCCAACGGAGAAGCCCACCGAATGGGGGAGTTTTTCACATTTTCCACAAAGTTGTCCACAATGGATATGCAGAAAAAACCGTGGATATCCAAAAAACGGTCGACATAATGCCGGATTTGCCCCCCGCCGGAAAGAGAGTAACAAAATATTTCAAAAATATGTCTCAAACACTTGCAATTGCGCGCTCACCCTCGTATAATAAGGCCGAAGTGGAGCAAAATGCAGTGAAATGGTCCAAAGTGGGAGGAAAAAGGACGTGACCGGCAAGTACGACCACGGCATCGACAGCAAGGGCCGCCTCACCGTTCCCTCGCAAATGCGCAGGGAGCTGGGGGAGGTGTGCTTTGTCATGCGCGGGCCGAAGGAGTACCTGAACGTCTATTCCACCGAGGGCTGGGAGAAATTCTGCTCCCGCTTCGAGGGCAAGACCCAGTCGGAGGACGGGGACCTGATGCGTTTTCTCTTCGCCAATTCCGCCACCTGTGAGATCGATGCCCAGGGCCGCATCCTCATCCCCGCGGAGCTGCGGGAGTACGCCGGCATCGAAAAGAACGTCACCATCGTGGGCCTGCCGGACCGGGTGGAGATCTGGAACAGCGAGCAGTACCACGCCTCCGAGGAGCAGTACTTCCAGCAGAAAACCATGGCGGAGATTTATAAGGAACTGGGGCTGTGACGGAGTTTCGCCATGCGCCGGTGCTTCTCCGGGAATGCCTGGAGGGGCTGGCGATAAAGCCCGGCGGCATCTATGTGGATGGGACCCTGGGGGGCGCCGGGCACTCCTGCGAAATCGCGAAGCGGCTCACCTCCGGGCGGCTCATCGGCATCGACCGGGACGAAACGGCCCTCGCCGCCGCGAAGGAGCGGCTCCGGCCCTTTGGGGACCGGGTCACCCTCATCCACGCCAATTTTGATTCCCTGGGGCAGATTCTGGATGACCTGGGCATCGGGGCGGTGGACGGGATGCTCTTTGATCTGGGCGTCTCCTCCCCCCAGCTGGACGAGGCCGAGCGGGGCTTCAGCTACCAGACCGACGCGCCGCTGGACATGCGCATGGACCGCTCCCAGGCCCTCACGGCGGGGGACGTGGTCAATCGCTGGAGTGAGGTGGAGCTTGCGCGCATCCTCTTTGACTACGGGGAGGAGCGCTATGCCCGGCGCATCGCCGCCGCCATCCTCCGGGCCCGGGACCGGCAGGCAATCGGCACCACCGGGGAGCTGGCGGAAATCATCCGAAGCGCCATGCCCGCCGCGGCCCGGCGGGAGAAGCAGCACCCCGCCAAGCGCAGCTTCCAGGCCATCCGCATCGCGGTGAACGACGAGCTGGGGAGCGTGGAGCGGCTGCTGGACACCGCCCCGGAGCGGCTGAATGTCGGCGGGCGGCTCTGCGTCATCAGCTTTCACAGCCTGGAGGACCGGCTGGTGAAAAAGGCCATCCACCGGCGGGTGGACGGATGCACCTGCCCGAAAAACCTGCCGGTCTGCGTCTGCGGCTTTGTGCAGACCCTCCGGACGGTGGGGGGCGTCATCACCGCCTCCGAGGAAGAACTGGAAAGGAATCCCCGCGCCCGCAGCGCCAAGCTGAGGGTCGCGGAGCGGATATAACAAGGATAAGCAACGACCACAGCGAATAAAACGGCGCCCCCGGCGCGGAAAGGACTGGAAATGGCGGAACTGGCAGATCTGACCTACGGCAGCCTGGCCTATGACCCCCTGAGCACTGCGGCCCCTCAAATCGACTTTCCGCCGGAACCCGAGGCCCCTCCCCGTCCGGCGGAGGAGCCGCGTCCCTATGCCCAGCCCCGGCAACGGGTCCGCCTGGGTACCCGGGAGGAGCTTGCCGCCCTGGCCGCCGGGCGGCGGAGGACTGCCCTTGCCGCCGCCGTGCTCGTCCCGCTGGCAGCCGCCTGTCTCGTCCTGGTGATGATGCTGCTCCAGGCCCACATCCGCCTGGCCGCCGTCTCCGACGAGGCCGCGGCGCTGGAGACCCGCATCGCCGAGCTCCGGGCCGCCCGGGCCCGGCTGGAAATCCAGAGCGAGAGCGCCTTCAACATGGAGGAGGTGGAGCAGACCGCCCGGACCGTCATCGGCATGATCAAGGCCGATTCCGACCAGGTGAGCTATCTGCGCAGCACCTCTCAGGATGTGGCCGTGATCCTGGAGGCCGGACGCCGGGAGGCCACCGTGTGGTCGCGCCTCAACGGGTTTTTTGAAAGGATTGGGGCATATTTCGCAGCGGTCCCCTCGTAGGATAGAGGGACAGAGGATAGCGACCGACCGTCTGACGTGAGGAAAGGAAATGGCATTCAGAAGGCAGGAGAAAAACGAAGATACCATGGGCATGCTCACTACGCGCCGCACAGTGATCTTGATGTTCCTGTGCGGTATCGTTGCATTTATTGTGCTCATCGCCCAGCTCTCCGGCATCATGATCCGCCGCCACGACGAGTATGAAAGCGCCGCCGTGGAGGACCAGGTGCGGAGCACCACCGTCACCGCCTCCCGGGGCACCATCTACGATTCCAACATGCTCATCCTGGCCCAGAGCGCCACGGTGGAGACGGTGTACATCAGCCCCTTTGAGATGGTCAAGTACAAGGAGGATAAAAACGCCATCGCCCGGAAGCTCTCGGAGATCCTGGAGGTGGATTACGACAGCATCATGTCCAAATGGGAGGACACCGCCTCCTGGTACAAGACCGTCCGGGTGAAGGTGGAGCGGGAGCTGGCGGATGAGGTGCGGGCCTATGTCAACGGTGGTTTCCTGGAGGACCCCAACTATGTGGATGCGGACGGTTCGGCCGCCAAGCGGGGCTATCTCTGCAGCGTGCACCTCATCGAGGACAGCAAGCGCTATTATCCATACAGCAGCCTGGGCAGCCAGATTATCGGCTTCGTGGGCACGGACAACTACGGCCTGGACGGCATCGAGGCCGTCTACAACGACACCCTGGAGGGGGAGAACGGCCGCATCGTCCGGGCCGCCGCCGCCAACGGCACGGATATGCTCTTCACGGGCTATGAGGAATACTACGACGCCAAGGACGGGGACAGCATCGTCCTGACCCTGGACGCCACGGTACAGTACTACCTGCGCAAGAACATCGAGCAGGCCATCGAGGACAACGAGATCATCAACGGCGGCATCGGCATCGCCATGGACGTGAAGACCGGTGCCATCCTGGGCATGGTCTCCGTGCCGGATTACGATCTGAATGATTTCGGCGTCCTCTCGCCGGCCTATCAGGAGAAGCTGGATGAGGAGTGGTTCGCCGGGGGCATGACCCCGGAGGCCTATAACGACCGGTACCTGGAGCTGCTGCGCCTCCAGTGGCGCAACCGGGCCATCGCCGACACCTATGAGCCCGGCTCCACCTTCAAGATCATCACCCTGGCCTCCGCCCTGGAGGAGGGGGTCATCAGCGTGAGCGACCACTTCAACTGCTCCGGCAGCACGCAGATCCTGGGCCGTGAGGACCCCCTTCACTGCTGGAAGCACTCTGGCCACGGGGACCAGACCCTGGCCCAGGCGGCGCAGAACTCCTGCAACGTGGCATTCTCCTCCATCGGCCTCAGGCTGGGCGCCTCCCGCTTTTATGACTACATGGAGGCCTTCGGCTTCTTCGACCGCACCGGCATCGACCTCTACGGTGAGGCCAGCAGCATCTGGTGGTCCGAGGAAGTCTTCGAAAACCCCTACAACCATTCCCAGCTCGCCTCCGCCTCCTTCGGCCAGACCTTCAACATCACCCCCATCCAGCTCATCACAGCCATTTCGGCGGCGGTGAACGGGGGCTATCTCATGAAGCCCTATGTGGTGAAGCAGGTGGTGGACAGCGAGGGCACCGTGGTGTCCAACACCACCCCCACCGTGGTGCGCCAGGTCATCAGCGAGAAGACCTCCAAAACGGTGTGTGAGATTATCGAGAGTGTCGTTTCCTCCCCCACGGGCACCGGCAAGAACGCCAGCGTGGCGGGTTACAGCGTGGGGGGCAAGACCGGCACCTCCGAAAAGGTCGGCCAGGCCTCCGATGAATACATGGTCTCCTTCATCGGCGTCGCCCCCATGGAGGACCCCCGGGTGGCGGTCCTGGTCATCCTGGATTCCCCGGACCCCACCTCCGGCATCTACATCAGCGGCGGCGGCATGGTGGCCCCCGCCGTGGGGAACATCCTCGCCGAAATCCTCCCCTATCTGGGGGTGGAGGAAAACGGCGGCGTTTCCAACAACGTGACGGTGCCGAATGTCCGCTCCGCCCAAGTCTCCGAAGCGGAAAAGCAGCTTACGGACCTGGGCTTCCGGGTCACGGTGCAGGGGGAGGGGAGCACGGTCACGGACCAGGCCCCCGTGGGGAACGTGAAGGTGGCCGCCGGCTCCTCCGTCATCCTCTATGCCGGGGCGGAGAAGCCCACGGAGCCGGTCACCGTGCCGGATATGATCGGCAAGACCTATAAGGCGGCAAAGCAGTATTTCGAGGCCTTCGGGCTCTTTGTCAAGACTGCGGGCGTCATGCCCGCGAATTCCAACACCATCGTTGTCCAGCGCCAGAGCGTGGCCGCCGGGGAGAGCGTGGCCTGGGGCAGCATCATCGAGATTGGCCTCATCGACAACGACAGGACCATCATGGAGACAATCGGCTGATGAAACTATCTGAGCTTTTGCGGGATGTGGAGGTCCGGGAACTCCATGCCGACACGGACATGGAGATCTCCGACGTGTGCTACGACAGCCGGAAGGTGGTGCCCGGCGCGGCCTTTGTCGCCGTGCGGGGCTATGAGACCGACGGGCACCGCTTCATCCCCGCTGCCGTGGGCGCCGGGGCCGCCGTGGTGGTCTGCGAGGAGCCGCCGGAGGGGGAAATCCCCTTTGTGCTGGTCTCCGACAGCCGCCGGGCCATGGCCCTCACCGCCGCGAACTTCTTCCGCCGCCCGGCGGAGGCCCTCACGGTGGTGGGCGTCACGGGCACCAACGGGAAGACCACCACCACGAACCTTGTCCGCAGCCTTCTGATGTCCGTCACCGGGGCGGGGGTCGGCCTCATCGGCACCAATGAGAACATCGTGGGGGAGAAGGTCTATCCCGCGGTGAACACCACCCCCGAGAGCCGGGATCTCCAGGCCCTTTTCCGGGAGATGGCGGACATCGGCTGCCGCTACGCCGTGATGGAGGTCTCCTCCCACGCCCTCAGCCTGGACCGGATCCTGGGCATCCCCTTTGCCGTAGGCTGCTTCACGAACCTCAGCCAGGACCACCTGGATTTCCACAAGACCATGGAGGCCTATCTGGATGCCAAGATGAAGCTCTTTCCCCTCAGCGCCGCCGCCGCCGTGAACGGGGACGACCCCGCCGCGGAGAAAATCCTTCCCCGGCTGACGGGCCCCTTCATCACCTACGGGCTGGGGGAAAACTGCCGCCTCCGGGCCGCGGAGGTGGAACTTCTGCCGGACCGGGTCTGCTTCACCGCCGAATACGAGGGGGAGCGGGCGCCCGCCGTCCTCCATATCCCCGGCAAATTCTCCGTCTACAATGCCCTGGCGGCCCTGGCCTGCTGCCTGGGCCTGGGGCTCCCCCTGGGGGAGCTGGCCGCCGCGCTCTCCGGCTGCAAGCCGGTGAAGGGGCGGATGGAGGTGGTCCCCACGGGGCGGGACTTCACCCTCCTCATCGACTACGCCGTTACCCCCGATGCCCTGGACAACATGCTCCGCACCGTGCGGGACACCGCCCGGGGGCGGGTGGGGGTCCTCTTCGGCTGCGGCGGGGACAGGGACCGCACCAAGCGGCCCAAGATGGCCCGGGTGGTGGGTGAACTGGCGGACTACGTCATCGTCACCTCGGATAACCCCCGCACGGAGGACCCGGAGGCCATCATCGCCGAGATCCTCCCCGGCTTTGAGGGGCTGGATACCCCCCGGGTGGTCATTCCCGACCGGCGGGAGGCCATCCGCTGGGGCATCGAGCACGCCCAGCCGGGGGACACCCTCGTTCTCGCGGGCAAGGGCCATGAGACCTATCAGATTCTGGGCAGGACCAAGGTCCACATGGACGAGCGGGAGATCGCGGCGGAAGTCCTCAAATCCCTTCATTAAGATTGAGCGAGGTCACCCATGAGATACCTTCAATCCTTTCTCATCTCCCTTGTGGTCACGGTGCTGGCGGGCTACGTCTTCATCCCCATCCTGCGGCGGCTGAAGGCGGGGCAGAGCATCAAGCGGGACGGCCCGGTGTGGCACATGAGCAAAGAGGGGACCCCCACCATGGGGGGCATCATTTTCATCGCCGGCATCCTCTGCGCCGTCATCGTCACCGGCATCCCCTCCTTCCGGGCGGGGGACTGGGGTATCCTGGCCATGCTGGCTCTCAGCCTCGTCTACGGCGGCATCGGCTTTTTCGATGATTTTCTGAAGGTGCGCCGCCGCCAGAACGAGGGCCTGAAATCCGCCCAGAAATTCATCCTGCAGCTGGCCGTGGCGGTGGCCTTCGTGCTGCTGCTGCGCTACCTGGGCCTCCTCAGCCCCAACCTCTATGTCCCCTTCCTGGAATTCACGCTGCCCCTGCCGGAAGTGGTGTATGTGATCTTTGCCGCCTTCGTGGTGGTGGGCACGGTGAACGCCGTGAACCTCACCGACGGGGTGGACGGCCTGGTCTCCGGGGTGAGCCTGCCGGTCGCGCTGTGCTGCATGGCCCTTGCCATCCACTGGGGAAAGCCGGACCAGGGCATCTTTGCCGCGGCCCTCGCCGCGGGGCTTGTGGGCTTCCTCTTTTTCAACTTCCACCCTGCGAAGGTCTTTATGGGGGACACCGGCTCCCTCTTCCTCGGCGGCGCCGTCGCCGCCCTGGCCTTTGCCCTGGATATGCCGCTCGTGCTGGTGCCCCTGGGTATCGTCTATATCTGCGAGGCCCTCTCGGATATCCTCCAGGTGGGCTATTTCAAGCTCACCCACGGGAAGCGGATCTTCAAGATGGCCCCCATCCACCACCACTTTGAAAAGTGCGGCTGGAGCGAAGTGCGCATTTTCGTCGTCTTCACCGGCGTTTCCCTCGCTTTCGCGCTCCTCACCTGGGTGTTTGTCCGGGGGCGTTACGGCGTTTTTTGAGTCGAAAGGTTGAACAGCTATGGCGGAACTGTATGATTTTCCATTCCAGCAGCCGGACCGGCCGGATACCCTCCCCGAGGAACCCGCGGGCAAGCGCGTCCGCCGGAAGAGACGGGGAAAGCTGGACCTGCCCTTCCTGCTCCTGACCCTGCTGCTCCTGGCGGTGGGCCTTGTGATGCTCCTCTCGGCCAGCTACGCCATCGCCTATTATGAGACGGATGCCAAAGCGCCCATGTCCTACTTCACCGGCCAGGCCCTTTATGCCCTTTTCGGCCTCCTGGCCCTTATCGCGGTGTCCTTCGTCCCTCTGAGCTTCCTCCGCCGCTTTTCCTTCGTGGGCATCCTGGCCTCTCTGGCGCTGCTGCTGGGCGTGCTTCTCACCGGCCTTCGGGGCAACGGCGCCGTGCGCTGGATTGCCATCGGCGAAAGGACCTTCCAGCCTTCGGAGCTGGTGAAGGCGGCGGTGGTCCTGGCTTTTGCGGACTGGACCGTCCGCTTCGGGCCGAAGATGGGGGATTTCCGCCATGGGGTGCTGCCCTTCCTGGCGGTGCTGGGGGTCTTCAGCTTCCTGCTCCTTCAGCAGCCCCACCTCTCCGCCACCATCATCATCCTGGGGGTGGGCGCCCTCATGATGTATGCCGGGGGCACCCGCTGGTACTGGTTCGCCATCGCCATTGCCGCCGTGGTGGGGGTGGTGCTCCTCCTCCGGGCCAATGCCGACTGGGTCATCAAAAAGGCGGAGACCAATTATGCCTTCGCCCGCATCGCCGCCTGGCTGGACCCGGAGTCCCAGAAGCAGGATGACGGCTGGCAGATCATCCAGTCCCTCTATGCCATCGGCTCCGGCGGGCTCCTGGGCCTGGGCCTGGGGAACAGCCGGCAGAAATACCTCTATCTCCCCGAGGCGCAGAACGACTATATCTTCTCCATCATCTGCGAGGAGCTGGGCTTCGTGGGGGCGGTGCTCATCCTCCTGCTTTTCGCCGTGCTCATCCTCCGTGGCTTCTGGCTTGCCCTCCAGTGCAAGGATCCCTTTAACCGCATGATGGTCCTGGGCTTCACCGGGCTCATCGCCATCCAGGTCTTTCTGAACGTGGGGGTGGTAACGAACCTCCTGCCCTCCACCGGTATCTCCCTGCCCTTCTTCAGCTACGGGGGCACCGCTCTGGTGGTCCAGATGGCGGAGGTGGGCATCATCCTCTCCGCCTCCAGGGACATCGCGGACAAGTGAGGCGCTGATATGAATTTTCTCTTTGCCTGCGGCGGCACCGGGGGGCACATCAACCCCGCCCTGGCGGCCGCCCAGCGAATCCGGGCCCTTATGCCCGACAGCCGCTTCCTCTTTGTGGGGGCCTCCGACAACATGGAAATGGAGCTGGTCCCCCGGGAGGGCTTTGAAATCCGTGGCATCACCGTGGGGAACCTCCACCGGAGCCTTCGGCCCGATGAAATGCTCCACAACCTCCGCTCCGGCGCCATCCTCCTGCATGCGGTGCGGGAGGCGGGGAAGATCGTGCGGGAATTTCAGCCCGCCGTCGTGCTGGGCACCGGGGGCTATGTCTGCTATCCCGTGCTCCGGGCAGCTTCGAAGCAGGGAATCCCCACCCTCCTCCACGAGGCCAACGCTTTCCCCGGCCTCACCACCCGTATGCTGGAAAAGACCGTGGACTGCATGATGGTGGCCTTTGAGGAGAGCCGGGCCGGCTACCGTCACCCGGAGAAGGTGCGCACCGTGGGCATGCCCGTGCGCAGCGCCTTCCGGGAAATCCGCCGGGCCGAGGCCCGGGCGCGGATGGGCCTGGATGACCGGCCCCTGCTCCTCTCCTTCGGGGGCAGCCTCGGGGCAAAGCGGCTGAACGCCGCCGTGGCGGCCCTGGCCGCCGGGAATGAGAAGACCGGCGCCCTGCGCATCCTCCACGCCACCGGCGGGGGAGAGGCGGAGGTTCAAGCCATGGCGGAGGCCATCGGGGCAGGGGAGCCCGGGAACCTCCGGTTTACGGAGCTCCGCCCCTATATCTACGATATGCCCACGGCCATGGCCGCCGCAGATATCCTGGTGTGCCGGGCCGGGGCCTCCACCCTGGGGGAGGTCTGCGCCGTGGGCCGGGCCGCCCTGCTGGTGCCCTACCCCTACGCCACGGGCAACCACCAGGAGAAAAACGCCCGGGTGCTGGAGAGCACCGGCGGCGCCAGGGTCATCCCGGATGCCGAGCTCACCCCGGAAGCCTTGTCTGAGGCCGTTTCGGAGCTTGCCGCCGACCGGGAAAAGCTCCGGGAGATGGGGGAGCGCCTGCGGGCGCTGGACCGGCCCGAGGCTCTGGATGCCATCGTGGAGGAAACCCTGAAGCTCAGCGAGAGACAGCCCTGACAAAGACCGAACAAAGCCCGTTTTTCCGCATAGGATGGGTTGAATTTACCTTGCGGAGGAACGGATATGAGCCATTTGACCATCACTGGCGGGCGAGTGCTGGAGGGCAGTCTCCGGGTACAGGGGGCGAAGAACAGCGCCCTGCCGCTTTTGGCGGCCTCCGTGCTGTCGGAGGGGGTCAGCGTGTTTCGCAACTGCCCCCGGCTGACGGATGTGGAGGCCACCGTACAGATCCTGCGCCGGGTGGGCTGCCGGGTCTATGCCGACGGGGACTCCCTGACCGTGGACGCCTCCGGCCCCATCACCCCGGAGGTGCCGGATGAGCTGATGCGGCAGATGCGCTCCAGCGTCATCTTCCTGGGCGCACTCCTGAGCCGCTGCGGAGAGGTGTGTCTCTCCCTGCCCGGGGGCTGCGAGCTGGGCCCGCGGCCCGTGGACCTCCATCTTATGGCCCTTCGGAGCCTGGGGGCGGAGATACGCGAGGAAGGAGGGCGGCTCTGCTGCCGCGCCGGCACCCTCAAGGGCAGGCGCATCGACCTGCCCGCCGTGAGTGTGGGCGCTACGGAGAACGCCATGCTCGCCGCCGCAAGGGCCGAGGGCACCACCGTCATCTCCGGCGCGGCGAGAGAGCCGGAGATCTCGGATTTGCAGGATTATCTCCGGGATGCCGGGGCCCTGGTCTCCGGCGCCGGGAGCAGCGTCATCCGCATCCGGGGCGTGAAAAAGCTCCGGGGTGCGGAGAAGCGCATCCTGCCGGACCGCATCGTCACCGCCACCTACCTGGCCGCGGTGGCCGCCGCCGGGGGAAGGGTGCGGCTCTACGACACCGACCCGGCCCGCTGCGCCCCCGTGCTGGCCGCCCTCCGGCGCATGGGCTGCGAGGTGCGCACGGGGGAGGGCCTCATTCTTCTGGAGCGGCGGGAGCCCCTCCGGGGCGCGGGGGCCATCATCACCCGGCCCTACCCCGGCTTTCCCACAGATGCCCAGCCGCCCCTCATGGCGGCGGCCGCAGGCGCGGGGGGCACCACCGTCATCATCGAGACCATTTTCGAGAGCCGCTTCCGACATGTCCCGGCCCTGCGGGCCATGGGGGCGGATATCCGCACCGAGGGGAAGACCGCCGTTATCCGCGGCGTGGAAGCGCTGCACGGCGCGGAGGTCACCGCCGCCGATCTGCGGGGCGGCGCCGCCCTTGCGGTGGCGGCCCTGGCCGCCCGGGGGGAGACGACCCTGCGGGGCATGAAACACATCCTGCGCGGGTATGAGGACCTCCCCGGCGCCCTTCGGGCCCTGGGAGCAGAGATACACTACACATGAGTTTGGAGAGGGATGGACATGGACCAAAGCTTGGAGCGCCGCAGCCGTGCCCGGAGAAAAAAGGCCCGGGACCACAGCCGCCGAAAGACCCTTCGGTATATTCTGGCGGCGGCGGCCATCATTCTGGCGGTTAACATCTTTTTTGAGATTACCGATATACAGGTGAGAGGAAATGTGATATACTCCTCTCAGGAGATTACCGAGGCATCCGGCCTGCGCACCGGCGTCACCGGCCTCAGCCCCACCCGGCTGCTGGCCTCCGGACGCATCCGCAGTGCCCTGCCGGGCATCGCTGCGGTCCGGGTCTCCCTGGTCCTGCCGGACCGCATGGTCATCTCCGTGCAGGAGACCGCCGCCGTCGCCGTGCTGGAGACGGAGGGGGGGCGAATCCTTCTCAGCGAGGACTGCACCGTGGTCAGCGGCTTCCGGGGGGATGAGGCGGAGCTCATCCGCGTCACCGGCCTGCACCCGCTGGAGACCGAGGTGGGGGAAACCCTGCTGGTCCCGGAGACGGAGAGCACCAAGCTCACCTACCTGCGGGAGATGCTGGGTCTCATTCTGGCGGAGGATCTCCGCGCCGACGTGCGGGACCTGGACTTTTCCAACGTGAGCGATCTGCACTTCACATATATGGGGCGCTTTGCCGTCCGCATGGGGACCCAGGAGTCCCTGGCGTCGAAGCTGGATTTCCTTCAGCGCATCGTCCGGGAACTCAGCGCGGGGGACTCGGGGGTGCTGGATATGTCGACGCCGCAGGAGAGCCATTATTTCCCAAATTGAGCGGAACGATACAGAAGATAGGGGCGAGGGTTATGGCAGAGATCATCAACATGAAGGTCGTGGGCGTGGGCGGCGCGGGAAACAGCGTCGTCAGCCGCATGAAGCTGGGCGGCATGGAGGGCGTGGGCTATTGCTGCATCAACACCGATGCTTCCGCCCTGGCCGGTGCCTCTGCGGAGGAAAAGCTGCAGATCGGCGAACGGCTCACCAAGGGGCAGGGCGCCGGCTCCCGGCCGGAGCTGGGGCGCATGGCCGCCGAGGAGAGCAAGAACGCCATTACCAAGATGTTTGAGGAGGTGGACGCCGTCTTTCTCACCGCCGGCATGGGCGGCGGCACCGGCACCGGCGCGGCCCCTGTGGTGGCGGAAGCCGCCAGGGCCGCCGGGGCGCTCACCATCGGCGTCGTCTCCCTGCCCTTCCGCTGGGAGGGGGCGCGGAAGCTGCGCACGGCGGAGCAGGGCGTCCGGGAGCTGCTGGAGCAGGTGGACACCCTCTTTGTCATCCCCAACGACAATATCCGCAAGGTGGCGGACCAGAAGGTGAGCTTCGCCAATGCCTTTTCCATCTCCGATGAGGTGCTCATCCGGGCCGTGGGCGGCATCGCCGACCTGCTGCGAAGCACCGGCTTCATCAACCTGGACTTCGCCGACCTGAGGACCGTTCTGCGCACCAGCGGCTTTGCCCACCTGGGCCTGGGGGAGGCCAGCGGCAAGAGCAAGGTGGAGGAGGCGGCCAATGCCGTCATCCACAGCGAGCTCATGGAGACCGGTATCGCCGGGGCCCGCCGCCTCATCATCAATGTCATCGGCTCCCAGGACCTGCCCATGGAGGATCTTGACGCCGTCATGGAGCGTATCCGGTCCGCCGCCCACCCGGACGCCAACATCATCTTCGGCCTGGGCTTTGACGAGAACCTGACGGATGCGGTGCGTGTCATCGTCATCGCCACCGACTTCGAGGACGGAGAGAGTGCCGGCGCAGCCTCGGAGGAGGTGGCCGCCGTGGCGGAGAAGCAGCGGAACGCGGATTCGGCCCCGGAGAAGAAGGATACCTCCGGCGACGATTGGGACAAGGTCTGGGAAGAATTCTTCAAATAAGGGATCAGCCCCATCCGACCGGCGGGCATTTTCGCCCGCCGGTCTGTTTTTTTTGATAATTCGCTATTGACCTGCGCATTTCTTTGGGATAAAATTACCCTATATTAAAGTGGAAATCTATCTCAAGCCGAGAAATTACGCATACGGGAGGAAGCAACCATGCCTTATGATTTTGAGACCGGGCCCGACAATGTGGTGAACATCAAGGTCGTCGGCGTCGGCGGCGCGGGCAACAATGTCGTCAACCACATGGTGGAGGAGGGTGTCCAGGGCGTCGAATTCATCGCCATCAACACGGACAAGCAGGTATTGGGCGTCTCCCGTGCGGACCAGAAGCTGCAAATCGGCGAGAAGCTGACCCATGGTCAGGGCGCGGGCTCCGACCCCGAGGTGGGCAAGCGCAGCGCCGAGGAGGACCGCAACAACATCAGCAAGGCCTTTGAGGACACGGATATGGTCTTCATCACCGCCGGCATGGGCGGCGGCACCGGCACCGGCGCGGCCCCCGTGGTGGCCGACATCGCCAAGGAGCTGGGCATCCTCACCGTGGGCGTGGTCACCAAGCCCTTCGGCTTCGAGGGCCGTAAGCGCATGGTCCAGGCCGAGACGGGCATCAGCGACCTGCTGGGCAAGGTGGATTCCCTGCTCATCATCCCCAATGACCGGCTGAAATACGCTTCCGACCAGAAGATTACCATGTTCAATGCCTTCCGCATCGCCGACGAGGTGCTGCTCCAGGCGGTCACCAGCATCTCCGACCTCATCAAGAACACCGGCTTCATCAACCTGGACTTCGCCGATGTCACCACCGTCATGAAGGATGCCGGGAAGGCCCACATGGGCGTGGGTCACGCCTCCGGCAAGAACAAGGCCGAGGAAGCGGCGAAGATGGCCGTTTCCAGCCCCCTGATGGAGACCTCCATCGACGGGGCCAAGGGCGTGCTGGTGAACATCGTGGGCTCCATGGACATGGGGCTGGAGGAAGTGGACATCGCCGCCGGTCTCGTGGAGGCCGCCGCCCATCCCGATGCCAACATCATCTTCGGCGCCTCCTTCGACGAGAGCATGGAGGATGAGATCCGGGTCATCGTCATCGCCACCTGCTTTGACGGAGAGGGCGCGGGTCAGCTCCCCAGGGCGGAGGAGCCCAAGGCGCAGGAAGCTCCCGCTCCTGCCAAGCCCAAGGATGATTTCGACGACATCCTGAAGATTTTCAACTGATATCAGCCATCCGGTGAGGCGCCCGGCATTCCGACCGGGCGCCTCACTCATCATCTGGAGGAACCCATTTTGGAGTCTGAACTCGTCTATTCCGGCGGCCTCCTGACGGCGCTGACGGTGCTCTTTGCCGTCTGCATCCTGGTGCCCGTCATGTTCTATGTGTGGACGGTGTACCGGCGGCGCATGAACCACGTCGCCATCCTGGCGGGCGTCGCCGCCTTTTTCCTCTTCGGCTATCTCCTGGCGGAAAATCTGCTGCGCCTCCTGGCCCCCACGGGCAGCTATGCCGCCATGGGCATGTGGCCCTATGCCCTGGTGCGGGCCCTCTCAGTCGCCGTGAGCGAGGTGCTGGGCATCACCGCGGGCCTGTGGTTCCTCCACCGTCAGGGCCACACCACCCTCCGGGTCCCCAACGGGCTGGGCCTGGGCTTCCGCCTGTTTGAGATGTTCTATCTGGGGGCGGTCAGCGCCCTTATCCGCCTGGTCTATGTCATGTCCGTCAACCGGGACGGGCTCGCCGCCGTGCTCGCCGAGGTGGACGAAACTCAGCGCACCGCCCTGGAGCTCCAGCTTCGCAGCCTGGCGGAGGGCAGCGTGGGGAACTATTGGATGAGCGCGGTGGACTATATCTGCCGCTTCATCGTGCCCGTGGTGCTGGCCCGGCTGATCTGGTATGCCTTCGAGGGGGGCAGGGAGCAGGAGGACCGGCGCTTTGTCGCCATCGCCTTCGGGCTGGACTTCGCCTGTGAGCTGATGCTGGCCCTCCACGACGCGGGGGGCTCCTATCACCTCTGCGCCGCCATCTACTATGTCATCGTGGCGGGGATGGTCTGTCTCCTCTATGCCGTTTCCAAGCGGCGGGACGACCCCCGGATGATTCACGCGGACCACCTGAAGGACCGAAATATCCCCCGGCGGAGAAGATACTGAGAGAGGGGCCGCGCTGGTTTTCAGCGCGGCCTTTGGGTAAGCTATGATGGAACTTGCGGTCATCGCCCGGGTGCGCAGCCCCTTTGAATCCAAATTCGCCGTGCCCCGGCAGAGCGGCCTCGCCCCGGAGGTGGAGGCCACCCTTGTCTTTGAACCTCCCTATCGCAGCCGGGAGAGTCTGCGGGGCATCGAGGGCTTCAGCCACCTCTGGCTCATCTGGGAATTCAGCGAGAATGCGGGCCGGGGCTGGTCTCCCACGGTGCGTCCGCCCCGGCTGGGGGGAAATGAGCGCATGGGGGTCTTTGCCACCCGCAGCCCCTTCCGCCCCAACCCCCTGGGGCTGAGCTGCGTCCGCCTCCTGGGGGTGGACTGGGACGCCCCCGAGGGCCCCGTCCTCCGCCTGGGGGGCGTGGACCTGGTGGACGGCACCCCCGTCTATGACGTAAAGCCCTATATCGCCTATGCCGACAGCATCCCCGACGCCGCCGGGGGCTTCACCGGGAACGAGACGCCGGAAAAACTGCCGGTCATCTGCCCGGAGGAGGTGAAGGGCGGCCTTTCCCCGGCACTGTGGGCCGGGCTGGAGAGCGCCCTTGCCTGCGACCCCCGCCCCCGGTATCAGGATGACCCCCAGCGGGTCTACGGCTTTCCCTTCGCCGGGCGGGAGGTGCGCTTCCGGGTCTCCGGCGGGGTGGTGGAGGTGCTGGAAATCGGCCCGGAAAAGGGAGGAAAGTGAATATGTATCTGAACGATATTTCTTTGGAGCTCGCCCTGGAACGGGAGCAGCTCCGCCTGTCCCTCAGGGGAAAGCGGGGGGAGGAAATCTACACCGTCTCGGAGCCCTGGTCGCCCCACACTGTCGACGGGGTGGAGAGCTACACCCTCCTCATGATCTGGCCGGGCATCCGGGAGCTGTTCAAGTCCCTGTCGGCGGCCTGTGAGGAGGAGTTCGGCGGCCGCCTGGAGGGGGTCGCGGAGATGAAGGTCACCGGCATGGGCCGGGGCTACATGCCCTTTGACCCCCGCCTCACCCTCCTCACCACCTACCGGGGCGCCTGGGACGGCTGCCCCGCTGCCGCCGCCGAGCTGTCGGCGGCCCTGGGGGCGGAGATCGCCCCGGAGAGCGCCCTCAGCTGGCTGTGGCAGGCGGCGATGGACGGGGAGCCCTACCTCCCCTATGTGGACTATGTGACTACCCTCCCCGGCTATGTCCACTGGCGGCTCACGGGGGAGCGGGTATTGGACGCTGCCGCCGCAAGAGCCGTCTTCCCCCTGGACGAGCTGGGGAATTACGACGCCCGGCTGCTGAAAAGGTTTGAGGAACTGGCGGCGGGGCGGCTCCCCAGGCCGCTCATCGAGCTGCTGCCCCGGCCCCTGGCCCCCGGCGCCTGGGCGGGCAAGCTCCAGCGGGAGGCCCTGCGCATGCTGGACCCCGCCGGGAATCTCCGGGACGGCATCCCTTTTTCGCCGCCGGAGGAGATTTAAAAAACTCAGAGGAGAGGCTTCGGCCTCTCCTCTGTGACATGCGCGGTTTTACACATAATAGACGCAATCGGGATTCAGCTCACCGGGGAGGGGCTCCACAAATTCCCCCTTTGCCCGGAAGATGTCCATGGGTCCCGGCATCCCGAAGCCCCGGCCCACGGTCTCCACCCGGTTCAAATCGATGAGCTGGGCCCGGCTGGAGCAGGAAATTTCCGGCCCCGTGACCCGGTCCATGTGGTCCTCGGTGAAGCCGAAGAGGACGACGCCGGGGCGGATGCGGACAAAGTAGCCCGGCTCCGTATGGTCCACATAGTTTTTCATGGCGACCTCATAGGGGCTGTCCGGCTCCCCCATCTTCTGGAGGAGGCGGATGCGGTAGTAGTGCTCGGTTAAGTAGACGTGGACGATGGAGAAGCCCCAGTCATAGTCCCAGCGGATGCACTTTCCCGCGAGGTCGGCGGTGTAGCCGTGGCGCTTGAAGGGTTCCGGCTGCCCCGGGCGGAGGATGACGCCGGGGGTGATGACCGTGTCGATGTAGGTGGGGCGCTTGGGGTTGAGGCCCTGGCGGCAGGTGACGAGGGTCACCAGCCCCTCCGCCATGTCGAGAACGAGGGTGAGGTTCACCCTGGGGCTCTCCCGCAAATCGAAGGGGAGGAACCACAGGTCTTCCCCGAAGTCCAGCGCCTCCCCGGCGCACTCCGTCCCCTCCCAGCGGAGGCGGCCCTCCGGCAGAAGCTCCAGGCTCCGGTCATAGCCGTCGTCCATGCGCAGGGTGAGCCGGGCGGGGTATTTTTCAAAATTCCACATGGCGGTGCCCTCCTTGCTTTTTTGTGCGGTGTTGCCTAAATTCTAACACACCGGGCCGGGGAATGCCAACCGTTTTCCCATTTTTCCCGCCTTCGCAGGGGAAAGGCCTTGCCATATGGGAGACTTTCGTGTAGAATAATCCCATAAGAAATTGCACACAACCGAAAACAGGAGGAAAAAGAATGAAACCCATGGATTTGACGAGCGCCAATTTTGCCGCCGAGACCGCCCAGGGGGTGACGGTGGTGGACTTCTGGGCCAGCTGGTGCGGCCCCTGCCGGATGCTGAGCCCCATCGTGGAGGAGCTGGCCGGGGAGATGACGGGCGTAAAATTTGCCAAGGTGAACGTGGATGAGGAGCCCAGTCTGGCAAACGCCTTCCGGGTGGACGCCATCCCCACCCTGGTGATGCTGAAGGACGGGAAGCTCGCGGACCAGACCGTGGGCCTCCGGGGCAAGGAGGAGCTGAGGGCCGCCATCGAGCGGGTGGCGCGGGCATGAGCGTCCGCCTGAACCCCGACCGGGAGATTGCCGAGCTCATCCAGCAGGGCCTCAAGGAAACCGGGGGCTACTGCCCCTGCCGCCGGGAGCGCAGCGAGGATACCAAATGCATGTGCAAGGAGTTCCGGGGCCAGATCGCCGACCCCAACTTCGAGGGCTTCTGCCACTGCCGGCTGTATTACAAAAGCAAGGATTGAGCGAGAAGAAAGCTTCCCCGCCGCGTGAGATGCGCGGCGGGGAAGAATTTTTTACAGCAGGTCCGCGTCCAGATACCAGAGTCTGGGGTCGTCGGGCTTCGGCCCCTCGTACAGCGGCGGGCGGAAGTGCCAGCCGCCCCCGGTAACGTACATTTCCGGCGTCTTCGGGCCGAAGAACAGCTTTGCCAGGGTCAGCATCGCCAGCACCGCGGGGTCGGGGGTGAAGAAGCAGACCTCCGTCTCCCGCCCGTCCAGGTTAAGGGTGCTGAAATACAGAAGGTTCAGGCGCTCCAGCAGGGGGACGGTCCTCTCCGGCTCCGTCAAATCCAGCATCTGCGGCAGAACCTCCCGGGCCACGACCTCATTGCAGGGGATGGAGAGAATTCTCCGCGCTGCCCGCAGGGCCTCCGAATCTCCCAGGGCCGCCCAGAGGAGCCGAAATCTCTCCGAATCCTCAAAGAGGGAGGCCCAGCCCTCCTCCGGCTCCGAGAGAAGGAAGGAGGCGGGCGCTTCCGGGCTGGAGCGGAAGAAGGAGAGGTCCGCCTTGCCCAGCCAGGCATAGCGCACCTTTTCCGGCATCGGGGAAATGTTAATGGCCCCGTCCAGTATCCCCAGGCTCAGCTCCAGCTGCCGCCGGTGGAGGCGGAGCATCGCTTGGGTGCGCTCCTCCTCCGTTTTGGGGCGGAGCCAGTTCAGAAAGGCCCCCTCCAGCGCCCCGTCCGTGAGGGCCCGGTCAAAGAGCCAGTCCAGGCTGACCCCCAGGGCGTCGGCCAGGGGTGGCAGCAGGGCCGCGTCCGGGGCGCTCTCCCCCCGCTCCCATTTGCTGACGGTCTGGGAGACCACCCCCAGCCTTTCCCCCAAAGCCTCCTGGCTGAGGCCCGCCACCTTTCTCGCGTCGTGGATGCGTTCACCCAGCTTCATGTCGTCTCTCCTTTCCCTGTCGGCAGATTCACAAAGATGCCGGGAAGGGGAGGCAGATTCACCCGGCCGTTTCCCGAGACCATCAAGCCCCGCGGCTCCCATTGGGGATTGCCGGACAGGAGGGTTTTTCCCAGGGTGAGCAGCCCGAGAAGCTGCGCGGTGATGGCGCCGGAATAGATCACACCGGGGCCTTCGCTGTCATAATAGGGATGTCTCGCGGTAATCTGCCAGAGCTCCGCCGAGGCGAGAAAGGCCTCCGCCTCCGCCTCCGTCACCTCCGCCTTTTCCGCCAGGTATTTCGCGGTGAACAGGCTCCCCGGCTTCTCCGTCAGCATGGCGTAGAGGCACTTCGCGGCCCCCGGCAGGCCCAGGAGGCGGAAGAACTCCTCCAGCCCGTCCGCCGCAGTCATCAGCCAGCGGTAGCGCTCCTCGTGGGGCAGCATCAGCATGCAGAGGTTGGCGTCCGTCCCCGCGGCGATAAGGGCGAGCTGGTCCCGCCAGGCATAGTGCCAGATGTTTCGCTCGGAGTCCGGCATCACCAGCGCCCGGGGCATCTCCGGGATGGGCAAGTCCTCCGCCGGGGCGTCCGCCGGGGGATATTCCACGCATCTGAGGCCCAGCAGCAGGTCGGTGATGCGCCGGAAGCAGGTATCCGCCGCCTCCGCCGCCCCCATGCCCGCCAAAGGGGAATCATCCTCGCCCTCCAGGAAGAACAGGGCGGGGCTTGCGCCGTAAAACTCCGCCAGGCGGCAGAGGGCGTCGATGTCCGGCTCGTTCTCCCCGGTCTCCCATTTGGAGTAGGTTTTGTCGGAGATCCCCAGGGCCGTCGCCAGCTCCTTTTGGGTGTATCCCCGCTTTTTTCGCTCTTTCGTCAGGTTTTCCAGGAATTTCAGCTTGTCCATCGGGGTTTCCTCCCTTCACAGAATGGGCAAAACCGGCTTTGCAAGTCCAGTATATTTGAAACGGAACGTAGAGTCAAAAACCAAATCTGCCCGTAATTCTCCGAAACAGAGAAAAATCCTCCGGGGGCCGCCGAAAAGAGGCGGCCCCCGGAGGACGAATCGGGGAGAAATGGTTTATTCTTTCTTTCGCAGCGGCGGCGTGCCCACCCGGTGGGCGCCGATGCCGCCCATTCCGGCGGAGGGGGGCTCCGGGCCGAAGACCGCCCGGGCCAGCAGCAGGATAGCCAGCATGTGCGTGTTGGCCTGGAAATGCAGGATTTCCGTATCCTCGCCGTCCACCCTCGCGTTTTCCACGGTGACCATCATCAGCTTCTGGAGCCGGGGGAGCACCGCCTCCGGGTCCTCCACCCCCAGCACCTCCCCCGCGTCCGCCCGGAGAAAGGGGGTGTGGTGGGGACCGCTCAGACTGCGGAGAATGGCCCGGCGGCAATCCCGGTCCCCCAGGGCCTCGAAGACCGGGGCCAGCAAATCCGAATCCTCAAAGAGGGGGCCCCAGCCCTCCGGCCCCTCCCCGGCGAAAAAGCCGAAGGGCAGGAAGGGCTTCGTGCCCAGGAGGGCCGCCATCTCGTCCCCCAGCAGGTGGTAGTCCCAGCCGTCGGCGGGGTAGAGGGGGCCGAAGTCGAAGGGGTCCGGCCCGGTGTTGTCCGTGTCCCATCGGCCCATGAGGTACTCGAAGGCAAAGGTCATGAGGGTCATGACCTGCGCCTGCCGGCTCTCCCCGTCCACCCTGGGCAGCCAGCGCAGAAGGGCCTCCCGGGCATCCTCCCAGGTGCCGGTCTCCCGCCCAAACAGGGTGTCCAGGGAGACCCCCAGGGCGTCCGCCAGGGGGACCAGCAGGGCCGCGTCCGGCTGGCTCTCGTCCCGCTCCCATTTCGACACGGTCTGGGGGACCACCCCCAGCCTCTCCGCCAGGGCCTCCTGGGTGAGGCTCCGGGCCGCGCGGGCTTCTTTTATCTGATGGCCGAGGCTCATGCTTCCTCCCCTCCTTTCTCCGGAATCATGGCGTTCGTGCCGCCCAGGTGTCCGTAGCGGCGGAGGCTCGCCTCATCCCGGATTAACAGCTTTGCCAGGGATAGGATGCCCACCAGCTCCTCCCGGCAGTGGCCCTGGTACAGATTCTCCTCCCGCCCGTGCCGCAGGAGCGGCCGTCGGGAGACGCAGAGGCCCAGGGGGCCCACCGCCTCCAGAAAGGCCGCCGCTTCCTCCTCCGTCACCCCGGCCTTCCGCGCCAGGCAGGAGAGGGTGAAGAGCTCGCTGGAAGGCTGGCTCATGAGGAAGGACAGACAGGGGAGGGCCCCCGGCATCCCCAGGACCCGAAACAGCGCCGACAGCTCTGCCGCCTCAGCCCGGAGCCAGGCGTAGTTTTCCCGGTTGGGCTCCAGCAGCAGGGAGAGGTTCAGGTCGTCCCCGGCCGCCATCAGGGCCATCAGGTTGGGGCTGCGAAAGGCGGTGAGGGTGGCCGGGGCCTTGTCCCGGTGCTCCGAGGGGTTCTCCGGGACCTCCGCCAAAGGGACGGGCCGCTGATAAACGGTATAATCCCGCTTGGCCTCCGCCAGGAAGCTGTCAAACATGCCCATCATGGCCTCGTAGTGGACGCGGAACCAGCCCTTGGCCGCCTCCTTCACGGGCAGGGCCGCCAGCTCGGAGCGCACCGCCGTGGAGCCGCCTCCCTCCTCCCGGAAGAACAGGGCGGGGCTTTCCCCGTAAAACTCTCCCAGGCGGCAGAGGGTGGAGACATCCATCTCGTTTTCCCCGGTCTCCCACTTGGAGTAGGTGCGGTCCGAGACCCCCAGGGCCTCGGCCACCTGCTTCTGGGTGCAGCCCCGCTGCTTGCGCTCCTCGGTGAGGCGCTGGGGAAAGGAAGTCTTGTCCATGCTTCAATCCTCCTTAACATAGAGTCCAAGTCCGGCCTTGTGCGTTCAGCATAAACGAAACGCGGCGTAGAGTCAAAAACAAAAACATGGATGGATTCTACCCGGAATAGAGACGTACATCATCATTCCCCCGGCGCATCCGCGCCGGGGGAATGATGTAAGGGAGAAATGAGCGTCAGCCCTGCTCCGACATATAGAGCAGCGCCCGGCTCTGGATGCGTTTGGAGACTTCGTCGGCGCTGCGCTGCCCGGCGAAGAAAGCCCCCGCCTCCTCGCGGACGATGCCCGCGATGACCTGGTCGCAGGCAGTGGAGCGCACGGCAGAATCCAGCAGCGTAAGCAGGCGGTCCCGCTGTTCTTCGCTCATGGCGTACAGCGGCTCTTCCCGAACCAGGTTGGAGCTCGCGTCATACCACTGCACGACGCTGCGGGGGATGCGCTCGCCCTCCGGCCCGTCCCAGAGGCGGACGAGGCCGTCCTCCATTCGGGCGGTGACAGAAAAGATGATGGTGTTCCGATAGCCCTCCTCCGGCCCCGGCTCCCGCATGGCCTCCGTGAGATGGTTTTCAAAGGCGGCCAGGAGGGAGGGAAAGCGGTCGGTATAGGCGGTCTGAATCTTTTCGTCCAGCAGGCTCCGAAGGAAAGCATAGGCCCCCTCCGGGTGGGCGGAAACCGCGCTGACGGCCATGGGGGAGCGCATTTCGATGAGGCTGCCCACCCCGTCCGAGGCGGGGATGCCGGGGCAGACCAGCTTTCCCATATAGGTCAAATCCCAGAGCTGCCAGTCCCGGACGGAAATGACGGTGACGGCGTCGATGAGGGCCCGGCCCTGCATAATCTCCGCCTCGGCGGCGTCCGCCAGCGCCAGGTTTTGCAGATACTCCGCCTCGGTGGGAGTCTCCGGGTTCTCCCCTGTGGGGAGGGCGGCGGCGAAGGCCAGCACATCCCGGAAGCCGGGGCTGTCGAAGGCGGCCGTGCCCTTCTCCCAATCCAGATAACCCTCCAGATAGGAATCCAGCAGCTCCAGATATTTTTCCCGCGTCATTTGGCCGGTGAACACCCCTCCGCAGCCGGGGAGGGAAGAGACCAGGGCGGAGGCCTCCGCCAAGGTCCAGCCCCCGGGGTCGCCGATGACGTCCCGGTTCCCCACCGCCGTTTGAACGGTGAAGCTGGCGCAGACCATGAGGAGCTGATTCTCCACGGTCCCCGCCCGCCGGAGCTGGGGCAGGAGCTCGATGCCCTCCTCCTCCAGCCAGGGGCCCAGGTCCCGGAGAAGGCCCTTTTCCGCCCAGCTCTTGAAGGGAACACCGTCCTGGATGGCGAGCAGATCCGGCATATTCCCGTTTACGATGTCCAGATTCATGGCGGTGATGGCCCGGTCCCGCACATCCCGGGTGAAGTATGCTCCGCCGGAGTAGTCCCGGAGGGTGATATACCATTCTCCGCTGCGGCGGTTGAAGTCCCGCACGGCCTTTGCCGTCTCGTTGTCCACCGTCAGGCAGGACATGGTGAGCTCCTGCCGGATTGGGACCTCGTTCCGGGGCGTGGGCGTCAGGGTGACATACTCGCCATAATCGTAGTCTATCAGGCGCACGATTCCGTCCCCCAGGCCAAGGTGTCTGAGGTTGTCGGAGCGGATGCCCTGCTCCTGCCAGCGCAGCAGCTCCCGCCGCTCCCCGGTCTCGGGGACAAAGGCAAACAGCCCTTCCCGGTCGTAGGCCATGCACTCTCCCTCTCCCAGGCCGCTCCCCGCCGAGCCCAGGAAAGTGACCTGGGAGGGCTTCTCCTCGTCCTGGGGGAAGGGCAATTCGGTGAAGGTCTCATTTGCTTCCAGCCGGAACAGGCGCATTTTCCCGCCATCTGCCGAGCAGACGCCCAGGCTGCCGTCCGGCAGGTCGAAGAGACCGAACAAGACGCCGTTTTCCTCCGGGAAGGGGATTTCCCGCAGGGTCTCTCCGCTCTCCAGCGAGACCTCCCACAGGGCAAAAACATAAGTTTCGGAATCCTCGTTCCACCGCCAAATCTCCAGCCATACCCGCCCTTCCTCCGGGAAACACATCCCGGTGGGAAGGGCCTCCGGGCCAAAGTCCAGCACCGTGACCGGGTTTTCGGCATCCTTTCCGCCGTGCATGAGGGGGTAATGGACCTCTCCGCCCGACTCAACATAGCGGATGAACCAGACGCCGTCCTCCCGCTGCGTGGGATAGTTCGTCTGTCCGGGGCTCATGGAGGGGGGATAGACCTCGTATGTAGGCACATACACGGTTTCCTCCCCCGAGGGCGGCGGGCTTTCCCCGGGCTCCGGGGAGGCCGCCAACATATCCGTGGCAGCGGGCAGCGCGGGCGTCTTTCCGCATCCCGCCGCCGGGAGAAGCAGCAGGAGAAGGGAGAGGGCCGCGGCAAGGGTTTTTATCTTTGTCATTTTCGTTATCCTCCTGTGAATACTCCCCCGGCGTATCCGCGCCGGGGGAATGGTGCAAGGGGGCGGTTTTATGCTTCGTTTTCTTTCCTGCGCAGGTAGGGGACCGTTCGGGAAAAGGCGCTGAAGCCGACGGTATCATCGGATTTCAGCGTGCTCAGCAGCAGGAACGTCAGCAGGCGGAGGGGCATGCGGGGATACAGAAGCTCCCCCTCCTGCCCGTCGATGCTCACCTTTTCGCTGGTAAGCATCCCCAGGGCCTCCAAATCCGCCAGGGTTTCCTCCGGGTTTTCCAGCCCGGAGGCGGATATGGCCCATTCCCAATCGAAGCAGTCGGGCAGTTCTCCGGCATAGATGCGCCGAATGGCCCGGCGTACCGGCTCCTTTGCCAGTGTTTCCCAAAATGCGGGCGCGTCCTCCTCCAGCAGCGGACCCCAGCCCGCCTCCGGCTCCGGGCAAAGCACGAAAAAGGGCATGGTCTCGTCCCGGGAGGAAAAAGTAAAGCCCTCTTCGGCGGTGATGAGACCGGTGACGCTTATGGGGTCATCATAGAAATCCACCGTATGGTTCGACGGGAAGGCCGGGTGCTCCCAAAAGCGCCCCAGGGCTGTCTGCAGGATTCGGCCAAGCCGCAGGGCCCCCAGCCACCGGTCTCTTCCTGTCAGGGTCAGCAGCCAGTCCTTTGCGGCATTGGCAGCATCGGTGTATTTTGTGATTTTTCGGTCAAAAAGGCTGTCCAGGGTGGTTTCCAGGGCGTCCGCCAGGGGCGGCAGCAGGGCCGCGTCGGGCATGCTCTCGTCCCGCTCCCATTTCGATACGGTCTGTGCCGCCATGCCCAGCTTTTCCCCCAGGCCCTCCTGGGTGAGACCCAGGGCTTTGCGCCTCTCCCGGATGTTTTCTCCCAGGCTCATGCCTTGTCACCTCTCTTTGCCATGGCTTCTTTGCGTTCATACATATCCTGTGCCAGGAGCCGGGCCAGGGTCAGGATGGCCCGCAGCAGCCGGGTGTCGCCGCAGAGATACAGTCGGTGTGCGCCCGTGCCGGTCTCCGCGTCCCGGTGCACGCAGAAGCCCCAGTACTCCATGGCCTTCAGGGATTCCTCGGCCTCCTCGGGGGTTAGCTTTGCCTGTTTCGCCAGGTATTCCGCTGTAAAATGACTTTGCCAGCCCCGGCTCGTTTCCGCCTCCATCACGGGCAGGAGCAGCCGGAAGCGCCCCAGGAGGGAGAACAGCTCCGAAAGCGCCCCGCCATCTTCTGTCAGAGGGGCAAGCCCCGCCTTTGCGGGCAGCATCAGCAGCCGAAGATTCATCTCTTCATCCCAATGGCGCAGATAAAACCCGTCCGGGCAGCTGATGAAACCGTTCATCAGCCCCTCCGGGGCCGCTTCCACAGGCAGCCGCTCCGTCCAGATGCGCTGCGCTTCCGTGTCCTCCGAATCCAGCAGACGCTTGTTAATCTCGATGGCGGCGTCGCTCTGCCCCTCAAAGGCTTCGTCCATCATCTCCCGGGTGCGCAGCAGGGCCTGCACCGGCGTCAGGGTTTTCAGCTCGGCACGGATGGGGCTGCCCTCCTTCGGCATTGTCTCCTCCGAAAAGAACGCGGCGGGGGAGAGGCCGTAGTACTTCCCCAGGCGGCAGAGAGCGTCGATGCCCGGCTCCGTCTCCCCGGTCTCCCACTTGGAGTAGGTGCGGTCCGAAACTCCCAGGGTCGCGGCCACCTCCTTTTGGGTGAGGCCCCGGCTTTTCCGGGCCTGAATGAGGTTTTCAATGAATGCTTCCCGATTCATGGGGTGAAATCCCCTTCTTTCTTTGGATTCAAGGCGCCTTGTACTGCCACCATAAACGAAACGTGGCGGAGAGTCAAAAACCAAAATGGAGGAATATTCCCGCTTTTTGAGAATGATGAATGAATCATTCACCGAAACATAGAAAAACGGAGGCTTTGACGATACGCGCCGAAACGCCCATATCGCCAGCGAGCTGGGGCTGCGGTATGACACCCTGGTTTCGATTTCCCTGAGCCCGCTGAAGCTGTTTGTGCAGTACGCCGATGATCTTCCCTTCTATCGAAACATTCGGGCAGAGGGGGTTCGCTATGTCGCTTGAAAACCGGAAGGAGCTGTCAAGGCTGCGCCTGGAAAAAGCGAAAGACGCCCTTTCGGATGCGGAGATGCTGCTTCGGGAAGGGCGATATTCCGCCTCAGCCAACCGGGCATATTAAGCCGTGTTTTATGGTATGCGTGCCCTTCTCGCCCTGGATGGGATGGACCGTAAGCACCACAGCGGCGTGATTTCTGAATTTCGGCGGCTGTATATCAAAACAGGAGTTTTTGACACCGGGCTTTCGGAGATCATTGAAAGTGTTTTTCGTCTTCGGTCGGACAGCGACTATAATGTTTTTTTTATCGTCTCCAAAGATAGGTGGTTGAGCAAGTTGAAATGCCAGGTTCTTTTTGGAACGGATGGAAAACTACCTGAGCTGACAAACACCGGCGGGCGAGGTCCGAATCCCGGACCCCGCCCGTTTTGTCCCCCGGCAACAACATCTTGAAGCCGGGCACGACCTCTGCCATAAGGACTTGCTGCGATGGCTGCACTTACTCTTGATTTTAGGCTTGGGAAAGAGTATAATGAACAAAATCGTAACAGAATCGGGAGCAGCCTGATGAACGAGAGCACGACCCAGCCGCTGATCATCGGAACCGACCACAGCCGGAGATTCCTCTTCGGCGGGGAGATTGTGCGCTTCCACATCATCAACGCCATTCGTCCCCTCTGGGTCAATACCCCCTTTGCCCGGTATCCCATGCTGCCGGATGAGGATCTGAAGCTCGTCATGCCCGATGAGTGCGGCACCTACCGGGTCAACTTCACCTGCGGGGAGGATTCGGTGGATTTCACCTTCGTGGTGGGATAATTCTTCTCCATATGCAACTGCCCCCTCTGCGCGTTCTGCGCGGAGGGGGCAGTTTTTCACAATCTCGATATGGCGTCCGCCAGAACACCGACGCCGCTGGGGGCGGTGAGCTCATAGCCCATCGCCAGCAGCTCCTTTGCCCCGTCCCCGGCCACGAAGGCCCGGTCGGCGGCCCGGAGGAGGCTTAAATCGTTGAGGGCGTCGCCGCAGCAGACAAGGGTCTCGCAGCCTAAAAACTCCAGCAGCCGCCGGGCCGTCTCCCCCTTGGAGGAGCCCCGGGCCTGGGCCTCGATGAGGAAGGGGAGGCTCCGGGAGGCGACGCAGCCGGTCTCCGGGGCGTTGATGGCCTCGGCGATGGCGCCGAAGAAGGCGTCCGCCTCCGGGCTGGTGTGCCGGAACCAGTCCGGCGCCGTCTCGTCCGGCGCGCCGGGGCTTTTCGGCGTGCCGGAAAGGGCGAACTGCACCCAGGGCCGGGGCACCTCCGGGAGCGGGGCCTCCCGGATGGGGACCCCCATCTTCCGGAAGATGTCCGCGAGGCCCCAGTCCTGCCCGAAGATGTAGGTTTCCCCGGGGCACTGGATTTCAATGTGGAGCTCCGGGTTTTCCGTCATGAGGGCGGCGATGAGACCCTCCGCCTCCGGGGGGAGCGGCCCCTGCCAGAGGCACTTTTCCGCCCGGTAGTCGTAAATCTCCGCCCCGTTGAAGACAATGTGGGGGGCGTTGGTGGGGAGCTTGTCCCAGCGGCTTTTATGGCTCAGGCGGGTGTGACCGGTGGCGATGGCGAGGCGCCCCCCCTCGTCCATAAAGCGGAGGACCGCCTCCGTGTTGGCCGGGGGAATGTTCCCATCCGGGCCGGTCACGGTGCGGTCCCAGTCGCTCACCAGCAGGATGCCGGTGTATTTTCCCATCTCAGCAGGAGAGGATATAGCCGCCGTCGATAACCTGGGCGGTGCCGGTGACCTGGGCCGCCGCGGGGGAGGCGAAGTACACCGCAAGAGCGCCAACCTCGATGGGTTCGCCGAAGCGGCCGAGAGGCATCTGGTTGTTGATGTAGTCGAACTGATCCTTGGGGATGAACTGGCTCAAATCGGTGTTGGTGAAGCCCGGGCAGATGGCGTTGACGCGGATGTTGTGCTTGCCCAGCTCGACGGCCATGCAGTGGGTGAAGTGCACCACGGCGGCCTTGGAGGAGGAGTAGGGGCTCATGGCCTGGGTCTTGTTGACGATGAAGGCGGCGTTGGAGGCCACGTTGATGATGCTGCCGCCCCGGCCCGCAGCGCGCATCTTCTTGCCCACCTCATAGGTCATGTGGACGGTGCCGTTGAGGTCGGTGTTCAGGACGCGGTACCAGTCACTCAGCTCCTCGTCCATGTCCAGCAGCTCGCTGACGCAGGTGACGCCGGCGTTGTTCACCAGAATGTCGAAGCCGCCGAAGGCATCCCAGGCCTTGCCCACGACTTCCCGCACGTTCTTCAGGTCGGTGACGTCGCAGCTGAAGCTCTCATACTTGCCGCCATAGGGCTTGAGCTCCTCGATGGCCTCGGCGGCCTTCTTGGCGTCCCGGCAGAAGATGGCCACGTTGGCGCCCTGCTGGGCAAAGGCGGAGGCGATGGCGAGGCCGAGGCCCCGGTTGCCGCCGGTGACGAGGGCGTTCTTGCCCTTGAGGGAGAAGGCATCCTGCATATTCACGATGGAGGGAATCATAATAGCATACATCCTTTCATTAAAGTGTTTGGGTCATGACTTATGCTTTTATTGTAGCACAGCCCGGGGGATTTGCATAGAGGCTTTTGCGCTTACTTGAAAAGCTTGTCCAGGAAGGTGTAGATGTGGCCCTGGTGCTTGGGCTCGTACCAATCGGTGGAAAAGCCGCCGTGGTTCCAGCCCTCGAAGTATTCCAGCTCCGCCCGGCCCTCGCCGCACTTCTCGGTGACCTTGTCGTAGAGGAACTGGCTCTGCTCCGGGGGCACGATCTGGTCCTTCGTCCCCGCCTGGATGAGGATGGGCGGGAAATTCTCCGTGATGAAGTTCAGGGGATTGGTGAAGTACATGAGGCCGGGGATGCTCCTGGGCTTGGCCCCCACCAGGGACTGATACAAATCCGGCATGGGAGGCGCGCCGCCTGGGGCGTTGGCCCCTGCGGGAGGCTCGGTCATCTCCGGGGGCAGCATGCGCATGAAGTCATAGCAGCCGTAGAAGCCGATGACCGCCTGCACCCTGCTGGAGACACCGGCGTTCCCCATGCCCTCGTCCTCAAAGCCGGGGATGTCCTGGGTGGCGGCGCACATCACGGCGTAGTAAGCGCCGGCGCTGTCCCCCGCCAGGGCAAATTTCTCCGGGTCGAGGCAGTATTTTTCCGCGTTGGCCCGCAGGAAACGGATGGCGGCCTTCAAATCAAAGAGACCGTAGGGGTACTGGGCCTCTCCCGCCAGGCGCTGCTCCACCGTCACCACCGCGTAGCCGTGGTTCACCCCGTCGATGGCGTGGAAGAACTGGGCGTCCCGCTTCGTGCCGAAGAGGAAGGCGCCCCCGTGCATGAAGATGTAGACGGGGAAGGGGCCGTCCCCCGTCTCCGGCAGAAAGATGTCCAGCTTCTGGTTGGGGGAATCGGAGGCGTAGGCCACCTCCAGCCACTTCCGGCTCACCCCGGAGACATCCACCTCCTGCTGGGGGAAGGGGCCGGGGCCGGGCACGGTGGTGAGCTGCCAGGGGGAATCGATCTTCATCTGGTCCATGTTTTTTCCTCCTTTGAAATGTTTTTGTATTTTTGGAAAAATTATAGCAGATTGGGCCTTGACAGGCAAGCGGGAATCTGCTATCTTATCCGTACTAGCACGAACTAGTACAGTTGACACAATGAAAGGAGGAGAGCGGTGATCCAATTGAATCATCGGGACGGGCGCCCCATCTACGAGCAGATCGTGGAGGGCTTCCGGAAGCTCATCCTCTCCGGCGCGCTGCAGGAGGGGGACAAGCTTCCCTCCGTGCGGGAGCTGAGCACCCAGCTGGCGGTGAACCCCAACACCATCCAGCGGGCCTACCGGGAGCTGGAGGCGGAGGGCTGCGTTTATGCCGTACCCGCCAAGGGCATCTTCGCCCGGGCCCCGGGGGAGCTGCGCCGGGAGAAGATCGACACCTTAAAGCGGGAGCTGCGGGAGACCGCCGCCCAGCTCCGGGCCCTGGGGGTGACGCCGGAGGAGCTGCGGCTGGAATTGGAGGAATCGACGAATGATTGAGATCATTGACCTTTATAAGAAATTCGGGGATTTTTCGGCCCTGAACGGCCTGAGCCTCACGGTGCCCAAGGGCTCCGTCTACGGCCTGGTGGGGCCCAACGGGGCGGGAAAGACCACTGCCATCCGCCACCTCACCGGGGTCTACCGGCCCGACGGTGGGAAGGTGCTGGTGGACGGAGAGCCGGTGTATGAAAATCCGGGCGTGAAGGAAAAGATCGCTTACATCCCCGACGAGGTGTACTTCTTCCCCCAGGCCACTATGCGGGACATGGCGGCCTTCTACCGGGGGATGTACCCCGGCTTTGACAGTGAGCTCTATCAGAGGCTGGCCGGTGCCTTTCCCCTGGAGGAAAAGACGCCCCTCAAGCGTTTCAGCCGGGGCATGCAGAAGCAGGCGGCCTTCCGCCTGGCGGTGAGCCTCCGCCCGGAGGTGCTGGTGCTGGACGAGCCGGTGGACGGCCTCGACCCCGTCATGCGCCGCCAGATCTGGGGGCTGCTGCTCTCCGAGGTGGCGGAGCGGGGGATGACGGTGCTGGTCTCCTCCCACAACCTGCGGGAGCTGGAGGATGTGTGCGACCATGTGGGCATCATCCACGAGGGGAAGACCCTCATTGAGCGCAGCCTCTCGGAGCTCCAGGACAACATGGTGAAGGTGCAGCTGGTACTGCCGGAGGGCACCGCCCTGCCCCCGGATCTGGACATTCTCCATGAGAGCCGGGTGGGCCAGGTGCGGACCCTGATCCTCCGGGGCAGCTCCGGGGAGCTTTCCGCGAAGATCGCCGCCGTGGGGCCCCTGTTCTTCGACCTGCTGCCCCTCACGCTGGAGGAGATCTTCATTTATGAACTGGGAGGTGAGGACTATGCGGTCCGGGATGTCCTTCTTTAATAAAACCATCTATCTGAACTGCCTCCGGCGCTTCTGGCCGGTGTGGGCGGGGCTGACGCTGTGCCTTGTGCTGATGCTGCCCCTGCCGGCGATGAACATGCGCTACGCCTCCGATGTTGAGACCCTGTTCCTGGGCGTCGGGAGCTACGGCGGCATCGTCTTCGCCTTCGGCTTCTCCATCACCGCCGCCATGACGGTGTACGGCTGGATGTATCAGACGAGGAGCACCGGCTTCACCGCGGCCCTGCCCCTCCGGCGGGAGGGCATGCTCCTCTCCACGGCGGCGGCGGGCTGCACCATGCTGGCCCTGCCGGGCGTCATCGCGGCCCTTCTCGGCCTCCTGGCCGCCGGCGGCGTCTGCGGCTTCAGCGCCGCCGCTGCCCTTGCGGGGGGCTGGCTCGGGCGCTGGCTGCTCCTCGCCCTCTGCTTCTTCGGCTTTGCCACCCTCTGCGCCCAGCTCACCGGCGCCATCTGGGTGCTCCCGGCGGTGTATGTGCTGCTGAACGTGGGGGTGGCGGTGATCTGGTACCTCATCGCCAATGTGCTGGAGCTGCTGCTGCCCGGCTATGCCGGGGAGGTGCCCCGGCTGGCCTTGACCCTCTCCCCGGTGGTGCGCATTTTCATGTTCTACTGGGCGGAGAGCCCCTTCGAGGATTGGGCGGGCCTCAGCGGCTATGCCGCCTTCGGCGTCCTCTGCCTCGTGCTCTCGCTGCTGCTGGCCAGGCGCCGGCGGATGGAGAGCGCCACGGACACGGTGGCGGTATCCTGGCTGAAGCCGGTGTTCCGCTGGGTCTTCTCCATCGGCTTCGCCCTCTGCTTCGCAAACTTCCTCTACCTCATCCTCATGGACGGGGAGGCGTACCGCTATGTCCCCATGGCCTTCTTCCTGGTGCTGGGCGGGCTTTTGGGCTGGATCATCGCGGAGATGCTGGTGCGCAAATCCTATAAAATCGGCTCCGCCCTGAAGACCTTCCCCATCCTGGCGGTGCTGCTCATCGCCCTGGTGGCCTTCTGCGCCTTCGGCGGCCTGGGCTATACCGGGCGCGTGCCCGACGCGGAATCGGTGAAAAGCGCCGCCATCAGCTTTTATAGCTATAGCTGCGTGACGGATGACCCAGCGGAGATTGCGACCATTGGGGAACTGCACCGGGAGCTGGCCGACGCCTCCGTCAAGGAGGATGGCATGGATATCTTCATCACCTATACCCTCAAAAACGGCGGCACCCTCCGGCGGCGCTACGCCTATGCCTCCCTCTCGGAGGAGGGAAAGGCGGAGCTGCGACAATTCCTGGAGCGGCAGGAAGGAGAGGCAATCAGCCTCTGGCTCTCGGAACCCGACAGGACCATACACGCCGGTGTTTCCGAATATAAAAACGGAGACTACACCCGCTCCTTTGAGCTGGGTGAAGAGCGATGCCGGGACATTCTGCGCTACGGCGTCCTCCCGGATATGGCGGCGGGAACCCTGCGCGCCGTTTCCGGCTGGCCCTTCGACCCCGGATATGCTGGGGATGAGGAGGACTGCTTCTACCTGGAATTTGAGACCTGGGTCAAGGGGGAGGCCGGCTACGGCTACAACCGCAGTGAATACGACGTTCAAAGCTTTCGGGTGACTCCGGCAGCGGAAAACACCTGGGCCATGCTGGAGAAGGCCGCCGAGGAATGGGAGGCGGTCAAGGACTCCTACTCCCCTGAATACTGAGCGTTGATTTCGGAACCCTTTTCGGGGCGGTTTTCCATCGGAAAACCGCCCGAAAACCGTATAGCGGGCCTCGCAGAGTTCGCGCCCGCAGGCGCGGCGTCCTTATTCGCCGGAATGTGGCGCGGCTCGTATGCTCGCCGCTTGAAGATTCCGGCGAAACGTCCTTGCCAAACCGAAAGTCGAGCTTTCGGTTTGGAGAGGAAGAGCCGAGGGAATCTTTCAGGTATTCGCGGTAACGCGGATACCTGATATTCACTCGTGCTCCGACGAGACATGTGCCTCGCGAAAAATACCTCTCGCGGAGCGCGCGTGCTCGTCGGCACAAGCTCCATATCCTTCGCTTTGCCCCACGGGGCAAAGCTCAGTCATTCCGCTGCGCCTCCTCTTTCAAACAATGAAGCCAAAGCTTCATTGTTTGAGAAGGACGTTTTGGCGGAATCATTCGGTTGTTGCCGCCCTGCGGCGACAATCGACATTCCGCCAAATTAGGACGCGCGGAGCGCAGCCCTCTCAAAACGCAAACCAACGGAGTGTTTGCGTTTTGAAGCGTGCCGACAGAGTCGGTGCGCATCGGGGCGGTTTTCCATCGGAAAACCGCCCGAAAACCGTTGCATGAGCCCCAAAAGAATGTTACAATGTGCACAATAAAAAAACATAAGGGGGAAGACCATGGAGAGGAGATTTGTCTGCACGGAGGACTATCCCGTGGTGGAGACGAAGGCCGGGCTTCTTCGGGGCTATCAGGTGGGGGACGTGTTCCACTTCCTGGGGGTGCCCTATGCCACCGCCAAACGCTTCATGATGCCCGAGCCCGCCCCGGCCTGGGAGGGCGTGCGGGACGCGCACTTTTTTGCCCATACCTGCCCCCTGCTGGATGAGGAAAACCCCTGGGGGGACGTGATGATTCCCCACCGCTTCTGGCCCAAGAGCGAGGATTGCCTGAACCTCAATGTGTGGACGAAGAGCATCGACAAAAAGGCCAAAAAGCCCGTCATGGTCTGGTTCCACGGGGGCGGCTACTCCACCGGCAGCGCCGTGGAGATGGTGGCCTACGACGGGGACCGGCTGGCGGACTATGGGGATGTGGTGGTGGTCACGGTGAACCACCGGCTGAACATTCTCGGCTACTTCGACCTCAGCGAATACGGGGAAAGGTACCGTAACAGCGGCAACGCCGGTCAGGCGGATCTGATGGAGGCGCTGCGGTGGGTACAGGCCAATATCGCCGCCTTCGGGGGCGACCCCGGCAACGTCACCATCTTCGGCCAGTCCGGCGGCGGCGGCAAGGTGAACGCCATGCTCACCACCCCGGCGGCGGAGGGCCTCTTCCACAAGGGCATCCTCATGTCCGGCGTGGGGGGCCGCCGCCCGCCCATGCCGAAAACGAGCAAAAAGCCCCTGGTGGAAGCCCTGCTCAGGGAGCTGGGGGAGGGGGAGGTCTCCGCCCTGGAGACCGTGCCCTTTGAAAAGCTGCGGGAGGCCTACCGGGCCGTGGCCCCGACCTTGCAGCAGCAGGGCATCATGGGCTGGTGGGCCCCCACCCCCAACGACTGGTATTTGGGGGACCCCTACGAGGTGGGCTTTCTGGATTGGGCCAAGGACATTCCCGTGATGGTGGGCTCTGTCATCGCCGAGTGGGGCTTCGGCCCCGCCCCCGCCGGGAAGAACACCATGGACGCCGCCGAAAAGCGCGCCCTTCTCGCCAAGCAGTTCGGGGAGGAGAAGGTGGATGCCCTCATCTCCGCCTTCCGGGCCGCCTTCCCGGAGAAGAACGAGCTGGACCTTCTCAGCCTGTCCAACCGCCTGGGCACCATGGAATACTGCGCCTATCACGCGGAGAACGCCCGGGCCAAAACCTTCAACTACCTCTTTGCCTACACCTTCACCTATGACGGGGGCAAGCCCGCCTGGCACTGCTCCGATATCCCCTTTGCCTTCCACAATACCGACCGGGTGCCCATCTGCTGGGAGCCCGGCGTCACGGGCAAGCTGGAGGAGGATGTGGCGGGCTCCTATGTCTCCTTTGCCCGCTACGGCGACCCCAACCACCCGGGCATGGACGGGTGGGCGCCCTACACCGCCGAAAAGCCCTGCACCATGTACTGGGATAAGGAGAGCCGCGCCTCCGACAAGGATGTGAAGCTGCAAAAGCTCCACAGCGAGGTGGCCGCCCCCGGTCCGTTTTAACGCCGTCTGAACAAAAAACTAATATAGGAGAGTGGAGAAATGGAACGCATACCCTTTGACAAAAAAGAGCTCATCCCCATCGGGGAGATCCCGTCCTTCTTCCCCGGCATGCCCCCCCGGCCCATCTACAACACCCCCGTCACCCCCAGGGAGAACTACCTGGCCCTCATGAGCGGGGAGACCCCCCTGTGGATGCCCGGCTTCAGCGACACCACCATGATGACCGTCAACCTGGCGGAGAACGTGTCCCGGGGCTTCGTCTTCGAGGCGGAGGGCATCGACAACAACACCCAGGCCGGCGGGCCGGACTTCTTCGGCGTGGAGTGGGAGTATGTTCCCTCCGTGGGCGGCTCCATGGTCCGGGGCGGCAACCCGAAGATTCCCGACATCGAGCACTGGGAGGATTACATCACCTTCCCCGACCTTGACAAGGTCATGGACTGGGAGGCCTGCCGGGACCGCAACAGCAAGGGCTTCATCGACCGGAATAAGGTGCTGGACATCACCATCCTCACCGGCCTCTTTGAGCGGCTCATCTCCTTCATGGACTTTGAGAACGCCGCCTATGCCCTGGTGGACGAGGACCAGCAGGAGGGCGTCCACCGCCTGTTTGACCGGCTGGCGGATTTCTATGACGAGTACATCGACTACTATCACCGCTACCTGAACCCCGACATGATTACATTCCACGATGACTGGGGCTCCCAGCGCGCTCCCTTCTTCTCCCTGGACACCGTGCGGGAGATGCTGCTGCCCTACCTGAAGCGGGTGGTGGAGAGCGTCCACAAGCGGGGCATGAAGTTTGAGCTGCACTGCTGCGGCAAGAATGAGCTGCTGGTCCCCGCCATGATTGAGGCCGGGGTGGACACCTGGTCCGGCCAGCCCATGAACGACTTCGAGATGATGTACGAGAAGTACGGGGACAAGATCGTCCTGGGCATGCCCATCACCGGCCTCCGGGAGGACATGTCCGATTCCGAGCTCTATGACACCATCGCAAAGTTCATCGAAGACCATCCCCATGTCCTTGCCAGCACCTTCTCCGCGCCCCCCAAGGCGACGGAATACCTCTATGAAATCTCCAGAAAGGCCTACTGCGGAAGCTGAATGAAAGTTTGGACCAGAGTACTGGGGGGCGTGCTGATCGTTCTCCTCACGGTGACAGCCGCCCTCCTCCTCCCCGGCATCACAAAAAGCGAAGCATCGCCCCCGTCGCCGTCGCCCACGGCCACGGGGGTCGAGCTGTTTGTCCCCACCCCGGAGCCGACGCCGGAGCCCACCCCGACCCCGACCCCGAAGCCAACGCCGGAACCTACGCCGGAACCTACACCGACGCCTACACCGACGCCGACCCCGACGCCCGAGCCCACGACCGAACCTACCCCCACCGCCACGCCGGCCCCGCCCTCTCAGAAGGATTTCACCCGGGCCGGCCTGACGGAGGAATCCATTGTGGACCCCTATCAGACCTACAGCTATGAGCAGATGGTCTCGGATGTCCAGGCCCTCGCGGAGAAATACCCGGAGCTCATCACCTCGGTGTACAGCATCGGCGAGAGCGTGGAGGGGCGGGAGCTGATTGCCTTCGATTTGGGCCATGGGGAGCGGGAGGTCATTCTGGTCTCCACCATGCACGCCTGTGAGCACATCGCCACCAATGCCCTCATGTATGTGGTGGACGAGGGCTGCCAGGGCTACGCCGCCGACAGCTCCTGGAACGGTCTCCGCTATCGGGATATCTTCGACCAGGTGGTTTTCCACATTGTCCCCATGCTGAACCCCGACGGGGTGACCCTGGCCCAGTCCGGCTTTGAGGCGGCGCAGGACCCGGAGGCCCTTCGCGCCATGGGCTACGGGGAGTGGACGGATTTCTCCGGCTGGAAATCGAACATCAACGGCGTGGACCTGAACGCCAACTTCTCCCACCGCTGGGGCTATCGGGACGGGGCCTGGGGCCCCGGCTTCGCGGACTGGTGCGGCCCGGAGCCGGAGAGCGAGCCGGAGACAAAGGCCATGATGTCCCTCCTGAAAAGCACGGACTACGATATGCTCATCTCCCTCCACATCCGGGGTGAGGTGGTGTACTGGATTGATTTGGACACCATGGAGCTTTACAGTGAGTATTACGGCATCGCCAGCCGTTTCGCCCGGGAATTCCGCTACTCCCTCCTGGGGGCCGAGGGGGTGGAGAAGGGCGGCTATATGGTCAACTCCGAGCGGGTGCGCACGGGCAGGTTCTGCTGCACCCTGGAGCTCTGCCCCTACATCTCCGGCGATCCATATGACATCGGCCTCTTCCCCCAGGTAGTGGACAATGTCTATTCCATGCTCCTGGTCATCGGGGACGAAGCGGTGCTGTTGCCGGAGAATACCGGCATCCTCCCCGTATCGGAGGGGGAGGCCGCAGAAGGAGATTGACCGAAAAACGAAAAAACCGCGAAAATAATGCTTGCATTCCCATAGGAGAGTTGCTATAATTTATCGGCATTCCGCACACGGACGCTTGTTTTCGCCCCGTTCCCGGCCTGCCGGGCGGCGGAAATGGACCCCGTGGAGGTAAAAAACAAAAGTTTGGAGGAAAGAAAACAAAATGGCAGTCGTATCTATGAAGCAGCTTCTGGAGGCAGGTGTCCACTTCGGGCATCAGACCCGCCGGTGGAACCCCAAAATGGCGCCCTACATCTATATGGAGCGCAACGGCATCTATATCATCGACCTGCAGAAGACCGTCAAGAAGCTGGAGGAGGCCTACGCCTTCGTGCGGGATACCTCCGCAAACGGCGGCACCCTGCTCTTCGTGGGCACCAAGAAGCAGGCCCAGGATTCCGTCCGGGAAGAGGCCGAGCGCGTGGGCATGTACTTTGTCAATGCCCGCTGGCTGGGCGGCATGCTCACCAACTTCAAGACCATGCGCACCCGCATCGACCGTCTCCAGCAGCTCCGCAAGATGCAGGAGGACGGCACCTTTGACATGCTCCCCAAGAAGGAAGTCATCAAGCTCACCGGCGAGATTTCCAAGCTGGAGAAGTACCTGGGCGGCGTCAAGGAGATGCGCCGGCTGCCCAGCGCCATTTTCGTCATCGACCCCCGCAAGGAGCGCAACGCCATCGCGGAGGCCCGCAAGCTGCATATCCCCATCGTCGCCATCGTGGACACCAACTGCGACCCCGACGAGATCGACTATCCCATCCCCGGCAATGACGACGCCATCCGCGCCATCCGCCTGATCAGCGCCACCATGGCCAATGCCGTGCAGGAAGGCCGTCAGGGCGCCGACGCCGAGGCCGAGCCGGCTGAGGCCGCCGCTCCCGCCGAGGAAGTGAAAGAGGAGGAATAAGAACATGGCTTTTACCGCTGCTGATGTTAAAAAGCTCCGTGAAATGACCGACTGCGGCATGATGGAGTGCAAGAAGGCCCTCGCCGAGGCCGACGGCGACATGGACAAGGCCGTTGAGCTCCTGCGGGAGAAGGGCCTCGCCACCGCCGCCAAGAAGGCCGGCCGCGTGGCCGCCGAGGGCATCTGCGCCGCTTACGTCTCCGCCGACGGGGCCTCTGCCGGCCTCGTGGAGGTGAACATCGAGACCGACTTCGCCGCCAACAACCCGGATTTCCGCGCCTTTGCCGCCGATGTGGCCAAGCTGGCCGCCGAGAAGGCTCCCGCCGACCTGGATGCCCTCATGGCCCTGGAGCTGGAGCCCGGCAAGACCGTGGAGGACGTGCGCAAGGAGAAGGTCGCCACCATCCGTGAGAACATCCAGGTCCGCCGCTTCGAGCGCTGCGAGGGCGGCAAGACCGTCGCCTATATCCACATGGGCGGCAAGATTGGCGTCCTCCTGAACATGGATGTCTCCGCCGATATCGCCGACAAGCCCGAGGTAGAGGAGCTGGGCAAGGACCTCGCCATGCAGGTCGCCGCCATGAATCCCCTGTTCCGGGACAAGAGCGATGTGGACGAGGCCACCATGGCCAAGGAGAAGGAGATTCTCCTCATCCAGGCCAAGCAGGACGAGAAGAACAAGGGCAAGCCCGACAACATCATCGAGAAGATGGTTCTCGGCCGCATCGGCAAATATTACAGCGAAAACTGCCTGATGCAGCAGGAGTTCGTCAAGTCCCTGGGGGACAAGGTCACCTGCGAGAAGCATGTGGCCGACGTTGCCAAGGCCCTGGGCGGGACCATCGCCATCAACGGCTTCAAGCGCTTCCTCACCGGCGAGGGCATCGAGAAGAAGGCCGACGACTTCGCCGCCGAGGTCGCCAGCATGGTGAAGTAAACAGCAAGAGTTCGGAGCGCACCGCTTCTGCGGCGCGCTCCTTTTTTGCGCATTTTTCCCTTTCCCTCTTTTCAGCGGGGGAAAAATGGTGTAAAATAATCTCTCAGGCAAATATGGGAAAAAGGATGTGATGCGCTGTGGAGAGCAGCTATCGCCGCATCCTGCTCAAGATGAGCGGGGAGGCCTTGGGCGGCGCGGATGGCCGGGGCATCGACTTTGATTTTACCGGCCGGGTCTGCAAGGCCGTGAAGGGCTGCGTGGATGCCGGCATCGAGACCACCATCGTGGTGGGCGGCGGCAACTACTGGCGGGGCGGCAAGGACGGGGGAGACCGCATGGTCCGCGCCCGGGCCGACTATATGGGCATGCTGGCCACCGCCATGAACAGCGTCGCCCTGGTGGACGCGCTGGAGAAAGCCGGAGTGGAGGCGGTGATTCAGGCCTCCTTTGGCCTGGAGCGCATCGCGGAGCCCTTTAACCGGGATGCCGCCATCCGCCACCTGAAGGCGGGCCGGGTGGTCATCTTCGCCTGCGGCAGCGGCGAGCCCTTCTTCACCACGGATACCGCCGCCGTCCTCCGGGCCCTGGACATCGAGGCGGATGTGCTGCTCCTGGCCAAGAACGTGGACGGGCTCTATTCCGCCGACCCGCGGCTGGATTCCACCGCCGTGAAGTTCGACCGCATCGAGTATGCCGAGGTGCTCCGCCGGAATCTGAAAGCCATGGATGCCGCCGCCACCCAGCTTGCCATGGAAAACAGGCTCCCCCTGCGCGTCTTCGCCCTGAACGACCCGGAGAACATTCTTCGCGCCGCCGCCGGGGAGAACATCGGCACCACCGTATATTAACGCCAGTAAGGAGGATATTATGATGAACAAGGACGACTACGCCGCTTATACCGACCGGATGCAGAAGACCCTGGACGTGATGCTGACAAACTTTGCCGCCGTCCGGGCCGGGCGGGCCAACGCCGCCGTGCTGGACCAGATTCGCGTGGACTACTACGGCACCCCCACCCCCATCAACCAGATTGCCAGCATCTCTTCCCCGGACCCCCGGACCCTCACCATCCAGCCCTGGGACGCCAGCACTCTGAAGCTCATCGAAAAGGCCATCCAGGCCAGCGACCTGGGCATCAACCCCCAGAACGACGGGCGCCTGATTCGCCTGGCCTTCCCCCAGCTCACCGAGGAGCGGCGCAAGGAGCTCATCAAGCAGGTGCGGAAATACGGTGAGGACAGCAAGACCGCCATCCGCAACATCCGCCGGGAGGCCATGGACGACTTCAAGAAGCAGGAGAAGAAATCCGAGATCACCGAGGATGATCTGAAGAACGCGGAGAAGGACATCCAGAAGCTGACCGACGATTATATCGCCGATGTGGATAAGCAGGTCGGCAAGAAGGAAAAGGAACTGAGCGAGATCTGATGCCACTGTTCACAAAACCCAGCGGCCCGGACGCGGAAGCGGCGGGCCGCCGTGCTCTCCCCCGGCACATCGCCGTCATCATGGACGGCAACGGCCGCTGGGCCACCAGGCGGGGCCTCCCCCGCACGGCGGGCCATGCCGCGGGGGCGGAAACTTTCAGGAAGATTGCTTTCCACTGCCGGGACATCGGCATTGAATATTTCACCATCTATGCCTTCTCTACGGAGAACTGGAAACGTTCTCAGGAGGAGGTGAGCGGGCTTATGACCCTTTTGGGGAAATACCTCCGGGAGACCGTCGCCATCATGGAAGCGGAGCGCCTGCGCCTCTGCCTCATGGGGGACCAGAGCTTTCTCAGCCCGGAGCTTCGCGCCCTGGCGGATGAGGGGCTGGAGAAATCCAAACACATTTGCGGCATGCAGGTGAACGTCTGCTTCAACTACGGCGGGCGGGATGAAATCGTCCGGGCCGCGCGGCGTTACGCCGCGGACTATGTCGCCGGGCTGGCCGGGAATCTGGACGAGGCCCTCTTTGCCTCTTACCTGGATTCCGCGGGTATCCCGGACCCGGAGCTCATCATCCGCACGGGGGGAGAGCAGCGGGTCTCCAATTTCCTCCTGTGGCAGTGCGCCTATTCGGAATACTATTTCACCGATACCCTCTGGCCGGATTTCACCCCCGCCGAGGTGGACCGGGCCATTGAGGCCCTGGGCCGTCGGGAGCGCCGCTTCGGCGGAGCGAAGTAAAGGGAGAACGCCATGGCAACGAATCGACTCAGCCGCATCAATGAAGACATCCTCCGGGAGCTCTCGGTGCTGCTGCCCCGGGTCAAGGACCCGCGGGTGCAGCAGGGCATGGTCACCGTCACCGGGGTGGAGACCACCGGCGACCTGCGCTATGCCAAGGTTTACCTGAGCTTCCTGGGGGATGTGAACGAGAAGGAACTGCGCCGGGGCCTCAAAAGCGCGGCCCCCTGGCTCCGCCGGGAGCTGGGGAGCGCCCTCACCCTGCGCTATACGCCGGAGCTCATTTTTGAGCGGGACCAGTCCATCGAGCGGGGCGCGAAGCTCACAAAGCTCATTGAGGACGTTATCGCCGGGGAGGAAGACCATGACGAGGAATGAATGCGCGGCCTTTCTCCGGGCCCATGACGATTATCTCATCCTCACCCACCGCCGCCCGGACGGGGACGCCCTGGGCTGCGCCGCCGCCCTCTGCCTGGGCCTGAAGAAGCTGGGCAAGGCGGCCTATGTCCTCCCCAACCCGGAGGCAGCCCGCCATGCCGGGCTGCTCCTTGGCACCGAGCCCCCGGCGGGCTTTGTCCCCGGCGCCGTGGTCTCCGTGGACCTGGCGGAGGAGGGCATTCTCCAGATAAACGCCGATGAGTGGAAGGGGAAAATCCAGCTCGCCATCGACCACCACCCCTCCAATTCCGGCTATGCCCGGGAATCCCTGGTGGATACCAAGGCGGGGGCCTGCGGGGAGATTATCTATGAACTGCTCTCCGATTTGGGGGCCGTGGACCGGGAAATTGCCACCCTGCTGTATATCGCCGTCACCACGGACACCGGCTGCTTCCGCTATAAGAACACCACCCCCCGCACCCTGCGCATCGGGGCGGACTTGATGGAGGCGGGGGCCCCGGTGGACCTGAACCGCACCCTTTTCATGAAAAAGAGCCGCAGCCGCCTTGCGCTGGAGGGGACCATCATCTCCGGTCTTGAGTTCTTTCAGGGGGGAGAGGCCGCTGTGGCCGCCCTCTCCATCGCGGATGTGGCCCGCTGCGGCGCCACCGACAGCGACATGGACGACATCGCCTCCATCGCGGGCAGCGTGGAGGGGGTGGAGCTCAGCATCACCATGCGGGAGACGAAGAAGGACGAGTGGAAGATCTCCGTCCGCACCGGGCAGTACGGGAACGCCGGGGTCATCTGCGCCGAGTTCGGCGGCGGCGGCCACGGCATGGCCGCGGGCTGCACCGTCCCCGGCACGCTGACGGAGGCCCGGGAGAAGATCAAGGCCGCCGTGGCCGCCCACTGGCACGAACTGCCCCTATGACCGGCATCGCCATCGTGGACAAGCCCGCGGGCTGGACCAGTCACGACGTGGTGGCGAAGCTGCGCAACACGTTCCATGAGCGGCGCATCGGCCACGGCGGGACCCTGGACCCCATGGCCACCGGCGTTTTGCCCGTGTTCCTGGGCCGGGCCACCCGGGCTGTGGAATTCATGGAATCGGCGGAGAAGGAATATCTGGCAGGCTGCCGCTTCGGCCTTGTCACCGACACCCAGGATACCACCGGCAACCTGCTCAGTGAAAGCGGGCTCGTCCCCCCGGAAAGCGAGATCGAAACCGCCCTGAACACGTTCCTCGGGGTGCAGCAGCAGCTTCCACCCCTCTATTCCGCCATCAAGGTGGAGGGGAAGAAGCTCTATGAATATGCCCGGGCGGGGCGGGCGGTGGAGCGAAAGCCCCGCACCGTGGAAATCCGGGAGCTTGAGCCCCTGGGCTTTACCGGGGAGGGGGAATACCGCTTCCGGGTCACCGTCTCCAAGGGCACCTACATCCGCACCCTCTGTAACGACCTGGGGGAAAGGCTGGGCTGCGGCGCCGCCATGTCCTCCCTGCGCCGACTCCGGGCGGGGGCCTTTTCCCTCGCCGATGCCGCCCCTCTGGCCGACCTTCTTGCCCCCGGCGGGGGTGAACTCATCCGGGCGCTGGACAGCCTGTTCCTTGCCCACCCTGCCCTCACGCTGGATGAAGAGCAGGCCCGGCGCTGCCGCTGCGGGAATGAGTTTTCCGCCGAGGCAGCCGACGGCATCTGGCGGCTTTACGACGGGATCGGCGCTTTTCTCGCCCTCGCCGAAGCCCAAGGGGGCCGGGTGAAGACCATCAAGAGCTTTTTTGAGGTTTGATATGACGAAACGAGTCCTGGCCCTGGGCTTTTTCGACGGGGTCCATCTGGGCCATGCCGCCCTCATCCGCAAAACAGCGGAGCGGGCGAAGGAGCTGGGGGCCACCCCGGCGGTGCTCACCTTCGATGTCCACCCGGATACCCTGGTGCGGGGGGAGCCGGTGCCCCTCATCACCTCCCCGGAGGACCGTGCGGACCTCATCCGAAGCTGCTTCGGCGTGGAGGAGATCCTGTCCCTCCGCTTCGATGAGTCCCTGATGCAGATGCCCTGGGAAGAGTTCATCCGCTGGGTGCGGTCGGAGTTCTCCGCCGTGCACCTCATCTGCGGCCATGACTTCACCTTCGGCTGGCGGGGGGAGGGGAACCCCGCGCGGCTCTCGGAAAAATGCGCGGAGCTGGGCATCGGCTCCGACGTCATCCCCAAGGTCACCCTGGATGGGGAGACGGTGAGCTCCACCCGCATCCGGGCCCTGCTTCTCCGGGGAGAGGTGAGGGAGGCCAACCGCCTCCTGGGCCATCCCCATGCCCTCACGGACACGGTACGCACCGGCTACCGCCTGGGGCGGAAGCTGGGCACCCCCACGGTGAATATGCGCTTCGGGGAGGGAGTGCTGGTGCCCGCCCACGGGGTCTATGCCGGCCGCCTCCGCATCGAGGGGGAGACTGTGCAGCGCTGGGCCGTCACCAACATCGGGGTACGCCCCACCGTCAGCGATGGGGACCGGGTCTCCGTGGAGAGCTATATCCTGGATTTTGAGGGCAACCTCTATGGCCGCCGTATCCGCCTGGAGCTGCTGGACTTCCTGCGCCCGGAGCGGAAGTTCGCCGATACCGACGCCCTGAAGGCGCAGATTGCCCGGGATGCCGCCGCGGTCCGCGCCCGGATGGAGGCGGAGGCGTGAGACTGTTTATCGGCGTTCCCGTGGCCGAAGCGGCCCGCCGGAGGGCGGCGGAGGTGCAGGACCTGCTTCGGGGCCTGGGGGTGAAGGGCAACTACTCCCGCCCGGAAAACCTCCATGTCACCCTGGCCTTTCTGGGGGAGCAGCCGGACATCTCCCGGGCCGCAGAGGCCCTGGCCTCCCTCTCCGCCGAACCGGGGGAGCTTCGCTTCACCGGGCTGGGGACCTTTCCGAAAAACGGGGTCATCTTCCTCGCACCGGAAAATGACGCCCCCCTCCGCAAAGCAGCGGAGGCCCTGGCGCCCCGGCTCCGGGCCGCGGGCATCCGGCCGGAGGACCGCCCCTTTCGGGCGCACCTTACCCTTTGCCGCAGCTGCGGGCGCATCCCGCCGGTGCTGCCCGAGTTTCCGCCCATCCCCCTTTCCATGGAGGAGATCGTCCTCTATGAGTCCCACCGAGTTGACGGTATCCTCACCTACACGCCCCGGGGCCGCATCGCCCTGCCGAATTAGGGCAATACCGCACAATTCACGGCACGCATCTTGCTTGCATAATGTTCCGTCATATCGCCCAAAAATTCTCGGCAATACACAAAGTATTACCTGCGGTTTTTGAGCAATCTGACGAAAATTCTGACTGCGCAATCTGCGCACCAGAATTGTGCGGTATTGCCTTAGTCCTTTTACAAATCACAGATAAATGGAGGATTGAGCCATGAACGAAAACAAGCGTCCCGAAACCATGGAGCGCATCACCACGCCTCAGCTTGCCGAGGCTTTCATTCAGGAGCAGCTGGCGGCCCTGAAGGCCCAAATCGGGGATAAGAAGGTGCTGCTGGCCCTCTCCGGCGGGGTGGACTCCTCCGTAGTGGCGGCCCTGCTCATCCGCGCCGTCGGCAGCCAGCTCACCTGCGTCCATGTGAACCACGGCCTTCTCCGCAAGGGGGAGCCGGAACAGGTCATCAAGGTCTTCCGGGAGGAGCTGGGGGCCAACCTCATCTATGTGGACGCGGTGGACCGCTTCCTGGATAAGCTGGCCGGTGTCGCCGACCCGGAGCGCAAGCGCAAGATCATCGGCAAGGAGTTCATCGACGTCTTTGCCGAGGAGGCCCGCAAGCTGGACGGCATCGAGTTCCTGGCCCAGGGCACCATTTACCCGGATATCCTGGAATCCGGCCCGGTGAAGAGCCACCACAACGTGGGCGGCCTGCCGGAGGATTTGAAATTTGAGCTGGTGGAGCCGGTGAAGTTCCTGTATAAGGACGAGGTCCGCGTGGTGGGCAAGGCCCTGGGCCTCCCCGACGGCATGGTCTACCGCCAGCCCTTCCCCGGCCCCGGCCTGGGGGTCCGCTGCGTGGGCGCCATCACCCGGGACCGGCTGGAGGCCGTGCGGGAATCCGACGCCATCCTTCGGGAGGAGTTTGCCAAGAACGGGCTGGAGGGCAAGGTCTGGCAGTATTTCACCGTCGTGCCGGATTTCAAGTCCACCGGCATCACCGCCGGGCAGCGTACCTATGACTGGCCCGTGGTCATCCGCGCCGTCAACACCGTGGATGCCGTCACCGCAGAAGTGGCAGAGCTGGATTTCAAAATGCTGGCCCACATCACCCAGCGCATCACCCACGAGGTGAAGGGCGTCAACCGCGTGCTCTGGGACATCACCCCCAAGCCCAGCGGAACGATTGAGTGGGAATGAGGTACGAAAGTCAGAAAGCCCAGTAAAATCAAGGCTTTCCGGCTTCGAAAAGGTTCCTTTGATAACAATTTGATAACAGCTGCATGATCTCCCTTTATTCTCCCTATCAAGGGGTTTAGGGGTAAAGGAGTAATTCGCTCCGGTTTGCGGCAAATATGATCCATATTATGAAAGCCCTTCGCTGTGGGTATGCAGCGAAGGGCTTTTTGTCGTTATTGGGGGTGATATCAGTCTTTATTGAGCTTGCCTTTGAGCGCCTTTACCATAGCGTCGCTCAGTTCCTGGGATGGCACATTTGCTGTGATCTGCGTGTCATCGTACTGCGGATAGTAATAACGCCACTTGTCGTATTCGTCTCTGCTGATCTCACCGGCATGGTACTTCTCGGCAACAGCAGCCCAGGCACAGACCAGCTCAGAGATACGGGCAGCATCCTTCCCCTTCCGGGGATCAATGCGGAATAAGACTTCTCCATCTCTGGTCTCGATGGTCAGACCGTAGCGATCCTCTAAAGCAAACAGAGTGTGCATGAGGCCGAAATAGCTGTCTATATCCGGGACGTTGAGAGCCAGCGGAGATACATCAAGCGCACCGGCCAGAGCCTTGGTCAGATCCTCTTTCGGAGTGCGTGTACCAGCCTCATATTGAGCCATGCGAATATCGGCGGTCTTCTCCGGGAAGCCGACCAGTGTGCCAAGATACTTCTGCGTCATGCCGCGCAGATTGCGGATGAAGCGTATCCTTTCTCCAATAGCCATAGGAAAAACCTCCTGTGTATGTACTGATCGAAGTATAGCAGATACGCTTAGTGATGTCAAGAATATCTTAAACAAAAAAGATAAATATTTTCTTCAAAACCTCTTGACTTTAACAGTTACGTTTAGTATAATGAGCTCGACTTAAACGAATAGCGTTAAGTTTTCTACTGAATAACCTCCCGCATCAGAGTCATGGTGCAAACCGCCCGGGCAAATCGGATGGCGGCCAGAAAGTACTTCCGACACTAAACAAGATAAGTCTATGCTTTGACACAGGTTATTCAACAAGAACTAAAAAGCAAAGAAAGAAGGAGATTTTTATGGAAAACAAGTTTATGCGTGTAGAGGAAGTCGCCGCCGAGCTCGGTGTATCCGCCTCCTATGCCTATAAGGTCATACGGAGACTGAACGACGAGCTCAAGGCCAAAGGCTTCGTCACGATCGCAGGAAGGATCAACAGACAGTATTTCAACGAAAGGGTCTACGGACCCGGAAAGGAGGGATGGAACAATGTCTGTTCATAAGAATGAAGACAACGGTACCTGGTATGTCATGGCCCGGTACACCAACTGGAAGGGCGAACACAAGCAGAAATGCAAGCGGGGTTTCTCCACTAAGCGGGAGGCGCAGGAGTGGGAGCGCACCTTCCAGCTCCAGAACGCCGCCGATATGGATATGTCCTTTGAAGCCTTTACAGAGCTTTATGAAAAGGACATCAGGCCCCGGCTCAAGGAAAACACCTGGCTCACGAAGGAGCACATCATCAAGACGAAGATCCTGCCGTATTTCGGAAAGCGGAATATCAGCGAGATTACCACAAAGGACGTGATCGCCTGGCAAAATGAGCTGCTGGCTTTTCGGGATGAAAAGAAGCAGCCGTATTCGCAGACGTATCTGAAAACCGTCCACAATCAGCTCAGCGCCATTTTCAACCATGCCGTGCGGCACTATGACCTCCGCTCCAATCCCGCCGCCAAAGCGGGCAGCATGGGCGATAAGGACGGCGGCAACATCAGCTTCTGGACGAAGGAAGAGTATCAGCGCTTCGCCGACGAAATGATGGACAAGCCCATTTCCTATTACGCCTTTGAAATGCTCTACTGGTGCGGCATCCGGGAGGGCGAGCTGCTGGCACTGACGCCTGCGGATTTCGATTTCAAGGCCGGAACCGTGAAGATCAGCAAATCGTATCAGCGCCTGCACGGCGAGGACGTGATCACGACACCGAAAACGAAGAAAAGCAACCGGACGATCAAGATGCCTCCATTTCTCTCTGAAGAGATGCAGGATTATCTGAAAATGCTCTATGGGCTGAAAAAGAAGGATCGAATCTTTACGATCTCCAAGAGCTATCTGCACCATGAAATGGATCGTGGAGCTAAGGCCGCCGGAGTCAAGCGGATCAGAATCCATGACCTCCGTCACAGCCATGTTTCCCTGCTGATCGACATGGGCTTTACGCCGGTGGCGATTGCGGACAGGCTCGGTCATGAAAGCATTGAGGTAACGCTGCGGTACGCACATCTGTTTCCGTCAAAGCAGACGGAAATGATCGAAAGACTGGAAAAGGAAAGGACGGTGGAAACCAATGTCAGCTAAAAACAGAGATGAACACAACCGTTGGAGGAACATCACAGTGGGGTTCCGGGTATCGCCCGAAGAAAACGAGCAGATCAATGTTGCCGTGGCGCTCTCCGGCTTACCGAAGCAGGAGTATTGTTATCGGAAGTGTCTGAACCGGGATATCGTTGTGCAGGGCAATCCGAGAGTGTATAAGGCGCTGAGGAATCAGCTTGCCGCCGTTCTCGATGAGCTCAAACGCATCGAGGCCGCTGGCGAGCTTCGGGACGAGCTGTTGGACAACATTGAGCTCATCACCCGGACACTGTACGGAATGAAGGAGGGATCGGAATGATGGATGAAACGAGAATGACCGCCCTGAACACATCTGTTGGCGCAGATGACGGGCAATCACTCACAAAATGTACTGGCGATAGTATAACCGATGAAGCCGAAGAAATCAAGAGTTTTGAGGAATGGCAGCGTGAATTGCGTAGACTTTCAGACCCTTCCTACCTCAAGACAGTATCCATGACAGAGCTCTTTGACAGTGTGTACCAGAGCAGACCGCCCATCATAGACGGTCTGCTTTGCAGAGGAACTTATCTGTTTGTCGGAGCACCGAAGCTAGGCAAGAGCTTTCTCATGGCGCAGATCGCCTACCATGTCAGCACGGGAACGCCTCTCTGGGGCTTCCCTGTGCGACAGGGAACCGTCCTCTATCTCGCCCTGGAGGATGACTTCGGACGCCTGCAGGAACGCCTGTACCGGATGTTCGGCACAGCGGAGAACGAAAACCTGTTCTTCTCCGTTTCAGCCAAGCAACTTGGCAATGGCCTGGACGAACAGCTCACCCGGTTTCTCCGAGAGCATCCAGACACCTCTCTGATCATCATAGACACGCTCCAGAAGGTCCGGGAGGTCGGTGGGGACAATTACAGTTATGCAAATGATTATCAGATCATTACCCGGCTAAAAACTTTTGCAGACGCCTACGGGATTTGCCTCATGGTGGTGCATCATACCCGGAAGCAGAAGTCAGACGACGCCTTTGATATGATCTCCGGCACGAACGGCCTGATGGGCGCGGCGGACGGCGCATTCCTCCTCCAAAAGGAAAAGCGCACGTCCAACGCCGCCACCCTGGAAGTCTCCGGCAGGGATCAGCAGGACCAGCGTCTATACCTCCTTCGGAATGAAGAAAAGCTCTGCTGGGATCTGGACCACGTGGAATGCGAGCTCTGGAAAAGCGAGGTCGATCCTCTGGTAGAGCAGGTCGGGCAGCTTATGAGCGCAGAGCTGCCGGAATGGGAGGGCAGCGCCAGCGAGCTTGTAGAGAAGCTGGGGCTGGATATTGGCCCGAACATTCTCACCCGTAAGCTCAACGTCAATGCCAGGACGCTTCACGACCAATACGGCATTGAATACAGTTCCCGGCATACGAGGGATGGATCAAGGATCAAGCTGAAACGGATGCTGGGAATATGTGACGATGGTGACGGATGTGACGGTATTTTTGAGGGGGCAAAATAACCGTCACTATCGTCACAACCGTCACAGAAAGTTTCGGCGGGGATGCAAGGGAGCCCTTTTCAAAGGGCGCTCCCTGCCGGGGAGCTATCCGCAGATAGCAGGGGCAGCGCCCCTCCGGGAGCATCAGAGCGCAGCGGCGGGAAGATGCTTCCGGCCTCCCCCCTCGGAGAGCGCAACAGCATCTTTTGATGGCCGCAGGCTGTCAAAAGTGCTTTTGCGTTACTTTCGCAGAAAGTAACAAAGGCCGCTGCTTGCGCAGCGCAAGGAAAGGATGTGATTTGAAATGAAAAGAACGATCAGCGCTGAGGTCGGGAAAGGCTCCGTCAATCACAACAGCCGGAAATTCAAGGCGGCAAACGTGGACCCGGAGCGCACCCACCTCAATATAGAATACTGTAACGAACCGATCAAGCAGGTCTATCACAAGCTCTTCGATGAAGCCCTGGAACGGTACAACGAAAAGCAAACACGCACTGACAGACGGATCGAAAACTACTATGAAAAGATCCGTACCGGCAAGCAGGAAAA